>OBAI01000168.1_pt1 | contig 86606 bp, 115 predicted proteins | sample 1517461 | NCBI WGS metagenome assembly OBAI01 (sample SAMN04571696, study PRJEB22368) | human gut metagenome | biome: human gut; material: stool | host: Homo sapiens | place: Luxembourg | collected 2012-06-29
TATTGTATCAAAAAACCACACCTTTGTGGTGCGGTTCAAATTTCAATTTAGGAAAGGAGACTAGTCTCCTTTTAATATTTCCATTTTATTTACTATTATCTGTACTTTATCAAATCTTTTTTCTACTCTGCCAAACAAATGAATAACATCTAATCTATTTATATTTTGATTTTTTTCATATACTTTTGGAAATAAAACTAAATCTATATTAGATACTTCATCCATTGCATTTATAAAGCACATTTTTTCATTTTTCTTAGTTGTGTTTTCTTTTACTTTATTAACTAGTAAAACTAATTCAACATCTTTATTTATTTCATTTTCTATTTCGTTTATTGATAAAGTATTATATTTTATTTTATATTTAGTTATAGGATGTGTAGTTATATAAAAACCAAACATATCTAGCTCATATTGCATTAATTCTTCCTGTTTAAATTCTTCTTTTTCTTCAATTATTGGTTTTAATTCGTCTTGAAGTAAACTTCCTATTTCACCATAATTAATTATTACATCTAAGTTGTATATTAATGTTCTTTTATTATAATTTAAACTATCAAATGCTCCTGAATAAATCAATGATTCTATAACTTGTCTATTCACTATTTTACCATAACACCTATTTATAAAATCAAATATGTCATCAAATTGTTTTTTATGTCTTTCTTTTAGTATTAATTCTACTGCACCTACTCCAATATTTTTTATTAAATTAAGTGGGAAAAATAGTTTTCCATTTTTTTGTATATATTTATCTTCACTTATATTTATGTCTGGTTTAGTTAACTCTACATTTAACTTTTTACATTCATATATATATTCATTTGTTTTTATTGAATTACCTATTACCATATTAAGTAAATTTTTCATGAATACTAAACTATAATTAGCTTTTAAATAAGCCATTTTAATCGATATCATTGCATATGATACAGAATGTGCTCTATTAAATCCATATGAAGCGAATTTTAATATTAACTCATATACTTTTGTAGCTATTTTTTCATCATATCCATTTGCTATACTTCTTGTTATGAATTTTTCTTTTTCATTAATAAGTATGGATTCTTTTTTCTTACTCATTGCTCTTCTTAAAACATCAGCTTCTCCAAGGGTATAAGATGCCATACGTGAAGCAATTAACATTATCTGCTCTTGATATATTATTATTCCATATGTATCTTTTAAAATATCATATAAATCATCATGTATATAATCTATTTTTTCAATGCCTTTTTTTCTTTTAATATATGAATCTATATTATTCATAGGACCTGGTCTAAAAAGAGCAAGTGAAGCTATTATATCTTCAACGTTATCAGGCTTTAATTTTTTGATAAAATTAATCATTCCTTCTGATTCAAATTGAAATATTCCTATTGTATTTGCTTTAGTAAATATATTTATTGCTTTTTTATCATTAATTGGAATATCATCAAAGTTAATATTTAACTCATCAATTGTATCTTTTATGAGTGTTAAATTCTTAAGAGCTAGAAAGTCCATTTTTAAAAGTCCAAGACTTTCTAAATATTCCATTGAATAACCTGTAACATAAAAATCATTATGTGATTTGTCAAGTGGGATAATTTCATCTAGTGGTTTATCGCACATTACAACTCCAGCAGCATGAATACTAGTATGTCTTTTTAACCCTTCTATTTTAGTTGCTACTTTATATAAATTTTTAAGTTCCTCATTTATTGAAATATAGTTTTTAATTTTTGAATTTTTATTATAATTCTCTAAAAGAGTTAAGTTTGAATCTATCATTTTACACAAATTGTCTACCATTTTTAATTCTATTGACATTGTTCTTGCAACATCTCTGATAGCTTGTTTTGCACCTAATGTTCCAAATGTTATTATAGGAGCAACATTTTTTATTCCATATTTGCTTATTACATATTTTACCATTGCATCACGATATCTATATTCAAAATCTATATCTATATCTGGCATAGTAATTCTTTCTGGATTTAAAAATCTTTCAAATAATAAATTGTATTTTATTGGATCTATGGTTGTTATGTTTAAAACATACGCTACTAAAGATGATGCTGCACTTCCTCTTCCTGGACCAACTAATATACTATTTTCTTTTGCATATTTAACATAGTCCCAAACTATTAAAAAGTAATTACAAAAACCCATTTTATTTATTATTTCTAGTTCTTTTTTTAATCTATCTACATATATTTTATTTACTGTATTTCCAAATATTTTTTTTAATCCATCTATACATAATTTCTTTAAATACGTATATGAATCTAATGAATCTGGACATTTGAATTTTGGAATCAAGTTATCTTCATGTTCTATTTTTATGTTGCACATTTTTGTTATTTCATAATTATTTGTTAAGTCGAAATTTAATTTTAACAAATCTTTTTCTAGAATTAAATTATTATTTATTAACACATTTTCAACATTTTCTATTAATTGTGAATTTTTAATTGCGGTTAAATATTTTAAATATATATCATCAAATTCATTTAAATAACATATTTGATTTATATATACTTTATTTGTGTTTTGGATTTTTTCATACTCAAATTCATTTTTATATCCTATATATATTTTTTCATATATTTTTTCTAAGGTTTCATATATATCCATATCTTTATATAAAACTATACATATAAGTGAAGCTGAATATTTTTTTAAATTATCATAATCTATAGTTTTTTCGCTATTTATTGTGGATAACTTTATTAGGTTCTTATAACCATTATTATCTATACAATATAAAATTATTTTTTTATTTTCTATTGTTAATTCTAAACCTATTATAGGTTTAATATTATTTATTATACATTTATTATAAAATTCTATTACTCCATACATATTGTTATCTGTAATAGAAAGTGAGCTAATATTGTTTTTTAAAGCATATTTTATTAGTTCATCAATATTTATTAAACTAGACAATAATGAATTATCTGTTTTAATATATAATGGTGTATACATGTTTATCACCTCATTATAATTTTACTATAAATTAGATTTTTTTTAAACATTTGTTTAATTTATTTGACTTATTTTTAATTATATGATAAAGTTATATGGCATAGAAATTTTATTAAGGAGGAAAGTATGGCTAAAAAAGTTACATCATCAAAACCTTTATTTGGAAATAGAAGAAGTCATGCTTGTAATGCTACAAGACATGCACAAAAACCAAATTTGCAAAAAATCACTTTAGATAATGGTGAATCTATCAGAATCTCAGCTAGAGAATTGAGATCATTAAAAAAAACAAGTAAAAATATTGAAGCATAACAAGAATTGAAATCTTGTTTTTTTTTACTTGTTTTCTAAATACAAAGATTATTTATAACTGGTACTAATAAGTCAGCTATTATGGTTGCTAAAAATATATCACCAAATGGTATTATGAATCTAAATATAATGGTTAGTATAGCAACAATTATTCCATATAATATTTGACCAAATTTTGTAACTGGCGTTGTAGTCATTTCTGAACAAATATATATTGATGAAAATATTATTGATCCTGTAAATAAATTAAATATAACAAAATATATATCTAAATTGTTTATAAATGCTGTTAAACTTAGTCCTAAAAATAGAGTTATAAATATTGTTACTGGTATTATATTTTTTATTGATTTTTTCATTATTAAGTATAAAAAACCAATTATAGTAAATAGTATACTTACTTCACCTATTCCACCTGGTACATTACCTACAAAGAATTGTTTTAATGAGCCATATTGTTTAATGTTTTGTTCATATGAGAAATCTGTAATTGTAGTATTTTCTATTGGAGCACTATTATACTTAGTAGCTTCATATGAATTTAAATAACTATAGCCACCATTTAATATTGAAAATATTGCTATTACCAAAAATGATAATGCAACTGTATTAAGAATGTTTTTATTTGCTATTTTATTAAGTACTTTATCTATAGTTACCGATATAAAACAGGACAATATAATTATAATTATTGGTGTCTTAATTGGAATAATTAAACCTAGTATAATACCTGGTATAAATGAATATGAAGTTTTAATATATTTTTTTATATTAACGTTATCTTTACGTAGTATCATAGTATATAAAATGTCAAATATAAACATTGATATCATACATATAAAAATTAACAATAATGGATATATACTATCTATAAATCCTACTTTGCCAGAAAAGAATAAAACTATACCATTTTTATAAAATGCGAATAAAATCAATGGTAGTAATGAAATTAATATACTTTTTTTTATTTTTTCTTTAGTATTTTTCGTATGAATAAAAGGTCCTGTTACATTTTCCATTATTTCTTACACACCTTTTCTATAATATCCCTTAGTTTTATATTTGATGGGCATATATATGAACATAAACCACATTTTATACATTTTTCAGGATGAAGTTTTTTTAATTTTTCTTTATTATTTTTATTATCTTTTATCAAGACTGGTGATATTTTAGCTGGACAATATTTTGTACATTTTCCACATCTTATACATTCTTCTTCTATTTCTTTTGGAATTTCATTAAGAACTATTACACAATTTGTATCAATAGTAGCAACTATATCTTCTTCTTTTACGTAATTACCCATCATTGGTTCACCAATTACTATTTTAGGTTCTTTTATGTTTGTTCCAATTTTATTTATTATCTCATATAAAGGTGTACCTATTTTCACATAAACATTTTGTGGCCTTTTTATACCATTTCCTGTGAATGTTATTATTCTTTCACATAATGATTTATGATATTTTAGTGCTTCAAATATTGCGTATATAGTTGATACATTATTAACTACTATACCTACTTCAATTGGATTTACGTTATAAGTTTTTTTACAAACGTATTTTACTAAATTTTTCTCCCAACCTATAGGGTAACAATCTGGTACTGTAACTATTTTTACTTTTAAGTATGTACCAATAAATGAATTTAGTAAATTTATTAATTCAGTATCACTTTTTTTTACCGCTATAACTGCATTTTCTATTTCATTTATTTCTAGTATTGAATCTATAGTTTCCAATATTTCTTCACTACGTTCTTGTAATAAAACATAATCACTTGTTGAATATGCACTACATTCTGTACAGTTAACTATCAATGTATTGATTTTCTCATTTGTTTTGTATTTTAGATAAGTTGGAAATTCATTGCCACCCATTCCAACTACTCCACAATCTTTTAATGTTTTTAAAAATTCTTCTTTTGTATATTGATTTATTTTTTTATTTACTACTTCTTTTATTTCTTCTTTTTCTTTAAAATCATTTTCTATTACAACACATTTTGCTTTTTCTCCTGTTGAGATTGTTCTTTGTACGTAATCTATGACTGTACCACTGATACTTGAACAAATAGAAATTTTATAATCTCCTTTACGTCTTCCAATTACGCTTCCTTTATAAACATAATCACCTTTTTTTACAGTTATTGTTATATCTGTGTCTTTGCCACTTACAAGTGGTACATAAACATATTTTGGTTTATTATAAAATCCTATTCTTTTGGTTTTTGAAATTGATTTATATTTAGGTAGTTTTACTCCATTTATCATAACTTACCTCCGTACATCTATTATACATTTTTTTTGTCGAAAAAAAAAGAGTAAAGTTTTTTAATATAATAAAGTGATACTGTAAAAGTAGATTACATCGTTTTATGTATCTACTTTTACGATATCACTTTAACAACTTTTTAATATTTATTTTTTATAGACCAAGGATCCCAATGATTAAAATTAGGACTTAATGATAATCTTTTTGCCCTGCTAACTTTTCTTTCATCACTTATTTTATTTTTTTCTATATCATCAAGCGCAACCCTAAGATACTTTATAGCTGTTTCATCGTCAATATCGGGACGTGCTTCTTTTATCTTTGAATATATTGCTTTTGCTAAACTTAAATCACAAAATATTTTAGTATCAGTACCCGAAACAAATCTTTCCCTTAAAAAATAAAACATCACTTGTTTTTCAAATGGAACAAATGTAGAAAAATTTGAACCATATTCTTCACGAAGCCAAAGGACGCTTTGATCTAATCCACATTTAATACATCCGTTATAACGATACGTACGATCGTAGCCAGAGAAATTAAATACGTTAACCCAAATATGCTCACAAGATGAATATTCTTTAAATTTCATTTTTTCATATAAATCTTTTTGTTGATTTGTTAATTGTTCTTTTTGACTGCATAAATCAAGATATTTCTTCACTACATTATTATTCTCCAACTCACTAATTTGTTTTATAATTGTTTCTCTTTCTGAAAATACTTTATCATACTGTTCTTTTATATTCATAATTCAAAATTTCCTCCCCATCACAATGAGTATTATACCATAATTTTAATAAAAAGCAAAGATAATATAATTATCATTCATAAGCGTTAACATACATGTCATCGAAATCAATATTATTAGTTTTGGATAATTAATTAGATTATTTTAAGTTTTTTTAAAAAATTAATTCTTAATATCAGATTTATTATAATAATTTAAATAATACTTTTGCTCATTTTAATAAAGTTTTAACAAGAATTTTTCTGTTTTCTGTTGTTTTTTTAACATTTCTTGGAACTTTAGGTTTTTCATTATCATAATTTAATTGTTCAAGTTGGTTGGCTTCAATTTCATTTAATTTAGCTCCGGCGTCATCAAAAATTTTTATAATTTTTGTTGGGACCCCTATTCTAAAATATCTTTCTAATAAAGATTTTTCACAATTAATTATCATAGTATCTCCAACTACCTTTACTAGAAATGAATAATTTTCACAAAAATCTGTAAATGAATTCCTACTTTCTTTAGTATAATATCCTTCTGGTAATAAACTATCTACAATATGCCAATAATGACAAATTTGTTCTTTAGTTAAATAATTTTTATTACTAGAAAATAATGCATTCCCTATAACTAATTCTTCAGATATTCCTTTTGCCATAAAATTTTCTCCTCCTTATTTATTATTTTCTTTTAAATATTTTTTTAAAATTTTCTTAGGGTCACTTTTATTTAATTCATCGCTTATTTATTGGTTTCTTTTTTACAGTACGATTTTCATTTATGAATTTTCCACCAATATGTTATAATCTGTTCTTACTTTTTTGTTGTTTATTAATATCCATATTTTCGATAAAAAGATGTTTTTTTATCACATAACAATATTATATATAATTCCAAAAATATTATCAATACTTCCATTTTACTATGACTTTTTTTAAACTAAAACATTTTTTTATAAAAGTTTTATAAAAAACGAACTAAAAAATTTTGGTAAAATCAATCTGTAGCGATTGGTTAAGTTATTTACAACTTAACTATCACAATTAGAAATTAATGAATATATGGAACTTCTTCAGTTTTAATTACGTGGGATTCCACGTAATTAAAATTAGGATTATTTATTTCTTCCCATAAAGAATAAAATTCAAATGAATTTTTATTTGACATCCAGTTTCTTATAACACCAGACGGATCTTCTTTATTTACATATTTAGCTAGGTCAGTAAGTGAAATATATTCTTTATTATCAATTCTCATAATATTAACTTTTTGTTCTTTAACAGTTATTTCAGTTTTAATATTTTCTTTATTCATAATTCACATCCTTTCTATTCTTTGAATAAAGTTTCTTAATTAATTATTTTACCACATATTTTAAATTATAGTGATAAATCATCGTCGTTTATCGAATTTGATATATTCTTCTAAGTCTTTAAACTCAATTTTTTCTTTATAACCATTTATAAAAGTGTCATAACATTCATCAAATACTAAATAATCAATATCTTTAATTTTAACTATGTATGGTTTTACCATAGCAATATTTGTATTTTTTTTGATATTTCCATAATGGTGTATTTTACATTAGCAAGCCTATAAACCATTTCTACCTTTCTTTTTAATTCTTTACTTATTTTAAGTTCTTTAGTTTCTATTATTCAATAGCTTTCCTTTCTTAAATAACAGAAAAAACTAACATTTCTGTTAGCAGTTTATTACTCTCGAATTTGTAAAAGTCTGAGTTTCATATTAATTGGAGTCTAATGGAAGAAATATAACAGTCTTTTTTATAAATAATTATAAAGTTTTTTTACTCAACGAATAATCTTCTAAAATTTTATATAAATCCATATTAATACATTTTTCAACTAGTTGATTATCATTTTGTATTATGTAATTATTAATTAAACAACTGGAAAGGATATTTGCCAATGGATATTGTAACAAACAATTTACAATATTATAAGGAACATCATACTTTATTATAGATTTTATTTTTTTAATATCAATATCACTTTCTACAATTCTTCCCTTTTGTTTATATAAATTTTCATAATATAATTCATTTTCAATGGCTTCTAACATTTTATTTTCAAAAAACATTCTATTATTTCTTCTAGTATAAATTAAATCTTTGTAACCTCTATCTAATAGCCAATTTTCTAATCTTTTTTCAATATAAAACGCAAAAGTTTCAGATAAAAACCAATACTCATCAGGAATAATTTGAGGTACGCTATTTCTATCAATAAAATGAGCTAATTCATGGACTATATTAAAAAGATCACCATCATTTCCACATAAACTAATATTTGTTGTATTATTTTTTGTATCAGTAAAAGATTTACCAATATTTTTGTTAATAATAATTCTTCTACTTTGGGTATTCTCTATAATAATGTTGTAGTATTTCATATTATATTCTTTATAAAACTCAAGAGCCATTTCTAAAGGATTTTCTACTTTACAAGAGTAATTCTGTTTTTCAAAGGCAACATTAGTAGTATTAAAAATATCTATTAGTTGATAAATAATATCGCTTTTCAGAAATTTCTTATACGTTAATTCTAATTTTACTTGTTCTATAAATTTTTTTATTTGTTGTTCTTTCATATATATCATCATCCTATTTATTTGAATATGTAATTTTCCGCGACAAATTATAAATGTGTTTATAAGCTGATAATTGAATTTAACTATATATATTTATTTTATCACAAATTTTTGTATTATAAAACTCGAACTATAAAAGTTCGAGTTTCCTATCAATCTGGAGGGCCTAGTCGGATTTGAACTACCTATATTTTGATAGTTGTTGTAAAATAAGGGATTATAGTATAATACCTTATAAAATAAAGCTTTATGTCAATGTTATTGTTATTTTTTGTCAACAATAAAATATTAAAAAACACCATAGTATTTGACAAAAACAAGACCAAAAGCAAGACCAAAAATAATCTTACTTAATCATTAAATAGAATATAAAACATTAGTTCCTCATCACTAATAATTTCTTCAAATAAAAACATTTATATCACCTCCTAATATAAATGTTCCATTATTTTTTTTAATTTCCTTTTTTTGTTTGAAATTTTTTATTTTATAATCAACTTTTGTCCAGGATATATTAAATTTGGATTTAAAATATTATTGTCTTTAGCTATTTTTTGATATGTAGTATTATATTTTTTAGCTATACCTGATAAAGTATCACCTTTTTGAACAACATATATTGTTTCTTTATTTGTATGCATAAGTTCATTTACTTTGCTTTGCACTTCTTCATAATTATATCCTGCATTAGTTAAAGCAATTTTTCTGTCTGCACCATTACCCCATTTACCCTCTAAAACTTCTTGTGCTAATTGCTCTACGCTTTTTTTTAGGCTCGGATGGTGATTTGTATTATTTTCTTTTTTCGTTGCTGTAAAGCCATTTAAACCACAATTTTTCATAATACTAGGATAATCTTTATAGGCATAATCTTGGTCGCAAGTCATTCCAGCAATTTTATTTGTTCTTATATAATTAGTTTTTCCACCAAATTGCCATAATCCACCTTCTGGAGAACTTGGTCTTGATTTGTTCCATTGTGCTACCCATTTATCATAATCTTTTAGTTGATCTATATACATATAGTTTTTAAACCAGTTTGTATTAGCATAAATTCCTACATAATAGCCTTTGTTTTCTAAGTATTCACAAAAACCTATAATTCCATTAGTTACAGCTTGTTTACCTGCTTTTTTCTGATATACTTTATCTTCTACATCAATATAAATAGGATATTCAAATTGTTTTCCTTTTAAGCAATTGTTATACATATATTCTGCTTCTGTTATTCCTTCTTCTTTTGAAGTAGCTCTTGAAAACCAATAAGCACCTACAGGAATATTAATTTGTTTGCATTTTGAATAGTGATTTTCAAAAGCACTATCTTTTGCTTTTCCTTTAGCTTTACCATAACCAGTATAACCTGCTCTTAATATGGCAAATTTTACTCCTTCTGATTTTGCTTTATCTAGATTCATTTTTGATTGAAATTCACTTATATCTATTCCAAATAACTTGTCCATTACTTCACACCTTCTTTATTAAAATTACTTAATCCATTAGCCCCCAATGAAATTGTCATTGAACTTAATGCATATAAAACTAAATCTACTAATTTAAAAGTTCCTGTTACTGCATTTACTATAGTTAATAATATAAATGCTATTAAAAAGCTCCAATATTTTGTTTTTATTTTCTTTATAAATTTTAAATCCTTTGTAAACTCAACAACCATATATACAATTGTTACAAATGACGCATAAGTCATCAAAACATCCCATGTTATAAATTCATTCATTTAATTCACCTCTCATTTTAATCCTAATTTTATTGTTAAAAATGTAATTATTGCACCAATTAGACCTCCAATTACATATCCCCAAATAGAATCTAATTTTTTTGCTGGTTTATTTTCTATTTCTACAACTCTTTTATCAATTTTATTTACGTCTTCCCTCATTGCTTTCATTTCGGTAGCAATTTCTTTTACTGACACAGTTAATTCATATATATTATCTAATTTGCTTTCTAAAGTATCTAACCTTTTTGTATTTGATTTTGAGCGTTGTTCTGCTTCTACTATTTTTTCTATATATTTTTCTTCCATACTATTTTCCTTAATCTATTGCTTCTACTGTTATATATGCGAAATTTCCACCACCTAAAGTTAATGTTCCTTCTATTGCAGAAGTTATTTGCATTTTGATTATATCTCCTTGCGTTACAGGGATTAAAACAGGTGTAATATTAGAATTTTCTCTAATATCAGCTGTTAAATTATATATTCTATTTACAGCCATAACTTCTGAATTTTTTAATATTTTAAATTGAATATAAGATGTTGTTGTAACACTAAAAACAAATTCAAAATTTAAATTTACTTTTATATAATTAATTCCTGCACCTATTACAACTTGCCCATTTTCGTTAACCGACAATTTATTACCTTTCTGTGAACTTATTATTGGAAAACTAACATCATAACCTTGCCATGCTGTTACATCAAGTGTATTTTCAGTTCTTTTAATAGTTAAACAATTCTTTGTATTTGTTTCATTGATAGCTTCTACCAAGCTTTCTTTGGTTTCAGTATTTAAATCAGTTAATTCCCCGATATTAATACTATTCGTATATATTCCATTTTCTATTTTATTTAAATTATTTGCATTTATTGGTGTTTTTGTGCTTGGTGAATTTTCCCATTCAGTTTTTATGTATGCCATTTTATATCATTCCTTCCTAATTTAGTTTCCAAGAAATTTCATCGCTTTTGCCGAGTAATGTGGCTTTTAAATCTCTATAGACAGATGTTTTTTTCAAATAAAATTTTATATTAGCACCATCAGAAATATGAAATATATTACTTGTAGAAGCTTCTCCCATTACACTATAACTTACACGATGTGTAGTTAAATCTGTACTACTGACGCAACTTACACCTATATTGTATATTCCACTTTCTACTGTATCCGTAAATCCCACTAAAGTTGTTGCAAATATTAAAACTGCTCTTGTAAATTTAGTAAAAGTCATTTCCGCAATTAATACTCCATCACTTGCACCATCACCTTTAGCATTATAAACTTTATTTATTTTATTATAAGTTTCATTTATTGCTTCTGTTGTAGATGCTTTATTAGTTGTAACCAAACCAGATAAATCACCAATGTTATTCGTATTCTCATCAATAGCACTTTCTATATTATCTTGCATATTGTTAAATGTAGTTGCGTTTAAATCTGTTCCACCTGTATATGTTCCATCTTGAACTTCGTATTCTGTTTCATTTATTGTTACATAAGGCTTTTTTGCAACTTGCGTGTCTTCAAATGTTATTTTTTGCATTTGTTATCATCTCTTTCTACAATATATTTTTGTAATTTTAATAAGTCCAATATATCAACTTTACCATCGTTATTTATATCATGTTTATTTTTAAACGTATTTATAAAAATAAGCAAAATTATAACAAATACCAACAATAAATTTACAATACTGTGAATTTTATTACTTTTCATTTTTTAACACCTCTATTTCATGCTTTAAGTCATCTATCATTTGTTGTTGTTCTTGTATTGCTTTATAAGCAACTGCTATCATTGAATATAAATCTATTCCATCATTATTTTGCGTTGTAATTTCTTTTTTGTATCTATATTTGTTTCCAATTACTATTCCTATGTGTTTTTTTTCTTTATCATTTTGTGTTTTAAAGTGATACTTATAAATATCTGTATTTTTTACAATATCTAATCCATTGTTAAACTTTTCAAAATTTTTCTTCAAAGTTGCTCTTGAACTGTTTGAAATGTTATTTGCGAATACATCTCCCACAAAAACAAATCTGGAAGCTTGTGAAGAAAAGTAACAAGCTTTCTGATTACTGACATTCCAAAACTTTCCATATATTCCAAGTATTCTAGTATTATCACTGGAATATACTAATTCTAAGGAGTTATTATTACTCATATATCCATTGTTGTCAGTACCAATTTGCAATTTAATGTTTTCTGTTGTGCCTGTAAAATATGAACCTTTTATTGTGCTACCTTCGATTGTTCCTTTAACATTTACATTTCCGGAATCATCAACTTTAAAGTTTTTAGTATCTATGGTTCCGTTTTCCAAATTTATTTTTGTTCCGCTTGTATTTGAAACATAATTTTTTGATTGAATATTCCCACTTTTGATATTATCAGCATTTAAATTAACAACATTGACTTTTGTAGCATCTATATCACCTGTTGTAATATTTGAACCATTTATTATTGTGCTTCCCTTGTCTTTTAATTTGGAATTAGTAAATTCTGCAATAGCATCTACATCTAATTTGCCAGATTGTATTTTAACTTTTTCTGGGGAAAGATTTATAGAAGATATTATTTCATCACTATTTGTTTTTTTGGAAACTTCCATATTAATTTCTTCTTCAGCTAATTTTAATTCAGTTTTTGTTGCGAAAGCATCTGTATAAGCATTTTGAATATTGTAAGTTACTTCATAATTTAAATTAAAGCTTTCCATATAAATTTTGTTGTAACCTTTATATAATTGAATATTAAATTCTTCTATTTCTTCAATGGATTCATTTGCTAATGGGTGTTTGTTTTCATCTAGTCTTCGTATTATATAAGCATGATCCTTTTCTAAAATAAACTCATCATAAATGTTTTCAGTATAATTTAATTCAAAATATGGTAATTGAATCTTTTTTGTTTCGCCTTCACCCTCAATAATTAGATAACTATCCACAGGGTATAAATCTTCTGATGGATATAATCCTTCAGTATTTTCAATAAAACTTTGAGCTTTTGCAACACCACTTTTAGATATTCCACATTTTGAACTTTGTTGTCCCAATTGTGCTTCTGATGGAAATAAATAATGAACATCTCCATAAAATTTCAATTTTGTTAATCCATTTTCGTACGAATTTTCAGTTTCAACATAGTTAACTCCAGTTTTTGTTTGCGTTAAACTGTTAGTTTCAATTAAAGCTGTTATTTGTTTTCCTTGCTTGTTAACATCAATCTGCACATTTGCCAATGCTTCAGCTAAACTAATATCTTGTTTATTTTTGATTTCTTGTTCTGTTAAAGCAGGACTTTGGATAACACTTGTAAAAGTTCCATCATAAGTAAAATTATGTTTCAACACATAGGTGTCAAAATATTCTGTATCACTTATATAGATCCTTATTTTATTTCCAAGTTTTAAAAATGGTTTTCCATAATATGTTGTTAATTTGCAGTCTACATATTTCATGCCTTTAACTCTATTCCAAATAGAATCAATTGCCTGTTGTCTTAATTCGGCATTATGCAATATATAATCATCGCTAATAGTTATTGAATGTTCACCATTTAATTTGATACTTTCTTCGTCTTTAATTGTTACATTTTCATCATCAATTTGACTATTTTTAATAATCAAACAATTAATAGGTCCACATATAACCTCTCCACCTTCAACACTGCTATAATCACTTTTATAGAAAATATAATCAGGTTCCTCATTTTGACTTAACCAGCATAAATCAATTTCATTTGTATCATTATCTATATCAACAAATGAACAAGATATTTTTGCAATAGTTTGCAATACTGTTCTATTCTTTTCTCCATTTGTGAATGGATTTGCAACAATAGGAATTGTACTATTAATAAATTCTAACGATTTTGGTGTTAACCCCAAATTAGTACACACATCTGCATATAAGTCTGATAAAGTCTTATCTCCTGTAGAATAATTAATATTGCATACATACTTGCTATCAAGATTTGTATATAAATCAGAATATGCTGTTATTTGACTCATATTTGCTGTTATTTCGTTATTTGGGCGTTCTACTCTATATTTTCCTGTATTAATATATTCGTTGCTTAAATCAGCATATTTTACGCCAATTTTGGCATATATTGATTTATCATTTAAATTGCTTTGTATCGCTACAAATTTTGCTTTTAAACATTTTGAATATACAGAACCAATAATGTTACCATCTACATAACACCCACTATCTATTTCAAAACTTTGCAAATTATCTGATTGTGATATTGGTGTATCTATACCATCTACTACTATTTGACCTAAACGATTTGCGTTTGCTCGGTTTTTACATTCATTTATAAAATTTGTACTTATCATATCCCACCTACAATTCTATTACTGCTTGAGATGCAGGATTATATAATTCTATAATTCCATCTGGTGTTATATATGGAAGCATAGATTGTGCAAGTCTATCTCCACGATAACAAGATATATTTTGCCATTTTTTTGTAAATGGGTTTAGAAAGTCTACACTTATTGGTGCAGGTCTTTTAATTATTTCAGCATAAAAGTCAACAACTTCATCATCTGTAAGTGGTCTACTTACTAAATCAATTCTCCATTTAGTATTTATTACATTAAGTACCATAGTACCATCTGCATTAGTAACGTCACGACCACTATTTTTAGATACGTCATACCAAGATATTTTTGTATTGTTTGATAAATATTTAGATATATCTACACCATTTAATTTAACTTTCGATACTACTAGTACAGGACCTGCTAGTACATATTTATAGCCATTTGCGGTAAATTCTTTTATCATAATTTCACCATCTTTCAATTTCCCTTTGAAAGAAAGTGCTACACATGTTATAATAATGTTAACTTGCTAGTACAGAAGTTTAGAGAGGAGTATATATGAAAAAGGTACTATTAATTCTTGCTTGTTGTATGTGTTTGTGTGGTTGTGGAAATAAGGAAGAAATTGAAGCGTTAAAAGGTACATGGGTTAGAGATAAACTAGAATATATTGGTTTAAATGTTGAATATTTAACATTTGAAAAAAATAACAAGTTTACTTACAGAAAAAGATTATATGGTTGGAATGAGGAAAAAAAGTCTATGGAGGAAGGGTTCCATACATATTCTGGAACATACAAAATTGATAAAAATATAATAAACTTAAATATAACCAATAAAGACATATCGTTTGAAACGAAAGAATGTGAACTTTGTGATACTACACCACCATCAAGGAAACTCATTATTGATTTTGATTTAATGAAAATCTGCGAAAGAAACGAAGGATTAGATTGCAAATATAGTTATAGTAAAGATATAAAATAAGTATCTTTTTTTAATGCATTGGCATATTTATAGGGCATACTCCAGTTTGTTTTGTTTTTTGATTTATCTTATCAACTATTACGCCTTCATCTGTATGAGCATATAAATCAACTTGAACTGATTGACCACCAAACTGACTCATTGCACTCAATACTGCACTATATATAGAACTAGCTATTTGTGATTGGTTTAATACCTCTGTCTTACCATTAGCATGTGCAACTACTTCTGCACCAGCCTCTCCTGCCCAAAATAGTGTTCCATGTGATGGGACGCCACCATTTGCATATTGAGGTATATTTTTCCATGAATTACCAGAAAATATTCCACCATTCTTTTTGAATAGTGTGCTTAAATTAATATTAATACCTAATTTTTTAAATGGTTTTTGTATTTTTTCTATTAACTGATTAACTACACTTGTTGCTTTGGTAGTATCTGCGCTTAATCCTGAACCCAGTTTAACTCCATTTAATTTTAGTTCGTTTTTTACTCCTTCTAAATTTTTCCTAACATCCGAATCTACTCCGTAACCTAATTTTGATAAACTAGAGTTTACTTTGTTATAAAGTGCAAGACCTTCTTCTTTAGCAATTTCTCCAGAATTTACTAAATTTGTTAAAATATTATTTAGGTATGTTGCATAACTATCTTTTAATTCTTTCATGCTAGATGCTTTGCTTTGATTTACTGCTTTAATCGCTTCTGCAGCGCGTTGATATTCTTCTGATTCTTCACCATATTCCCTCTTCATTTTTTCAGCGTGTTCACTTATAACATCCAAATTGCTTTTTGATGCATTTTCTATTTCTTCCATTCCTGTTTCATATGTACTTGTAGCAATATTAATTGAACTCTCTAACTCGTCAAAGCTTTGTGCTGAAAGATCCACATTATCAGTCAAGTTTTCAAAAATCACTTTTTTCTTAGAAACTAAATCTGTTGTCTTATTAAATTCATTGTACATATTAGTTAACTCTTTTACATATTGTTCTTGAGTTATTTTTCCATGTTTTAGTTTTTCATCCAAATCAACAATTTTATTAATATAGTCCTCTGTATATCCTTGTTCAGCAAGTTGTTGTTTTTTTGCGTCTGTTATAATTTGTTGTGTTAATTCATCTGACATTATTCCCTGTTCTTTATATTTAAGAACTATTTTTGTAATTGCATCTACTGTTGCTTGCCCACTGTTTTCTGACGCTGTTCTCATTGTTTCAAGTGAAGAATTTATTTTTGATATATCATCAGCCGTCACAGAATATTGATCAGTATTCATTTGAGCAATTAATATGCCCATACTTTCATTTGCGTTTTTATATGCTGTATCATTTCTTTCTATTAATTCTGTATAACTTTCTATACTTGCAAGATTGCCTGTTATTGTTCCTACATATTCTTTAAAAGCATCTGTATAGCTTGTAATATTTATTCCTTTATCGCTAAATAAGCTTTCGCCAAACACCATTTGATTTATTAAATCTTTGTTTTCTTGATAAGCTTTAATAACTGCTTTCAATTCATCATCACTAAAAATTTTTTTATAATCTTTTATGCTATTATGTATCATATTGGCAAGTTCTGTATTTCCATCTTTTAGAGCTTTTTCATACATTGCAATTTGTTTCATATAACTTAAGCCTAAATTTTCAAGATTTGCTTTATTTTGAGCGTCAACTTGACTTGCTGTCGAAAATATATAATCCCATGATTCAAATAAATCTTTACCATCAGTAAATTGTTTGTACCAATCAGTTTTTGATACTAATTCAGCTAATCCCAAACCACCTGCTACGGCAATACCCAATTTCCCAAAATTTGTTCCAGCTATTGTTTTTATAACATTTTTAATATTTTTTAAATTAGTAAATATTTCTCCAAGTTTTTTTATCAATTTATAGCCTATAATTGTTTTTATTATTATATCTGCATGATCTAAAGCAAATGTTACAACATCTTTTATTTTTTTTGCAAAATCCATTATTTTTTTGAATCTTGTTTCACCATCTTTTAATTTAAAATTAACCTCTCCAGTCAATGGATCTATTTCTTTTGTAAACCCTAACCATTCCATTATTCTATCTCTAATTTCTGTAGCTTTCATTCGTACTTTATCCATACCATTGTCATAACCTGTTATGGCATCTAATAATCGTTGGTCTATTCCACCACTTACAGATGTACCACTACCACTATTGTTATTTTCATTGATATTGTGAATTTCATCAAATCCTAATGTTTGCCTTTTTAATTCTTTTACTGCTTTACTAGCATCATCTGCACTATCTGCAATTCCATCATAAATACCCTCTTGGCTTGCTATACCGGAATTGTAATCTTTTAATTCGATACCAAACATATCTGCAATTGCTTTTGAAACTTCTTTAATTACCATTAGTATTGCATTTGCATATGGTAATATTTTAGAAAACGTTCCTATAAAGAGACTAGATAAAGCAACTTTTGCTTCTACTAATTGCTGTCTAAATATTTTCAATTGGTTTGAAGGAGATTCAACAGTATTAGCAAAGTCACCCATTGCTATTTGTGCTTGCTTCATTGTTGCTAAATATCTTAATATTTCTTTTTCTGCTTGAGACATATTTTTTACAGATTCTGTTATTCCTAACGATTCAGCTATTGGTTGTAAGCTAGATTGAGTAACATCAATTCCATAGCTTCTTAAAGGTTTTGTTTGTCCAGCATACACCCCTGCTCTAATTGCCTCTGCTGTTGTTTTTTCTGTTTTGTTATATAAAGATGCTAAATCATAAGTTAATTTAGTCATCGTCTCAGACATTATAGATGAATACTTATCTTCTATACCGACAGTTTCACCCATTGATTCAAATATACCTTGCATATATAATGTCTGTGTTTTATTAGTTCCAAATGCTTCATTTAATTTATATTGAAATTGTAAAGCAGATTTACCTAATTCAGAAAACATCTGTTTTCCATTTTTTTCAGTATTATCAAACACAACATTAAATAAGTTTAACTGTTCTGTATAATCGACCGCTTCATTCATCCAACCTAATGCAGTTGTTGTTAATCTTTTAACGCCTGCGAATGTAAAAATTTTTTTAAAAGCATTTCCAAGTTTATCAGCACTACTAGTTGCTTTATCTGTTGATTGTTTTAATTGATTAACATTTTTAGTAGCATTTGTTGTCGTTTTATTTATGCTCGATTCTGCTTTTTTTTCAATACTACCTAACTCTAAATATATATTTGTTAATACATTCTCAACATTAGTTAAACTTTTTACTAAACTTTCAACACTTGCTTTTGCTTCTTGTGCTTTTGATTTAATTTGTAATTCTAATGTTTGTGAATTATCCATTTATTTTTTCACCTACCTCTTCGGTTGTTCCCTTTTTGGTAGCGCTATTTTTTCTTATTGCATTTACTTGAGCAATTCTTGCCTTTACATCTGCAACATTCATTTCTATTCGTTTTTTCTTTTGCTCTTCAGTAGCTTCTGCCCTTTCTTCAAAGCCGTATGGTTTTTCAGAATATTTAACTTTTTGTTTGCTGAAAGCATTACATAAAGCAACTGTTATAGCTTCATGAAAGTATGCTCCTTGTAGCCACGCATTATTATTAAATATTTCTTGTTCAGTTTTTATCTTTTCAAAATAAGAAAAACGGTATGCCCAGAATAAGTCTGGGTCATCTTCCCAAAACTCTTTCACAGACATACCGTATGTGATTGCCATAGGTAACAAATTATAAAACCAATCTGTTAAGTTTTTATATTGTTTGCCTTTTTCCTCTTTGTCGTTGTCTATTCCCCGATTATCTCTAGTTCCTCGTCGTTCTCCTTCGAGTCTATATCGGCTAGGGCACGCATAAAAGCTTGGTATTCCTCAATTCCAAATTTAACAACTTTTGCTGTTTTTTTACCACTTTGTTGATATGTATCCATTAACTTAAGTGCCAAATTTGGATTTACATCTTTATGATTAGCAATAAACAAACTTGTCCATATTAAATCATAAAATGTAATTGGTTTTCTATCAAACTCTTCAATACTAAATCCCATAGCTTCAAGCCATTTAATACTATCTCTAGTCATTTCTAAAGTATAATCTTTATCATTTATTTTTAATTTTAATTTTCTCATTGTTTTTCCCCACTTCCTTTAATTATTCAGTTGCTATTAATGCAGTAACTTCTGTTGATGTTTTATCAGCAATTTGTGTACTTGGAACTGTATGTAATGTACATTCAATTACACCACCAACTGATACCTCATTCTTCCAAGTTTGACAAATACCTGTATATAAAGCACCTGTTCCATCTGGATATTTAATTAAAATATCTTTTGCTGTATTATCACATACTGTTTTTACAGCTGTTAAATTTGCTTCACTATAGTTATAAGTAAAGTCCATATCTCCAGTATCAGGTCTATCTGGAATATATACTTTTGATGGATCACTTGAAGTTGTTATTTCAACTGTTCCACCTGCTTGTCCAGTTGCTGGAGCACCTTTAACTGCTACTAATTTTTCTTTTGGGAATTTTGTTTCAGCTGTTTCTTTTATTCTGATTTCAATACCTAAATCTAACATTATTTATTCACCTCTCATTGTAATTTCCCTTACAATTTGAAGTGCTACATTCGTTTAATTTGGATAAATAACTAAATTATCTAATCCATATTTTGTATCTAATTTTCCAGTTATTTTAACTATATTTCTATGTACATTAGAATCAGTATTTAATGCATCTAATTCTGTTTTAATGGTTACATGATAATTGTTTTTAAAATAATCAACTACTTGTTCGGTAACTTCATTACAAATAGTTCTTTTTGATGTTTTTCCACTTGCCATTGAATAAACATTTATTTCAATACCAAATGTATAAGTTTCTTCTCCGTAACTTAAATTATTATATTTATTAGTTACTGGAAGTAATTTAACTGGCACTATAGGAAATACTTTGCTTTGTTGTGGCATTGCTTTTGTAACTGTTGGTTTATATATTGATTTTTCTTCAACATATTGTTTTAATTCTGGAAAGATTTTATTTTCAAATATATTTTCAACTATCAATATAAATCACCTACTGTCTTTCTTATTTCAACGTCAACTATGTTTCCTATTTCGTTTTTAATATCTTGAAATGCACTGTAGAACATATGTCTACTTGGCAAGCCTTTAGTCCAACCATAATTTCCATCTTCTTTAGGATATAGCCAACCTTCTTCGCCATGTTCATTAACATCATATTTCCACGACTTAAAAGGTCCATCTGGATTAGGATGTGGGTTATTAGAGCCTACAATTCCTGTACCCATTTCATTAAAGATAATTACCATATCATTAGTCCATACTCTACCACTCTTTGCATTATCGTCATATTGCCACTGTATTTGGCTTGTATGATTAGAAATACCATTTGCATAGCAATACTCTAATACTTTGTTATACATCATTTCTGTGGCATATTTAACAGCATTATCAATGCCTTTTGAATAGGCTTCTTGATATTTATTTAGAAACTTTTTTGCTTCCTCTAGACTTTTCTTCGATAGTTCCATCGTTAGAAGTGTTTTCATCTTTTGATTTATCCTCTTCTATTTTTTCTTCTTCGACAAGTTTATAACCTGCTTTGATAAAGTCATCTCTTGTTTTTTCGTCAAAAACTACTATTCCATTTGTAAATTTGTACATATTGCACCTACTTTCCTGTAAGTTTTTCAAAATATATAATTATAACTGAATTACCATCTCTTGGTGGTAATAATCTATAGTTAGCATTATCTCCATGTTCTTCTTCTCCTTCTGGTGTAACACCATCAAGATAAGCTACATCAAATTCTTTAAAATGGCCTTGATATGATATAGGGATAACTGCTTTTTTCATAATGCTTGCTTTTTCTCCAAACTCTGCAATATCAGCATCAGTATTGACCGGTTGATAATTAAATTTATATGGTTCACTATTTGGGTTTTCATACACATTAATTTCATTACCTTCAATGTCTAGTTGTGTACCAACTTTACTTGCTATATAAACATCTTTAACCCAATCTTTAGGATTAGCTTTCACACTTATCATTTAGGGATACCTGCCTTTGGAACTAGTTCTCCTAACAAATCGTTTGATAATAGCGATGTTAAAAATTGAACTGACAATCCGTTTTCGCTATAAGATTGATATCCAACTCTTTCCATAGCTTTGTATAATTCAATAGCACATCTTGTTTGCCAATTTGCTAATCGTTTGTTGTTTTCAGCATCTATTGTTGTTTTTGTTAAATCATAAGGATAAAGTGTATTTAGAGCCACAATTTCTGCGTCATCTAGTTTTAATTTAAACACTTCATCTTTTGTGTCATCAGCTACATCGCCTAAGACTTCTAGTCGCATTTTCTTTAATTGTTCTTCTTGACTCATAAATACACTTCCTTACTTAAAAAGTTATATTAAGCAGTAACTGCTTTTGTATTAACTGGATTTGTTGTAGTATTAGTTACATTAACTTTTACTTCCTTAGATGGTTTAGTAAATGCTGTATTTAATCCAGTAATTTTTCCGTGGAACCATTCTGGGCCGTGATCTAATCCAATTTGACCAAAGATTTGATATTTAGTACCTGCTCCTGTTTTTGCTAATTCTTCTAAGAAGAAGTTACCTTTACCTGGAACTGGTTGTTCTACTGGTCCAATTACTGAAGGATTAATTGCTAATACTGTTCCTGCTGGGATAAATTCACCAATTGCTAAATGAACTGTTGTACCAACTGGTAATATTAAATCTCTTATTTGAATTCCATAAGCACTCATATAAGCTTCTCCAATTGGCATTTTCATTTCAATAGCATCACCATGTAATTGTAATAAGTTAACTGAATTCATTAATAATACAATATTAGAAATATCTCCGCCATTGTCATTGATTTTTTGAACTAAATCATTAACTAACCACATATCTAATGGAGCATTAACTTTACTAGAACCTTGACCACTTTCAGCACTAATTACGTTAGTAGTAATTGCAGCTACCATACCTCTTGTTTTATTAATTGTTGCGTCAGTTGTTGCTTTATTATAGGTTCCTTGAATAAATGTTTTTTCAATACTTCTCTTGATTTTTTCCATCTTTCTTGCAACTTGGAAAGATAATTCATCTTGTGGATTAGCTTGTTGACCTGCTAAGTTAACACCACTTAATGTTGCCATATTTGATTGTTTAGCGTATGAAATAGCAACTGATTCCATAAATATTTGAGTAACATTACTCATTGGGCTTCTTGTTACAAATGTTGCAGTTGGAGCTGTTAATGAAGCTGTTTCACTTATTTCTGGTATTGCTCCTTCTTCACTTGTATAATATTGTCCACATACGAATTCTACTGAATTTGTATATTTAACTCTTCCACTTATCATATTTAAAAATGGAGTTTTTGTATTTGCTTTATTGTATAATAATCCTGAATAGTTAGGACAACTAAAGCTTTGTACTGTTTCAGCACCTGTCATAAAAATATTCACCTCGTTTAAAATTTCTATCCCTTTTTTCTAAACGAGTGCCACACTTTACTTATTTAACTTTTTTTCTTGTTCTGCTTTGAAAATTTGAGTAGTTAATTCAGTTTGTTTCAAAAAGTCCTTGTCTTTAATTGCTTGTTCAAGTTCTTTTTGTAACTCTGCCACCTTATCTACAGGATTAGCACTTTGAGTACCACCTACTGGTTTTGGTGTGCCATTTAACAATTCTGTAGTAGTTTCATTTTTAGTTTGCTCTTTTGTTTTATTTAATAATGTAATAAAATTATTTGCTAATTTTACTGATTTATCGCAATCTTCACTTATGATATTTTGTAAAGTTTCTTTTAATTCAGTATCTTCATCAGTAATTTTAATTCCATTATCTAAGAATAAACCTTTTACTGCTAATTCACTTGTTTTAAGTGCATTTGCTTTCTTATCTACTTCCAATTGTTTTAACTCTGCTTCTCTTTTTTCATCGTCAGTCATTTTTGATTTTTTGAAATCATCATATTCAGTTGATAATGTAGAATAGTTGCTTTCTACTGTTTTATATTTAGCATTTAAATCATTATATTTATCTTTTGGAATCATTAATGTTGCTAAACTTTTCGCAATAGCATCAACTCTTTCTTCATTAGTTGTAAGTGTTTCATCACTTAATACTTTTTCGATTTCTTCTTTCATTTCTATACCTTTCCCACTCTTACGTTTTTATGGATGTCTCGTCTCATCAATGGAGTGTTGTAGATTTATGCTCTCTACAATAAGCAAATTTATATAAACTGATAAATCAGTTCGTATACTAAATGGTTGGGAAGACAGGATTCGAACCTGCAACCTCTTGAATCCAAATCAAGGCTTCTACCAAGTTGAATTACTTCCCAATATGGACCGGTATATCAGATTTGAACTGATACAAAATGCTTGGAAGGCACTTATGCTACCAATTACATCAATACCGGATGGCAAATCGACTAGGATTTGAACCTAGACAAACAGTTTTGGAGACTGTTATGCTACCGTTACATCATCGAAATATGGTGCCGAAAGTAAGAATTGAACTCACAACCTACTGCTTACAAAACAGTTGCTCTACCAATTGAGCTATTTCGGCAAAATTCCAAAGGCTTCTAAAGTTTCTTTGGCTTGGACTTACTTATAAGGCTTTATAGAAGTTGTACTTCCTTCAAAGTTTCTTATAATGCCTATTTATTAACCTCTCCAGACTCATCCTTTGAGGCAGATGTCGTCTTATTAAGACTTCCATCGCTATTCTCATTGTTTTGTTTTATTTGTTTATTTGCTTGCCCAACAAATAACTTAATCCAATTTTCTATACCACCATAGAATTCCATTGATTTATTAAATGTTTCATTTGGATCACTATATAATCCACTTGTTGTCATAGCAACATCTGGTGATATACCGCTTTGAATTTGATTCATCATACCTTGTGATTTAACTAAGAAATTATCTGATTTATTTCTTGTAAATTTTTGATCTATATCTTTTAATGTTAATGTTTTGATTTGACTATTTGGAGCAAGTCTGCATATTCTTAAAATTAATTTAAGTTCTGGTTTAGAGCATCTTTTAAATTCCATTTCATCGCCATCTGCTCTTGCGTCAGCCATTGTCCAACCTTCACCTAAATATCTAGCTTGCCCTGTATCTCCACCACTTGCTTTATCACTATTTTTAGGAATACCTACAATATTTAAAGCTGTATTGAATAATCTATCGTGTAATACTTTTGTATTGTCATGTTTTATTTCATTTGATATTAATTTTAAATCTGCTGGTCTACTTGGGTCTGATGTTGCAATTTTAATTGCTCCTAAATCAAGTAATCCTTCATAATCTTCTTTATCAATATCTTGATTAACAAATACAAGTAAGCTTTGTATAAATTGCTCTAATCCGTCCATTTCATCAGATGTAATTCTATTTAAGTTATTTAATATATCCATAACTATTTCGATAATTCCTATTCTTGATTTATTTAAGTAATATTCAAATATAGGAATTTCATTTAATATAGTAGGTTTTATAAGTTTAACTTCAAATGCTGATGCAACGCTTGGACTAATCATTTCATAATAAGCATTTTTCGTATATACACTACCTTTTATCGTGTAATCCTTAACACCTCTCGTATAAGTACAACCAAATAGTTTCTTATGAGGTAATCTACTAGAATAAACACAAAATGTTGTTTTACTATCAAGATTTTCTATCATAAAAGGACTATCTTCATTTATATCTGGAAGAACTAATCTGTGTCCTATTCCTGATATATATAGGTCTTCTGCTAATTCAGTGTCTTTTGGATATTTATCCTCTGCTAACATATAACTATTTAAAGCTCCTACTTCTTCATTAGCAACATCACCACGTTGTACATACTGTATTGGTTTACCAAAAACAAATGACTTTTTAAATTCAACCATAAAATAAGCATTATTTTCTACTACTTTGTTATTTATAGTTGGTCTTACTTCTTTAACTTTATCTAAAATTGGTTGAAAACCTTTATAATAGTTTTCTAAATAATTTATTTCCCTTGAATTTTGTAAATGAACACTAAACACATCATTTAATATCTGAGATATTGTTTGATCATTCATTTCTTCTGGTTCATAATCTGCATAAATTATATGTCTACCAAATAACCTAACCTCATCTTGAACTGGCATTACTGGTTTATCAGTAGGTATTTGTGCATTTGTATTATCATCAACTGGTGTTTCAGTTGTTTTTACTTCTTCGTTTTCCATTAATTCACCATCTTTCATACTTTGGTATTCCCAAAATATAAAATAAGGGAACACAACAATAAAAATTAGATTCTTACGGTTATGCTCCCGTGTAGCACTAAACGACCAATGAAGGGAAAAACTAGGTCGTTCGCTACATTTATACATTATTAATAAAAAAATTGTTAGTTATGAAGTATAAAAGTCCAACATAAATTGGACTATAAAAGAAAAAGATACTTATTCAGTATCTTCATCTGCATATTTCCATATACTTTTATATGCGGTTTTTCTCTTTCCAATCAAACATTCTGTTATGCTTGTTCTTGCCATATTTAATGACCTACACGCTGTTGCAATGCTTTCCCATGTTTTAACAAATTTTCCACTTAAATCATATTGAGTTATCTTTCTTGCACTGGGATTGTTTCCATCCATTTTCTTATAATTAAAGCCTACTCTAAATGCCTCCTTGTTATTATGGGAATAGGTGCACCATTCAAGATTTTCTACTCTATTGTCATCTCTAATACTATTGATGTGATTAATAACAGGATAATTATTAGGATTAGGTATAAATGCTTGTGCTACCAAACGATGAACTTGATATTGCTTATGTCTATGCTTTTCTGTATATAGAGTCACGTTTGTATAACCATGTACATATTTATATTTTAACACCTTTCCTTTTAATAATTGACCACATTGATATTTTTTAATTTGATTTTTGCCTTCAAAATGATTTATACGATTTAAACTTCTTACTCTTCCAATACTTGATATTTGGTATAATCCCTCATATCCTTGTATATCTTTCCATATTTCTTCCATATTATACCTCTTTACTTTTTAAATATTGTATAAATATACTTAGTCAGACAATGTCAAACTTTTTAAAATAGTCTTTTGCAAGCTATCGGTTTAATAAAATTAAATTTTCCAACAATTATTTCACTAGCGAACATACAAACCGAGTCTACAGAATCATCATGCAAGTTCGGTTTATCAAAAGAATACTTTGTCATATTTTCCATTAATCTCCCATAATCACTATTTGGTTTAGTTAATGTTTTATCTAAAAATACAACAAACTTTTGAACTATACCACGATTGTTTTTGATTCTTTCTTCCTTTTTTACAGTATTATATTTTTCTATAATTTCGCACCAATTAACACCCCTTTGTTTTAGCCTATCTGTTAGTAGTGTTTTTAATGATGTATCAATATTATTTTCAATTACAAGTTTTATAATTCTATGTTGAATTATTTTTTCTATGATTTCATCATATAAATCTTCCATAGGTTTTTGTTTAAATATACAATCAACAAAATAATAATTACCATTTCCGTCTGGTTTAAATATTGGCATAGACACATTATCTTTTCCTTTTCTAGCTGTGTCCAACGATGCCATACAATATGATTCTAAATCACTTGGCAAGTTTAAATATGTTCTTAAATTTTCCCATGCAAATTCCCTCCCAGAAACAGGTAGTGGGTCTTGCTGATATACGCAACTAAATAAAAATGGATCTGTATTTTGTTCAATTTGTTCTGCTATTTGTTGTGGGTATACTTCACTACAAGTTGTTTTATGATTTTCATCTAGCATAGGAACACGAATAACTATTGTTGATTTATCTTCACTTTCCATAACATAAGGATTGTCTGTATTTTTTAGTCTTGACACCTTATTTCTATCCTCAATTATCCTATTTAAAATGTCTTCATTGCACCACTGAGTACCAACAAATATAAATTTACATCTTACACCATCACGTCTATTCCACCATTCAGTATTCCACTTATCATATATTCCTCTATGAACACTTTCACTATTTGCTTCTTCTGCTCCCTTTGTCATATCATCAAATATAATTGCAAATGAAGCTCTTTCTCCAGTAGTTGAACCGTTACGAGTTCTTGCTATATGATTTGATTTAGGAACATTAGCATTTTTTATCTTCCAGTCTGATTCTCTTTCTACCTCAAATGGTTTCCCATTATATAATTTGAACAAAGGAAATACTTCAGCAAATTCAGGGCTAGATATTATTCCCTTAACAGTTCTACTAAAACCTAAAACTAATTCGTCAGAGTAAGACATTCTTATTACAGAATTATTAATACTTATACCATAACCCCAAGCAGTAAATAATGTTGCCAAATAAGATTTACCCATTGATGGCGGATAAGATACTACTAGATATTGTAATCTATCATCAAATGCTATTCTATTTAAGGCATCTACATATGGCTTTAATACATTTCTACGATTTGCTAATACCTTTCGTGGCATATTCCATTCAATATAATCAACAAAGCATTCAAAATCTCTTCTTGCGCAAAAACAATAGGCTCTTTTATAATAATCAAAAAAGAGAGCCATATTTTCAATTTTGCTCCCTTCAATTAATTTATGTAATATTGGAATTAGTTTAGTCTTTGCTACTTTAACACTACCTAATTCATCTTGTTTATACATTTCTTCAAGAATGTTCAAAGCACTATTACACCAGTCTAATTTATCATGTTCTTTCATTTTTGATGATTTAAGAACATTTAATATATCTGTAAAAGTGCTTTCAAGTGTTGTTTCTTGCTTTTTTATTTGGATTTTATCTCCAACTTTTATCATCTAATCACTCTCTCTTTATATTTTCCCTTAGAGAGTGCTACACTATTTTATAAAATAAATATATAAGTAATTTAATACATATATATAATTCAAAAAATTTAAAAAGGAAAATAAGAACATTTAACGAATCTTCTATTATTGTTCCTTTTATAATTCTTAAAAATTTAATCATTAATTTCAATGGTTAATTCTCCATATTTAATATGAATTTCTTTTTTGAAATATGGATAATCAGTCCCCCATGAATTTTTTGTATATTTTAAAAGATTTTTTATGTCATCTATGTGTCCTTCAAATATCTCTTCAAATTCATCTAAATTAATATATTTAAAAATTCTAGTTTCAAAGTTATCATCATTTAATTTTGCTACTCGATATTGAACTCGCCAATATTTATTCTCTTTTGTTTTTAAATATTCAAGAAAGCCATTAATGTCAAATATTCTAAAGTTTGAACATATATTAGTTCTATCTCCTCTTTCACTTACAATAAACAAATACATATTATTCCTCTATTCCTTTGGCATTTCTATGACCATATTAATGCCTTTTTTTACACACTCAGTAATATATATGTCTAATTCTTTTTTAACTTCTAATGTTCTTTTGTTTGTAGGATATTTTGCTACTACAATATTGTTATCAGTAACAATTACATTTTCTAGTTCTTTATCTTCAAAATAGTCCTTATCAACACCTAATTTAGTTGTAATTAATTCTACTAATTTTGGTTTAGGTTGTTCTTGATTCTCTAATACTCTTTTAATATTATCTCTATAACTGTTACCTACTAAAGTGATAAGTTCATCACTTGTCATTTTCTTTTCTTCTAATAGTGATTTTAATTCATCACCTATAACTGTTTTAGGATTTCTTTGACCAATTCCTAAAAATTTCACCATTCCTGTAAATTTTTCATCTTGACTTATAATTAACATATTATTCATTTTCTATTCCTTCTTCCTCTATTTCTTTATAATCATTAATATTTTGATATTCACTAAAATAACTCCATCTGTATCCAGAAACATTTAATTCATATTTTTTACCAATTTCTAAATTACCATATATATCGGCACTATTAAATTTTCCTTTCCACAATAAATCAGTTATTTTATATGTCGTACCACCACAATTTACCAAATATAATTCATCTTCATTGCCTGATGGTCTTTTAATCCATTTATCCTTGACCACACATTGGACTGTCTGCTCATTCATATAACCAACACATCCAGTCAAACAAAGTGACAACAACATTATTGTAATTATCATTACTACTTTTTTCATCTTTGCCCTACTTTCTTCCAAATATTTCTTTCAATAAACCGAACACTAAGGCACATACTAATCCATGCCAAAATGTCCATATAAATTTTATACCAAATGCCCATATTATTAAATTACCTAATCCCCAAAATATAAGGGCTGATAAACTTAATACAAAGGCAATAATTAGTATCGTTCCTAATCCAATTAATAAATATTTCATCTATTCACCACCTTAAAACAAATCTTTTTTAACTTCTTTTATCTTTCTTGTTGTCATATTTTGTAATATTTTAAAATCTATTTTTGGATTCTTAAATTCTTTTAAAATACTCCACATTTCTTCTGTAATTAAGCAATGGAATACCGTACTTAATAATTGTGGTATTTTCCTGCTTGTCCAACCATCTAATGCAATTTTAGAATATTCTTTTTCAACTAAGGTGTCTGTAATATATTTATCTACTATTTCTTCTTCAACACACTTGCCATTGCTAATGATATTGGGAGCCCATGTTTTATGATGTTTTTCTTTAAAGTCATTCCCAACTATTTTTGCCCAAGTCTTTCTACCATATTTATTACAATAATCATAATTCTTTATAACTATTCCTTCGCCATTGCCCATGCCATCTTTGACTAAAAATTCTCCTGTTTTATCAAGACATTTAATAAATGTATCATAATTACCATTTTTAACAATACAAATTGGCGGAATATAATCAATATTAAATTCTTCTAACATAGATTTGTATGTTTCATAAGTTAAATATTCAACATTTTCTTCATCAATATCTATTGTTACATCAAATACATAAAATTTCCTCCATGCGTCATCTCTATAGGTTTTTAATGCATGAGGAACAAGCCATTCACCATATAATCTATGATTTGGATGTTTTTCAAAATATTTTATGATTCTTTCATCATTAATCATAGCATTCATAAACCCTGCATTGTCTTTATCAAGAGTTAACTCTCTGTTTCTACTACCAAAATGTAATCCGTTTTCATCTTTCCAAATTGATGAGTTAGTACCATCTACCTCATCAGTTCCGTATTTTTCTATATGTTGATATTTTCTAAAATTCATTTAATTTCACCTACTTTTTTTATTATTTCTTTTAATTCTTTTTGCCCCTCTTTTGAAGCTGGTTGAGATACCATGTTTACTAATACACCCTGTTGTAAACCTAATGCTTTTTCATATTTAACAAGAATTTTACTTCTAAACGGCCACTGGCCATGAAGATAATTACTTATGTTTTGAGGGGTTGTCCTACTTTCACCGAGTTGTTCTTCTATTTTGTTTAATTCTTGGCATAATTTAGCATTAGTCCATTTTTTCTTATGAAGAATCATTTGTATATAATCAGATACATTTATCAATGCTTATCACCATTAAAATATTTTTTAAATCGTTCTAACATTTCATCTTCCTCTATGAAAAATGGGTCTATGTCAAAGCTATTTAATACATTGCTCATTAATTGACCAAAACGCCAATCCGGGCATTTTTCTTTCCATATTTTTGCTAATTCTTTCATAAAAGGTTCTATTCTTTCAATTTTTCTCATCGTTATCACCTACAATTCGTCTTCTATTTTTATAAGTTCTGTTTTCTTCACACCATTTACAAGAACCATGATTACGGCAACTTTTATCTATTGCTTTTGCTTTTCTATATGGTTTTCTTTTTTCTTTCCCATATTTGATTGCTTTATCTAAACTCATAATTAAACCACCAGCATATGTTCTATGTTTGCTTCATATTCAACAACAACAATATCATCATTTTTATACTTAACAGGGGCAAATCCTATTCCATACTTTTTTATGTTATTCGCCATTGCTCTTGCAGAACGAACATCACCATAAACTAAATACTTTCTACCATCGCCATTTCTTTTATCAATAAATTGTGATAGTGTTTTATCATAAATTAAATAAATTTTCATTCTTCCACCTTCTTTATGATTTGAATTGTCCTAGCTCGTCCATTTTGAGTTTTTATATATCCTTTATCTTCTAAAATAAGCAACTTTTTAAATACTGTATTAACATCACATTTTAATATATTGGCAAGTTCACGATTTGTAGGACTATATCCATATTCATTAATAAACCATTCAATTGCTTCCAATAACATTTTTTGTTTAATTGTTAACATCTAATCACTAGCCTTAAAGTTATATATTGGTTTAATTATTTTAATAATATCTACTGTATCGCTTATATTATCAATTATTTCTTGCATTGGTTTATATACAAATGGAGCTTCATCAATGGTATCTTCATTTACTGATGTCGTATAAATATCTTTCATACTTTCTTTATATTCATCTAAATTAAAAGTTTCTTTTGCTTTCATTCTAGACATTATTCTACCTGCTCCGTGTGGTGCTGACTGATTCCAATCATCATTGCCTTTTCCTACACCGATAATACAACCGTCCCTCATATTCATTGGTATTAACACCTTTTCACCTTTTTTAGCAGATATAGCACCTTTACGAACTATGTTATCTTCAAATGATATATAATTATGTATTGTTTCAAAATACCAAAAATCCCTCTCAATCATATCTTGAGTATACCAATCACAAGTGGACATTGCTTTTTCTCTTAATCTTACACTTTTATATCCTTCATAATATGGTAATTGAAAATAATTACATAATATTTGCTTTGCTATACATAAACGATTATCTTTAGCAAATTCTTGGCATATTTTCATATCATGTAAATAATCTTCTCTATATTGCCCTTCCAAATATGCTAGATCCTTTGGTATTTTCTTATGATCTGTTTTATATTTTTCTTTTAATTCCATTAAAGCAGATTGTATTTCTTGTTTTCTTCCTTGTTCTTTATATTTTTTGATTAATTCCTGTTGTTTTTCTTTATATTCACCAATATTATAGTTACATAATTGATTAGCTAATTCTTGATAATATTCTGCTACTTGTTTTCCTAAATTTCTTGAACCTGTATGAATTACTAAATATTTATTATTATCTTCATCAATATCAATTTCAATAAAATGATTACCACCACCAAGTGTTCCAATACTTCTTTCTAATCGTTTTGTGTCTTTTAATTCTCTATAACACTTCAAATCTTGTAATTCTAGAAATTTATATTTCCTTTCATCATGAACTTCAAAACCACTAGGAACATATTCTCTAATAATTTTATCTAATTTTTCTAAATCTAAATCAATATTACCTAATTCAACACATAACATACCACAGCCAATATCAACACCAACGATATTTGGAATCACCTTATTGCCTAAATTACCAGTAAAACCAATTACACAGCCTTTACCAGCATGAACATCTGGCATTATACGAATTTTACTATCTTTAAATGCATCTTGATCTAATAATTCATTTATTTGATTTATTGCTTCTTGTTCAATATCATCGGTAAATACTTTTAAATTTTTCATCTACTCCACCTCATTTAACAACCAAAGCAAAGTCTCAATTTCTGTTCTCTGCTTGCATGTTGGATTTTTCTTTAAATATTCTATTCTCTCTCGAATATCTTCTTCATTTTTGATTGATTTATATTTTTGATAAAAGTTATATAGCAATTTATATTGATTATATACTTCATATAAGGCATACATATTGTCTTTTATATTATTTTGATTCATCATTATCACCCAAGATTTTTTTAATTCTATTTAACATCCTAATTCCTGTTGAATATTCATGGCTTTGTATTCTCTTTATTTCACTATTTACATAATCTTGTATCTCACATAATTGTTTACCCATTTGATACATATATTCTAGTTTTTTATTATCATCTAATTCATCGAATACATCTTTTTTGAATTCTTCTATTGTTCTAATATTATTCATTAATATCACCATCGATTAAATCAATTATTTTTTTCTTACTAAGTATTCCTTTTTGTACATTTATTACTTGTTTTATTTGGTCTTTAAACTCCGAAATAATAAAATCTTTGGTATTTTCAATTTTGTCATTAGCAATTCTTTCTCTAATTAGACAATTGTTTTTTTCTTCATTAAGTTTAGCAATTTCTTCATTCTTTTCTTTTATTTGTTGTTCTAATTTAATATTTTTTTCTTTTTCTCTTAAAACCCTAGCATCAAATTCTTCCAATGTAATTAGAGTAGCATCGTACTTAATTTTTATTTTGTTAAGTTCTTCTATTTGAGATTTTAAGTTTTCTATAATTTGCTCACTTGCTTTTATCTGTTCAAAATCTTTTACAAGGTATTCTTTTAAATCTCTAACTTGTATTGGTTGAATTTCGCTATTTCTTGCGACTAATTCATTTTTTTTACTAAACAGTTTCATTCTTCCACCTCACTTCTCAAAGCCGATAATTTAAATTCATTATAAGTTGATAAATATATTCTTTTCCCTCTCATAGCAAGATATGGATTTATCATTAAACATTTTTGATTTTTTTTATATGGTACTTTATGAATAATATCATCTGCTATCAAGCCTTTTAATTGCCTTTTTATAGTAGTTTCACTCACTTCACATACTTTTGATAAATCTTTTAATCGAATGATTTTGCCATTATCATAGCAACATATATTGTCCATATAACCAATATGGCAAGTTAGATAAGGAAGTATTGAATATTTTTTACAATATTTATCAAATATTTTGGGATTGATTTTGATAAAATGGTACTTTATGTCGGTAGTATCATTTAGATATTCTAATGTACCTTTACGAAGAATACGATCACCATCATCAAGACATATTACTCGGTCAATATTTTCTAATTTTTGAAGAATAACACCATTTTCATCAGCCAAAAATCCTTGTGCCATTTAGTCCTATTCTCCTATTATTTCTCTATATTTTTGTAAAATTTCTTCGTAATTATCTAATTTATTTTTAAACACATTATAATCGTGATTTTTGTCACCTATACTATTTAACACACATTTTACAGGTGATATTTTTTCATCTTCTAAATACTTTATAAACTCTTTTTGTTGAGTATTTAATGTAATTACTTCATTTTCCATTCCTTGAGCATACTTGTAAGCATTTAAGTACATTTTTGTTCTTTCTTCAAGTTGTTTCTTTAATTCTGCATTATCTTGTTCTAATATTCTATTCTTATAGTCGAATTCACTTATAGTTTGACTTGCTTCTTTACAATAATCTACTAATTCATCATAAGTCATTTACTCATCACTCTCTACTTTCTATTACTCATTTTCTAATTTATTTAAAATCTTTTTTAGATTAATTAATAGTCTTTCAATTTCTTCAATAGGTAGATTACTATAATTATTGTTTTCTATTAACATTTCATCTTTTTTGTTTTCTAAATAAGATTCAATATTTTTTAATACTAAATAGTCTTTAATCTTTAACATTACTATCAATCTCCCTTAACATTTCATAAAAAATTGCTTTTAATTCATAATAAGAAAACATATTTAGACTATAAGGAAGTGTTTTTTTAGCTTTATCATGATATTTTTGTATTTTCTTATCATATTTCTTCTTATTCATTACTATCACTTCCTTGTTCTAGTTCTTGTAATTTTTCAAAATATTTTAACCAACAATCTTTATAATTATCATTGCAATTATTCTCACACCACTCGTCTTCATAAAAAATGCTTTGTGATTTATCTTCATTAGTATTATTTTCAAACCCAAGATTTAAAGGGCATTCTTCTTTGAAAAATGAAAAGTTTAATATAGTATCAATTAAGTCTTTTAGTTGTTTATTTTCTTCAACGTTTGACTTTAAAAGTATGTCATAAGTTTGTACAGCTCCATTTAATTTTTTATTTTCTTGTTGTAATTTTGCAATAGACAAATTTTTATTTTCAATTAATTCTCTCATTTGGTCTACAGTTGCTATATCCCCATCAGGATATGTTCTATAATGATTATCTTCTACATCATAATAAATATTCATTCTGATACCTCTTTTAATAAATCTTCAACAATTTCTAAATAAGATAATAAACAACTTTTTGATAACATATTGTCATCTCGATTATTGTTTAATATATTTCTTGTTTCTTTTGTTTCATTGAGTATTCTATCAATAACTTCTTTTTGCTTTTTTAATTGAGATTGTATTTGATTATAATGATTTATTATTTTTATTATTTGCTTCAACTGTTTTTTTGTTATAGCAATTAAACCTATATCGTCTAAATTTTTAGATAATACTAATTGTGAAGTAAAATCTTTATATAAATTTTCTAATTCTTCTTTATCCATTATTTTTATTTCTCCTTTTTAGTTACTATTTGAAATATTTTCTATACGGCTTTTAGCAATTTCAAAATAGTTTTTATTCAGTTCTATTCCTATAAAATTTCTATTTAACTCTTTACAAGCAACACCTGTTGTGCCTGACCCCATAAATAAATCCAATATTGTATCATTTTCTTTCGTAGATAATAATATGCAAGCTTCTGGCAATTCTAAAGGGAACCCACTATGCCCCCATTTAGACTTTGTTTCTTTTCTTCCAAAACTTTTATTTGATTGCTTTCCACGATTGAATGGAATTTCCCATACATTTCCTACATTTTTTGTTTTAAACAATTCTGGAAATCTTGAATATAATTCTTGTTTATGCAACTTTACGCCTGCAGAAGTATGTTTTAACATAAAAATATATTCACACTGATTAGTTAATTGCCTGTCTGTATTTGCTGGTTGCTGGTTATATCTATACCAAATAATTGTATCGTGCAATTTAAACATTATTTTTCTTGTTGCTAATTCCATTATTTCAAATGCTCTGATCGTTATTTCACTATCATTTATCACGTTCAAATAAAATGTACCGTCATCTTTTAAAACACGTTTGCATTCTTTTAACCATATTTCACACCAATCTAAATATTGTTTATATGAATTAAAATACGCTTCATATTCAAAACCTTTCCAATAAGGCGGACTAGTTATAATACAATCTATTGATTTATCAGGTATGTCTTTAATTAACTCTAAACAGTCTCCATTTTTTAAAATTATTTCCATAGTAGATCCTCACTTATTGTTTGTTTTAATTGATTTCTTCAATTCTGTATTTTTCATATGGTCTCTTAATAATAATTCCATTATCTTGTCTTATATATATATATATAAAATTCTATTTTCTGCTGTTTTTTTACATATATTACCTATTATTTTTCTATTTTTATCAGTATAAATGATTCTTTTCATTTTGCATCACCTTTCATGTATCATAAATGACCCCCATTTTTCCAACGTAACTGGTTCATTCATGAACTATATAATTTTATAAGTTTAGTGTTATATTTAAAGGTTAAACTACATATTTTATATATATTTTGCTTCTCTATCAGTAATATCACCTTTAAGATTAGTATTTATAGCTATCATTCTGTAAGATGTAGCGTTTATAAATATGTAATTATTCTTCAATCATAAAATATCACTTTGTTTACTGAACTTTTAATGAATTTTTAATATAAAATGAAAAAATAACCAATTTTACTTGATTATTTCTTATATAAATTAATAAATATATATTTTTGCTAAGTATTTTTAAAAATGATTATATATGTGAATCCTTTTATTATTTTTTATATATTTACGGGGGTAAAAAAGCCCCCTAGTACCCTTTTAAAAATAGGGTTGGGGTGTTAACGTTCGTTAATACTATAATAAATCGTTATTTTATAAGGGTTAAAACAATAATAAATAATACATTAAACCACAACAAAAAAACACTATAAAATAATAATATAGTGTTAAATAATTATATATTTTTGAAATTAGAGAGGAAAGCAAACTTCTGTTACAATTTAAATAATAATAGTAATAATAACTATAACAACAATAATAATAATACAAATAAATATAATAACAAAAATATATCTATATAAATATACCCATATCATAATATATCAATAATGCAGTATCACACCGCCAAAATGCATATATAATACAATAATATTAACTATATAAATATATCAAATATACGCCAAATAAATATATAAATAATAGTATAATTCAAAGTATAATTTTATATAATTCATATATAATAATACTATAATATATATATTGTAAAATAATAAATAAATTATAGTATAATTGTTGACAATATATAATAAAAGTGTTATAATGTATATAGAGATAAGGAAAAGGGAAAACTCAAGACATAATTATCAAATGGGGTTTTGGTAAATATGAAAGGAGCTAAAAAATGAGAGTTAACCCTATTACATCAATGCACAAAAAAAGAGTTATAAAGTGGGAAAATGTTATCACTTCGGCTTATGTGATTATAACATTATTCAAATACTTTATAACTACCAATAGAAATATATTATCTTTAATATTAGATTTAGCAATTGACATTTGCTTAGGAATTCTAATATACAAAATAATATATGATATAAGAAAAAAAGAGCTGTTCGACTAAAAACAAAATTCCCTTTTCTTCATCTCTCATTATATTATTAAATTTTAAAAATGTCAATAGTGACATAATGGGAGGAATGAAAAAATGTTAAATCAAACAGTATTAGTTGGTCGATTAGTTCAAGACCCTGAAATAAAAGAACTAGAAAATGGACAAAGAGTTAGTTATATAACTTTGGCAGTACCAAGAAGTTGGAAAAATCCTGATGGAATTTATGAAACTGATTTTATTAATTGTATTGTTTGGAACAATATAGCTGATAATGTAAAAGAATATTGCAAAAAAAGCGATTTGTTAGGAATTAAAGGAAGAGTACAAACAAAGCAAGAAGAAAACAAAAATATAATAGAAATAGTAGCCGAAAAAGTTACATTCTTATCAAGTAGAAAGGAAACCGAAGAGGAATAAAACCTCTTCCCTATCTATGGTGATTATATGAAAAAATTAAATAAAAATACTTTATATCTAGAAAAAATGGGATGTAATTTCTTTGTTAATGATGACATAACAAAAATAAGTGATTTAAACAATTATAGATATTATACACATAATATTGAGTTAAAAAGTGGCGAAAAATTGGACACTTTAGAAATTGGACACGGTGCAAGATATCATCGTAATAAAAATGGTTATAAATATATTGACAGTTTCGGTTGTTGGTTTCAATCATATTATAAAGACAAAGACGGTTGCGAATGGGGTTTACTAGAACTTGATAAACAATTAAACAAAGGAAACTATAACAACGGTAATTTATACACTAAAGAAACTATATTAAAATTAGTAAATAGTATATCAAAAAATCAATATACAAATATTGAATATATAGAAAGGTTTTAAAAGGTGTTAATATGAAAAAATATAAAGATTGTTTTATAGTATTAAAAAGTGGAATTTTAAAAAGTTATTGGTTCAGCGATGAATTTATAAAAGATAATAAAGTTTTATTTGATGAATTTGTTAATATATTTGATGAATTTTATAGCAATGATTGTTGTGTTTTTGGTGCAAGTAATACCCACAAAAACAATGACGATTTAAAAATAAAATTATGCGACATATTAGATAAAATGCTAGATTTAAATATTGAAATAATGAACGGATGGGATAATAAAATTTATAAAAACAAAAAAAGCTATAGAGATTATATTTTAAATTGTGGGGAAGAGGCTTAATAATGGAATATATAACAATTATATTATTATTAATAATTAACCTACTACTTTATAGATTAAATTACTATAAAGAAAAATATAAAATATATTATAACAACTATAAACAATGCTTACTAGCATTACAAGAATATGATCCAAAGTTAAAAGCATATTTAGAAAGTAAAGAGGTGTAAAAAATGATTAATTTTGAAGAAGCAAAAAGACAACTAAAAAATATAAATGATAATTTACAAGAAATAAAAGCTTTATTTAATTATGATGACATCAATATGTTAAATAATTACAGTAATAAAACAAGAATTTTGAACGATATAAATCTTAATATAGAATATTTACTTGAATTAAAAAGCAAAATAATGGGAAAAGAATTTCAAGAGAATTTTAGTGAATATATGTTTTATTTATCTATAATATTATATGATAAATACTTAAAAGATAAAAACATTTTGCTAGATATATATTATTCTAAAGTTTATGAAATATGTGCTGATTATTTAAATTATGACAACACCAAGAAAACATTAATTGAAAGTATTAATGATTATATAAATACTAGAAATGATTATATTTTAAATTTATTAAATAAATGTGTGGAGGTATAAAAATGAATTTTAAAGAATACAACGAAATAATAAAAAAACATAAATATGATATGTTACATTTTATCATATATTATAACTTAAAATGTAATGATAACTTAATTATTAATGAATTAACAGAAGAAGATATACAAAAATTTATTCAATTAATATGGTCGGCTTATATGTGCGACGAACAACATCTTGACTTGGCCTTTATTTGTGATAAACTAGTAGAAAATGCCGAAAAAATACTTGACGGAAACTGGACAAAATGGGATTTATTGGAGGTATGCTATGGGTAAAACATATTGTTATATAAGAATAAGCACTGACAAACAAGAATATAATAGACAAGTTCAAATATTTAAAGATAAAGGCTATATAAATGGCGTTAACTGTGAATATATAGAAGAAACATTCACGGGAACAAAAACAAAACGCCCCGAATTTGACAAACTAATTAAAAAAATGGAAAAAGGCGACACTCTAGTTTGTGAAAGCCTTTCTCGTTTGTCTCGTGGTGGCGTTATTAAAACACTTGATTTAATAACTGAATTTATACAAAAAAAACAAATAAACGTAATTATATTAAAAGAAAATTTTAATCTATTAGCCGGAGAAAAACCAGACGCAAACACCAACTTGTTATTGGGCATATTCTCAGTGCTTGGGCAATTTGAAAGAGACCTAATCAGTGAAAGAACAAAAGAAGGACTAAAAGCAGTTAAAACAAAAGGGACACGACTAGGAAAACCAAAAGGTAAATATAACACTAAAGAAAATTTTATAAATACGCTTGAAAAAATTATTAATGAAAATATTGGTCAAGCAAAGGCTTGCTTATGGACTAGATATCCTTCTAAAAGTTTTCAAAACGATTTAAAAAAATGTTATATTAAATATAACACTAAAGATTATCAAAAAATATTGACAAAGATTAAGGAAGATGTAACTGAATGGTCACAATTTTAATAATAGTATTAGCTATTTGGTGTGGTTTGTGTGACTTTGCAAAAAAACAAAAATAGTCAAATTAAAAAGGCTATTTTTTTATTGATTATTTATACATGAATAACATTATATTTTTACTGTTTTAACACTCTATATTTACTCATTTTTAGCCATTTTAAGCAACGTTTTAAATTATAGTATAATTGTATTAATTTAGCATTTATTAAGCGAATAAGTCTATAAAATAAAGCCATATCATTAATAAAATATAATAAAAAGATGTATAAAAACACACCTATTTACCCACGGACAAAGTCAGAAAACTTTTTCTAACTCCACGGTCAAAAAACTTTTTCCAGTCAATCTTTTTCTATACCTACATTTAAAACTTCTTCCAAACACTTTTCAAAATATTTTTTAAGTTCTTTATTAACTCTTATATCAATATATTTGCTTCTATATGAGCATTCTTGTTCTATATGTTTTATTTTTTTATCTAATTCATCAATAACATTTGTGATATACAATATCATTATTGCATTTTGTTTTAATATTTTATTATTCATACTAATCTTTTTCCGTCCAATCTGCATCTATAACATTATCTCTTTTTAATGCCTCTAATTGTCTATTTATATCTTCAACATCAGTAGCTTTTTCGTGTTTAACAACAATAGGTTGTTGTGCTTCTACTTTTCCCATTGTTTTTTGTAAATACATAGCTGATATTTCTCTAACTTCTCCCATAAGACCCCCAGTCGCTAATACACCTAATAAATATGAATGTATATAGTCCATAACTTCTCTTTTGTCCGGATCAACTAGCCAATTATTATACGTACTTCTACTTATTCCCATAAATATTGAAAAACTTTCTACTGTTGGTGGGAATTTCTTTATTTCATTTATTTTATTTATCATTTCAAGATACAAATTAAAGCCTAACATTATCTCTTGTGGTGTGTATGTAATATTCCCCACATTAGCAACTTCTAGCATACTTCTTTGTGCTATTAAAGACATTATTTGTATATTATTAACTTTTTCTTCGCCTTTATTTTTTAATAATTCAATAATGTAGTTAGTAAGTTCTGTTGTTTTTTTCTTCAATGTTGGTAACAATTTTTCTTTAGATTCTTCTCTTATTTGATTTACAAGTTGTTCTCTATCTTGTATCTTTTTTTCTCTATTTTCACGATTGGATTCTTTTATTTTTTGTATTTGTTCTTCTGTTTTAATCTTTTTCCCAGTTGCCATCTATCTTGCCTCTCTTGTCTCTCTCTTTTCCAGTCTGAAAATCACTATATTCCTGTAAATCTTTTTCCATTTGTTTATAATACAAAACGTTATCATATACACAATAATCTTCATAAAGCCATAATCTATAATCATCTATAAATTCAAAACAAACACTATGATTTTTATATTTTTTATTCATAAAAGAAATAAATGTTCTATCATATTTACTCACGTATGCCATTTTCATCACCGTTATTAACTTTTTCCAACATATCAATCCATTCAATTATTTCAAAAGGAATGTTTCTAAATTCTTCTTCTGGGCATTCTTTTAATTTTAATAAAGATAATTGTTGCCTAATATGAAATATTATTCTGTATAATGTATCTGTTTTATCTTGCTCATTTTGATATAATCCTAGAAGTTGTTTATTTAATTGCTTTTGCTTATCTAATTCTTTTAATAAATCTTTATTTATACCTTGACTTATACAATAACAACATAAGCCAATAAAAATTGTTAGTAAAAAAACACCACAAAGAATTCCGATAATATTATTCATTTGTTTCATCCCCTATTAATACATTTGTGTCCAAATAATCGTCACCTAATACCCAACTTAAAGCATCTGTTACAGTCACAATCCATAGTATACTAAATTCTCCTTTTGAGGATAATTCATATAATTCTTTAATTTTATTTTTAATTTCTTTCTTTGTTCTCATTACTTCACCTTTATTTCCAATTCTTTTGTTTTATTTTTATTTAATATAATTTCTTGACTCATAAAGCTTGATGGATTCAATTGCTGTGCCAATGCATAACCACCATAATCAAGCCATGATGTAGCAATTATTTGATAAAAAGGTTTAAAAGATACTTTGTTATTTCTACTATCAATTACCAATTTCATCGGTTTAGTTATTGCTGGTTTATGTGTATGCCCTGTTATTAAACAGTCAAGTCCATCTATCACATACCCAAACTTTTCATTTCTATTAATTGCACTTCCAGTTAAAGTTCCACCACCAGAACCATGTGTTATTCCAAATGTATAAGTTTGTCTATCACAATCGTTTCTATCTCCTATTTGCACTTTAATAAATGCCATGTTAGGTCTATATTTATCCTCAATATCTAATTTACAAAATACATCATACATAATATCTTGATCTGTTGCTTTATTATCTTTTTTAGCTTCATGATTTCCACTTACACCACATAATATTTTTTTTTTTAAATCCGTCAATTCTCTAACCAACCACTTCTTTTGTTCAAATGGGGTCATTGCTACTCCATTTATTACAGATACATTGAAAGGACTATGACTATTTTTTGTCTGATTATCTATTAAATCACCAACTATCACAATGTAAATATTATCTTCTTTCAATATATATTCTTTAAATTGCTTCCATCTTTTTAAATTAAAATTAATACTTCCACAATGTACATCAGCAATTGGAATTATTTTTATTTGGTCTTTGAATTTATATTTTATAATATCAAAATCATTTTTCACTAAATCACACTCTCTATAACATCATTTATAAATTTTTTTACATCGAATTTACTATTTATTTTTTTCTTTTCTGTACCTATTTTTATTTCATTTTTTCGTAGATAATCAACTGATATAGACTTTCTATTAGTAGAATCATAAAATGCTTTAAATCGGCCTATTTCTATAAAATAACATTCTGTTAAATCACTAAATTCAACAACTAAACCACATATTGTATTTGCATACTCACTTGCCCACAGTAAATCTTCTATTTGATGCTTTTTAATATTATTAAATGGCAAACTTTTTCCTTTTGTCGATTTTAATTCTAGTAAATACAAATAATCCCCATCAAACATTAAACAGTCACATATATTTGTTTGCTGGAATCTCACTTTGTCATTTCCACCCCAACTAGAAGAACCATCTCTAAATCTATAATAAAATATATCTTTTGGAATACTATTCTTCCAGTTTTGTTCAAATCTTTTTCCAGAATTAATCCCAGTCATAACCTTCATCATCTTCATCAACATCTTTGTCAAGATCTATATTATAAAGATTTGCAACAAACTCTTTTAACTTCTTAACTTTACCCTCTTTATCTTGCAAAATATCGTCTAATTTTTTGATTTTATCCTTCTTTTCTTTAATTGTATTGTCTAACCTTTTGACTTCAACATCTTTGTTATATTTTGCTATTCTTTTCATTGTCGTTTCATCTAGCATTATGTTATCTAATTCTTTAAACTTAGTTATATTTACTGTTAAAGTTGAACCGAGTGGAATTATAGTTTTAATATCACTTTCAAGACTCTGATATTCTTCATAATCAGTATGAACATCAAGTTCCATTGGCACACCACTATAATATTTAATATCTTTGTCGTTATAAATTAATATATTTCCAGTTTCATATCGTGGAAATTTCTTTTTACTTACTTTTGTCATTATTTTCCTACTTTCTATCAAAAAAAGAGAGAATTATTGTATTCTCCCTTCAAAATTCATTTGGTAGGCAAACTAGGACTTGAACCTAGAACCGCTGGTGTATAAGACCAGAACTCTAACCATTGAGTTATTTGCCTATATGGTGATCGCTTATTAAGTCAAAGCAATCAGAAACCGACAATTTGTATTTTCAGTAAACACTAACCGATTATTTTCTTTTCTGGATAATAATAATCAAAATACCACAAGTTCTTAAATTATAATTGTCAATAATTAGTCTAAACTTGCATAAACCTCTGCCATTATATAGGCTTCACCACATATACTTTTTGGCGTATAAGTCCTCTATATACAAAACAGGTCATGACTCCTGCAGTTATAGTCATAATTGGTGTTCGTAATAGGACTTGAACCTATAAGGAATAACTTCCAACGGATTTTAAGTCCGTCTTATTTGCCAATTTCAACATACGAACAAATAATAAAACAATACAGCAACTAGGCTCAATGTTGTTAGATGGCCTACTATGTTCTCAATAGGTATATTGTTTTATAAGTATCCTTAATAGATACTGCACTAATGATATTACCGCCTTCTATTCCTACTAGCTAGATTTAAAATAGTTGCATATTTAAGAATATCATCAGTACACTACCTACTAGAGATAGTTTGACCTTTTCATATTAGTATGAAATACTGACAGTTTCCTAACTGACAAATCATCTAAACTTGTTCAGCCTAACTTCGTTGTGCTTGGTCTAGCAAGGTGTGGCTGTTTTACCTAATGCTTTTTATAAGCACCATATCAAGTAAATAATAGTTGTGCAAATGTCTCTACCTTAGGGTTACATATACGCTTTTTGTTATAATCAGGGGTTTACTTAATGTATTTATTACAATTCTAAACGAGTAAAGGCTTAATTATAACTGACATTTAATTCCGACTACGGACTTCACTATTTACTCAATATGCTACCTATAAGATAACACTTAATATTCTTTGACAATTTGTTAAATAGTGTTTCTCACACTAATTTATTATGAACAATTATTATTCAGTCAATGGCAAGTATTAGTCCTGATAAGGAGCGACCTTATTTCCTCTAATACCTAGTATAAATACCCTAGACCATATTGGGTTCATTACCAACATTTTTCACACACATTAGGTTTAATTTTCTTTTTTAGCTTTTTTCAAAAATTCCTATCATATACTAAATACTAAATTTGCAGATTTGTGCTACTCAAACTAGGCACTAGTCTTATACATATATTTCTATATCTCAACTGCAACAACCGATTTATGGTATCTTGCTTTCACTCTATATCACCATAATATAGTATTACTAGCAAGTTATCGTCCTATATTCCATAAGCGGTTTTGATTATCGGCGACTAGACCTCTATACCTTATAACATTTCATAACAAACCACTATTATCTCTTTCCCTACATTTTGTAAGTCTCAGCTTTTTAAATGAGTTTCCTCTCAGCTCACTCAATCCATCACAAATTCGCACTCGCAACTAATAAGAACAAGATAATATCCATACTACATTGCATTGTAGTCTGTCATATGGTTTATTTAACAAATTGTCAAAGAACATTAATTTTGGTTGCTCTCCCTAGATTCGAACTAGGACATCACAGATTCAAAGCCTGTTGCCTTACCTTTTGGCTAGAGAGCAATATATGGGGAAAGCACGAAAGGAGGTTATACTTTCCCGTTTATAGAAAGGAGGTGATGCTTATACATCACGCAATATTTCTATTGCAATTATAATATATCAACAATTTTACTGAACTTTTAATGAACTTTTATAAAATTTTTAATATTTTTATAATAATTTTTATAAATTGCTCTTTCAGTAAATGGTTTTATATCATTTCTATAATTCTCATCTGCTACTTTTTGTATAGCTTTATTAATTGACATTCCATTCAAGTAATATAAATATATTCTATACTCTATACTATTTTTAGATAACTTTGATAAGTTAAATTTGCATTCTTCAAGTAACTTTTCCTTTTCATTTATCTTATTAATTATTTCTGGATTATTATTATCTAATTTTTTCAATATATCTATTTCAATTATTAAATCATTAATATATGATATACAATCCATTTATACCCCTTCTTTCGTTTTAATCTAAGAAATTATCATCAATTTCAATTTTATTTCCGAAATCTTCATATGGGTCTGTTTCTGCTTGCTCAACAGAAGATTCATCACTCATTTTTTTACTGCCTAAAAATTGCACATTACTTGTCATTACTTCAAATGATGTTCTATTATTTCCATCTTTATCAGTATAATTACTCATACTAATTGAACCATCAACAAGTATTAAACTACCTTTATTTTGATATTGAACAAGGTTTTCAGCAGGTTTTCCCCAAACTGTTATTGGAATAAAATCTGTACCTTCATTCATTCTATTTACTGCTAGATTAAATCTGCAATATGCTTTATTTGAACCAGTATATCTTAATTCTAAATCTGTAGATATTCTACCTACTAAAGTTACTTTATTAAACATTATTTAATCACCAATTTACCTTTCTTATCAATAATTCCATATCTAGTTAGTATTTCCTCAACTTCTTCTTTTGTTTTAGCAATTCCAACATGTGCTTTTACTGTTTTAACTAAATCATTAAGTTCGTTTATTTTATTAATCATTTCGTTTTCAAGACTTTCAATTTCATCATTTTTAAAGTCACTATTAATAAAATAACCAAATTCACAAATTGATGTTTTATGTTGTAATTCTTTTTGATAACCACTTAAACCTTCTAAAGTTTCTTTTACTTTTTCAATTTCTTCGTCTGTAAATTGTGAAATATATAATTTTTGCAAATCATCTTTACATTTTTGTGTTATTTCATCATATTGTTTTTTTATTGAACTTTCATTTTTGATTTTTTCTATTTTTTCTTTTGTTTCTTTTTCAATACTTTCTCTATGCTTATTTGCATATAAATCAATTAAATTAATACTTTCTATCATTTTATTTCCTTCTTTCTTTATCATTTGATTTTCTTTATTCAATATTTCTAAATTTTTAAGTACTATTGATTCATCTATTTTATTAACTATTATTTGTGTTTTACCACTTCTAAATCCACCATTCATTATTTCCATACCTCATTACATATTAAATTAAATCCTGTTGGCTCTAATCGTTTTATTAGTTCTTTAAATTCATCTTTTGCATTATCTTCTAACTGATTACCATAATCATCAAACCATTCTTTAAAATCTTTATAATCGCTATATTCATATTCATACCATGCATCATCAACTTTATCTCGATTATCTTTTTCTTTTTTTACCTCTTGAATAACATTTGACGAATATGTTAATTGTGAATTTAATATATCTGCATATATCTTGTGTGGAACTTCTTTTATTTCTTTATCTGTTTTTCTACCAACATATTCAATTAAATCCGAACTACTTTTATTGATAACAATATCTTCTTCTTTGATATCAAATCTATTCATTAGATGTTTTGCATATTTTTCTTTGAATTCATCATCAAATTCAATATTTTCATCTTTGATGTATTCACCATCTCGACCTTTTCCATCAATAACTTCATCAACAAATGCAAAGTTATCAACACAACAAGCAACTGATAACGCTGTTAATCTTTTCAATTCATAAATATTTATTGACTTTCTATCTCTATCAAGTGATACATAACAAGGTTTAAAATTATATCCATAGTCAAAATTATCATCTTCATATACTGGTAAACCATCAACAAATACTTTTCCTTTGTAATCAGAATCCGTTAATATTTCTCCATAGCTTGTTTGAATTGAATTATAAGCTTGTCCATTTAATCCTAAAAATTCATTTTCAAGTTCATCTAATTCAGAACTATCAAATCCTGATATTTCAAATGTTAAATCATTCCCGTTGCCCGCTGTTTCAGCAATACATAATACTTCACATTCAAAATTATCTGAATATTCAAAACTTGGTATCCAATTTTTATTTCCATTTTTTATAAACACTTCTTTATCATCACGAAGTAATACTAACAATGCTAATTTATAACCTTCTCCAAATTGACCTATTTTATCTAAATCATCTTTTTTAGATGTGTTTCCAAGTAACAATGTAGAACTTGGTATTGAAGTGTTTTTATTTGTTATTGTAATTGTCCCAGAAGATTTATCAATATCAATAATATCTTCTCCGTTACTATCTTTGGCATTTTGCAATAATTCTCTAATTGCTTCTTCTATTCCCCAACTAGATACATAATTCCTTGAAAGACTTAATTCATATTTTTTCATTTGTTATTTCCTTTCTTAAAAATATCTAATTTTAAATAATCTCTGACTTCCTTATCTAATTCAGGTAACGTTTTATGCTTTTTGATTTTATTAACATCAATTTTATTTTCAAATAATTTATGATATTCTTCTTCCCATAAATTAATCATTATCGTATTTTTATCTTTATCAATTATTAATACATTTATCATTTTCTTCTCCCTTCATATATTTTTCTTGATAATAAGGACAAAACTTACAACAAGAACAATATTCAAGACATTTTTTATCTTCACCAATTCGTTCTTGAATTTCATATACATTTGGATAATCTTTTTCTAAATTATCTAAATGTTTTTGTGCTTCTTCTAATGTTTCATGTATTTTAGTTGCTCTCTTATTACCTTTTTTAATAACTATATATTTATTTCCATCATTCCATCTTTCTTCCATGCTACACATTGGAAGTTCTTCATCTGGAACATCTTCGTATTTTTTTAATTCTAAGAATCTATTTTTTATAAATTCTTCTATATCTTTAAAATCCTTATCAGTAAATTTAAAATTCAATTTTTGAACTTGAAATTGTGGATATTTTCTGTCAAACTTTGCTTTTGATTTTTGCCAATCACGAAGCAATGCTATTATTTGACCTTTATTAATTTCAAATCCTAATTTTCTAAATAACCAAGCATAGATTAATAATTGTAGTCTATAATCTTCAAAATCTTTTTTTAATATTTTGCATGTACTTGTTGTTTTGTAATCAATAATTGTTTTAGTAGCAATATCGACCAAATCAGCCTTACCACTTAAGAAATATCCTTTTAATTCATCACAAATTATTTCTAAATCTTGCTTTAAATATTCCTCTTTGAATTGATTATCATTTTCTTTGGAATTTTCTAGTATTGAATGAAATGCTGTTCCAAATAATGCCCATATCAATTCACTACAATCTTGTTCTATTTCATCATTGTATCTTCTTTTTAAGATAACTTGTCTAACGGGATTAAGTATTGTTGTTACTGAATATTGATGTTCTTTTGGCTGATAATCACTACATAATGCATTGTATATTGGTTCTGGTAAATTAAGTTTATTTGTTAATGCCATTATTCACCAACTTTTTTCTTTAGCAAATCAATCATCTTATTTGCGCTTTCTTTTGTTAATTCTTTTGAAGATTTAATTTTATACTGATTGTATACATTTTCTTTTGCTTTATCGTTTGTAAAATTTTTAAATACTTGTGATTCTGATTTCTCAATTTTAGTAAATAATGTGTGAATTACTTTTATTTGATTTGCATCAATCATTTCAACTGGCTTGTCTACTTTTTTTGTTTCAGTCTTTGTTACTGTTTTAGAATAGCCATAACTAAATACAATATTGCCTTTGCTATCAGCAATTTTAATCTTTTCTATTTTTTCAGTTTCTTCATTTGTTGATATTTCAGCAACTGTAAATTTTTCATATTTATTAGTTAAATCATATTTACCTTTATCATTTTTCTTTGTAGGAACACTAGCAAAATAAAATATTCTTGTATATAATTCTCTACCTATACCAACATTAAATCCTGCTCTTTTAAATGCATCACTTGCTTCACCTTTTTCTTTTTCACTAAAAGACTCTGTTCCACAGTCACATTTATCAATCCATTGTTGTTTTTCATCATCATAAATTGATATTGTACAAAATAAATTTCCTTTTATTTCTTCATATCTATCTTTCCATCCGAAGATTCCGAATGTTTCATCAAGTATTCTTTTATCACATCTACTGTCTTTATAAAGCAATAATTGTGCCCCTTTTTCAGTAATTTGTTGAACTCTTATTTCAATTTCTTCTGGTTTCAAACATCTTATTTTCTTTTCCAATATTTCACGCTCCTTTTTCATTCAGTTTTATAAATTTTTGTACTAATCTTAATAGATCTATTTTAGTCATTTTTACATATTGAATTTGATTTGTTTTCTTCTGTTCAAAATCAGTTTTGATTATTTCTCGAATTAACCAATCATAACTATATTCAATATTATTTCCTAATTGATTCATTTGTTTGTTTTTCCATTCTTTTTATTTTTCTCTCAAATCTCATGTTTCTTTTATTTAATTCTTCATTTTTTGTATTTAAAGAAGTACATTCTTCTTGTGTTTCAGCAAGTTGTTTTTTTAAATCTTTTTTGTCTTTCGAAAATTCTTCACACAATTTTTGATACTTAACATATAAATCAAATTGTTCTGACTTCTGTTCTAGTAAATTCACATATTTTTTGTTAACTTCTTCTAGGCATTCTAATAAGTTATTATATTTTTGCTCTATTTCTTTTTTGCCTTTTTTTATTTTCGAATTCTCGTTTATCAAAGAATTTTTATTATTAAACCAATCAAATAATTTCATTTTAATTCTCCTTTTTCAAAATCAATTTTATAGTTTCGTTTTCGTTGGAAAGCTAGGTTACATGCTCTCGCTTTTTTTAACATATTTAACGCTCTTTTTTTATAATCTCTTATTGCTTCTTGCGCTTCCTCATAATCAGTTGTAGCTTTATATCCTTTAGAATTAGAATGGGTTATATAATAAGGGGCTTCATCATTTATAAATTTTTCATTCCATTTTTCAACTTGAATTCTCCATTCCCTTGATGTTATATTAATTCCCCATTCACGATGAAGTTCTAAAATTATATCTTTTTGCTTTTTCCAATCTGTTAAATCAATTAGTTTTATCACGTTAATACCCTATTCTTTCTTAACAAATCTTCAACCTCATATTCTGGTTCCAAGCCTTTATGAGTTAATATTGAATTTTTTAAACTGCGTTTTAATATGTCATTTTTATCAATATGATCATATAATTTGTTACAAAAATCCCAATAATATTTATCAAACTCTGATTTATTTGCCTTTGCCAATTTTTCTTTATTCAATTTTTTATTAAAATACTTTTCAGACATATTGCATAAATATTCTGTTGAACTACAACGTTCATAATGTTCATTGTAATTATCAACATTAACAACCTGACCACATATTTGACATCTAATTGCAATTCCATCTGCTTTTATTTTTTCATCATGTGATTTTAAATATTTTGTCAAATAATACACATCTGGATATTTTCCAAAATTATCACCGTTTTTAAAATATTCATCTAGTTTTTTATTTACATCATCATAGTCATATGGTTCTAAAACTCTATTCCATTCGTTAATAACAACGTTTGTTATTAGAAATGATTGTCTATATGCTTGTATTTTTTCAAGCAGATCAGATACTTCTTTTCTACTCATTTTCAAGTTCCTCTCTAGCTTTTCTTAGAGCTTCTTGACTAATTTCATAATTTGATTTATAAGTTTTCACATTATTTTGTTTCTCTTGTTGATTCTTTTCCCAATTTCTAACAGTTGCTTTCCAATCTTTCATAGAATTACGTCCAACTTTCCATCCATTAGATTCATAATAATCAATAAATTTTTCAGCATTAATACTATTTTTTCTATCTATGCAATACTGTTGCACTTCTTCTAAAGTTGGTTTTTTAAATTTGTTTGTTTCTAACTGCTCTACTTGAACAATTAAGTCGCTTCTTCCAATTTTAGTTAAATACATTCTTGCATGTTGTCCACAAAAATATGAATTTCCAATTTTTAATTTAGCTTTTTTTGAACACTCGCATTTTGAGTTTGTTATTCCCATACAAGTTTGATAACTTGTTAAAGGGACTATAGGGATTAAAGAATTATTTAATAGATGAATTTCTTTAATAGATGAATTATTTTGTTCTATCGTTGAAGATATAAGGGTTCTATCGTTTGAGATAGAAGGTTCTATCGTTGAAGATATTAGTTTTAAATAATTATTACCAAACGTATAATAAGAATAATTCCCTTTATCTTTTACATTTTTATGTTTCAAAACATCTGCATCACACATTTTTTCTAATCTTCTATATAATGCTAATTTTTTTATATTTAATATTGGTAATGCCTCTAATAAACTATGATAATTAACCCAAAAATAAATTTCGTTATCTATTTCTTTTTTTGTCATTTTAGGTTCAAAATCAACTATCCATCTAAGTATTACTAAATCAACTATATCTAAATTACCTAATTTTATTACTTCTCTTTGATTAAATCCTTCTATTGTATATTTCATTTATTCACCTTCTTCAACAGGTATCAATTTATCACTTTCCCAAACATAATCTTTTAAGTTCATAATTTCATCAAAAGTCATATTTGTAGTTTTTAAATCAACAACTTTTCTTTCCATTTTTTCAATCTCCTTTCTGATCATAAATTCATCATGATAATCATCTGAATAATCATATTTTTCAAATTGTTCTTTAGGTTCACAATATTCATCATATCCTGAATAATAACTATCTAAATCTTCTGTATCAATCATTCGTAATCCTTCATCCCCAAAGCAATTTTTATATGAATTTGTTCTGGAATTTGCAAAGCTTCACATACTTTTTTCCAACTTGCATTGTCTATTCTTGAAATACCTAATTCAAACTTATCAATCGTTGTTCTTGATATGCCAGTAAGACTTGCAACATATCTTAATGAATATCCGCGTTTTCTTCTTTCAGCGTTTAAAATTTCACCAAGTTTTCTATAAAAGCATTTATCAATTTTTTCTTTTGCCATACTTTCTCCTTTCTCTTAAATTTTGGGTATAAGAAAAACACCTATTACCAATAAAATATTGACTTTTCAAGGTGTTTGTAGTACAATTTTAGTACTACTTGTCATAGGTGTATGTCTTATACATATATTCGTGATAAGCGGTGTAACAGCACTCTATTCTTATATGAAGGGAATAGAATGTGAGGTGAGTAAAAATACTCATCAAAATTTTGGAGTTACTATTTTCAAATGACATTAATATCAAAATAAGTGATTTATCACTTGTTAAGATAAATGTTGTAAAAAAATAGTTTCTCACTTATTTATTAGGATAGGTTTCAATTTTCTCAGGACTGAACCTATTCTTTTTTTGTGCTATCAGCACCACTTTATCACTTGTAAGATATCTTCTCTTGCTACCTTACGATAACAATATACCACAGTAAAATGAACAAGTCAATGTATTTTGTTCATTTTTTTACTATTTTGTTCATTTTTTTACTTTAAATATAAAATTTATTAGTAAAAATATATAAAATATGGTATAATTTATATATACTAAAGTATATATAAAAGCTGAAAAAGGATGGTGATTCATCTGTTTGGAGATAGATTAAAAGAATTAAGAATTTCCAAAAGTTTAAGTCAAGAAGAATTAAGTGAAATTCTTGAGGTAAGAAAAAGTTCTATATCAAATTGGGAAACTGGTAAGGCTACTCCAACCTTTGATATGTTAACAAAAATAGCTCAATATTTTGGTGTTACAATAGATTATTTATTAAATTTTACTCAAGATGATGTAGATAAAATGGAAAAACTAAAAATGGCTCTTAAAGAAGCTGGTATGTGGGATTATAACATAGATGACATGTCTAGAGAAGATTTTGAAAAAGCAATGCAGATTGTCGCAATGCTAAAGGAGAAAAAATAATGGTTAGACGTGGTTCTCTAAGAAAAAAAGATTATGATTCGTTTGCAAAATTTATTGCATTGTTTTGGCCAATAATTTTATTATTAATGATATTCTTTTAAAAAACTAAAAAAGACACTAATTAATTTAGTGCCTTTTTGTTTGCTTCAATATATTCAACAAATACATCAAGCAAATCATTTTGTAGCACTGTGTACAATTCAATTAGTGTCATGCTGTTCTCCTATTTATTCTAGATTTACAACATACAACATACTTCACACAACATACTACATATAAATTATACACTATACCACTTCCCTTTCAAATACTTAAATAAAAATTAGAAAAATTTACCAAAAAAGTTCATTGATTTATCAACAATATTATTATATAATAAAATCGCAGTAAGGTCAAACATTTGTTCGTAGTTTGACAAAAAAAATAATTTATGTTAAAATTTCAAATTTAAAAGGAGCGATGAATATGCCAGTATATGAAGAAAAAGAAAAAATTAACGGTCAAAAAAGATATTATATAAGAACTTATGTAACTAACGAGAAAGGACAAAAAAAACAAATAACTAGACATAATAAAAATTGGATTGGTAGAGATGGTTATTGGTCAGCCCTGCAAGAAGAAACAAAGTTAAAAAATGAACATAAATTTAAAAATAGACAAATTGATATTTCATTAAAAGATTTGAAAGAAAAATATTTACTTTATTTAAAAAATAAAGTAGATAAAGACACACTAAAAGCAAAAGAAATTAAATTAGATCATTTTTGTGAAATAGATCAAACTAAGCAAGTAACTACTTATCCTACAGAAAAAATCAATTTCTTCAACAAAGAAATTTACCTCAAATGGCAACTAGAAATGAAAAATAAAAAATACAAAAAAAATAAATACAGCAATAAAGAATTTTATTTTACAATAAAATATTTAAACAGTATCCATAATGAAATATGCAATATGATAGATTTTGGAATTACCGAGGGATTTTGCAATAAAAATTTTGCAAAACAGGTAGGAAGAATTGGAACACCAAAAGAAGTCAAAATGAGTATCAGCGACAGGTATTATACTGTAATTACATTTAAAGAATATTTAGATTTATTAAATGTAAGTCAAAATAATTTAAAATATAATACATATTTCGACTTATCATTTTCTCGTGGACCTAGACCCGGAGAAATACGAGCATTTAGAATTAAAGACTATAATCCAGATAAAAAACAATTGATGGTCAATCATACAATGTCAAAGCATAATGAACTAAAAGAACCCAAAACATCTTCATCTAAAGCACCTATTGATTTAGATGATAATGTAAATTTGAAAATTATAAATTTAATAAACAAATTAAGAGAAAACCCCGATTGTAATGATAATTGGTATATTTTTGGAGGTGCAACCCCAATAAGTTCACACAGTCTTGATAATGCAAAAAATAAGTACTTTAAATTAGCAAACATAACCTTTAAAGAAAATGAAACATTTAGACTACATGATTTTAGGCACAGTTGTGCAACTTGGTTATATTCGATTAACGTCCCAATTACCGTCATCTCCAAAATTTTAAGGCATGCTAATATACAAGAAACAATGAAAACTTACACTCACTTATTTAAAAAAGACTACAAAGAAAATCTAGATATAATAAATAACTACAAATATAATGCAAAACAAGACCAAAAGCAAGACCAATTAATTAAATAAAAAATAAAAATCCTTATAAAATAAGGATTATAAACATATTGGAGGGCCTAGTCGGATTTGAACCAACGATCAGGGAGTTGCAGTCCCACGCCTTACCACTTGGCTATAGACCCATAACAATTAAAATTATATCAAAAAAAATTTTTAAATTCAATATTTTTTAAACAGTTTGTAAAATAAATATATTTTTTTTAAAATATTTATTATTAATTTGTTAAAACTAATAATAATAGTTTATAATATTATATGTAGTATCGGAGGAAGTATGAAAAAAGATTTAAAATTAATGATGAAAAATAAAGGAATGTTTATTTTAATATTTATAATATTTTTATTATTAACATTTGGAACATTCTACCTATTCTATGTTGTTTCTCTTCTTAATAACATAGAAAATAATATAAGATTTTTACTAAACATTATTTTATTATTTTTATGGTTTATGATGTTTAATATGAGTATAAATGTACTCAAAAAAAATAAAAAGAAAAAATATTTGCTGTTACTAATATTTATGTTTATATATTCTATAATACTTGTAGTTGCATCCATAACTGCTCATAATATATATGAAAAAATAGCTAAAATAAGTACATCTACAACAACGTATTCTTCAAGTATAGTAACACTTAATACAAATAATGTATCTAATATTAAAGATATACCAAGTAATGAAAAAATAGGAATACTTAATGATGAAAATAGTATTGATGGATACACAGTACCAAATGAAATAATTAAAAAAGAAAAATTAAAAAATGAGATTGTAAAATATAACGACTACTCTTCTCTAATTCATGATTTATTAGATGAGAAAATAAAGTATGTATTCTTACCAACAAATTATGAAGTTAAACTTTCAAGCACGGATTCATTTGATTTTAGTAAAACAAAAATCGTTTATAGTTATGAAAAAAGTATAAAACTAGAAACAAACACTGAAACTAAAATAACAGAGCCAATCACTGTTTTATTAATGGGAGTTGATTCATCAACAAATGACATTAAAAATGCATCATTAAATGGAGATGCATTAATGCTTATTACATTTAATCCAAAAACCTTAAATTCCACAATATTAAGTATACCAAGAGATACATATACATCTATTTCTTGTTTTGCTGGAAACAGAAAAAATAAAATCACACATGCTGCTTGGTATGGTGAGAGTTGCATGCAAAAAACAATAGAAAATTTAATGGATATAAAAATAGATTATTATGTAAAAATAGATTTTAAAGGTGTTGTAAATCTTGTAGATGCAATTGGTGGAATTGAAGTAGATGTTCCTATTAAATTTTGTGAACAGGATAGTAATAGAAATTTTGATAATCTAATTTGTTTAAATAAGGGAAAACAAGTTTTAAATGGTGAACAAGCATTAGCATTATCACGTCATAGAAAAACAATTAATGATTTTATTAGAGGACAAAATCAACAATTAGTTGTTAAAGGATTAATGAACAAATTACTTGAGATAAAAGATTTAAATACAGTTAGTAGTATACTTGATACTATTAGTAATAATATAGAAACAAATATGACAACAAATCAAATATTCTCATTTTATGATATAGCTTTAAAAATTGTAGATGCCTCAAAAACAAAAGACGCATTTAATATGCAACGACTATATATAAGTGGATATGATCAATATATATTTGATTATAGTAATTTATATAATGCTGGTATGAAATTAAATTTATATAACTTTATTCCATATGATCAATCATTAGATGAAGTTAAAAAAGCAATGAAATCAAATTTAGGATATGAAACAGAAATAATTAAAAACTTTGATTTTGATATTAATACAAAATATAAAGAAAAAGTAATTGGAAAAGGAACTTATTCAGTTACAAATAAATTAAATTTACTTCCTAACTTTGTTGGAAAAGATCAAAGTGTTGCAATAAATTATGGTAGAAATAATAATATAGCAGTAAAAGTAGAAACCGTTTCTGGTAGTAATGGTCAGTTTGTAGGTCAAATAATAAGTCAAACACCTTACTCAAATATAGATACTGAATTTATGGATAAATCTAAAGGAATCACAATAAAAGTTGTATCCTCTATTCCAAGTAGTAATATTGATAATAATACTGATAATAGCAATCCAGAAAAAAATGAAAACGATATAATAATTGATAATGAAGAATAAAAGAAAGCTATCATTTAGCTTTCTTTTGTTTGCATTTTTACTACTTCTACTTTATCATTGTTCTTTATTAAAACCAAATCAATATTTTTAGGATAACCTAAATCTTTATTATAATTAACTGTTAAACTAACATAATAGGCATCATTGATTATTTTATCATTATACTTAAAGTTTTTAGTTTCAATTGAGTCTATTATAACTTCATTTACTATAGGTAATTCTTGTTTTCTATCACCATACATATTATTTTCTACAGATTTATATATTGTAGATTGAGCTATCGAATTAAAATCATCTACGAAATCAGCATATACAAATTGTGTTCCACCAATATCATTTTTATTTAACTTATTATCTAATGTATATACGTCTGTAACAAATAATTTAGAGACTAGTTTTACATAATCTTCTATATTATAATCATTTTCTAATAAATTCTTTAATTCTTCAAATAGTGATTTATAATAAGCTGTAGCATTATTATTTAAACTATAATTATATTTTTCTATTTCGTTTACAACTTTTACATCTACTGTTTTTTTATTAAAGAAAATAATTTTAATTAAACACCCTATTATCAAAATAATAAATAATGTATATATACCAAAAGTTATTATTTTCCTTAAATTTAATTTTCTTTTCATTTTTCCTCCTAATTATTTACTTTTATTGAATTATCTATATTTGCTTGTTTAATTAAGTCATAAACAACAATAGCATTTGAAACAACAATTTTTTCTTCGGCCATTTTATTTGTTTTTTCTACATAATCTGATTTTTCTAAGAAATTAACATTATTTTGTTTATTACTTATATCAAATGCTTCATTAGTTTGACTATTATAATAAATATCATTTGTTAACCAACTTGCATCTGGGAAAACAACAACATTATTACTTGTACTAAAAATATCATTTCCTAGACTATATTTACTTTTAACGTTTAACATATTACCTAGTGTTGGTAAAACATCATACATTCCCATTGCTTCTTTGACTTCGGTTTTATAGCTTTTATCCATATCTTTTGACCATATAATTAATGGAACTTTTCTATTTAATTCATAATCAACATCATCCATTTTAACATACCCAGGATCATTTGGTGAAAGCACTGTATCTGTTTTATAATCATAATTATAAAACCTTTCATATTCTGATTTTTTTATTTTAGCGTCATGATCTCCATATATAACTAATACTGTATTATCTAAAAGTCCATTTTTATCTAAATCATCTATTAATTGTCCTAATGCCTCATCTGCATAATGAACTGATTTGATATAATTTCCAAGTACAGTTCCTTCTAGATAAGGTGCAGAAGCTATAGTTTTTTCACCTGTTTTTTCATCTACTTTTTCGTATTTATAATCCACTTCATAGTCTGTATGGCCATCAATATATGAAAATGGAGTATGATTAGTAAGCATTATCATAGTACCATACCAATTATTATATTGTTTATTTATGTTTTTAATTTTATCTACAGATTGCTTAAAGAATGATTTATCTGATAGTCCTAACCCTATTGTTTCATCTATATTATAATCATTGGTATAGCAATAGAATTTATTATAACCAAATTGTTGATGTAATAAATTTCTGTTCCAGAATGTACAATTATTACCATGCATACTGAATGTATAATAATTTTTTTCTTTTAATAATTTTTGAATTGTTGTATATTCCCTATCCCAATAATTAATTGCTATTGTTCCACTTGTTGCAGGTAAAAGTGATGTATTAAAAGTAAACTCGCTATCACTACTTGTACCAACACTCTCTTGTGCATAAAAGTTAGAAAAATAAATTCCGTCACTTGCTAATTTATTTAAGTTAGGTGTTACTTCTACGCCATTAAATGAAGTTTTCATTGTAAATTGTTGAATACTTTCTGCATGTATAACTAAAACATTTTTTCCTTCAAATATATTTGTATATTTGTTAGGTTGTGATTCTTTTTTTTCATTATAATAATCTCTAAACAATTTATAATTTTTATCATAACCAAACATACTAGTAATCTTAGGTGTAACGCTAAATATTGCATCGCTTACTTGATATGTGTATATTCCATATTTTGATACTATATAATCTCTATTCCACTGTTTAGTTATTCTTCCAATATCCGTTGGACTTAAACTGATAATAAAAATCAACAAAACTGTTAATCCAAATATTATTGTGTTTCTAAAACCATATTTATCTCTTGTTTGAGTTATTTCTACTTGTGTTTTCTTTTTAATACTATAATAAGCAAAACAAATTGCTATTATCTGCCATATATAACAGAAATCTTTTATTTCCATTACATTTTCATATACAGCATCTGCTACATCTACTATTTGTAATGAAGTAGCAAGTAAAGATACTGATGCATATGATAGATAATTAGTATAATACATTGAATTAATAATACATATTATTGAAAATATTATTGAAAAAACTAAAAAGTATTTAAATCTGTTTTTAGGTTTAAGTAAAAAACTAAATGAACTAACTATTATTAAGAATGCTAAGTCACATAATACTGGTTGTATATCAAAATAATTTTTAATTGTTAAAAATCTAAGTAACATGGCATTTATTAATGATATTATTATAAATAAAATCATTAGTTTATTATCTTTATAATACTTTTTTATATCAAAATTTTTAATTGATTTTAACTTTTCCTTTAACTTTTTCAAAGTACCACCTCAAACATAATAAGTATACCATTTTTTTTATGTTTTTACAAATGCAAAAAACGATATAAATCATATATCGTTTTTGGGAGAATAATAGTTTTTATTAATACTACTTAGTTCACAGTAAAACTAGTTTTAGTACTAAACTTAGCTTATTTATATACCATATAAAATAATGGACTTTATTGTCCATTATTAGTATCTATTTAATTTATATATTTATTCATCTTTTTCTACATAAGCATGTGTATTTATACTTATACCAATTACAATTATATATGAAATTAAATATATCCACATCATCATAATAACTATGTTTGTTAATCCACCATAAAATATATCATAATTACTAAAATTTGCAACATAATATGAATATATAAGTGTAACTATTGTTACTCCAAATGTAGTAAATAAGGCTCCTTTTGTTGTATCTTTACTAGGTATTTTACTATCAGGTGTTATTACATATATAAGTTTTATAATAAAGAAAATTATTAATAAAGAACCTGGTATTTTTAATATTCCATATATAGATTTTATAATATTTTCGATATTTTTTAAAATACCTATATTACTTATAAATGAAATTATATTATCACCAAACGCAAGAACTACAATTGTAAAGATTGTAAGTAATACTAATAGTATTGTTAAAAATAATGCTTTTATTCTTCTTGATAAATAATTTGAATCTTTTATATTATATAATCTATTTGATGTAACAATCAGTGATTGTGCTCCATTTGAAGCTATTATAAAACCAATAATCATTGAAAAACCAATTTTTAAGTCGATTCCATTTCCCTGAATAAATGGAATTAGTGTTTCACTAACTTCAAGTGGCATAACTTTTCTCATAAATTCTATTAATGTATCCATAGAAATATTAAAAGATGTTGCTACTAATCCTATTAGTGTTAATATTGGAAAAACGGACATTACTAGAAAAAAAGCTAATTGACCTGGAAGTATTTTCATTTCAGGCTTATTTATTATACTTAACAATTTTTTAAAATATATAGATATTTTATTTAAAGTTTTTTTCATTTTTACACCATCACTTTTGAATAAATTTTAATATAACATCATTTAAAATCGATTTATCGATAGGTTTTGAAATATATTCATCAAATCCTGCATTTAGAAATTTCTCTTTTGAACCTTCTATTGCATCAGCAGTTAGTGCAATCACTTTTGTTTTAAAGTTTGGAATTTGTTTTAAATTATTTAAGGTTTCTATTCCATCCATTTCAGGCATCATATAATCCATAAAAATCAAATCATAATTATTACCAGAGTTAATTTTGTCAATACATTCTTTTCCACTTAAAACACTTTCTATTTGAAAGTTGTATTTTTTTAATAGAATTTCTGCTACTTTTATGTTTAATTTATTATCATCTACTATTAGTATTTTTTTTGAGCTAAAATCTGGATAATCAAAATTACTATTTTGCTTTATTTCTATATTTGGTTTTAGATTTGTGTCCACTACTTTATCTGTTTTAATAAATTTTTTTATAACTATTTCTAAATCTACCTTATTAAATGGTTTTGATAAATAGTCATTAAATCCATCTTTTATATATTTTTCTTTCATTCCTTCTAAAGCATTTGCTGTTAAAGCTATTACTGGAATATTAAAACTTGGTATTTGTTTTAATCTTTGTAGTGTTTCTACACCAGACATTCTAGGCATCATATCATCTAATAAGATTAAATCATAGTTTTCGTTTGCTCTAATTCTTTCTAAGCATTCAATTCCACTTTCTGATTCAAAAATCTGAGCATTATAGTTTTTAAGTATTCTAGATGCAACTTTTAAATTCATTTTATTATCATCTACAACTAGTATTTTTTTACCTGTTAAATCTATTGTTTCAGTTTTCTCTGGTTCTTCTATATATTGTTTTTTCATACTAACTATTTGTTGTTTTATATAAACTGTAAATTTAGATCCTACTTCATATTTACTTTGAACAATAATTTTTCCACCCATCATTTCTATGAGTTTTTTTGTAATAGCAAGACCAAGTCCAGTTCCTTCTAATGTTGTGTTTTTATCTTCATCTAATCTCTCAAATTTTTGAAATAATTTATCTATTTTATCTGGTTTTATTCCTCTTCCTGTATCTTCTACAGATATTATTAATGAGCATGTACTTTTTTCATTAATACAGTTTACCGTAAAATCAATTTGTCCTTTTTCTGTATACTTTACAGCATTTGTTAATATGTTAGTAACAATTTGTTTTAATTTACCACCATCTCCATGTAATACAGCTGGTATATCTTGCGCGAAGTTTTTTTTCAATTCTATTGGTTTATCACCAATTCTTGGAATCATTAATTTAACTAAATTGTTAAACATAGGTTCTAATTCATAATCTGTTTCTATTATTTCCATTTTATTTGCTTCTATTTTTGATATATCAAGTATTCCATTGACTATTTCAAGTAAATTTTGACTTGCCATTATTATATCTTTAGCATCACTTCTAGCACTTACTATATCATCAGAGGAAGCAATACATTCACTAAATCCTACAATTGCATTTAATGGGGTTCTTATTTCATGACTCATACTTGATAAAAAATCAGTTTTAGCATTATTTGCTTTTTCAGCTTGATTTTTAGCATATTCTAATTCTGACAACATTTTTACATCTGGATTTTCTATTGTAAAATACATTAAGAAGTTAACAAATATAAATACTGCTGTTACTAGTAATATTTGTGGATTTATTGCTTGTATTAGAGCAGCTATAGATCCAAATATTATAAAAGCAAACAATGGAATAAATTTTTTATTGATTACATTTTTAATATTAATTAATAAGCATATTATCCAAAGTAGTATGCATATACCAGCAACTAGATATGTTAAATTTGCAGACATACCATATGTATATACAATTCCATTTTCACTATAATTATGTAACGGTAATATTAAAACTAGTGTCGATATTATAAAATCAATAATGATTATATATTTTTTTAATTTATAATACATTTTATTTTCTTTTTTATTTTTTTTAGTCGTCGTAGATATATAGTATACATATAGTGTGAATATTAATAACCATGTTATTAAGTATACTAAGTAGAATTTGCTTACTATATTTAACCATATTGCATCTTTCATATAAAGTGCTGTTGAAGTACTAATTAAATCTAGAATTACTCCTATTAAATTTGTGATTATTAAAGAAGAAAATATTTTATTTTCTATTGAATTAATTCTTTTTTTACTAAAATATATTATAATTAAAACTGTTAAATATATTGCACTAAAGATTTGAACACTTAAACTTCCCATATATATCCCTACTCTCTATATCATTATAACATACAAATTTTGTTTTTTAAAAATTATATTTTATATTAAAAAATAGGATTTAAAAATCCTATTTTAACTTCATCACTTTTTGATTTGCTTCTTCGAGTGAACGGTAATCTACCTTACCCATGTTTGTTTTAGGTAACTCAGATATAAATTCAATTTCTTTAGGAATAGACATTTTTAATAAGTTAACTTTACATAAGTCATCTAGTTCTTTTTTTAATTTTATTTTTTGTGTTTCATAACCTTTTTTTATAACAACATATGCTTTTGGAACATTAACTTTATAAGGATGTGGAACACCAACAACTATACAATTTTCTACTAAATTGTGTTTTTTTATTACAGCTTCTATTTGACTTGGATAAATATTATATCCAGAAGAAACTATCAACCTTTTTAATCTTTGTGTATAATGTAATCTCCCTTTTTTATCTAAGTATCCTAAATCACCAGTATATAAATATCCATCTTGAATTACTTTATTTGTTTCTTCTATATTTTTATAATATCCTTGCATATTAGTTGGTCCTTTTATACAGAATTCACCTTCTTCACCATACCCAAGTTCTTTTTTGGTATTTATATCTACAACTTTAACTTGATTACAAGGTAACGGTATTCCTATTGTTGATTCAACATTTGAATTATCTGTAGAGAATGAAATTGCAGCTAATGCTTCAGTCATTCCATATCCTTTATATATTTTGTTTGGTGCATTGTGACTTTTTAAAAATTCATTTATTTGTGCTTCTAAATTAGCATCCAATGTATCTCCACCAGATATTAAAACTTTTAAAAATGATAAATCTTTTCCTTTTAATAAATCACTTTTAATTAATGCAGACCATAATGTTGGAACTCCTAATATTAAATTAGATTTTGTTCTAAGCATTGTTTTTATAAAGTTTTTTAATTTAAACTGTGGCAATAAAGTAACAGACATATCAACACAAAGTGCTGTATGAACACAATTTGCTAATCCAAATCCATGAAATATAGGTGTTACCGCTAGTAAAGAGTCACCTTTTTTATATGAAGGAATTGTTACTCTTAATTGTTCTACATTTGAATTAAAGTTTTCATTTGTAAGCATTGCTGCTTTTGATTTTCCTGTAGTTCCACCCGTATGCAAAAGAACAGCTAATTTATTTTTAGAATAAGTATTTTGTTCTACATATGTTACATCTTTTCCAGATTCAATAAAATTTTTCCAATTATTTATTTTATCACTTTCTACTATTTTTGGATCTTTTTTACCTAGTGTTAATTTATAACCTATTTTCGTTATACTTGGCATTGAATTAGAAGGTGATACAAATACTATTTTTTCTAATTTTGTATATTTTTCTATGTTTTTAATTTTGTTATAGCAACCATTTAAGGCAATTATGATTTTAGAATCTGTTTCATTTAAATAATCTAAAATTTCATGTTCTGCTGATAAAGGGTGAATCATATTTGCAACCGCACCAATTTTATTAGCTGCATAAAAAGCAATTACACCTTCAGGAGTATTGGGCATACATATAGTAACAACATCACCTTTTTTTATGCCACTTTTTATATATGCCTTAGCGCATTTTTCAATTTCTCCTAAAAATTGTTTAAATTTTAATTTTTTTCCAAAGTAATCTATAGCAACATTATCCATATTTTTTTTATTTTTTTCACATAAATATTCATAAATCGTAGATTCGGGTATTTTTACATCTTTTTGTAACTCTGAGTAAAATCCTCTAAATTCTTTATCTATAGAAGGAATACTTGTTCTCGGTTTTATTTCTTCTTTATAACTATATTTATAATTATTTACTATTTTATATATTTCTTCAAATGAATTTGCTTTATATACATATGATAGTGGCTCACATTCTTTATCTGTAACGTATATAACTGGTATATAACTATCTATTTCTGTATTTATGTTACTAGTTAAAACCATTTCTACTCTATTTTCATATATAAATTCTCTATCATATTGATTTACAAATATAATATCATCATATTTAATATTACTTTTATTTAAAAATTTTTTTATTATTATTTTATATTTTTCTCTATTTTGTTTAATAAATTCATAATTATTTTCATTTATTATTATATATATATTGTTTCCTTCATTTTTTAATTGTTCAATTACTTGTGAAGATAAATCTTTATTTGGGTTTAAAAACAATTTTTTTATTATATTTTGTTTGTCAATTTTTGATTCTATAATGTCTTTAAAAACATCAAATTCTATACCTATATTCATAATAATCACATATTCCTTTCACTTAGTTCAAGGCACATATAGTAATGAAAAATATAACTATTTTTCAGACTATCCCCTTCTTTATTTCTTTTTTAATTTTGTTTTTTCGTAATTTACACTTTCTCTAGTCATATTTAAAACAGTATTTTCTAATTTTTTATTTGCTTCTATTAAATCTTCATCCGGCTTAACAATGAATGGTTCTCCAAATCTTACTATTTTATATTTTTTTCCATAATATATTGATGTTGGTAATATTGGAGCCCCTGTTTTTTGTGCTATTGAAACTGTCCCTAATTTAAATGGCAACTGTTCTTTCTTTCTTCCTTCTTCTGTTTTATTTTTTCTTGTTCCTTCTGGAAAAATGAGTGCAATTTGATCATGAGCAATTCTTTTAGCTAATTCTTCTTCACCATTGGATTTGCTTAGTTTATCATTTCTATCTATAAATACAGCACCTTTTACAAGTTCAAATATTCGTCCTCTAAATGTATTTTTTATTGTTGATGCAGCAAAACCGCATATTGCTCTATTACCAAGTTTATTACCTATTAACCATTGATCTGAGCTATTAACATGATTTGAAGCTATTATAAAACCATTTTGATATGGGACATTTTCTTTTCCAAATACTTTTGATCTAAACTTGATCATTACAGGTAATTTAAATGTTGAATACATTATTTTAAATCTTCTATTTCCTTTTTCTATCATTTTTTTATTTATTTGTAAATTTTTTAAATAATTTCTATATGATTTAAAGTATTCATTTTTTTGCTCTTTAGTTAATAAACTTCTTTCTTCTAATGATAGTTTTTTAAATTCAGTTTTTATGTTTTTTGATTTTTCTATTTCTTTTAATCTATCATATACTTCTAACCATGATTTTACTCTTATAATGTTTTCATGTTCAATATTTTTATTATATGGTGCATCAAACATTAAAACTTTTATTCCATTTCGAGCTAACTCTAAAACAACTTCTGGTTTATCATCTATCATAACATCTATATTTAATTTTGAACAAGCTATTAATTTATCTCTTGGACTAAATTTTTCTGAACAAAATTGGATACTTTTAAAGTAATCCATATTATAGTTTTTATAATATTTTTTTAATAATCCTCTATATCTTGCACCTACAATTCCAGGCATATCAGTAAACATTCTTGCAGTTATAGAATGCATTTCACAACCTTCATTATTTAATTTTCTTATTATCTCAGGCGCGTATGGTCTTGGTGATTCATATTTACAATATTTATCAAATACTGTTAATCCAAATCTTATTTTTTGAATCTTAGTTATTTCAAACATTTCATCCACACTGTAAGCATCTGAATCCTTTGGTTGCTTCTTAAAAAATTCTTTTCCTTCCCTAATTAAAAATTCCGACATATCAGTTAAGACACCATCAGCATCTATACCTACTTTTAAATTCATATTTTTTCCCCCTTTTGTTAATAGTTAGGCGTATTTTAACAGAAATTATAAACATTGTCAAATTCGTGTACAAACATTGTTCTTTAAAAAGTTAAATGCAACTTTTTTAATTATAATTTTAAAACTTGCATTTAGTCTTTTAATGATATTTAATATATAACTAATCAATTGGACCGATAAAGATGAAAAAAAACTATCTGTAAAAAACAGAATGTTAATTGAATAATTGTTAAGATTAAATTATAAATTAAAAGATATTGCCTTTTACGTTGACTCTACTTCTTCAACTGTATCTATAGAAATTAAAAACAGAAGAATAACCGGTAAATGTGAATTCAAAGATTGTGAAAAAATAAAAAGATTCCCTTGCATATGTAATGGATGAAGATTTTCCAAACCAGACAATATTGAAATTGGCCTAATTACTGGTGAAAAAGAAATAAACGTATTCTATTGTGAACCATATTCTTCTTGGCAAAAAAGTGGTATTGAAAGAAATCATGAATTTATAAAATATATTATTCCCAAAGGTATAACTTTTGATAAATTAACAAATGAAAATATTATAGATATGATGAATAATATCAATAATGTATCAAGAAGAAGTTTAGAATATAAAACTCCTTATGAAATATTTAACAATACTTATGGTAATAACATAACAAAAAAACTCCATCTTATTCCACTAAAAAAAGATGAAGTCAGCTTGAGTTATAAATTACTCATAAAATAAACTCAAAAAAGAAAACAATTGATTGAACATACAGACTATTAAAAGTTGCATTTAATTTTTTAAAATTAGGTTCAACTTCTTTTTATCGTACAAAAATTTTCCTTTTTCAATAATTATTATATCTTTTTTTAACAAAAAAACAAGATAAAAATTGCATTTTACCTTGTAGTTATAATATTTAAATTGAAATTGCACTTACCTATTTAACTAAACCAAAATTGAGTATCTTTAAAATAATTTATAGTATTAGATTAATTAACTCTCTTTTTTCTTTTTTTTACTTTTTTCTTATCATTTGATTTTTCTTCTTCAAGTGAGCACATATAGTCTAAATATTCTCTATCACATTTACTTAAATCTTCAATTGTAGCTTCAGGATTATTTAAATAATCAAAATATATTCCCAATATAATTTCATTATTACCTTCATATCTCTCGTTTATAAGTTCTGTTAGAATTTGTTTTTTTGCTCCTGCATAAACACTTTTATGTATACTTTCTAAGTCTATTAATATAGCAATTCTTTCAACACGCATTTCTAAGTCGGTAAAATTATTTTGTAAATTTATTCTTTTTATTTCATTAAGAAATTTATACAAATTTACGCCTTTTATATCTCTTGCAAATAAATATATATATTCAACATTTTTTGTTTCTATTATTGCGTTTTCTAGTTTTTCTATATTTGCTCCTTTTATATATAATGCAAATTCATATATATATCTAGCATTTTTTGTTTCTATTATTGCGTTTTCTAGTTTTTCTATGTTTGCCCTTTTTTCATTTTTTGCAAATAAATATATATATTCAGCATTTTTTGTTTCTATTATGGCATTTTCTAGTTTTTCTATGTTCGCTCCTTTTACATCTATTGCAAATAAATATATATATCTAGCATTTTTTGTTTCTATTATGGCATTTTCTAGTTTTTCTATGTTTGCTCCTTTTACATCTTTTGCAAATAAATATATATACCAAGCATCTTTTGTTTCTATTATCGAATTTTCTAATTTTTCTATATTATTTGCTCCGTTTACATATTCTGCGAATGAATATATATACCCAGCATTTTTTGTTTTTATTACTTTATTTTCTAAATTCTTTAAACCTATATAATTTATAAAATATTTATAATCCCCAGTACTAAAAGAACCGTCAATAAAACTTTTTTTCAGTAAGTCTTCTACTTCTTTTAATTTATTTTTTTCTTTATTTAATTTTTCTTCTTTAGAAAAACTCACAAAAGCTTCTATTTTTTCATTTAATTCTTTCTTATCTAACATAATTTATCTCCTTTTTTTCTGAATATGTTAACATTTTTTATAAATACAGTCAATAAATATATTGAAATTTGTTCTTTAAAAAGTTAAATGCAACTTTTTTAATTATAATTTTAAAACTTGCATTTAGTCTTTTAATGATATTTAATATATAACTAATCAATTGTTTTCTTTTTGTATATTGAAAGGATGGATAAAGATGAAAAGAAGACTATCTGTAAAAAACAGAATGTTAATTGAACAATTGTTAAGATTAAATTATAAATTAAAAGATATTGCCTTTTATGTTGACTCTACTTCTTCAACTGTATCTAGGGAAATTAAAAACAGAAGAATAACTGGTAAGGGTGATTTTAAAGAATGTGATAAAACAAATAAATTTCCTTACGTATGTAATGGTTGTGAACTAAAAACAAGATGAAGTCAACTTGAGTTATAAATTACTCATAAAATAAACCAAAAAAAAAAACAATTGATTGAACATACGACTATTAAAACTTGCATTTTACCTGGTAATTATAATATTTAAATTGAAATTGCATTTACCTATTTAACTAACCTTCGTGTACAAACACAAAAATAGATGCCTCAAAGCATCTATTTCTTATTTTTTTAATTTTAAACTTTTATTTACTACTTCTTCTACTTCATCAAATAGACATTCCATATTTTTTTGTTCAGAAATACCTTGTTTAACTGTTTGAGCTAAATAATTTTGTCCTTCATTTAACCAAAACTTTTTTGATATAGCAGGTATATTTATATTAATACCTTTGTTTGATGTTTCTATTTTATAGTTTTCAGCTGATATCATACTATATCCGTTTGAACTTATTCTTTTATTATTTTTATCTGAATCATTTATTTGATATTTTGAAACTCTTTTATTTTCAAATTTTATTATATCTTCTCTAGTCTCACTAGATAAAACTATTTCTTTTAATACAATTTCTTCTTTAAAGAAACTGTTTAATGATATTTCACCAAATAATTTAATTATATCATTATTATCAGGTATTGCCTTTAGATTTAGCAATTGTTGTGTGATTTCAAGCAAATTACTTCTTCTATTTTTGAAATCTTGAATTGTTTTTGTTGAATCATCAAAACAACTAATAAGATCTTCATTAATAGAAAAATCAAATTTTAATGATCTGTTTTTTCTATTAACTTCTTCACAAGTTATTAATAATTTATTGTACAAACATATAATTTCTAATTTTATATTTTCGTTATATACAATATCTTTTTTCATTTCTAGTTTAACCATATCATTGAAAATGAATGAATATAGTTTTTCACTAGTTTCATTTAACAATACAACTGAAGTACTACAAATACCTAAGATAAATTTTCCTTTTTTAGAAGAAACAATTTTAAAGCAATATTTAGGCAATGCTTTTGTTTCATAATTAGATACAACTTTACTCCAACCAGGGATTTTTTTATTCATCTCTTCAGTTAATTCTAATGGAAAAATTTGAATTTCATCTCCATTTGTAAATCTCAATTTATTAAAAATATATTGATTAATATCAACAGTTTTATCATATTTTAAATTTTCAATTGCCTTATTCCAAGTAGTAGTATTTATTTTAATATTAATATCGTTTGGTTCATTAATACTAATTGATTTATTTTTCTTAAATTTCATTATAACTCTCCTCATACTTATATTATATATTACATTTTTTTAATATGAATTGATTCTTCAGAATTAAGACATATTATTCCATCTATATTTTCTTTTAAATCTAGTAAAACTTTTTTTGTTATATCTATAACTTCTTCTACACTTATATTTAAAAATTCTGATATTTGTTCTGAATCTAAGTATGAACCATTAATACATCCTAATTTTAAAATTACTACCATAACTTCTTTTTCTGAATATTTATTAAATAATTTCATAAAGTTCATATTTTTAAACATGCTTAATAATTTTATATAAGATTCTTGTAAACCATCTTTATTACTACAATCATCTAAATCAAATCTAGAATTTAATTGTTTTCCCAATATATCTTTAATTTTAGGTATTGTTCTATTATAAAAACGGGAAATTTGTTTTTGATCCATTTTGTTCAATGTAGGGTGTTGTAAATCATTACCATATCTTAAAAATATAAGATTTTTTTCTTCAATAGGTAGTTTTGATATTGCAAAATCAACTTGTTGCTTTGCATATTCATCAAAAAATTCATATATTGTTTTAAATCCCCTTTGTTTTCTTTGCTTTGGATGATTTGATAAGGTTCCAAACCCTTCTTGTTCAAATAGATATCTTAATTTTTCTAAAATTTTAGTAATAGTTCTTGAAATATTATCTTGTGAGGTTGAAAGCATTTGTGCTATTTCTAACTGTGTATATCTTTTATTATTATAAAAACCAAAATAAAGCATAATAATTTTTTTATTTTTTTCAGGTAATTCATTAACTATTTCTCTTATCCTTAAATATTTTTCTTTATCAATATAATCTTTTTCAATGTTTATTTCAGAACTAATAGCATCTTCTAATTTAAATTCTTTTCCATCAATAAAAGTGCGCATATCATCTAAACTACAAGTATTTTTATGTTTTTCCATTCTTCTTAAATACATTAAAATTTCGTTGTTAATGCACTTGGATGCATATGTAGAAAATTCTATATTTCTTGTTAAGTCATATGTATCTATTGCTTTCATTAAACCAATAATACCAAATGATATTAAATCATTTTTATCATATTTAGCAGATTTAAAATTGTTATTTACCTGATGCACTACTAAACCAACATTATTTAAAATTGCCTTTTCACGTGATTTCTGATTTCCTGCATGTGCCTCTTTTAATAACTCGATTGTTTCTATCTTTGATAATTTTTTTTCATCTGTATCTGTTTTATCATACATACTATTCACCTCTCAAAGTTAAATTATATTATATAATAAATATATATTTTGTCAAATAAAAACCTGACTTTATAATGTCAGGTTTAATTATTTAGTTCTTCTTTATTGCTTCTCATATCAAGAGTTGCTTCATTAATTGCATCATCTACAGTTTTTGTACCATCTGTTATCATGCTATAACCAAGTGCAGCACCAAACTTATGAGAAAGTTCTTTGAACTCTTTGTTTAGTTTTTTCATATAAGAAACTACTTGTTTTTCATCATATGAAACTAAATATACTAAGAATTCATTTCCATTTGTTCTTATAATATCAGTGTTAGGCATTTGATTTCTAATTAATATATTACCTGCCTCACCAATTATTTTATCTCCTTCTTCATGACCATAATTGTCATTTATATAAGCAATATTATTTAAATCAATTATTATTATAGCCTGTGGATAAATACCACTGTTATCCCATTTTTCCAAGTTATCATTTAAATAATTTCTATTTTTTAATGATGTAAGCATATCAATATATCTTAATTTGTCTTCTTTAGTAAATACTTTTTCTTTCTTACCCATTGAATTTTTTATTTTTAAAATTATAAAAGTTACTAAACTCATAGATATAAGTACAGCAAGAACTATAAGTACATATTTAATTATAATAGGAACATATTTTACATTTATTGTATCATTATATCCTGAAACAGTTAATGAATTTATATGAGCTGTTTTTAAGTAATTATTAAATATTTTAACAAACATACTATTATCTTGATTACTAACTCTATAATAATAATCTGATTGCATATTATAAGTATAAACGTTTTTAAATTTGATATTACTTTTTGATACATAATAATTATAAATTTCATTATCTATAACTATAATATCATTTGATTTTGCTCTACTAATAATTTTATTTATACTAGAATATTTTTTAGTATTTATTCCAATATCTTCTAATTCTTTTGCTAAACGGCTATTTTCAAGTGTTATTACTTGTTCACCAATTAGGGAATATATTGAATCAATTGTTATATTTTTATTAGTTAATACTACTGCTTTTTCATTATAATTTGATGATAATAAAGAATTATCAACCTCATATGTATCATCTATATAATTATCAAAGAATAAGTCGATTTCTTTATTATTAAATGCCTTTTTTAAATCTGAATATGATGAATATTTTTTATATATAAATTCTAAATTAAACATTTTAGAAAAGTCTTCTAAAATACTTTTATTAATACCTTTTAGTGTTCCATCTACATTTAAATCATATGGTGCATTTTCAACAAATCCATATGTATACCTTTTAGCTTTAAAATCAGATTTTTCTTTTTCTGCTATATTTAAGTAAGTAAGTAAATCATTAGCAAAATAATCATTATATAGTTTTTGAGAGTTATTATCTTTCCATTTTTTAAAATATTTAGTTACAATTTCATTTAATTTATCATTGTTACCTAAATTTAATACATAATCATCTGTTAAATCCATTAAATTATAAGCAACAAAATATTTATCATTACCTAAAATATCTTTTAGACTTACTAATCTTGAAACAATAATTGCATCTATTTCACTTTTTTCATCACTTATTTTTGAAATCATAGATTCTTGTGTTTCATATTCAATAAAAGTAATATTAGAACAAACTGATAAATGTTTTTGTATTCTATCTTTTTCTGATTTTAATACACCTATTTTTATATTTTTTATTTCTTCTAGATTACTATAAGTAATATCATTTTTTGTAATTAATACTTTGTTATCTCTATATAAAAGTAATTGATTTTCGCCTTGTTTTTCAACTTGTTTAAATGCATAATCTGTTTTTGCATCATTTCCTATTTTATAAGCAATATTATTAAATGTTATTGTAGTATCATTTTTTAAACTATTTAAAAAATCAAATACCAATCCTGTTCCATTATCACTTAGTGTTGGCACATCCGTAAAAATTGATAAATCAACAACATTATTTTTATTGTTTTCTATCCATTGTTTATCTAATAATGAAAGGGTAGTTTTCTCATCCTCATTATTTAGAAAATATACTACCCCAAAAGTAATAGCAGCAATTAAAATCAAAACTATGGATATTATTATTACTTTTTTATTCTTCATCTTCTACTACCTTTCCTGTCCAAGTAAATGTTTCTCCATAATTTATTTTATATCCAATTATAGGAAAATTTTTACTATCCTCTGATGATTTTACAAGTATTTGAAAATCATAGAATTTTTTTTCGTCTGTTGAAAATTTTTCTAAGATTTTGCCAGCTTCTTTCATAATAGTATCAGGGTTTGCATCCTTATCAACAATTAATATAAAATTACATATTTTACCTGATAGATGGTAAGATACATCTGTTACTCCTTTTATCGACTTTAATACTTCTTTACTTGCATTTATTGTTTCATCGGAAATTTGAACATTTTCTATTCCAGTTAGTCTATTACCATACTTTGAAGTTTTATATCCTGAAAATAAAAAATGGAATAATGCAATAAAAGTTATTATTAATACAATAAGTACAATTCCTAAAATAATAAATGTGTTTTTATTTTTCTTTATAAATTTCATAAGTCAACTCCAATCGTATTCAATTATACTATATTTTTATAAATATATCAAATCAAAAAAACAGAATTATTTATTATCTGTTTCTTCTAATTTATTCAATATTTCTTTAGTAACTTCTATAGTTTTTTCTTTTATAGATGCTGCTGTTTTTTCTAAAACTGGAGTTCCTTTTTCTATAGCATAATCAACTAAATCTTGTGCTTTTTCTTGTAATTGTTTTGCTTTTTTCTTTGCTATTTTTAAAGCTTTTTCTTTATCTAAATCCGATAATTCTTCTTTGATTTCTTCAATTTTTGTTTCAATATTTTGTTTTACTTCTTCTATATCTACATTTTTTGCCTTTTCTAGCATTTCATTTAATTTTTGTTTTAATTCTCTTCTTGTTTCACTACCTTTTTTAGGTGCGAATAAAATTCCAAGTCCTGCGCCAATACCTACTCCTGCTAAAAATTTACCAAAACCTTTTTTCTTACTCATCGAAATCATCCTCTCTTTTTTTATTTTTAAATATTTTAGAGACAAGTGTCATTGTTCCATTTACTATTTTATCGCTTATCATGCTTATAGCATCTGTACTTTTATTTACTATATCAAAAACACCATTAACTTTATCTAATTTTATATTTAAATCATCTATTGTTTTATCTACTTTTTTTAGTGTTTTGAAAAGTCTTATAATAAAAATTATTAAAACTATTATAAGTATACTCAAAAGTATATATAATATGATTGGTAAAATTTCATTAATTGTCATTATTTCTTATCCCCTTCGTCATACATTGAATCAATAAGATCAAACAAATCACTATCAGAAATACTTTCATCATTAGTTTTTTCAGTTTCATCATAATTATTCATAATATTATCAGAAAGGTCAAAATCATCTTCTAATGATGATTTTTCTTTTTCATATTCAAAATCATCAAAATCTTCTAAATCATCGCGTTTTTTTTCTTCTTCTACTGTTGGTTCATCTATTATTTCTCCTGTTACCTCTTCTTGATCAGGTTCTTCTTTTTTTTCATGCATTGGTGGTATTTCTTCTTTTCCAAACAAAGTTGTTTCTATATCATCTTCTAATGTTCCAAATGCTTTTCTTCTTATATCATCAACAGTTAATTCTTTATGTTCATAATGAACTGTCATTGGAACAATTTTTTTTGTTTCGCTTTCATCTGTTGTATAATCTTTATCTAAAATACCATACACAGGAGAAATAATTGGAGATGGTTTAAATATTTTTGGTTTTTGTTCTTCTAATTGTTTCTTACCTTTATACTTATCTTTAAAAGTTTCTTCTTCTTGAACTTTTTCAACTTTTTCAATTTTTGGTTTTTCTAAAACATCGAAATCTTTATCATCAAAAAATATAGGCGCTGGTTTTTCCTCTTTAACAGGTTCTTCAAAAGTTTCTTCTTCTTCTATTTCTTCTTGTTTAGGAGTATTAATTTCTACATGCATTACCTCTTTTTTTATTACTGGTTTTTCTTCTTCTACTTCTTCTGTAAACATATTTTTAATTTTGTCGACTAATTTCATAATCCACCTTCCTTATTCTGTTTCTTCAGACATATTTTCTTCATTACTGTTTTCAGTATTATTTGTATCTTCTTCTCCATCATCATAAATAGGGAAAAAGTTTTCATTTCCTGGATGTGATTCAAATAAAGTATACTTTTCTTCTTTGTTTTTAAAATAATCAGTATCAAGCATTATTTTGATTACTTTATCATTATATTTTATTGTTGATAAAATATAGGAAGAGTTCAATATAACATCATTTATTTGTTCTTTATCAACTAATGCTTCAATTATTGCATAATTATAAACAAATTTTATTAAGTATTTATTATTTGTATTTGTTATTAATACACAACCTGTTTTATCTCCATTCTCTATTTTTTTAAAGTAATATGAATCATTTGATTGTTCACAAGCAAGTTCTTTTTTATAATAGTAACTTACGACATCAATATATAAGTAATAATAGTTTCCATTGGAATATAATGTATCATTATATTCTATTGTGTTTATATGCGAAACACCTCTTGGAATATAATACTTATATCCTTTTCCAACTTGATTATATAGCGTATTATTTTTTGATAATACTACATCTATTATTGTGTCTATATTTTTTGTATCAATTCTAACAATCGTACAGCCACTTACTAAAAGTAATAGGATTAGTAATATAGCTTTTTTTTTCATGACTCACCTACTTATCTAAATTATATCAAAAAAATACTGTTTTTGATATACAAATATTTATTTGTATGTAAATTATCTGTCTATATAATTATAGCACCTACTACCTAAATTGTAAATGTTAATAAAAGAACTAACAATCGTCAGTTCTTTTTTTTGTTACACCAATTCCATCTCCTATATCATAAAATGTAGTTTGATATGTATTATTTTCTTTTAAAAATTCTATATATTTTCTTATCTTATTAACAAGTTGGCGTAAGTTTTTACTTTTTATTCTTTCTTTTTGCTCTGTATAACCATGAAATTTTAAATTATCAGATATTATTGCACCTTTTTCTGATAGATTTTTTTCAAACTTTTCAAAGAATTTTATATATTGGCCTTTTGCTGCATCTATAAATATTAAATCATACTTTTCATCTAAATCTATATTTAATGCATCATCATATATCAGTGTAATTTGATTTTCTAATTTTGCTTTTTTAATATTTTTTACAGCTTCTTTATATCTTACTTCATCTCTTTCTATTGTAGTTATACAAATATTTTCATTTAAACACATTCTAATTGCTGAATAACCAATTGCAGAACCAATTTCAAGAATTCTTTTTACATTATTTTTTTTTATATAATCTTCTATAAATTTAAGACCATCATCCATCATAATTGGTATGTTATTTTCTTTGGCATACTCTTCCATTTCTTTTAGTAATTGTACCATAAACCTTCACCTTTTAATTTATTAATTATTGTATTATGTTCAGCATTAGTTCTTGAAAAATATGTTTTACCGTTTTTATCAGCCACAAAATAATAATAATTTGTTTTTACTGGGTAAAGAGATGCTTCTATTGAAGAAATAGATGGATTACAAATTGGTCCAACAGGAAGTTTTCCTGCCATATAGCTACTTCTAGTATTGTATGCATTATTATCATTTAATTCTGAAACATATAAATCTCTATCAGACATATTTATTTTTGCACCATAATAAGTTGTAACATCACTCCCAAGTGTCCAATTTGAATTTAATCTATTATAAAATACCCCAGCAACTTTATTTCTATCTGAAATTGTTTTTCCTTCTAATTCAATAATAGATGAAAGTGTTAGCAACTCATGAAATGAATATTTCGAATTTAAAATGTCATTTTTATATGGTTCTATTTTTCTACCTGTTTCTGCTATCATTGTATTAAATATTTCTTTTACAGTAGCATCTTTACTAAATTCATATGTATCTGGAAATAAATATCCTTCTAGTGAATAATAAATTTTTTCATTTTTTATTTCATCTGTAATAAACCAATATTTTTCTATTAAGGAATCTAAATAATTTGTATCTTGTAATACATTTAAAATGTCTTCTTCTGTATTTTGTGTATTATCAGTAATTACTTTAATTACTTGTCTCATATTAAGACCTTCTTTAAAGGTTAACATTTCGCCTTTTTTATATCCAGTATTAGAGAACTCATTTACTATTTCTTTTACACTCATCGATTCATTTAGTTTATGTACGCCAGACTGTAATGAGCTTGGCCTATTTAATTTTATATATAACTTATAAAAGAATTCTGATTTTATTAAATTTTGTTCTTTTAATTTTGTTGAAATAGAATAATATGTATCCCCCTGTAGTATTTCTATTTCTTTTGTATCTTTGTTTTTACTTACACTACCAATATTACAAAAATATATGATCATAAATATTATTAAACTTATTAATATTAGTCCTATAATACCTATTAACGCTACTAATATTTTACCTTTTTTATTCAATCTTCTTGTCATACTTCTAAAAAACGAGCTTTTATTGCTCGTTTTCTCCTGTGCTTTCTTTTACTTGTTCTTGTATTTGTTCGAGAATTGTTTCAATTATTTTCCATTCTTTATCTGTTTCTATTGGCTTTAATTCAGTTTCCGCACTACCAGGAGTATATATTGATGCATATACTCTTGTATTTCCATCTTCATCTAAACTATTGTCAGTATAAACTATATAATTTTTCTTTGTTTCATCTGATTCAAAAGTAAATAAAACTTCATATTCTACTTCTATTCCATTTTCATTAGTTATTTTAAAAGTCATTTTTTCATTTTCCATAATTTCCTCCTCTTATGCTGTCTAAATATGTTTGTAATATTATATTTGCAGCTAATGAATCTATTTTTTTCTTTCTTTTTTTTCTTGACATACCTGCTTCTATCATATAATTATCAGCTTGAACGGTTGTAAGTCTTTCATCCTGTAAAACGATTTTTGTAGTTATATTTTTTTCTAAGAGTGTTTTAAATTCCATAGTTCTTTGTGTAGCTTCTCCATAGGTGTTATTCATATTTTTAGGAAGTCCTAATACTACACATTCTATTTGTTCTTTTGTGATTATTTCAATTAATTCAGGAATAAGTGAAGCATAGTTTGAATCTTCAAATCTAATCGTTTTATACGTTGAAGCTACTATTCCCATTTTATCACTTATAGAAATTCCTAAAGTTCTTGTACCTAAATCTAGTCCTAAAAATCTCATTTTATAAAATTTTTCAAAATAACTTCTATTAGTTTTGCTCTATCAATTTTTGTTATTTTATTTCTTGCTTCTTTATGACTAGAAATATATCCGGGATCTCCACTCATTAAATATCCTACTATTTGGTTGATTGGATTATATCCACGTTCTTCTAATATTTCTACAACATCTTTTAAAGTTTGCGCAATTAAAGCATCATCAAAGTCTTCAGCATTGTATATTTTTGTTTCTTCCATGTAATCACCCACTCTATAAATACAATTTTATTTTAACATTATTTATATATTTAATCAAGAAGAAAGTTTATTATATTCATTAACAAAAAAGTCGTCTGTCATTCCTGATATATAATCAATTACTATTCGCTCGTTTGAAGTATTATTTTTATATTCTTCATTCATTTCATTTAAAAATACTTTACATATTGAAGAATTTATATTATTTGTTTCTAAATCAGTAAGATAAGATTTATATATATCATTAAACATTTCTTTAATTTTATTTTTTTCATCATTTGTATATGCTTTTGCATATATATTTTTATAGTTAAAATCTAATAATTCATTCATCAAATTATAATATTCATCTGATAATTTTATATATGGCTTATTAATGCTATTTATAATAACATCATTAATTATTAAACTTATTATTGAGCTATTGTTTTCACCTAACTTTTTTCTTATGTTAATAGGAATATCTTCTTTATCTATAATTCCAAGTGTTATTGCATCTTCTATATCCCTACCTAAATAACCAATTACATCGCTAAGTCTAACAACGCATCCCTCTAAAGTCATTGGAACTAAATCAAATTTTTCTTTTGTATAACACTTATTATATTCTTTAATAAATTCTTCTGTTGTTTTATGTTTATAATTATATATTTTTTGAAGTTTTTCTCCATTGTGACATAGTATTCCATCTAACACTTGTACACATAAATTAATTCCTTTTCCATTGTTTTCTAAAACCATTAAGTTTCTCACACTTTGCACATTGTGTTTAAATGGTTCATCTAAATATTTTAAACTGATTTCATTTAATATACTTTCTCCAACATGACCAAATGGAACGTGTCCAACATCATGGCCAAGTGATATTGCTTCTATTAAATCTTCATTTAAATTTAAAGCTCTACCTATAGTTCGCGCTATTTTACTTACTAGTTGAACATGTATAATTCTTTTTGTAATATGATCATTATTTTTAAATGAGAATACTTGTGTTTTATCTATATATCTTGAATAACAATGTGAATAAATTATTTTATCTATGTCTCTAAAATAATTTGGTCTTATATCTTCTTTAAATTCTTTAAGTCTAACTCCATCACTACTTTTTGTAGCATACATTGACATATTTTCTTCATTTTTTAATAAATTTACATTCATACTATCACCATACTTATTATACAAAAAAAGCCAATACTACTCAAGTATTGCTTTTATTCTTCTTACTCCTGCACTGCTAGCTTCTTCTTTTGTTATTTTAAAATGACCTAACTCATTTGTATTATTTACATGTGGGCCCCCACATAATTCTTTTGATACATCACCAATAAAATATACTGTTACAATATCAGGATATTTATCAATAAACATACATTCTGCGCCTGATTCAATTGCTTCTTCTTTACTCATCTCTTTTTTTGTAACAGTTAAACCCATTTCTATATATTTATTAACTAAATCCTCTGTTTGTTTAATTTGTTCTGGTGTCATTTTTGAATCATGTGAAAAATCAAAACGCATTCTTTCTTCAGTAATATTACTTCCTTTTTGATGTACATGTGAACCTAACACTTGTTTTAATGCAGCATTTAGTAAATGTGTTGCAGTATGATATTTAATGTTTATATCACTTGTACTAGCAAGTCCACCTTTAAATTTTGTTCCCATTCCTTTTCTAGATAATTCTTGATGAGCCTTAAACTTTTCTTTAAATCCATCTACATCTACTTCTATATTTAATTCATCAGCTAGTTCTTTTGTTAATTCTATTGGGAAACCATATGTGTCATATAATTTAAAAGCTAAATCTTTATTTAATTTTTTTTCACTTAAATTTGAAGTCATTTTTTCAAATTCTTTTAAACCTTTTTCTAATGTTCTTCCAAATTTAATTTTTTCTGTTTTTAATACTTCTAATACTACATCTTTATTATTGATAACCTCTGGATAATAGTTTTTGTATTCTTCTATTATGACATTGGCAATTTTTTCTTCCCAATTACTATTTAAATCTATTTCAAGTTTTTTAGCATGTCTTATTGCTCTTCTAATAAGTCTTCTTAATATGTATCCTTGATCAGTATTTGAGGGTTTTATACTTGCAGGATCAGATGATATGAAGACTGCTGTTCTAATATGATCAGCAATTATTCTCATACTTACTTCATTGTTAGCATACTTTTTATTTGAAATTTCTTCTATTGTAGCAATAATATTTTTCCATATGCTTGTTTTATAATTATCATCAACACCCTCTACCACAGCTGTTATTCTTTCAAGTCCCATACCTGTATCAACATTTTTTTTAGGAAGTTCAGTTACTTTTCCATTCTCATCTTTATAGAATTCCATAAAAACATTATTCCATATTTCAACCCAACGTGGATCATTTGGATCATATTTATCAGGAACTTTATCATTGCTTCTAAAGTAGAATATTTCGGTATCTCCACCACAAGGGCCGGTTTCGCCTGCTATCCAAAAATTATCATCCTTACCTAAAAAAGCTATTTTATCTTCACTTATTCCTAAATTTTTCCAAATTTCTGCAGAAACATTGTCTCTTGGTATATCTTTATCACCTTCAAAAACAGTTACAGCTAGTTTTTCAACAGGTAAATTTAGAACTTTAGTTAAAAATTCAAAGCTATATGTAATACTTTCTTTTTTAAAATAATCTCCTAATGACCAATTCCCAAGCATTTCAAAAAATGTATGATGAGTTTTGTCTCCAACTTCATCTAAGTCATTTGTTCTAACACATTTTTGGTAATCACATAATCTTGTACCATAGGGATGTGGTTCTCCCATTAAATATGGAATTAATGGTTGCATTCCAGCTGTATTAAATAAAACTGATGAATCGTTTTCTGGTACAACAGGACTACTAGGTATTTGTTTATGTCCTTTACTTACAAAATAATTTATATATAAATCTCTAATATTCATTTTCAACATCCTCTACTATATTTTGAACCTTAGATTTTAAATCTTCTAATGAACCATCATTAACTAAATAATAGTCGTACTCTTTATAATCATCTAAATCAACTTCTGTTATATGTTTTTGTTGTTCTAAAGTAAGCCCATTATCAAAGTTAGGTCTTACAACTCTAATAGCAAAAACATTTTTAAATTTTTGTCTTGGCATTATTACTTCTGGTTTTAACCTTGCATCTGATATTGTTATTACATCAAAGAAGTAAGAATAAACATCTATATCTTCTAAAACTCTTTTTACAAAGAATAATTCATCTATATTTTGTCTAATTACAGTTGTTCCTAGTTGTTGTAGTAATTCTCTTGGTTTAGTTTCATCACTACCATCCCAATTACTTATTTTTTTTGCATATTCTTTAATGTAAGAAGCATATGAAATGTTTAGAATTTTTTTACCTTTTTTTGTATATATTTCATTCATATACATAGCTGTTGTATCTTTACCATGTCTAGCTTTTCCACTTATTATAAATATTTTAGGGTTTCTTTTTTCTATTTCCATATTTCCTCCTTAATTGAATTTTAGTATATCATATTTTTCATCTAAAAACATTATTATAGCTTTCAAAGACGCAATTATTGGGGTCGAAACAACCATACCAATTATTCCCCAAAAATGTGCGAATATTAAAAGTCCAAGCATTATTGTTACTGGATGAAGTTTTGTAGTTTTGCTCATTATTAAAGCTTGAAGGAAATTTCCTTCAAAAAATTGTACTACAACAATAACTATTAGTGTAAATATACCTGTTGGTAGTCCTTGTGAAAAACCAACTATAACCGCTGGTATTCCACCTATGTATGGTCCAGCAAATGGTATTACATTTGTAATCCCACAGAAAAGTCCAAATAATAATGGAGCTTTTAAGCCAACAAGAGCAAATCCTATGGATGTTATAATAAATACAAATAATGCATCTAATAAGGCACCTGTCACAAAATTTCTTAATGAAGTATTAATTTCATTAGCTAGTACTTTTGTATCCTTTTGTAATTTTTCTGGTAGCAAAGTTACTATTGTATCAGTTGCATTATCAAAGCTAAGCAAAAGATAAAAACCTATTACTAGACCAATAACTATAGTACCTAACCCTGAGAATATTGATTTTATAGCATTTACTGTTATTGTTGGTAAATTTGAAGTTAAACTTGTTCCTATTTCACCTATTTTATTAAATACTTCTGTTTTCATTCCATTTACATCAAATGATGATATATTAGAAATCTTATCAAATATTGAATCTATCCATGATTTTAATGTATCTATTATTGTAGGTAAACTAGTTGAAGCAAATTCATTTATTTGATTTGTTAAAATTGGTATTATTGATCCAATTAAAACAGCAAGTAATCCTATAAATAATATATATACAATTGTTGTACCTAATGGTCTTTTTATTCCTTTTTTTTGCATTTTCTTTACTAATGGATCAAACATCCAAGCAACTATTATTCCTATAAAAAGTGGCGCAACTATTTTTAATATTGATTTTATAAAATAAAATATTTTAGTTTCTTTAGTCAATTTTATTAAAGCATATATTCCAATTATAATTATAAAAATATATAATACATTTAATATTTTTTTTGAAAGAGTTAAAACATCATTTACCTTTTTTTTATCGATTTCTACTTCTTCTTTTGCCTTTTTCCTATTAAACATAATCCACCTCGCTTTAATTATTATAACACATTTATTATTTTATTTACATTAATTTTTATTAATGTTATAATTCATTTTAGGAGGTAGTTATGATTAAAAATATAGTCGGTGGCATCTTAATTGGTGGCGCAAATATTATACCTGGTGTTAGTGGCGGAACTATAATAGTTATGCTTGGTATTTTTGATAAAACAATGAGTTCGATATCTAATTTATTTAAGATAAAAATAAGTTGGAAAGAAAGATTAGAAGCATTCAAATTTTTATTTACTTTAATGATTGGTGTTGGTATAGGTCTTGTTGTGTTTGCTAAAATATTAACATTTCTATTTGATAAATTTCCAAATCAAACGTTAGCTTGTTTTAGTGGATTAATTTTATTTAGTTTACCATCTTTAAAAAAGCAAGAAATGAAGGATAGTAAAATTTCTATAATAAGTTTTATTGCAGGTATAATTCTTATTGGAGCATTAGTTTTCTTTTCACAAGGGACTGGTGAATTAACTGTATCACTGGAGGAAATTGTTTCTAAAACACTTGATATAAAATATATACTAACATTATTCTTGTTAGGTGCAATATCAGGGGGTGCTATGATATTTCCAGGTATTTCAGGCTCAATGGTATTACTTATTTTAGGATGGTATCATTTATTTAAAGGGTATGTTGCAAATATAACAAGTTTTGAACCAAACATTATAATTGGATTAATAATTATTGCGCTTGGTGTTGGTATAGGAATAATTTTAAGTGCTAAACTAACAACTTATCTATTAAATAAACATAGAACAGGAACAATGAGTTTTATTTTGGGGCTAATTTTAATGAGCGCTATTACAATAATACCACTTAAAGGGTACGATGTTATTACTGTAATAACTTCTATATTAACATTTATTCTTGGAGCAATTTTAGTTACACTTCTAGAAAAAAAGAATTTAAAAGAAAAAACGAATGATTAAATCACTCGTTTTTTCTTTTTTGTAATTTCAACCGCACCATTATTTGTAATAATTTAATTCTACATC
>OBAI01000172.1_pt1 | contig 85058 bp, 92 predicted proteins | sample 1517461 | NCBI WGS metagenome assembly OBAI01 (sample SAMN04571696, study PRJEB22368) | human gut metagenome | biome: human gut; material: stool | host: Homo sapiens | place: Luxembourg | collected 2012-06-29
CGATCAGTTCAAAGGGCTTTCCCGCCCAGGTACCCTTGGTATGGCAGAGGGACTCAATGAACATGACCGCATAGTCGGCGGCGTCCTTATCGTAGTGCGAGGTCTTTGCCATAAACTTTGTAGGCTTGTATTTCTTCAGTTTCCGCATAGACACCACCTCCAAAATGGCATAAAAAATGACCTGCCAATTGGCAAGCCGTCTATCTATCTGTACGAGAGAAAGAGCCATGCGGCTCGATCTCTGGCTATAATGTTCTTTTTTTACTGCTGCATCGCCCAGGCAATGGCGTGGCCATCATCCTTAAATTCGATCTCACTTGCGGCTCTCAGCCCAATCATCCCTTCGCAGGTGTGGTCATCGGTCAGGAACTCGTATGCCGCGCCAAAGTAGCAGGGCTTGTTCCGTCCATTGTAGTAGTATCCGGCGAGGAGAACCTCGTCTCCAAAATTCAGCACCTTGCCGTCCATGCCGGAGAAGCGCATCTCCAAATCCTCGGTTGTGGTGGGGTTCGGCAGCCGGTACTTTTTCATTGCTTCGTTGATTGTCATGGTCTTCGTCCTCCATTTTCTTCATTTCCCTTTCGGTGTGTACATATTCGCTCTAAAAGCACATATTATCAAGTCAATTCCGAGCCATAATCTGCACAAAGATCAGAGGAACAAATTGTGTATCTTACCCCTGCGTGTGGCGGTGGATCGTCTCGATGATCTGCTCCTGCTCGGCACTGTCCACGCCGATGGACTGGAGCGCCTGCCGGGTACCGCAGTCCGGGCAGATGAGTGTTTCATTGTCCTCCCGCGAAAGTGCCGGAGCGCCATGGTAGACCCTGCCGCAAAGCGGGCAGACCGCCATTCTTGTGATATTATCCTTCATAGCTGCATACCTCCCTGCATTTATCGTAGGCGTCGAGCAGAATGTTCTTGTCGAAGTAAAAGGCGTCGTACCCTTCCAGGCAGGTCATCATATAAAAGTTGGTAGGGATGCCGATAGGGCGCTCCTCATGCATGATGTAGGCAAAGGCCGTCACCGTCCTGCGTTTCCCCGTGCGGATGCCTTTGTACTGGAGCTTAATGTCCCGCTTGTAATAGAAATGGGGAAATCCCTCGTAGCGGTCGAGGGCGGCCTCATCCGCAGCCGTTACCTCCCAAATCACCACGGGGACCATGCCGCTTTCGCATTCCTCGATGGTCAGGTAGGAGCCGGTCTTGCTTCCCTTAAAAAGCAGTTCCCAGCCCTTGAGATTTGCCGTGCCGAGGATCGTGGCGTGCGGGCCGCGCATCCGCATCTGCCGGACATTGAGGTTGCTGCCATAAGCGATGTAGTATCTTTTTTCTTTCATGGTATCCATCCTTTCCTGGAGGACTTAGGTTACTCGTCCTTCTACCACCCTAAGACCGCCGAAGCGGTCAGGGGCAGGGCATTTAACCTAAATCCTTCAAGCGGCTGCTCTGCCGTGCCGGAAGGCTGTATCCCCGGAAAGGTTGCGGGTCAGAAAGTCTCTGGCTGTTGCGAACTCCTCGCCGATGAAACCCAGGCGGAGGAGCCAGGTGCGCATGGCGTACTTGGGGTTTTCGTTCTGCTGAGGCTTGGGGCTTGCCGTCCGCACATCCTTCGCCATCTGGCTTAAGGCCAGGCAAAGCTGGATGTAGCTCTTTAGCTGCCCCGCGTGGATGCCGCCCCTGCGCTCCGCTGTCGGCTCATCGAACTGGAAAAGCCGGAACTCGACCGTGCCTTTGGTAAAGGTGGCGTGGAGGTTGAGCATATGGTAGCGGCTGTCATTGTAGTGGTGGTTCCGGCCGTAGTTTGCGCCGTTGCTGCTGTACCAGATATCCGCAAGCTGGGCCATCGTGCGGGGCTTCCTGCGGTTGACCTGTTCCAGGAACCGTGGGTCTACCGTGCGGCAGTAGCGGCTCATGCGGCCCCGGTCGAGTTTCAGCGCCTCAGCGATCAGGCTCTCATGGCTTGCCATGATGTTGGCAAGGTTGCGCAGGCTCTGCGGCGTGTGTCCCTGCGCCCCGATGTGGATGTGGACGCCGCATCCTCTGGAGGCGTCGCTCTTGGCGCCTGCGTGTCTGAGCTGTCTGCAAAGCTCCTGCAGGGTTTCGATGTCCTGATAGGTCAGAATCGGAGTGACCAGTTCGCATTTCTGCTCGTCCGGCCCTGCGATGGAAACGTCCTTCTGGAATTTCCACTCTCTGCCCTGTGCGTCCCAAGCCGACCAGGTGCTGTATCCGTTGCGGCCTGCGGTATTCTCAAATCTGCCTGTACCGAAGAAGTCGGCGGCAACCTTGGCTGCCTTCTGGCGGGTGATGTTGTTCATCTCAACCTCGACCCCGATGGTCTGGTTTTTCATCTCTGCGATCTGCCTTGCTGTTTTCTCGTTCATGGTGAATCCTCCGTTTTCGTTTGGTGTGTTTTCCCTTTCGGTGTACACATATTCGCTCTAAAAGAGGATAATAGCAAGTTAATTCCGCGTTATATATTACACAAAGATGACCGCAGGATATTGTGTAGTTTATGGCTGTTTGCCGCCATCCGATATTGGCTTGAGAAGGCCGTTTTCCTCCTCATCAAGGATAGCAAGAGCCAGGCGGAATCCCGTCCGCAACCCGTCGATGAAGTACTCCTCGGCGGTCATGCCCGCAATGGCGGCTTGCAGGCAAATCATCCTATCGAGGACTGTGGCCGCCTCCTGATCCAGCATGGATCGGAGTTTTTCTTCTTCATCGGCCAGACCGGCAGCAGCTTTCCCATACTCCGAATTGCGGTCAAACTGCTTTTCATTCGGATTGATGTTTCCATAGAAGAAGTCCTTCAGAATGTTATTCGGCACGGCGGTCACCCACCTTTCTCACAATATCCTCCCCATAGACCACGTTCAGGCCGCTGCCATTGTCCCAACGCATGAGGAGGGAGCCGGTGTCATCCACACCTTTGACGGTGCCTTTCGTGCCGACAGGCGGAGCCTGGACATCATCCATCTGCACCAACTCCACACGGGTGCCGGCGGGGTACTCTCTGCGGATGCCCTCCACAATTTCCTTACTTGGAAACCGCATGGTCAGCACCTCCATTCTTGAAAGCTGAGGAGCCGGTCAGGTTCTTCAGCAGGATCTTGCGTTCTGCTTTGTACTCGCTGCCGATGAAGCCCAGCCGCAGGAGAAAACACCGGAAAGCGTATTTTTCGTTATCCACCGGCTTCTCGGTCGCTGTTACCCGCTTGGCATTCCTGCTCATCTCGCAAAGTGCGGAGATGAAGTGGGTGTAGGCGGCTGCGGAATCCGCATCTACCTGGGAGAACCAGGGGAACGCCACCCGGTCGTCCAGCACCTCGATGCGAAGGTCGGTGATGCCCAGGGCCTTCCGGATCAGGTTCCCTTTGGCGTCCAGCAGCTTAGTAAGGTTGCCCACCGCCACCTTGTCCAGCGGGATTTCCACCGTAAGCCCCACGTTTTCCTCCTGTGGCGCCCTGTCTGCGACTTCTGCAGCTTCCTTGGTTTCCTCCCCGGAGGGCTGCTCACCGCCGTCCTGCGGCTCACACTCAAAGCCAGCGGCAGCGATGGCTTCCAGAACCTCCTCGACCTCCTCACTGTCGGCACGGTCGTCAAAGAGGAGTGTCCCATCCTTGGTGACCGTGAAATAATCAATCTCATAATTGCAGGTTGGCATGAACTTGTATTCCGCCCTGGCGCCGGTGGTATCGGCGATGACCTTTACCAGTTCCTTACGCTTGGCGCCCGTCACATTGTATCTGATTTCCATGTGCGAAAACCTCCTTTGTTTTTTGGTAGTACATTAATCACTCTGAAACCCTGAAATAGCAAGCGGTTTCCGCACATTTCACTGTAAAATAAAGGCCGGATTATTCTTCCGAAAACTGTGCATAGTACACGATCCCGGAAAGCACGAAATAAACATTGGGAAGCGCCACGCCGTTGCCCCACATTTTGTATTCGGCGCTGTCGGAGTGGGGATTCTTCAGCCACTTGACGATCTGGTTCCGGCTCTTAGGCTTGGAGGAAGTCCCCATGACGGAGCGGTGTATCTCAAACACCTCTGTCCAGAACTCGATCTCCTCCTCAGACGGCTCATCGGTTTCAAGCCCGGTGCACCACCAGTCCGGGAACCCCTGCAGCCTTGCGCACTCGGTGGGCGTCAGCCTGCGTACAATGTATTCCGGCTCTGTCTCGTTCACTACAGGCGGGTCTTTATAGTCCCTTGCCATCAAGGTCGGGGACTGTTCCTTAAGCATCTGGGTGTAAGTGCCGGTGGTCATGCAGTAAGCCACCGCATGGCGGTCAGCGGCATCCAGCGTAAAGGACACATCCTCATTCACCCCGCTGCCCTGGGGACCGTTCTTGTCAGCCCGACCGATCATGGAACCCTGCAGGGCCACCACAGCCATTCCGCCCTGGTTGCAGGTAGGATTTCCGCCGTTCGCATCCAGGCATCTGGAAGTTTCCGCTTCGTAGAAACCACTCTTGGGATTCTCGGATTTCATGGCGTTGCTGTCCTTGGAGCAGATGCCATAGACCTTTGGCACGAATAGTGCCTGGTCGTTGTTGCAGCCCAGCGTAGCGGATTTATTATCCTGAACCAGCGCGCCTTTGCCGCCACCTTCACAGCCAGAGCGGATCTTCAGCGTCTTAGGTGTCTCCACCACAAAGGGCTGGTTGTTCCCACCCATGCCGTAGGTGGCGTTGACCGTAGGGGCTGTCTCCAGCGGGCCGGTGTATCTGGTGTCCTGGCTATGGTTCTCATAGACCGCCGCCGGCACCGTACCGGCCCGGAGGGTGGGCGAGGTTTCCTCCTCATACCCGATGCCCCTCGCCTGTGCGGAATGCTCGGTGCAGAATCCGGCAGCTCCCATCACGCAGGGAGGATGCCCGTGGTTTTCCGCCCGGAGCGTTGCTGCAACGTCCTCCGTCACATCCATGCGGCTGCCGCCCTGGTCGTTTAGGCAGACGCAGCCTGTCGCTCCAGCGCTTTCCTCAAAAGCTCCGGCAGCTCCTTGCCACGGGCGGAAGCCCTGCGGAGTATACCCAGACACGCCTTCGGACTCAAATAGTATTTTTCCGGCACTCCCGCCTGCAAAATCTGCGACAAGGTAGATGCGTTTTCTTCGCTGGGGAACTCCCCAGTACTGTGCATCAAATACCCGCCATGCGAGACTGAAATCCTCTGCCACGATCTCTCCGGCATTTGCCCATCTCTCAGGTCGAGGAGTATGAATTTCGTATCCTTTGACCGAGCAGATTTCTTCGAGGACGGACTGGAAGTCCGCGCCCTTGTTGGAGCTGAACGCACCAGGGACGTTCTCCCAGACGATATACCTTGGATATCTGCCATCAGTTGCACACCTCATTTTCTTTACGATCCGGACGGCTTCATAGAAAAGGCTGGAGCGGGAGCCGTCCAGACCTTCCCTTCGGCCTGCGATGCTCATGTCCTGGCAAGGGCTGCCGAAGGTAATGACATCCACCGGCTCAATCTTCCCGCCGTCCATCCGGGAGACATCGCCGTAATGCTTCATAAACGGAAGCCGCTTTGTGGTCACACGGATAGGGAACGGCTCAATTTCCGAAGCCCACACAGGGGTAATGCCGGAGATCAAGCCGCCGAGAGGAAAACCACCGGAGCCGTCAAACAGGCTGCCGAGAGTCAGTTTATTCTGTTCCATCCGTGACCTCCTCATAGCTGTATGTCCTGCCGTCCCGGAGTACGCTCACGCCATCCGCAGAACCGACCTGCTCAATGTAGCGGTTCACGATAACATCGCAGAACTTCTCATCCAGCTCAATGGTTCGGCAGATACGGTCGGTCTGCTCACAGGCAATAAGGGTAGAACCGGAGCCGCCGAAGGGGTCAAGCACTACCGAGTTTGCCATGCTGGAGTTGCCGATGGGATATGCCAGCAGGGGGATTGGCTTCATGGTGGGATGGTCGCCGTTCTTCTTGGGCTTATCAAACTCCCAGATGGTGGTTTCTTTCCTGCCCGTGTACCATTGGTGCTTGCCGTTTTTCTTCCAGCCGTACAGCACAGGTTCATGCTGCCACTGGTAGGGAGAGCGTCCGAGGACCAGGGACTGCTTCTTCCAGATACAGCAGCCGGATAAATAAAATCCCGCATCGGCAAACGCCCTGCGGAAGTTTAAGCCCTCGGTGTCGGCGTGGAACACATAGATGGATGCGTCCGCCGCCATGACCGACTCCATATTCTGAAAAGCGGCGAGGAGAAACTCATAGAATTTCTCGCCTGCCATGTTGTCGTTCTTGATTTTGCCCGCCGAACCCTCATAATTGACGTTGTACGGCGGGTCGGTGATCACCAGGTTTGCCTTAGTCCCGTCCATGAGGATGTCATAGACCTCCGGTTTGGTGGAGTCCCCGCATACCAGCCGATGCCTGCCAAGCGTCCATACATCGCCGCTTTTGGTGAAGGTAGGCTTTTGCAGCTCCGCATCCACATCGAAGTCATCCTCTTTAGCTTCGATGCCGTCATCGAACAGAGCCGCCAGTTCCTTTTCATCAAAACCGGTCAGCAGGGGATCAAAGTCCATACCCTGCAAAGACTCAATCTCTACCCGCAGAAGCTCCTCATCCCATCCGGCATCCATCGCCATACGGTTGTCCGCAATGATATAGGCTTTCTTCTGAGCTTCACTGAGGTAATCTGCAAACACACAGGGAACCTCAGCGATGCCTTCTTCTTTTGCCGCCAGGATTCTGCCGTGGCCGGCGATCACACTAAAATCCCGGTCAATGATGACGGGATTGATAAAGCCGAATTCCCGCAGGGACGAGCGCAGTTTTGTGATCTGCTCCGGGGAATGGGTACGGGCGTTGTTCACATAGGGTACCAGTTTGGCAATCGGGACAAGCTGCATTTCCGTTGTTGTCTTCATCGCACCAGCCCCCATTCCGCAAATTTTTCAAAACCGCCAAGGCTCTGGATATATCTCCGGGCAGTCTCCACGATCTCTCTATAGGGAATGCTGTCCACCGTATCATCTCCGATGGCGCAGACAAGCTGCACTGGCTTTCCCGTTTCCTGCGCCTTCAGCCATGCGTAAATATTGACAGACACATCTGCTTTGGACAAGTCTTTCCCGTGAAGACCGCCGCCCGTCACCGAATCGGCCATGTCGCTGCCCAGCTTTCGGTTGGTCGCGCCGGAATCCACATCCGTACCGCCTGTCCAGTCGCCCAGGGGATTGACCTCGGCGGTGGGATACAGCTTTTTCAGTTCCTCTGTGGGCGCATTGCTCTGACAGAGGATCAGCCTTGCCTCATCAATGATGTACTTCCCATCCGAGGGATATGTGTGAAACACACTTTTAGCGATCTCACAGAGGGCTTTCTGCTCCTCCGTGACCGGTACCCCTTTGAAGATGCCGTTGTCGCCGCAGCGGATTCCTTCTGCCTGGTTCCCGGCAAGGCGTCCGTCCTGCGGCACTTCCACATAATCCGTGTGCAGATTCCCGCCGATACGCCTCACAATGGCGTCCACCTCGTCCTGCGGGATATGTATGGAACTCTCCGCAATGATGTGGCAGACACCGTGGCCGATGAGAACCTCCACAGCGATTCTGGGATTTTCCTCTTTCCTGTACGCCGCATCCACCAGAGCGCCGGCGATGCGATCCGCCACCTTATCCGGGTGGCACGGATTTACTTTCTCGAACATGGCTTCACCCCTTTCTTGCACGGAGCAGACGCTCCATCAAATCGTCCTGGGGAGATACCTCCCCGTAATCCGTGCTGCAGTTTTCCTTTACGATCTGGAAGATCTCATTCCAGAGCCGCACCGCCTGGTTCATGTAATTGATGCCGATATTGATGAACGGAGACGGAATCGGCTTCTGGGTAGTTGGGTGCTTGGAGAGAAATCCCATGCGGTTGGTCATCTCCTCGCACTGAATCCAGCGGGCGCTGCACATGGCGTACCTCTCCAATAGCTGGGGAGACACCTTCGCCGCACAGCCCACCTTTTTCAGCCACTCCCAGGTTTCCGTGTATATTTCTTCCGCCTGGAGCGTGCTTCCGTCACGCTGCTCGGCAGAGAGGAATTCATGGGGCTTTGGCATATCGACACCCTCGACTTCGGGAATGTCCAGCACTTCCAGTCTGCGTCCGCCCGGATTGCCGTTTTCGGCTTTCTCCCTGACAGCGGATTTCTTCCTTCCCGCACCGGGTCTCGCACCGCCGCGCCCGCCTGTGTTATTGGATTTTGTCGGCATTTTCTCACCCCTTTCCTCGAAAAAATAAGCAGCCGTAGCCGGCCGCCCTTAATTACCCTTTTGATTTCGCCTTTTTCGCGCACGAAGCCCCGGGCCGCTGTCCGCTCATGCAGGTCCCGGAGATTTTGACCGCCCCACGGTCACCGGTCGCCAAGCTCGTGATGCAGCTTTGTGTGGCAGGACTGGCAGAGGGACATCAGATTATCATTCTGATGCGTTCCGCCCTGCGAGAGGGGGACAATATGATGGACTTCTTCCACAGGAGTCAGCCGTCCTTCCTTCAGACACGTCTCACACAAAGGGTGCGCTGCGGCATAGCGGTCGCGGATTCGTTTCCAAGCCCTGCCGTACTTCTTGTTGCTGTCTGCATGGCGGCCGTATTTGTTGTACCGTTTCCGGGCAATAGCCTCATGCTCCTCACAGTACTGCCCGTCCGTGAGGTTTGGACAGTTGGGGTAGGAGCAGGGGCGTTTTGGTCTCTTTGGCACGCTGCACCTCGCTTTCCGGGCAAAAGGAAGGCCCTGCAGGATTGCTCCCGCAAGGCTCCCTGTGGTCTGCCCACATTCTCATGCTATAAGTATAGCACGGGTAATCGAAAACATCGTCCACGATATTACTCATGTCTTTCCGAACAGTAGCGTGACCAGATGGTTCAACGCACGGTTCTTCTTGTTGTAGGCAGAGGAACGCTCGATATGGAAATGGTCGCAGATGTCGTAGATGGCGTTCGCGCCGTACTCGTTGTCCTCACCGTAGATGGTTTCCAGCACGTACCGCTCGTCCTCCGACAGTTCCTCCCAGGCGGGAACGAACCACGCCATGTACTCTGCCGCCTGTCTGTAACGCTCCTTCAGAACGTCGATCTCCTCAATACCCTTGATGATCCTGTCCTCGGTCGCATGGAGATTTCGGGTGTGCGGCATCCCATCATAGCGGACGCCTCCGACACTCGACATCTTGTCGTAAGCCTCCTTGATCTCGTCATCGGTGTGTTCGATGATGAACTTCATGCTGCTGAAGTCCTTCAGAGCCGCCACCGCACCGGCTCGTTTGTCCAGATACTTCCAAACTACATTCATGGTGTCTACCTCCGAATAAGAAATTGTTGTTTCCCTCGGATTGGCCATGATTGTCTCCATAGGTTGTCATAGATGCCGTCACTGCTGAAGGTCAGCTTTCACGGCTTCGATCAACGCGGATTGTGTGCTGTCCTTATCAGAAAGAGCTTTCATGATCCGTCCGTCAATCGTGTCCTCTGCTATGATGTGCTGCACCACCACCGTCCCGGCTGTCTGCCCCTGCCGCCACAGCCTTGCGTTCGTCTGCTGATACAGTTCCAGGCTCCAGATAAGACCGAACCATACGATGGTGCTTCCGCCGCTCTGCAGGTTCAGCCCGTGTCCCGCCGAAGCCGGATGGATAAGGGCAACGGGCAGCTCCCCGGCATTCCATTTGCGGATACTGGCGTCCGTATCCAACCTGGCAAAGGGAACCTTGATTTCCGTAAGCCTTGCCGTGATCCGCTCAAGGTCGTGCTTGTACCAGTACGCCACAAGCAGCGGTTTTCCGTTCGCCGCCTCGATAATGTCCTCCAGGGCATCCAGCTTGCGGTCGTGAATCTTCACCACCGATTCATCATCGGAATAGACCGCTCCGTTCGCCATCTGTGAGAGCTTGTTTGACAGTGCGGCGGCATTAGCGGCTGTCACTTCTCCCTCCGGCAGCTGAAGGATCAGTTCGGCTTTCATATCCTCGTACCGCTTCCTCTCATCCTCCGACAGATACACCATATACCTTGAACTGACCAGTTCCGGCATTTTCAGGTGGTCGGTGGACTTCATGGAAATCGTGATATCGGATATTTTGCCACATATCTGCTTCTCGGCATCCGGCAGAGGCTTGTAGCTATAGACGATGGGACCGTTGACCTTGTCAGGCTTGAAATATGCCGTCCGGTACTGCCCGATAAACCGTCCGAGCCGCTGACCCATATCCAAAAGCCGGAACTCCGCCCATAAATCCATCAGACCGTTGCTGCTCGGCGTTCCCGTAAGTCCAACGATGCGTTTTACTTTCGGTCTGACCTTCATGAGGCTCCTGAACCTCTTTGCCTGGTGATTCTTAAAGGATGAAAGCTCATCAACCACCACCATGTCGAAGTCAAAGGGAATGCCGCTCTTCTCGATCAGCCACTGTACGTTCTCACGGTTGATGATGTAAATATCAGCCTGCCTCTGCAGGGCTTCCAGCCGATCCTTTTCCGTACCCACTGCCACGGAATACTGAAGACCGCTCAGATGCTCCCATTTCTCGATCTCCGCAGACCAGGTGAACCTCGCCACACGCAGAGGAGCCACCACAAGCACTTTATGCACCTCGAAGCTGTCAAACAGGAGGTCATTCAGAGCCGTCAGTGTGATGCTTGTCTTGCCTCAACCCAAGCCCATATCCAACAGGACTGCAGCTATCGGATTTCTCTCGATATAGTCAATCGCATAGCTTTGATAATCATGTGGTATGAACTTCATTCGGCATCACCTCCAATCTCCTGCAGGATTATTTCTATCTGCTCTGCGCCGTCCAAGACATACACCTTAAAGCCCATCCGCCGCAAAAGCCTGTGCCGTGATAGCTGCAGCGGCCTCGGTTTCTCACCCGGTGCTTTCACCTCGACAAACCCAATGCGTCCTCCCGGCATCAGCACCATGCGGTCGGGCATCCCGTCAAAGCCGGGAGAGGTAAGTTTCGGTGCGATGCCGCCCGCCGCTTTCACGGCTTTTACAAGTTTCTGTTCAATCTGTCTCTCCCGCATATTCCCTCCATAATTCCTCGAACGCCTCCACCGCACCGCTGCAGGCGCCGATGCGGCCGAGGTACCGTGAGATGATGTTGTATTCCGCCAGAACCGGGAACTCGAAATCGTGAAGCATATCCCTGACGAAGTCTCCGCATGGCGTGGCGTCCATCTCGAATTCCCTCGCCCAGCGGAAAAACGGACTGGGATTTCTGTTGATCTCTCGTGTCAGTTCAATGCGGTACTTCCAGTTCAGTTCCTTTGGATTTACGGGCTGGAATCCTGCAAGCAGCATGGCGTCCTTGAACTCATTGTTTGTAAGGTAGATGCCTGTGTCATGCTCCAGCAGGTGCTTCATCCCGTAACTCGTATGTCCGTGGAGTACCTTTTTCCCGGTGCGGATATTCTTCCTGATCCACCCGTCAACAACCGCTATGTCCTCATCACCGCGTTCCGTGATAAGCGCCTCATCAATGAATCCGTTCTCATTCGTATAAGGTCTTCCGTTTCTGATCATTTCCGTTTTCTCCTTTCAGAAGTTGTCCCGTCCAGCACTTGTCCGCAGAACCTGTCCACAGTAAAAACCCTTGCTGTGACTGCGTTTTCGCCGTTTCTGCGGACAAGTGGACGAAAAAATCCTTTACGCGCGAAACGTGCGCGTTTGCCTGTATGCAGGACGGGATTTGTAATATGAAAATCAATGATTTTGTCTTTTATAGATTTTTCTGTCCAGTTGTCCACGCAGATGCAGAAAACCCTTGTGCTGACTGCATTTGTGAGCCGTAGACAACACCCGGACAAGCATGGGACGGATTAAGTTGTCCTCGTATATACACGCTGTCGCCCATAGATGGGGAGCATCTGCCGCGCTCCGCACTTCTCCCAACCTTCGATCCGCACCATGATGGCGGATATGGCATAGGAGTCGGAGGGACGCATCTCCTCCTTGCTCTTGCCGAAGCATTCGCACCAGATTTCGATGTTGCTCACGGTCTGACGCTTCACGGTACCCTCTGTCCTGGTCGGATCGTCAGTGTCGCGGATATACTCCCTGCGCCTGTAATAATCCATGCTGTCCCAATCATCGGGGAGAAGCATATCGAGATAGTTCCGCACGATGCCCTCGCGGTCGTCCTGCTCCATCGCCTCGCGCTGCTCCTGCCTGGCGTAAGCCTCAAGGTCAGCATCAAGATACAACTTTTCTCCCGACCTGGCGATTTCGGCAACCTCCGCCCATATCTGCCCGACCACCTCGGCGGTCATTTCCCAGGGCTTGCACTTTCCCTGACCGGTAACTTTGACGTTCCAGAACCTGCGGTTGCCGGTAATGTCGCGGAGATACCCGTTCTCGCTGTTGGTCGTGCCGAAGAACACGCACTGCCTCGGATGAGGGGTCACCCTCCGGCCAAAACTGGCGCGGTATTTGTCGTCCTGTCTGGAAATAAAGGCTTTGACCTTGTCGATGTCCGCCTTTCTCATGCCCGCAAGCTCGCCGATCTCCAGAATCCAGTACCCCTGCAGTTTCTCAGCGGCTGTCTTGTCGTTCATGTCAGAAAGGGCAAGGCTGTCCGAGAACCATTCCCCGCCCAGAGAAGAAATCAGTGTGCTTTTGCCAATACCCTGAGCCCCGTTTAAGACAATCATGTTGTCGAACTTGATGCCGGGATCATGTACCCTCATATACGCCGCGCACAGCGACTTCCTGGTGACCGCCCTGACATAGCGGTTGTCCTCCGCACCGAGATAATCGATCAGCACGGTCTCTGCCCGCCTGACCTTATCCCATGGTGGAAGGGACTCAAACATTTCCCGGATAGGGTGATAGGAACGGTCGTCCGTCACTTTAGTAACCGCAATGCGGTAGTTACGTTCTGAAAACGAGCCATAATGGGAATCCACGAAACTGATGAGCTGCGCATCATCCGCATCGCGCCAGAACCTTGCCGGATGTTTCCATGGCACCTCGCCTTTGATTTCCATGCCGTCCGCCAACTGGTTAAACACTATTCCCTTGAGGTTGGGATCGTTCTCCATGATCAGGGTAATGTTGTGGAGGTTGTTTTTTAGCACCATAGAACGCGGCTCATACTCCAGCTTTTTCTTCCAGGTATCGTCCCCGTCCGTGAAACAGAAGTCCGTTTCTGCCGCCTGCTGCTTTTTCTCAAGGATCAGCATTTTGACCGTCTCGTCCCTGCTGGCAAAATCCGCCATCGCACGAAACGTCTTTTTCTCGTCCTCATCGCCAAAGAGATGGATGCGGACAATGTCGAAGGCGCTGCACAGCTTCAGATATGCCGGGTCTTTGGCGTGGTGGCTGTATACAAATTTGCCTCCCTCCTTGATCTCCACACCCGGCTGGCTGCTCGATTCCTTAAAGCGGTAGCGTGTCCCATCCGCTGAAAGCTCATAAATGTCACTCAGGAATTTTTCCATGGCGAGGTTTATAGGAAAGTAGGCGTTATTGAAAACTCCAACAATACCTTCCTTTTCCAGCGGATCTGCCTGTTTCTTATACCCGATCCCCTTCGCCCGGCTCTCCCTAGAGGAGGTAGGCAGCCTGGTAGGGTCTGTCCATTCCGGATGCGCTGACAGGATTTCATCCGGGTCAAGCCACGGCCCGTCCGTCTCCTTATAGACAAACTCCCCGTTGGCCGGTGTGCTGGGCCAGTACATGAGCTGGTTGGGCAGGTAGGAGCATTCGTCAAACATATCGATGCCCAGTTCCTCCGCCAGATATCGTGATACGGCGACATATTCCTCCGCAGTCACATCCCTGGTAAGCGGAATCAGAACCCTAACTCTCGGAGCCTCCGGCACATGGCCGTGCGTGGAATAGAAGCAGGATGCATATTTCATCCGCTTCTTGTAATCGCCCACGAACTCTGCCGTAACCCTGTCTCCGTCCAGGTTGATCATGGAACGGCACGCCACGTTCTGTATAAGGCGTCTGCCGCCTGTCAGGGCTCCGCACATGAATCCGCCGTGGTCTTTTGCCAGCTCGCGGTCTTTCGACTTCATCTTTGCATATTCCTCCACCGACTCCGGCGTCCGGATAGTTGTCTTCAGTCTCTCGCACAGGTCGTCAAAGGACGTGGTCTTGTTCGACCATTTCTTCGCATGGCTGCTGTGACCGTAGGCAATCGGTAAATCACGCATTGCTTATCTCCTCCTCCAGTTCTTCCGAAAAACGGCGGATCTTCTTTTTCATCCGTTCCGCCTTGTCGATCTCCCCACGCATCCCTTCCGTAATCCGGTTGCCAAATACCCACACCTCATCGCATTTTCCAAGCAGCACGCCGCCCATGAAAAGAGCAAGGCTACGTTCCGTGTCCTCCGACATGAACTGAGGGAAGAGCAGATGGGGAGCAATCGGGATAGCCCTCTTGACCACGGCGAAACGGCTATAGTTCCTCGCCCTGCAGGTGTTCTTCTCCACGTCCCCGGCATAAGGGGAGCAGATATACACGAGCGGACGGTAGTTCGCCGCCTTTCTCGCGGCTCGTTCCTCCTGCTCGATCTTCATGAGCGCCTCATAGGTGGTGGGATCGTAATATCCCTCGCTGTTGTACTTCATTTCATCCATTCGTCATCTACCTCCAATTTGCAATAAAGCCTGTAGTTACTGTCAGCCCGCTTATAGAGCGACTTCCGCTCCGTCACGCTGTATGTGACGAACCTGCTGCCGTACTCCCAATCAGGCGGCACGCCGGAAAAGCCGTCTCCCGTTTCCATCTGCGCCTGCAAAAAAGCCCGGAGAAGGAACAGGTAACGGCCGAGAGCCGCCCTGTCATCCCCGGTGCAGTAACGCTTTATCAGCGGGAAGAGCTTCCTTGCGTGTTTCTGGAGGCATGGGAAATACACAGGGACATTGATCGTCATGTGTCCGTTCTCGTAGCGAATCTCCAATACATCCATCTGATAGTCCTCCTTCCGTGAATCGTAAGGAGCCATTGCCCCTTCAAGTCACAGTCAAAGAAAAAAGGCGGGATTTTAACCCCGCCCGAAAAAACTATCAGTCTTTTTTATAAAAATCGGTCTCGTACCCGTCCGCACGGAGCAGCAAGCCCTCCGCCCAGGGTGGCGTCCGTCCCATCTGTTCACATACAGCGTCAAGCGACATCCGCTTGTCCGCCTCTATGATCAGTTCGTCATGCACATGGGCGACTATACTGCAGCACCGCAGCGTCTTCATGGCATACATGAGGATGTCCCTGGAGATCGCCTGCACAATGTTCTCCACGAACTTGGGACCGTAGCTTTCCTGCCGCTCCCACTTCTTCGTCCCGCCAACGCCCATGTAGGTCACGCAGTCGCCGCCGAACCGGTTCTCGCCGATCCTTGGCTTCACATAGGCAAGCTGTCTGCCAGAGGGAAGCGTGATAAACAGCATCCCGCTCCTCCATGCAAAGCGGATATTTTTTACCCTTGTGGGGACGTGTTCACGGACGGTCTTTGTGACCGCACGGTCGACATCCCACCAGAACTCCACGATCTTCGGATTTGCCGACCGCCATGCATCCACCAGAGGCTTCAGTTCATCCTCTTGCATGCCTGCCTCCAAAGCACCCATCGCTTTCAAAGCGCCGACCGAGCCTCCATATCCGCAGGACAATTCGCACTGCTTGCCTTTCTGACGCAGCTCGCCGTTCTCGCCATTCTTGACCACCCGGCAATGGAACATCCGCTCCGCCGTGGCGCAGTAAATATCGCCGCCCTCGGCAAAAGTCTGCATCCGCCACTGCTCACCGGCAAGCCAGGACAGGACACGGGCTTCGATGGCAGAGAAGTCCGACACGATGAACTTGTATCCCGACTTTGGCACGAACGCCGTGCGGATCAGTTCCGACAGCACTTCCGGTACATTTTCGTACAGAAGCTCCAACGCCTCATAGTCGCCGCACTTCACAAGGAATCGGGCTTCTGCCAGATCCGGGATATGGTTCTGAGGCAGATTCTGTAATTGCACGATGCGCCCTGCGAATCTGCCCGTCCTGTTGGCTCCGTAGAAAGCGAACATCCCACGGCACCTGTTATCAGCACAGACAGAATTTTGCATTGCCTGATATTTCTTAACGGAGGACTTGGCAAGCTGCTGCCGGAGCGTCAGCACCTCTGCCAGTTTCGGCGGAGCGGTCTTCAGCATGGCAGCGACCTCTTTCTTTCCGAGGGAATCCACCTCCATGCCATTATCCGAAAGCCACTGCTTCATCTGTACTACGGAATTGGGATTCTCAAGGTCGGTCAGTTCCTGCATGGCTTCTGCCAGCTCTCCCTTGGAGCGTTCATCAAAGTCAATAGCGTTCGTGACCACGTCCATATCGAGCATGATGCCACGGTCGTTGATCTCCTGGTCGATATGGAACTCATCCCATACGAAGTACGGCACGGGATAATTGGCGAGCCTTTTCTGTATCGCCATCTCTGTTTCCACATCGCGCTTATTGTATTTCTTGAACATTTCCCACTTGTCAGGATCGTGGACAGGCAGATTTCTCGTCCTGCCGCCGTTTGCCTTGGTCGGCTTGCAGGGGACGCAGAAATAACGGATCAGTTCCTTGCCTTCCTTCAGCTTCTGTTCCTCAAGACCGAGGACAGCGCCAACCGACTCAAGCGAACGGGGAAGTCCCATGTATGCCGACCAGATCATGGAGCAGCGCCAGCTTTCGGGATTCAAGAATCTCTCCATCTCCGTGGACAGTTCATGGCGGTCATGGAATGGATCAAGGCTTACGCCACGGTCAGACAGATAACGGGATAGACACACCCGCTCGAACTGACAGTTGTACGCCCACTTGATAACGGAATCGTCCGTAAGTGCATCAATGACCGCTTGCGGTATCTCCTCGCCAGAGGTAAGGTCAACTACTTCAACAGGACCGCCGTCCGCAGAATAGCCGAACAGCAATATTTCAAAATCGGGAGCCTCAGCATACTTGTAAACGCCGCACTTCTGCAGGTCATTGCTGCTGTAGGTCTCCAAATCAATACTCAGTGTTTTCATATGCACCGTCCTTTTCAAAAGGGCGGCAAAGGTAACCCCTGCCGCCCCATCCGCATTACTTGTCGTTTTTCTGATTGCGCTTGTTCCTGTAGTACCGGCGCATCTGCTCCCGTTTCTCACGGAACGCCTCGTGTACGCTGACAAAGACCAGCGCGGCGACTTCCGCAAGCAGAAGGAGCACGAGCGCGGAACACAGGAAATTAAACACTTCACTAACCATTTTCATTTACCTCGCTATGTGGCAGACGGCGGTTTCCCACCGTCCGCCGTTATTCTGGATCAGTCGAGGAAGTCCTCGTCATCGTCCGCAAAATCATCCTCCGCACGGGTCTTACCGCCGAGAGGCTCCCCGTCACGCATCTTCTGGAGATTGTTCAGACCGCAGGCGATACCCTTGTTGCCGTTGGAGTTGAACGCATAGAAGTTGATGCTGGCGCGGCCGTACACGCCGGAGTAAACCTCGGAGTGGTCGATGATAGGCTGTCTGTCCGCATCCACGATGCCGGGAGCTGTGCCGGAGTTGGCGTTCACGAAGTAGCTGTTTGCATATGCCTCATCGTCGGGTCTCTCAAGGTCTCCGTCACGAAGAGGCGTCTTCAGCACGGAGAGCGCGGGTACGGTCTTGCCGTTGCCCTTGAGCTTGGACTCGCCCTCCTCATAGGCTGCCTGGATCGCCGCCTTGATCTTCTCGATGGTCTTGGTGTCGGACTTCGGGATGATAAGGCTCACGCTGTACTTCGGCGCGCCGCCGTTGATGCTCTTGGCCTCCCAGACATTCGCATAGCTCCATCTGGTGCCCGCTCCTGTGATAACCTTGGTGGGATTTACAAAATTCTTTGACATAGTATTGTCCTCCTTCAATCTTTGAAATCTTCTGCTGCCGTATTCATGACCGGACGTTTGTCCGTGATCGGCACTAATGTGGGTTTGCCCTGCGGCTTATAGGTAAGCCCGCCGAGCAGTTCTTCAAACCTGCCCTTGCCGAGCAGCTTGGTCATTGCCGTGATTCCCAGAACCTTGTGTTCATAGGGATCGTATCCGGCATTCTGTACCGTCTGCGCGACGGCGTCATCGTTTGTGTACTTCCTGTTGGAACGGCCTTCGACCACTTTCCAGTCCTGCCACTGCTTTCCCTGCAGAGCCGCCTGGAGAGCAAACTCCTTCACATCGCCCGCCCAGGAGATCAGCTCATCCGCCCTTGCGAGGACAGCCTCGATTTCAGCGTCCTCCAAGTTGGCGGGAGGCTCGAATTCGTAACGGGCAAGTTCCAGGTTGTATTCCGCCCGTTTCCTGCAGGTGGCTTTCACCTTGCAGAACTGGCAGTGTTCCCCGGCGCAGTATTCGCCCTCGCCCTTGGCGGCAAGCTCTGCGGTCGGTGCAAGCACCTCCTTTGTCCAAGTGAGCAGTTCCTCCTTGGAAATGGTGTATGTGCTGACGTTCTCGCGTCTCGGCTGGAAGATGGTCATGGATACCGTGTCGATATCGTAGATTCCGTCAAACAGCGCCAGCGCACCGAGCGCATAGCACATCATCTGCGGATTCCTTTCGGCTTCGACCACGATGCCCACGCCGTACTTGAAGTCAATCACCGAGAGCGTCCCGTCTCCGACGATGACGCAGTCACCGGTGCCGAAACCATCCGGCACATACTTCGAGAAGTCAAGCCGTTGCTCTACCAGAACGATGGGATCGGCGCATTTCTGCTTTGCCACCTCGACCTGCTCCTGCACGAACGCCGCATAGGCATCCGAGCAGTCCGCCATCTCCTCATCGAAGTAGGTAAGGTTCTCGGTCGGGTCTTTGGCTTTCTGCCCCAGGGATTTCAGCAGCTTGTACTCGCAGAGGCTGTGCGCATCCGTGCCCTGCTGGGCATACTCGCTTGCGGTATCCTTTACTCCGGCACAGGCCAGAGCAGAAGGCGGGCAGGCAAGCCACCTGTGTGCCGAGGATGCGGAAAGCACCGCGTGTTTCTTCTCACTCATCCCAGCACCTCCGCATCCGCAAGCAAAGCTGCGTACTCCGTCTCCGGCACTTCCGACAGCCTGTCCGCGCCGTGCTTTGCGATCAGCGCCTTGACTTCTTCCGTAAACCCCGCTCTGGACTTCTCGGCAAGCACCGCCCTGACATCTGCAAGGGTAAGTTGCTTTTCCGGCTCTGCGGGCTTCTCAGGCTCCTTTGTGGGAGCGGTCTTCGCCGCTTTCGTCTTGCCCTTCTGCTTCTCGGCGGGTGTTTCCTGGGCTTCCGCAGTTTCCTCTCCGCCGCTGAACATCTCGCGGAGCGTATCGGAAATGCCGATCAGGATCTCACCGCAGTGACGAAGCTCATCAAGTTCTGCTGCAAGTTGGCTCATTTTTGACATCCGTTTTTCCTCCTTCCTTGACCTCACTGATGTTCACGGATTCGACTGTCTGCCCCGGCGAGAGGAGATAGACCTGTTGGAAGTCCCCGAAGAGGAACCTCACGAGCCTTGCTGGGAGCTTCATATCCGCCCCGCGAAGCACGGCAGCCTTCTTTCCGTTCGGATCAGTGACATTGATGGTGATTCTGTGTTTCATTGCCATGTGTCACCTCGCTTTCTGTAAGGTCATCTGCCTTACAAGTCACAGTCAAAGAAAATGGGCGGGATTTTAACCCCGCCCGAAAAATCACATTTTTTCTTTCTGTTCCTCGATTCGATCCATCGCTTTCTTCAGATGCTTGTTGATGTTCGGAATGCTTGTCCCCAGGATATCCGCCGCCTCAGTCTGCGTATGTCCTACGATCTTTACCAGGCGGTAGACCTCACGCTGGATGTCAGTCAGGAACCACAGGATACGGTCGAGCATCTCCTTTTCGGTCTCGTCCTCTGTTTCCATGTAGGTGCAGGTTTCGGAGAAAAGACGACTCTTGTCGAGCTTGTCCTCATCACCGTCGTCCCCGGCCATGTAATCGAGGGACAGGTTCCAGTTTGCCGGGTACTGCTCCCCGGGATGCTCCGATTCCCACCTCTTTTTCTCCGCTTTCTGCGCCGCAGTCATTGGCGGTCGGCTGTTTTTGAGGTTGTTATACACCTCGGCATCATCCAGGGAGTGTAAGACTTTGATATCCGCCTCTGTCACGCCGTCCTCCCCCGGACGGAGGGTAATGCTTGTTCCGTCATCGAACTGGAAGGTGTAAGTGCCTCGTTTGTCCCATCTTGTCTTCTTGGTTTTCATTGATTGTCCTTTCCCCTGATTCTTTGGGAAAGGGCAATGGATACAGATAAGGCCGGAGTGCTATTGGAGCCGCCCCGACCTTATGCGCCTGCAGAAGGGTATAAGGAAGAAAGGGTACCCCATATCGCACTTCCGCTGCAGCAGCAGCTTGTCCGATATATGTATCCTTTGCCCTTATACGTAATCAGGCATTGAAATATTTTGTTATGTAATAGCGGTCTGCCCGCTTGTTACCTTGCTTGTCCGGCTCCTATCAGGTAGCGCTGGGAGAAGGGGAAATCTGACGATTTCCTTCTACTTCCTACCGAGAAATTCAACCCTCTGCTTTCCAAATGGAGATGAACGGTCTGTTTTGACGAGGGATTTTGATATTCCTCAAGTCGCAGTCAAAAAAATCCGCCGCATTTTTAACCTCTGAAATAATTTTTTCCATCTTCGGAATATGTGGTCGTACCGCACCATTCATCGTTTTGTCATGTCCTTTTCGCAGATATTTTATTTGACTTTTGAAGCTGTTTGTGCTATACTATTTTTGGTGTCTTTTGACCCCGCACACCAGTCGTTTCAGAAGTCGCTTTCATTATAGAAAATGCACCTCGCCGATCTTGGGATGGTTTGGTGCATCATGGTGCGTCGTGGTGCAAATCTTTGTAAAGGAGTGTCAGGCCAACGTGGAATTTAAAACGCTGTTTCCGATCATGAAAAAGCATTTAGCCGATGGCGATGATGTTCCATACTTCTTCCGTGAGCTTATGGCGATGATAACGACTGTGACCGAGGACGAGTGGGGAACCGGCAAAGACCCATCTGTGAAACTGAGTGACGAAACGATTCGAAGCTATACAAAAAGAAAGCTGCCCAAGAAACTGGCAAGCTCTATCGTATACCGACTCACCCCGGAAGTCATGGTTGAGCGGATCAACGAACACAGCGATGCTTCAAGGAGGCTTCTTGCAGACGATCTGAAAGGCTATGACGCAACTCTCAATGCGGATAATGTAGCTGACGCAATTTCCGGCTGGATGGTCGAAATCGTCCAAGAATCCGCAGGGCTTGTGTCACGGGATGCATTGCAGAAACAGCAGCAGCAACAGCTTGCGTCTGATCTGAAAATCCGATACGGCGATTATCTATTGAGCGAGACAGACGGCTACTGTCCATTCCCCGGCTGCGGAAAACAACTGACCATCACCAACAAAGGCAAGGCGGTTCACACATACGAGGTAAGCCTGATTGACAAGGGCAAGCCCGCCGTGCCGGATAATCTGATAGCGATGTGTCCGCAGTGCTATGCTACATATCTCCTGGACGACAGTAAAAAGTTGTCTAGGGAACTGAAAGAAATAAAGAACATATTGTCCACACACAAGCAGAGCGTCCATCTGCTGGATGACCTGCCGCTTGAAAAGGGCATCGTAGGCGTTATTCGAAAGGTCAAAAAACTCGGAGAGAAGGAACTCGTGGGCACATCCTTCGATCCTAAAGAGATAAAGCAAAAGCTCAGTCCCTCACAGGACATGGCTCTTTACATTGCCGTGAACAGTTATGTTACCACCTACTACACACAGATAAAAGAAATCATGATGAACCTGGACAAGCGCGGAGAAATCGACTATGACGAGATACAGGATCAAATCCACGCTTTTTACAAGAGGCTGAAAAAAGCAAACAAGTCACGTTTGGAGACCTTCAACGAGATTGCTGGCAAGATACACCGCGTCACCCTGCAAGATGAACTGTACTGCCAGATTGTTGTCTCCTATTTCGTGCAAAGCTGTGAGGTATTCGATGCAATTACCAAATAAACTGTATTCATATAAAGCAAGCACCCTGGCGCTGATTCCCAAGGTGCTGACAGAACTGAAAAACGGTCCCGTGGAGGTGAAGGATCTATTCCTCGTGATGAGACCGTCATTGTCCGACGCTACGGATTTTTTGTCAGTCATGGACTGTCTGTATGCGCTGCGGGCAGTGGACATCAATGAGGAAGGAGAGGTATTCTCATGCTTATAGAAATGACCTCGCCAGTCTTTAAGGAAAAAGGGAAAGAACGGCCTCCGATCCGCTTCAAAAAGGGATTGAACGTCGTTCTTGGAAAAGAGGATGGCGAGAACTCCATCGGCAAGTCCTCAGCCATGCTTGCCATAGATTTTGTTTTCGGCGGCAACACTTATCTTGCCAGCGATGGCGTAAAACACATAGGCGACCATACGATTTTTTTCACCTTTGCTTTTGATGGAAAGCCATACTACTTTGCCCGCAGCACCGCATCACCCGATGATATCCATGTGTGTTCCGAAGGATATCAGCTGACTGGGGATGTCTGGACAAAGCAGGAATTTGCCAACTGGCTCAAAGAGAAATATCATATTGACTTCGCCGGACTTTCCTTCCGTGAAGCCATGAGCAGTTTCTTCCGCATCTACGGAAAGGAAAACACGGACGAACGCCGTCCGCTCAAAGGACTCCCCGGCGAGAGTATGCAGAAGTCTATCGACATTCTCGTGAAGCTGTTCGACCGCTACAAGGACGTAGAGGTATTCAACGGGCGGCTGGAGAAGCAGAAGAAAAAACTGGCGGCATACCGAGAGGCAAGAAAATACCGCTTTGTTCCCGACCTGGTAGGCGGCAAAACACAGTATGATGAGAATGTGGCACAGATCCGCAGTCTTCAGGTCGAACTCGATAATCTGACCGCAGAGCAGGTCGAGGATCAGAAGGATGTGGATATAGAAAAAAGCCGTATCAAGTCCCAGCTGCAGGCAAGCAAGCTGCGCCTTGAAACTGAAATGCAGTCCAAGCAGCGTAGGCTGAGCCTGCTGAACATGAGTCTTGAATACGGCCTATACCCAACGGAAGCAGATCTGTCTGCCTTGCAGGAATTTTTCCCAGAGGTGAACATCCGTAAACTGTATGAAGTTGAAAAGTACCACCAGAAACTGGCGGCTATTCTTGACGAGCAGTTTACCGCCGAGCGGCAGTCAGTCGAAGAAAAAATCGCCAATCTGCAGGAGCAGATAAAGGCTTTGCGGGCACAAATCAGCCAGCTTGGTTTTGTCGGAAACCTCTCCAAAGAGTTTCTGGACAAGCATTCTGAAATCAAAGGCCGCATTGACGCCTTGAAGGCACAGAACGAGGCTTACCTCACGCTGACAGACTTGCAGGATGCCCGCAAAAAGGCAGATGAAATGCTGAAACGCGCTATCGAGGATATCCTTGCGGACATCGAGCGTTCCATCAACGACAAGATGAAGGAATTCAACGACTCTCTTTTCACTGAGTCGCGCAAAGCCCCTCATCTGCACTTTAATGAATACAACAGCTACAGATTTGAAACGCCGGACGATACCGGAACGGGCTCCAACTACAAGGGCATGGTGGTTTATGACCTCGCCGTTCTGTATCTTACAGCACTCCCGGCTATCGCGCACGACTCCCTTATTCTGAAGAATATCGGCGACGGAGCAGTTGACGGTATTATGAAAATATACGCGCAGAGCAGAAAGCAGGTGTTTATAGCGTTCGACAAGCAGGCGGCTTATATGCCGGATACTCAAAAAATATTAGCTGACAACACCGTATTGAAACTGTCTGACGGTAACTGTGAACTTTATGGTGAGTCATGGAATAAAGAGGTATCTCAAAATGAAGATGAGTTATAAGAAACTGTGGAAGCTACTGATTGACAAAGATATGAACAAGACGGATTTGCGAAAGGCGGCAGGCATCAGTTCATCTTCCCTTGCGAAACTCGGCAAGGATGAGAATGTCACTACGGATGTACTGCTCCGCATCTGCAAAGCACTTGACTGTGAGCTTGATGACATCGTGGAGATTGAACGAACAGAGGAATGAGGGATGATGCCTAAGATTGTATTGTCGTAACGATAGAAAGGATTGGAAAAAGCTTATGATGAACTCTATTGAACTCTTCAGCGGGACCGGCGGTCTCGCTCTCGGACTTCAGCTGTCCGGGTTCGATCATACGGCTCTTTACGAATGGGACAAGGATTCCTGCGACAATCTGAATTACAACATTCAGCACGGGTATCCTGCCATCAAAGATTGGAAAGTGTACCAGACTGATGTACGCACTGTGCATTATGATGGTTATACCGGTAAGATACAGCTTGTTGCCGGAGGACCGCCGTGCCAGCCGTTTTCCCTCGGTGGTAAGCATCAGGCATACAACGATAAACGGGATATGTTCCCGGAGGCTGTCCGTGCCGTTCGTGAGGTAAGACCAAAAGTGTTTATCTTTGAGAATGTGCGAGGTCTGCTGCGGAAATCCTTTAGTGAGTACTTCAACTATATACTCCTTCAGCTCCAACACCCAGAGATCATAAAAGCTGAGAACATGACCTGGATGGAGCATCTTGCTCTTTTGGAAAAGCACCATACAGCTGGACACGAGGATGGACTGTCCTATAATGTGGTCTTTCGTTTGTTGAATGCAGCGGATTACGGTGTTCCGCAGATCCGTCAGCGTGTGATCATTGTCGGATTCCGTAGTGACTTCAATGCAAGCTGGGCATTCCCGGAGCCAACACACTCGCAGGATGCTTTGCTGTATTCCAAGTGGATATCTAAGGACTATTGGGATGAGCATGATATGAAAGCACCCTCAGATGTCCCGCTCACAAAGGCAAAATTAAAAGCAGTACAAAAATCTGTTGAAGAAGGACTGTGCCCCACTCTGCGGTGGCAAACAGTTAGGGATGCCATTGGCGACCTTCCTGATCCGACCAAGCCGTATGATATTGCACGGTTTCATAATCATGAACATCGTCCTGGAGCCAAGACCTATGCAGGACATTCCGGCAGTTTGCTGGATGAACCCTCAAAAACTATAAAAGCCGGAGCGCATGGCGTCCCCGGCGGTGAAAATATGGTTGTTCTTGATGACGGCAGCGTCCGCTACTACACGGTCAGAGAAAGCGCAAGGATACAGACATTCCCGGACGATTATCTGTTCAGCGCATCCTGGACGGAGAGCATGAGGCAAATAGGAAATGCTGTCCCAGTCAAACTCGCTGCTGCAGTCGGACAATCCGTGTATGATCAAATGGAAAGGATGAGTAAAAATGGCTCCAAGAAATAACGAAAATATCCCTGTTTTGACACCCTATAACCCGTTGGATAAGCGTCACCTTGGAGAACAGGTGGCAGAGGCACTTCTTGAGCAGGATGTTCAGCCGTTGCCGCCGAGCCGTTTTATCGGTGCGGGTGTATACGCACTCTACTACATAGGCGACTTCCCGGCTTACGCCGCTTTGGTCGAAGTAAACAAGGATGACCAGTATCTCTGCCCAATCTATGTCGGCAAGGCTGTACCGGAAGGTGCCATAAAAGGCGGTCAGGGTGAAGATGTTGATCCCGGCACTGCGCTGTATAAGCGGCTCAATGACCACGCCAAATCTATCGAGGCTGCCACGAATCTGAACCTTGCTGACTTTCGTTGCCGTTTCCTTGCTGTAGATGACATCTGGATTCCACTTGCAGAGTCAATGGTCATCGAGCGGTTCAAGCCTGTATGGAACTGCCTGCTTGAAGGTTTTGGAAACCATGCTCCCGGCCGTGGTCGCAGCAGCATGATGACGCCGTCCTGGGACTGGTTCCACCCCGGTAGAGCATGGGCGGCGAACTTACAGCCGTTTACTAAATCCAAGGAACAACTTGATGCCGAAATCAGGGAGTATTTGCAAAGTACCTTGCTGTAACGGCGAATTGTCAGACAAAATGAAAAAGGTGATGATTTTATGATAATCAATACAATTAAGATTCGGCGTCTTGAGAACACAGGAAACAAAATGGTTGGAGTGTGCTCTCTAACCTTTGATGGATTGATTGCGGTCCATGACGTAAAAATACTGAATAAAGACGGCCGCATGTTTTTGGCAATGCCAAGCAGAAGGACAAATGCGGGTACATTCAAGGATATTGTTCATCCGATTAACGCAAAGTCAAGAGAAAAGATAGTCCAGATTATCTTTGATTTGTACGAATGGATGTTAAAGAAGCGGATTCTGAACCAGGAGTTTCAATATACTGATCCAGAATGCTGTTCGTTGCTTGAACAAAAAAGTGATAGATTTGAGGCTGTAGACTCGAAATCATATACAGATTTCGTAAACGATGATATTAGAAAAGAAATAGAGTCTTGGATATCTGACTGAGATATTAGGAGGAAAGCATGGCTAGTGAAAAAACCGCAGTTGAAATTGTTCCTTATCCGACAGAAAAGCAGAAAAAGCTTTATGATATTATTTGTTCTGCTTTTAGCGAGGAACTTAAAGTTTCAAACTGTTTCATTTTACCACTCGTCAACCAACGAGTTGGGACAGTTTTAAAAGAAAATGGATTTGAAAAAACAAATAAAGTCACTTTCCTATCGGCTCCAGAGTACTTCCTCGTAGGCTTCAACAAAAAGAATGCTGATGCAATAAGCTTGATTGATTTTCCTAAAGATGATTCTTTCTCCACGGAAAAGAACCCCGAGTACACCCCTGCCATTAAACGAAGAACGGTGGCTTTATCATCTGAACAACAAAAAAAACTTGCTCAGATAATCTTGGAGGTATTTAAACACAAACATAGGAATGGAAAAGTTTATCTCTCAGAAATAGGGCTTAAGGCGGGGGCTAAAATAGCCGCTGCCGGTTTTGGTCGTGTTTCGGTTGATTTGTTTAAATCTGCATCTATCTTTTTTGATGTAGTGCAAGATTCAAAGGGCGTTTATTTAATCTCATTCAAAGACGATTGTGGTATTTCTTTTTTTGAAACGAGGGAACGCTTTTCATCAGCCAAGAAAAAGGCTGATACTCGGCGAGCATCATTTGAGGAATCATTATATACACAGTTAATGAAAAGATTCAAAACAAACGATGTATCGTTTAGCAACATTACTTTATATCTTGAAACAAATAAAATCGTGTTGCCAGAATCAATTGGCTCCTTGCACAAGCTACTTGAGTTATTATCCGAAAAGTATGGGGCTATTATCCGTGACAATGGAGAGGGTACACCAAAAGAAAGCTATTTAATCCTTAGGAAACCTTTGCCTATTCCGGATGATGTATATCAACATATAGAAAAAATAGTTGCTGATTTTTTCCTAACTTCTGAGTTGTTCCCAAACACTAATATCGGTCAAGCTTTAAAAAATAATGGCATTGATTTTAAAGATTACAACTATGCAGATTTGACGTCTTTCCTAAGAGCATTTCCCGACATTTTTATCATTGTGCCTCGTCCTTCCGAAATAAAAGGACGCTTTAAAATTTTTGTTAAAATAGCATCTAACTTCTTAGATGAACACAAAAAGACGACTGAAACAGCTACCGCTGAAACCATCCCTGTTGATAAATCGTTGTTCACAAAAATGATTCTTGACCTATACATGGCGGGTCAGTATCAGACGGTATTAGAACAGTCAAACCTTAGAGAAGCGATAAAACACACAGATGGCGATTTATGGAATTGCATTTTTAAATCATATTTTCGCATGAACAAAAAAGTCGATATCGAAAAATGGAATCTTTCAGAATGGGAAAGATCTGTAATTGATTTCGACAATTTGTCGGCAAACATTTCAGATGAATATCTTTCACATCATGGTATAGATATCTCATCATATGCTCGAATTAAGGGCTATGTATCGGACTATTCACATAAAACTGTTAACTATAGCATGATGGGACAACGAATAAGCGCATTATGCGGAGCAGATAATCCATTAGTCGAAGCAATATACAACATAGGACTCCTTGCGCGAATTAGTGTAGATAAAACTTTCTGTTTCAGGCTGCTAATAATATACTATTCAAGAATTAATCCTTCCGCTGTTATTCCGACATGGGAAACGTATGCGAACAGCTGTATTAATCCTTCTAGTATGATCATGATAGTTGGCACTCTGTTTGGTGAAGAAAAAATCGAATTGGTACGTCAACTTATGAAGTTATACGAGTCAAATAGAGAAGTATCCGGCGTTATTCAACTATACAATATATACGCTGCTCGAATACTTCAAGAAGATAATGCGGAACTTCCTCCCCTTTCAATAATAGAGAACAGCAGAGCACTGGAACTCATTTCTATAGTCCTAAAACAATCTATTTCGAGTAAGAATGTAGATTTGTTTGTCGATATGCTTTATTGCTGCCTCGTCTCCCCCGGCAAATATGTTTCGGCTCATAGTTTGAGTGGGTTACTTAATGGTGAAAAAACATTCATTAGAGAAATTGCTTCAGATTTGATAAAAGGGGCTAGAACGAAAGACATTAAATACTGGACTGTTCTTTCATTTTTTGTTTCTTTGGGAATGGCCGATTCGACTCCAGAATGGAAGGAACTGAATATTACATTCAGAAACGAGTTAATATCACGCATTGATGCCTGCTCTCTTGAGGAAAAGAAAAAATCAATTTCCTTTGCACTAAGATACTATCCTACCGATTCATATTTTGTCGAATTGATGGTGTCACATATTAAAGAGACTGAAGGGGATGGCGATAGTCTTGAACCCGTAGTAAATAGGCTAATTGCTAATGGCAAGTATAGACAAGTTATTTTGCTCCATGAACATGAAAACGCTCTGAAATTAGATAATAAAGACTGGTTCCTTAGTTACTTGAGCTTTTGTTACCAACAGGAGGGCGATGTAAAAAAATCACTTGAAACCGAGATGGCAATGATAGCCTTGAAAATACGGGAGGGCAACAGTGTAGAGGACAGTTTGTCTCATTTTGTTGAAATCCTGTATCAAGGTTTTATATCTATGTCTATTATCTCTTTGGACAGTGAAACAGCAGAGAGGCTATCACACCTATTTGACCACTATAAATGCACAAGTGCGTTGGCTCATAAGTATTGCATAGCGATGATGGGCCTTGCTTTGTGTACTCAAAATTATCCCCAGCTTAGCTTACTCTCATGCGTTTCTGAACAACAGAATGATGAGTCATCTTTCCTGGAATTGTGTGAGCAAGAGATACAAGAAAAATCACAGGGTTATTATTCCCGGTATAATGATCTTCAAAAAACATACGAATACCTTCTTACTCAAGAATCACCCAAAGACTTCTTCATGTCTTTGGGGCGTGCCGCAAACGTCGTTAGACATTTGGCTGACGAATCTCTATATACACAGATAAGAAGTATAGGTGTTGACCAGTTAGATCCAAGAAAAATCGTGCTTTTTTTGATTTCTAAGTATAATGAAGTGCGTGCCTGGAAGTTTTTATCACAGTATTCAATAAAGTCTCAAAAGCACACCCTAAATTTTGTTGCCAATATTGTCTGGCTTTTCCGATTTAAAGATACTTCATATGCGTTAAGCAATTGTATCCGTGCTCTTAATCGTTCGATAGACACTAGCCTTCCCAAAAATTTTATTCAGTTGTGTCTTGCAGTGTGGGATGCAAAACTGGGTGAGGCTCTATCAAGCTTTCAGAGTTCATTTATTGACCACATTATTCGCTGTGAATCTTTCTCTGGAATTTCTATTGAGTACGCAGATAGCATATATTCAACCCTCAGGAGGAAAGAGAAACCGACGATTAATGATTTGCTATTGGCATTAGAACTAGCAAGGCAAACGAAAACTTATAATGATTTCTGTGAACTATTTCTAAAAAATTCCAACCTGTATCTTGAACTAATGAAAAAAGATATTGGAGCATTTATTCGATTCTGTTCAGGATTTGCTTGCTCTGCAGACGATGAAACACTTACCAGGTGGCAAGAACTTATTAAGCAAATACGCAATGAAACCAGCGCTCAAAGCCAAGAGTATAAGGATAAGTCTGCTTTTCTTTGGATCGATGCTTTACTATCACAGGATAGCAAGTATAGGTATGGTGGCTCTTTTGCAGAGGCTTCAATGGAATTGCTTTATCATTATCCATGTGCTCCAAAAAATGACATTGTTTCTAAATGGATTACAAATGACCCGACTCAAAATTTGCCTAACTATGAGTTGCTTATGTTTTGGGTCAATACCTATGGAGACATTAATACAGTTTCTTTTGCTGAAAATGCAATCCGCAGATACACGAATAAAAATCCTATTTCCTCAGCTATGCCGAACCGTAAATCTGTGTTCAAACTGAGACTATTCCTCGCAGAAAAGTATGTTTTCTATTATCAATACGAACATCAAAAATCCCGTAATGATTTTCTGCGTCGTTGCATGACATATTCTGCGTTGAGGACTCTTGCTGGTGAAGTTAACCCAATTCCAGCTTCTATCGGAGACAAGATGCAAAGGGAGCTTGAGCGGACTAATGATTATTCATCATTTCGTAGCTTTGAAGAGAGTATAGACCAGATTATCAATGCAGATGGAAAGTCAGACATTAAAGAGGTGCTGATTTACAGTGGTATCTCAAATTACTGGGATATTGCACTTAACGAATGGTTGGATGCGGCATGCGAACTAAAGCCTATGATTTCTGCGATAAGAAACTTTTTGCATTCAATTGATTTCCGTCCGTTAAGGAGAAGATTGCTTCAGATGTATGCATACTCCTCTATTGCACAAATACTATCAGATGATGAAACTATCGACGCTGAGGCCTTTCAACAGAAAGATGTTAAGTATTATCGGCGTCAGATAGAATCTGGTGTAATCAATATTGATGAATACAGAGCAAAACTCTTCAATCTCATTAATATTCTTCAGCCAATGCTTCTCCCGTTAGTTGAGTCAATTGAAAGCGTAATTGACATTGCAGATAAAGCTGCGAAGATTCAAGGCATTATTTTTGCTCTTGTAAACAAAGACTGGAAAATTTTGCATTCTAGGCTTTCATCTGTTGATACTGGAATTCTATCAGATGCTGTTCTACCAACTGTTACAGTTATTCAGTATCCAGAGGATATTTGTGGATTGGTGCTACAGATGTCTATAAATATGGAAGAGCCTATAGAAACATTATTGTCGAGCAAAGTAATCGAAGATATAATTGGCTATTCTAATCTGTTACTTTTTAAATGCTTATTATCCGTTCAGAAAAAGGATTATGATTCTGCTGCTAAATTCCTTTCTGCTATAAATTTAAGCGAAACGGATTATGTTGTATTATATAACAAACTCTCAACAGCGATTGAGAACAAAGGTGCTCTTGAAGTAGAGGCAGAAGAATTAAACATTTCGGCAAAAGACCAAGAAAGTATTCCTGATTTTTCGTTTGTCAAGCAGGCCGAAGTAGATGGCGAAATCTTTTCACAATTAGTTACAGATTTCTATACTGAAGGATTATATGATTCAAAAGAGAAATGCATTGTAGCCCGCAAAATCTATACATCAATTATAAACGGTACAAGCTATGGCGACACCTCAAAATTTATGTTTGATTGGGGTTTCGTCGAAATTGAAGCCACCTTTGATATTGAGGAAAAAGAGAAATACCTTCTTGAAATGTTAGAGAATATAGAGAAATTACCTAATTTCCCCAGCTATAAATGGCAATTTGTCCATCACTTTTCCTATTTGTTGCAAGAACTAGATTTTGCATTGTTATTCAAAAGTTTTATGCGCGTCTTTGATTGCCATAAGATTTTGTACACAAAATTCCGCCCTTATGAAAACTGTGATTGTTATGCGCAACTATTTGTATTAATGAAACATCTTGTCAAATTGGGGCAAGAAAATATTGGGCCAAATCAAACTATGCCCGCCATTGACCAGATAAGGGCTCAAGTAATTGAGGTCCATCTTAAATATCCACAGAATAGGTTTGCAAGTAACTGTATCGGTTATATCGATCGTTATGCTCAACAGATTCAGGCTCGTGGCATATTTGAAGTTAAAATTCTGAATCATGCTCAACAATTTGCTGATGTAATTTATTATTCAGTTAGAAACGTTGGATTTGAATTGGCATCTGATGTCATTCTAACATTTACGATTGCAAATCATCCGGACGCCACCCAACAAATAAGCACGAAATCACTTCTAACCGCCGGATTACGTACAAATCAGGTATTTGCCGGAGAATATATTCCAAACACAAGATTTTCTCAGGGAGAGATTATAGAGTGTGGAATCACGGTTGAATACCAGTCAATTGATGAGGATGGTGAATATCGGCTAAAAAGTTACGTTGCCTTGGATCCACACACTAATGGAAGACTTCAGCATGTTGCCGCAGAAAACTATTGTTACCATAAAGATGGCAGTGCTGGCTATATTACAGAATCCATCACTCAGCCATTTGATTTTATTGGCAGGAAGGATGAGCTAAATAGAATTCTAGGTAAGGCAATCCAAGGTCAAAATGTACTGCTGTATGGTACAAACGGAACAGGAAAATCAAGTATTCTTCAATACATTTTTTCCAAAGCTCTTCCTGATATATATTTGCAATCCAATTCGTCTTATGAGGCTGATACGGATACTCGAAGATTTGGGCATTTGTTCATGGTCACTCCACTAAAGTTTGATGATGATTGTACAGAAAAAACAGTAATATCTTCTATTATTTCAGCTATTAGCGATGACTTGCGATTTAGGGCTTTCCTAAAGCGATATGGTGACCAATACGCAGTGGATACAGTGTCTATGGTTGCCGATGAATGGGAAACTCGTAGGGAAAAAATATTTGACAGTGAGGGAAGATGTGTCAATACCGATTTGATAAGAAGATATATTTCGACGATTGACGAAATGCTTCAAGCTTCTGATATCGATGTGTATATCTTGATTGACCAATTTGAGCGCATCATCTCTTCTCCGCTAATCGATTCTAAGCACATGCTCTTCTTGGGTGACTTAGTGCGAAGAAAAATAAGGTTCATTATTGCGGGGTCAAATTATCTGCTTGAAGAAGTTTCTGTAGAGAAAAATCAAACAAAAGCAGAGACATCGTGGCCAATTATATTTTCAAGGGGGTTTGATCAAAAAGTTAAAATAGGAAATATGTCAAAGGGCGATTTTGAGCAATTGATTAAGAAAAAGAGCGCCTTAAATAATGGCGAAATCGAATATTCTGATGATGCGATAGAGTTTCTTTGGCAGTATACAAATGGGCATGCTTTCTATTCATGTCTAATTGCCAATAGAACGCTAGACATCTTAAGTGAGCGTGGTGTTAGAAGAAGATATATCTACTCTTCGGATGTCTTTAATGCCATCTATTTATCCAGGAAGTATCTTACTGGCGGAAAAACGGATGGAGAGAAAGAAAAGGCCATCAAAAGCCAGATATTCCAGGACATTAATGACAATATTCCTATTAAGTATGTTGGGAAAATGCTTGCACACATGCAATCAAGTGGTGAAAGCAGAATTTCTTATCGAAAACTGCGTGATTATATATCTCTTCATCGACCGGATTTGCTAGAATACTACCACGATGCACTTGCAGTCCTCCTCGCTAGAGACTTCATTTCTTATGATGAATTGGAGATTCAAGGTAACGAAAGCGCAGACAGCTATGAGCCTAATAATATTCTCACAGTGCGTGAATACTTCTTTACAAGCGACCTTTATTTAGAGCACTTTGCATCAGTATTTGTTCCGGAACTTTCAGACGAAGATCGTCTTGCTTTACAGAGTAAGAATCGTTCTATCGAAGAACTCATTACTGATTTGAGAACTCGAAAATACACCGCTCAGGATATAAGAAGAATTCGTGAAGAGGTCAAAGACATCGTAGGAGATGGTGGAAACAAGTATGTTACCATAGAGCGTCAATATAACGACCAAGCAGTTGACCAGTCGATCGGAACTCAGGTCAATATGTTGATTCATGCCCAAACAATAAATGCTTTTTCAACGCTACTTGCTGGCGATTATGCTTCCCCTGAATTTGCTCAGGCGTTTGCTAGTTTACCTGGTGTTGTTGCCTATCTGGGTGATAAACATAAAAGAGTACTTGAACTTCAAGGCGAAATTAACCAGTATCTTGACGAAGATGGTGAAATACAGTGCGATGATCCAACAGAGTATGATGAATGTGTACATGCCGTCGAAGAGAAATATGAAGAAATCGAAAAGATAGTCCTTCCCGCCGAGGAACAGAAAGTCAAGGACATTGCCTCTGCCATAACATTGGACGATTTTATAAGCGTTAATGATGAAACCTGGCAAGAGCTACTGGGCATTTCAAAGGAGGATGTCGATAGACTGAAAAAGCTGCCTTCTCAATATTCTACCCCTCTCGGCTTTGCAATAATAATACATAACGTTTTTATGAGAATTTACAATAACTCTCAAAAGACCGAAAACGTTGACGAGAACGAGTTGGATTTTTGCCCGGTTGCAATTCTCTATTGTAAGGTCATTGAAGCCATGTTAAAAGAAACACACACATCCATATATGGTGAGTGCTTTTCTGACTTGCCAGTTGATTCAAGAAAAAAGAATTCTCCGCTATTTTCAGAGGTGAGCAAAGACAGCAATATACTAACAATTGGAACGTACCTTTATTTCCTCACAACAGTTAATGTCCACGAAATATATGATAAGGCATCATATGAACGGCTTAACCTCATGAGATTCGTAAAGCGGCAAGAAATCAGAGAGCTTTCAACATATACTTCGATGTCCCCTGCTGAATGGTATGAACATGCTAATAAGCTTCCTGTAATAGTCTCGACAAGAAATAAATCTGCACATGAGTTGCAGCCGATTTCTAAGGAAAGATTCGATTGGCTTATTGATGTGTTGTTTAAACAAAGAGAGTTGTTGAGAATTTGGTATCTTTCGGGAGAAAAGTGAAGGACACTATCAGCTTAACAATGTAAAAACCTGTTTGCATGGGTGCACACTGTGTATCCCATGCAAATGGCATTGGAGGGTAAAATCAGTGGCAACGCATAAGGAACTAATAACATCAGGAAAATTTGATGAGAAATTCAAGAGAGCCCTTTTGGATTATTACAGCTACGGCTTTAAAAACCTTGGCTCTTTTGGTGCAAAAAAACGTCAAACAATATCGGAGGATTGGCTGCGCCTGAATAGAGTATTATCAGATTATCTGGAATGGTCTGAGAACCGTAATTCAGTAATGTTTGCCAGCGTTGATTCCGAAACTATGGAAACAAATCCATTTCATAGAATATATCGTTTTTGCAAATATAAGCCGCTAACTTACCCTGCATACTTCTTTCACACGATGGCGGCATTGAGCGACAAGTTCGGTTTGCGTGGCGGTGTGGATGTATTGGATTTGTCTGAGGATCAACGTCTCCACTTGGAAGATCTGCTTGAAAGTCAGTCCAAGCTTAAAACTTCAGATCTGATTTTCTTCTATACTGAGGCACTTGCATCTTCTGAGGGGGATGATAAAAATAAAACCCCCAATAATAGGCTTGACGATTTGTTATCACTTGGACTGTTGGAGTGCAAACAGTATAAAAGCAAAGGAGACCGTCGTTGGAGCTTGCCTATTTTGACGATGGAAAAGATTCTGGATGCTGGCATCACTGTGGATACAGACTTTGAGCACCATCTACGTTCGGCACTAGAATTCTTTTCTAAGTATTATTTGCTTGGCGAAGTCGGAACTTTTCTCACAGATCGCTTATCCAGCGATGAAATTAGTCCTTTTCGTTTCAAGCATGAATACTTTATGCAATCCCTCAATGACTTCAACCTTGTTGATCTCCTATATGCAATAGAAAACAACAAGTGGTGCAAAATCAAGTATACTCATGGCACAGCGGGTTTTGTGACCGAACTCATTTGCTACCCTCTTGAAATACGTGTTAGCAATATGCAAGGGCGAGAGTTTCTGATGTACTACGAACCCTTTCGCCGTAGTTACACTGCTCTTCGTCTCGAATTTATTGACTCTATTGAGTACTATGACGATAAAAAGGTTAAGTCTATTTTAACACGCAATGGATATCATACTTCGTCGGAATCGGTCGATGAGGATATTGCAACTGCCCGTAATTCCTTACGGCTTTCATGGGGCGTGGCCACAACGAAAAGACAAGAAGGAAATGCAATCAACCCGGCGCTGCCGCATGCAATTTCTCTACAAATTGCCTATAACCCAGACACAGATTACTATATTGTTAATCGGCTCAATCGCGAGCGTCGGTTTGGTACTGTATCTGAGCCAGATGATAGGCCCTACCTTAGATTTTCTGTTAACGTTTCCGATGAAGTCGAACTTCGCCCGTGGATGAGAAGTTTCTATTCTCGCATCTTGTCATGTGACGGAATGGATACAGACACATTTTCTCTTGATACTGATGTAGAAAAAGTTGTGGATCTCCTCCTACACGATACACTTACTCCTCCACGTAAGCAAACAAACACTCCATCTGTTAATAGATGGTGCACTCCGGCAACAATCTTAAAAGCACTTGGAAATGGTACAAAAGCCGACGAACACGATTTGATATTTAACGAAGTCTTCAGCATCTACTATTATGTTATGGCTGATGTTTTTACTCGACTTTGTTCCGGCACAATCGGCGAGTCATATACTGAAAGTGAGATAGACGAAATAATAGCTCAATCATTTAACAAGTATTATCTTAGGATAGGTGATGAAACTGAAGAACTGCTTCCTTCAGAAATTAAAGAACTGCTTCTTTTTGGAGGCTTCTTAAAGAAAACAAAGAGGATTATAGACGGGGAATATGAACTCGTCAAGAATCCGGGCGGGAATGGATTTAGTCGCAAGGCAAAAGAGGAAGTTTCATTTCTACCAAGATATAAATGTGCGTCCGGCACTGAGATATACCGAGATGTAATTCCGCTCTCAACATTGGAGATACGATGGCTAAAAACCATTATTCACGATAAGGATAATAGGATAGCACTTTTTATGTCCGCCCAGGAGATTGCTGTATTTGAAAATCTTTTGAATCAGTATGCCCCGACCTTATCCCCTCTTCCGATGGGAAAAATTGTATTCTTTGACAGGTTTCACTTCCTGGAGAATAAAACCAAGCACACGGCAGCAGTACTTTCTACTATATTGGAGGGTATTTACGATCAAAAGACTGTCAATATAAAGTATCACACTATGAAGAACAGGGTTATGATTGGGGAATTCAGGCCGATTGTTTTAGAATTCTCAAAACGGAACAATAGATTTCAAGGATTCTTCCAGGAATGTGGCAGCAACAGAATCTATACCATGAACGTTTCTCGAATCGAAACGGTCGACGCGACCGATACATCGTTTGATTATATATCTGCGGAACAAGCACTTCTTGCCTTTAGGGAAGAAAACACCACATCGGTAACTGTGGAATTCTATGATGTACGCAATATTGCTGACCGAATACTTACCGAGTTTTCGCCTTGGAAGAAGCTCTGCTCCTATAACCCTGAAACTGAAATTTATACGCTCACAATTTTTTATCAGAAGCAAGACGAGATCGACCTTGTTATTCGTTTGTTGGGATATGGGGGAAACTTACGCTTTGTTGACAAGGAGCATCCTATTTTTAAGGAAATTCAGTCCCGTATGAATCGGCAAATGGATCTGATTCGTGAGCGTCGCAGTGCGCAGAGCGATAGGGAGTCGAGTGATAATAGATGATGAACCGAGAAATATTTGAAGAATCGTTGATTCAACCGCTACAATTCTGGAGCATGAAAAGCAAAAATGAAGTTAGAGCATTGCTTGGAGAGGAAGTCGCTCAAATGGTGGATTATGATCAGCGAAATCCTCATCATTGTTATGACCTATTTTTGCATGTGTTGCACACGGTTCAATTTGTCGGTAGCAACTCTCCCACTCCTTTACTCGTTGCCGCTTTCTTTCATGACATAGGCAAACCATATGTGGCGCAAGAAAAGCAGGGGCGGTTGGTTTTTTATGGACATGCACAGAAATCAGCTGAGATTGCAAGACCGCTGCTTCACAACCTTGGATACACCAGATTGCAAACTGACCATATTTGCTTCTACATTAGCCATCACGATGATTTTATTTCTTGGGTTCTTCCTGCAGAGTCATATGACCGTGAAAATCCTTATCTGATTGAAATCACTGTGGACAATGTCGCTACTCACATCGAGAAAGTGGCTGCGGGTAATGAGTCTCTGCCGAATATAAAATCATATGAATTGTGGTCTGATTTACTTCTGTTGTGCCAAGCGGATGCATCAGCTCAAACGGAGTTTGTCTATAGAGACGGTGTCCTCGTTGATTCGAGGGAACATAAGTTAAAGAAGGTTGATTCTATCCGCACTGCCCTTGAGGGAGTATTCTCCTAAAGTTTTGAATATAACAAAATATTTGCTGATGCCAGCGCAGAACTTCATTCATTTGAAGTTTTGCGCTGGCTTTTTTGCGCTAACTTTTTCTTCTGATTGAAAAGTGCGATAGCTCCCATCTGAACTTACAATAAGATCAGCGGATCAAGATTATTATGTGAGGAGCTGCTTTTCTATGGAAATTGAAGAAAATGGCATCGTAAGCTTTGACCACAAGTCATGCGCATCCATAACCGTTCAATGTCTTGTTGATGCAGGCGTTACAGATTTTCGTACAGCATTTAACATGCAAATCAATCATGCGAAAAAGCTCGGACAAATGCCGGACGATATCAAAGTTATGAGCGAGACACTTAAAACTTTGGGTTAATATTACTGAAGACCGCATGAATCAATAACTTATTCTTCCGATACAAGTTTTACGGCGACTCCCTCCGCATGGCACAATATAGGTGTAGCCTGGTTGGTGGGGCGTAGAGTTCATCAACAGTGACTGCGATGCAGCTGAAAACTCGCAGGGCACCGCCAACGGATAATCAAATTCTATTAAATCTTAAAACAAAAATGTAAAGGGGTATATATCATGAAAAACAGAACCTATTCCAAGAGCATTGCTAACACTATTCACGCTTTCCTTACGGAGGATGAGTGGCATTTTTCCTTTGACGAACAGCGTGGTCTCTTCAAGTTCGGACTGAATCTTAAAGGTCGGATCAAGAATGTAAGATATATCGTTGATGTCAAGGAGGACGAGTATGTAGTCTATGCCATCTCTCCGATCGGAGCAGACGAGAAAGACGAAAAGCTGATGGCTGTCATGGCTGAGTTTATCTGCCGTGCCAACTACGGCCTGAAAAACGGCAATTTTGAACTTGATATGAGGGACGGTGAGATTCGGTACAAGAGTTTCGTTGACTGCGATGGGCTTACCCCTACCACGGAAATGGTACGCAATAGCATTCACTGCCCTGCAGCGATGTTCGACCGCTATGGAGATGGGATCGTAGATATCATTTTCGGTAACTCCACAGCGAAAGAGGCTGTTGCCAAATGTGAGAAATCCCCTGAAGAAGAACTCCGAGCTCTTTTGGGCGAGGAATTTGATAGGGATGATGACATGGAAGCTATGATTGCTCGGCTCGCCGCACGATTTGGGATCGACGAGAGCGAGCTACATACCGACGGAGAGACTGCCGACTCAAGTGATGGTGAAACCGAAGTAAAAACAGATCTCTTCGGCACGGAAGGGGGTGTTGCATGATGAACGTCCTAGTTAAAAGCAGTAATGGAATCACTCTCGTGCCCGTAGACAGTAAGTTGATGGCTAATCGGAAAATATTCATAGAGGGAGAGATTGATGCTGAGAAAGCATGCGAGTTTGTGAAGGAAGTGATGCTTCTAAATGCTGAAGACTCGCAGCGTCCTATTGACGTACTCATCAACTCTCCCGGTGGCGAGATCAACTCAGGGATGCTGATGTACGATGTTATCCAGGCAAGTAAAGCTCCTATCCGGATGTTCTGTATAGGTAGGGCCTACAGCATGGGGGCAGTTTTGTTCGCGTGTGGAAATCACGGTAGATATATGCTACCGCATGGCGAACTGATGATCCACGAACCGCTGCTAGGAAATCGTGTCGGTGGAAACAGCTCATCCATTAAATCCATTTCCGACAGTCTTTTGGAGACGAAGAGGAAGATGAATCAGATTCTTGCTAAGCATACTGGGAAAAGTGAAGAGGACGTTGAAAAAGCCACAGGTTTTGACCATTACTTCAGTCCAGAAGAAAGCGTGGAGTTCGGTTTATGCGATCAGATCGTAGGATTCGACAAGATTATGGAGGGATAAAAATGGCGATGGATAGAATGATTCTGGGCGAAAATGTCATCTACAGTACTGATAGTAACGAAACAGGTCTAAATAACAATGTCATCGTATGTGGGAGCAGTGGATGTGGCAAGACTATGTCGATTTCAGAGCCCCGTCTTCTGGAGACGTTCAATTCCAGTCTGATAGCTACGGTGACAAAGAGACGGATCGTAAACAAGTATAAGTCTGTATTTGAACAGCGTGGATATGTGGTGGAGGATCTCAACTTTATCAATCCGACAGACAGCAATGTTTCCTATGACCCCTTGCAGTATATTGGGAGCTACTCGGATATCACGTTTCTGGCGGAATCTATTGTAAAAGCCAATCCCAGAAAGGACAAATCTACTGCTGATCCATATTGGGATGAGGCAGCCACTTCTCTGCTCTCCGCTGAGATTGCTTATATTCTGATGACCAAGGAAGACGCTACCTTCACTGATGTTCTTGACCTGCATGATGGGATAGATTTCAGAGAAAGTGGCGGGCAAATTGCCACTTCACTTGACAGAAAATTTGAATTCCTTTCAGAAAAAGATCCAAGTTGCTTCGCAGTATCCTGTTGGAAATCTTTCCGCAATCTTCCAATAAAAACAGCGAGCTGTGTATTTGGAACACTGAATACAACGATAGACACCATTTTCAGCCCAGAGCTTCGTAAGATGATCTCTATGAAAAAGAAAGTGGATTTCGAACAGCTTGCGACCAAAAAGACAGTTCTTTTTGTTTCGACTTCTGCCGTCAATCCAAGTCTGCACTGCTTTATCAATATGTTCTATGCTCAAGCATTCAAGACGCTCTTTGAGTATGCTGAGAGTCTGCCACATGGTAGATTACCTATCCCTGTTCATGTTCTCTGCGACGATTTCGCAACCGGAAGCCGGATTCTGAATTTCCCAGAATATATTAGCATTTTTAGGGAGAAACAAATTTCAGTCACTTTGTTAGTGCAATCCGAGTCACAATTGGAGAGCATGTACGGCAGTGACGATGCTACTACCATCATCAACAACTGCGATACTTACTTATATATGGGTGGAATGGATCTCAAAACAGGTCGTTCCATCAGTGAAAGGCTCAATGTGCCCCTTGAAGATGTATTATACATGCCTATTGGACAGGAATACATTTTCAGAAGAGGGCAAAGGCCCATTGTTACAAGCAGATACGATATTCTGGAGAATGAATTATATAAGAAAATAACACGACAGTATGAGCTATCCCTTAGCGATCAAACCAGATAAAAAATAGTCTTCTAACTTTTGTTTCCGATACCGAGTCGAGAACAGGAAAAGAAAGTAGTATGCTTTAATCACAAGGTAAACATCGTCACCATGGGAGGAATCGTTATGAAAGAAAGAATCATTGTTCGAACCGACACCCAAGTCTCCAGATTCTCCAAAACCGGTTCAGAAATGGAGAAAAGCACTTGTGACTGGAAGCTGAACTTCTATCTGGTCAAAGAAGGTAAAACACTCTACTTATTTACTCAGAACTACACCAGGGGCGTTTACGACTTCTTTAAGCACGGAAGATCCGCGAACGAACTCAGGCAGTTCAAGAACTGGAGAAAGAATCCCCGATTGGATAAAACCATCGAGAAGATTCCTATCTACAGAGCCTATGTTATGCGAGAAATTGCTTAAGGAGGCGCACTATGGGAATGATTAAGAAACTCTTCGGTCTGAAAGAGGACATCCGGACACCCAAGCAGGAAGATGTCATCCCTGCAAGATGTACAGTAACAAGTGAAGACTTTGACATCACACTTGGCTACGAAAAAGGAAAGTTTGCCATGCTTAGCGGTGTGAGAACCGCCGTATCCCCCAGTCACAGTGTATCTACCATGCAGAGCAGCGGACTCAAAACCCTCGATCTCTCAAATGGTCTGATTGCAGGCAGAACTTATCATTGCCCTATCTGCGGCAATAAAGACATCGTTCGATGCGGTAAATGTCATCATATCACTTGCTACGATGGAAAGGGTCGATTTAAGTGCGCCTATTGTGGGAATTCTGGACAAGTCTCCGGAACCATACAAAGCATCAACGTCTACAATTCCAGTGGCATGAAGCAGGATGGGATGAAACCTCAGAGTGGCATGAAATACTATCCTGGGGATAAATAGACCCATTAACTTTTTCTTCCGATACTGAAATGAATGGCCCATCGGAAGATGATATAACAAGAATGTAAACCAAACCCAAACAAAAAATGGAGGTATTTTTTTATGAAAGCTACACTTGAAACCGTAACCGGCATCACCATCAACCGCGACATCGACACCGCTGAAAGCCCTATGGGTATCATCCGCAAGTTCTACGAGGATGACGCCACCGCAGCCACTCAGATTTTCTCCAACCAGAAAGCCATTGACCAGCTCATGGACGGACACATCGACGAGGCAAAATCCGCCTTTGAACTGATCAGCCTTGATGGAGATAGCATCCGGGCAGACTGGAAGACGCCGCTGTGCAATCAGCCTTCTATTAAGGAGGAGCTGGCGCACATTGAGTCCGAGGGTCAGGTTCCGACCTTCGTGGTCAGTGTCAGCAGCATTGTTGCTGTACGCACGGTCAACACCAAATCTTAAGGAGGGATTATTCAATGAAAGCTATTCTTGAAACTGTAAGCAGCGTGAAAATCAATCGGGACATCGACACTGCTGATAGTCCGATGGGCATCATCCGTAAGTTCTACGAAGACGATCCCACCGCAGCAAGTCAGATCTTTTCAAATCAGACTGCTATCGATCAGCTGATGAGTGGACAAGTTGATGAAACGAAGTCTACGTTTGAGTTAATCAGTTATGACCAAAGTAATATCCAGGCAGACTGGAAAGCACCTTTGTGTAATCAGCCTGCCATTAAAGAGGAACTAGCACTCCTTGAATCCGAAGGACAAGTCCCCTCGTTTGTCGTTTGTGTAAGCAGTATCGTGGCTGTTAACAATCATGCTCTTTAGCCGTCTAAATTTTACAGTAAGTCTAATGCAACTTTTTCTTCCGATACTGAAATGAATGGCTCATCGGAAGATGATATAACAAAGATGTAAACCTAACCCAAACAAAAAATGGAGGTATTCTTTTATGAAAGCTACACTTGAAACCGTAACTGGCATCACCATCAACCGCGACATCGACACCGCTGAAAGCCCTATGGGTATCATCCGCAAGTTCTACAAGGATGACGCCACGGCAGCCACTCAGATATTCTCCAACCAGAAGGCCATTGACCAGCTCATGGACGGACACGTCGATGAAGCAAAGTCCGCTTTTGAACTGATCAGCCTTGAGGGAGACAGCATCCGAGCAGACTGGAAAACACCGTTGTGCAATCAGCCTTCCATCAAGGAAGAACTGGCGCACATCGAGTCCGAAGGTCAGGTTCCGACCTTTGTGGTTAGCATCAGCAACATTGTAGCTTGTATTTGAGGAGGTAAACACTATGAGAGATTATTCCTTGGAACTTTCCAGGGTTGCAGCCGGTATCGTTACGGATGTAATGGGCTCTGGGCTCACTGCGCAGACATACTACAGCTCCGATGGCAACAATATCATTATGGAGTTTGGCGGCTATCCCCTTTATGGTTCCCGCAAAACCGGTAAGGTCTATGTACAGTTTCCGCGCTCTACCTTCTATCTTCGCCGGGGGAATGTCCAGTACACCCCTATTCAGCAGGCACAGTGCCGTTATTACCAGAGCCGTATCGGTGAGCAGTTCGCCCATCCTCATGTGTATAATGATGGTCACCCCTGCTGGGATAACAGCAAACGCGAGCGTGCAGTAGACTTCATCGCAAACATCATTGAAACTCTTGCAATGGAGAATGTCACAAAGGATTCCGTTACTGTTGGCCTCTGCGCTTCCGGTATTATGGGAGTAAAACTTGATGCGTTGCGGAATGCACAGTCTCAGGAAAAGAGAGTCACAGAAACGTTAAAAAGCAAGCCTATAATCAAAGACAGGCGAAAACTCGAAAGTTATGTTAACAAGCGTTGGTGCAGCAAGATTACGATTCTGATGAAGTCCGCATGAGGAGGTTACTGTATGAAAAACAATAAAGGAAAGATATCAATGTCCCCTCAAAACGCTGATGTCTTTATCGATAAATCCGCGATTACGAAAATTAACGAGATGATACACCGTGACCCGATGCATGAGTGTGGCGGCATCTTCATCGGCAATGTCTCTCAGGACACAGTTACCGGGAAATACACTGTTCATGTGCACGACCTCTATGTCGAGGATCGAATCGGCACCGGGAGCACATTTGAATTTACAACTGATTACCTTATGAACGCCGTCAAGCATGTCAAAAATTACTGCCCTGATGAACATATAATCGGTAATGTCCACTCTCATGCTCAGTTCCAGGCATTTTGGTCACCTGTTGATGATGAAATGATGCTTCAATCTAGAGACAACAGTTTTTATTTAGTTGTTTCCCCCAAATATGGTACTTGGGAAGCCATTTTCAAAGATATTGATTTCAATTTCCACTCTTGCGATGTGCGGATTGCCGATGACGAATATTGCGAGCATATGTTTTCTAAATGCATCTCGCGCTTCGATAGCGAGCACGTTCACAGTGGAAAAAAGGTTCAGAGCAGTACCTTTCGAACGACTCGTAGCTACTCTGATGTACAGAAAAAAGAGTTCGACAAAAGATTCCTGCATTCGATCAAAGAACTCGAAGGGAAAAAGGTCTTAATCGTTGGTGCTGGAACGATTGGCAATCTCCTGGCGGAATACGCCATGAACAGTGGTGTGGGAAGTATCTGTATCGTAGATATGGATGCATATGAATACTGGAATCTTCCCAGATCCAGCATGATTGATGAGCGGTCTTTGCGCAAACCGAAAGCCTTAGAACTAGCAAAGGCTGTAGCCGAGCGGAGTTGTTTTCCCATTGAAGTGACGGGTATCGACGCTGATATTTGCAATCTCGGTTGGGGTTTCTTCAAGAACTTCGACCTTGTTCTTTCACCGGTGGATAGTGCAGCCATTCGCCAGTACATAGACCGAGGCTGCAAGCTCTACCATATCCCGCACATTACATGTGGAACAGGTATCATTGGAGATGAGTTTACCGGCAATGTCGTCTCCTTCCCTCCTAACGCTGCTGTTGATCTGGAATACGTCTGGGGTAACGGTTATCGTGCTAACCTTGAAGAACGCAGAAGTTGCAGCGATACACCAGAGGAAACGCAGGCACAGGTGATGGGATTTTCGGCTCAAATCGCCGGCATGACGATGGATCTCGCACTAAAATATCTCCTTGGCAAAGTTGAGGACATAAGCACCGCGTGGAAGTATATCCTAAACTCTATCGGAAACGGGATCGTTCGCGACAAAGCCGCACTGCGAACTTTTAAGTACGGCCGTATGCCAAACGATACCACAAGCGAGCTTTTTGATGTCTTTGACCGTCAGTCAGCCATCCCGACTGTACAATTTGACCGAAGCAGGCCAAAAGGAGAACTCTGGGAGATGTTAAACTCATTGTTCCAGGAGAACTGTTTTGCCTATAGATTGAATCTCGAATGGAGTCTTAATATTCCTGTTGCGTATAGGAGTTCGGGTGCGTACGCAAGTATAGAAGTCCTCCATGAGAGCGGAGAAGACCCCATCCTCATGCAGTTACCGAGGCAGCATGTATATCTAGTAGAAGGTGAGGTGGGTGATTATCTGGTTGAACTGATTTTCACAGATACCGGTGACGAAACAACTTAATAGTGACTGCGAGGTGATATACGGCGGTGGGAGAAGTATCAACGATATTCCGATGCTTCTTCCACCGCTAACTTTATCTTCCGATACGGAAATGAATACATCGCTCAAAAGCATTATTATATGGACAAGGGAACAAAACAAGCCCAATTAATCAGATAGAAAGAGGTGCTTCTTATGAGTGCAAAAATCGCTATGATTGCAAATCTTCCCGAGCATCAGGAATGTACTGCTTGTCACTGCTATACCAGTACCGGCTATATGCTTAAGGACAACTCCTTATCTAGGTTCGTCTGTGAGGAATGTTATCCTGGCATGTCATCAGAATATCCTGTAGCTGCAAAGGTTGTGGAGATAAACAGGCGTACGCTAAGCAGTCTTGTCCCCGAAGGTAAAAAGCCCGGCTTTCTAGCCGGATATCTGATGGGAAAAAAGGAAGCTACCGCAAGCGGTTACAAGATAACTGTATCGTCTTTCCTCGATAGTGTCCAGGCTGATAGAGGAACCACCTGCTTCTTTGGTAAAGACGATGCACTTCGCATTCGAAAGATGTCAAAGGATCAAGGACTCTCTATGGTTGGTATCTACCGCACCAGTCCGAGCGGTTTCCCTGATTTCAATCTCCTCGACAACAAGACTCTGGACGATATGCTCTTGGATATTATCTATATGATTATCGGAGGATGTAACGAAATACAGATTGCCGTAAAGGACAAGCACGGCGCTTCTGATGAAATTGGGGTGGTGATTTCATGAGCACTTACGTTGCCAAGTATGTATCCCTCGATGTCATGAGAGAGTGTCGTGGGAACAACTGCTCTTGCTTTACAGATAAGGGCTACTACATTAGGTATCAGAACGGAAATGTCGACAGCATGTTATTTGTGTGTGAGGACTGCTATAACACTTTTTATAAGTCTAAGTGCACTATTGGCTCCTTTGACGAGGAGGAATATCAGCATTCGGTTCGTAAACAACGATACTATAAAGGGAACCCTTCTTTGCGAAGATTCCTTAGGGAGTTTCGTAAGGGGATACGTTTCACACGAATCGCTTGTGCTCTCCTTTCGGTGCTTTTAATATCAGCTTTTTGCCTAAAAGAGCAGCCACAATTCCGAAGCGAATATCCACCACACGAAATTAACCTTGAGGTCAACTCAAACGTTCATGGATTTGAAAACATCACGGTACAATTTCAAAGCATTTTAGATCGAATTACAAAAGTGATTACGCATGATGGAGGTAAAACAGATGATTAGTAAAATTATGGAAAAAGGGTTCATCGCTCTAGCTGCATACGTTTACGTCTTCGCTCTTATTTCTTTGATTCTTTTTGTGGTAGCTGCTGTTGCCAATGCTTTTATGAAACACGGAAAATTTGATATGGCAGAGATACGCAAACTTTTTTTGACGAATCTTGCGTTCATGCTGATTTTTGCTTTATTAGACTACTTTCTTGTGTAAATGGGGGTATTTAACATGGTATATAAAACAGCAATTGAGGCTGCGGCCTTTGTCTCGGACGTAATGGCTACTGACAGAGAAAACAGTATTTCAGTAATGATGGCTAGCTCTCCGATAAACCTGGAATCCTTTACAAACTATATCTTTTCCGCTCATCCTGAGCTAATTGCCTGCATCGAAAACCTTTCAATGCAGGCAATTAATCTCGGAGCATGGTATGAACTGATTTTCAATATAGCCTACACTGAGGTAATGCCTTCGTCCATATCCGTAGTTAATCAGCTTGACTCAATTCAGGAGTTGATGATCAGAGACGTGAAGTTACATAGAAGATACACGCAAATAGTTTTTCCAAATGTTCTCGAAGATCAAATCCGACTGGCGATTGAAAGGCTTACCGAGTCTCCGCAACTTCTGAACTGTTTCATCCAAGGGACAACTGTGAGCGTTAGACGGAGAACAGGATGCGATCAGATGGCTTTACAAATAAAATACACGTACTCTTGTAACTACAATGACTTTCGACTTCGCACACTACAAATGAGGCAATCAATAGATGAAATCGTGCGGCTATCTAAATCAAGCGGCATTGAGGACTGGAAAAAAGCCTTCTCTGTTGTGAAGTACTGTGTCCAACACTGGAATTATGGAACCATAGACGAATTCGCTGGTATTGAGTTCTCCGCTTATGGAGCTCTTGTTCACCACACCGCCGTTTGCATGGGGATAACCCTTGCAGTTTGCGCCATCTTTTCCGAACTGGGCATCCCTTGCCGTTATATAAGAGGAGTGCGAGATGGTGTGGGGCATGCGTGGAATATGGTTTTCCTGCGCGGTGGGTGGTTTTACATAGACGTCACAGATGCAATTGGCCGTCGAGATCCTTTTTATCACTGGGGAATGACTTCGCTTAATGATCGCACGGTCTCGGATCAGATTGATGTCAGCCTTGAATGTACTTGCCCAGAGCCATTTTTGAGAATGAACGGGGCCATATAACTTTATTTTCCGATGCAAGTAGGACGGACTAATCGATTGCCATTAAAATGATAAGTAAAGAACGGGAGGGATATTTATGACTAGTGATGAGGTACGTTCCGTTAATCGCAGCTATGAAATAGCCGTGAGAAATCTCAATTCTCGTGCGTGGGAGGTAATGCTCCCTAGCGAAAAAGTTCACGATCTTCAGTCGATAGAAAACAAAAACGCCATGGATCAGAACCGAATCCCCTGTGAAGTCCGGGCAGAACCAATGCAGCAAGGCGAATGGGGCTACCAGGTTGACAACCAGATAGTGGTAAACAGCAATGAATTGGATAATCCCAATTTTATGGAACACGTAGATACTATCTATCACGAAGGTTCTCATGCCAGGGATACTCAGGCTCAGTATTTCCAAGAGGTGCGAAGTCAGTATACGCCAGAGCAGCTTGCAGAGCGCAGTACGCCTGTTCCGGATCCTGAAACCAATCCAGAGGGGTATTGGAATCATCCAGCCGAGGTGGCGGCTCGTCAGGCTGGAGAAGAAGGCATCGAAAGGACGATGAGTGATCGAGAGCACATCTTGGAAGTAGATCGTCAAATGAACGAGGCGCATCCTATGAACCAAATTCTTCAGACATATGACTACGATGCTCTTGAAACCCCCGTCGAATCTGAAAATACGTCGGTGGAGAATTCAGCGCATGCTGCAGATACCTCACACAGTGCAGAAACTTCAGCGGGTATTTCCGCCTGCTTAGATGCCGGAAATGCTGGTATCGATGCATCAGCAGGTGTTGACGGCGGTCATGATGCTGGAGACTTTTAACAGGAGGGGGCATTATGTATTATCGCTTTTTGAATAATGATTTGCGGGAGTGGCATTCTCCTAAAACCGATATAACCATCCCGATTATTTATGATAACAACGAAACCGGAAATATGACCTTCGGAGATGACATACTTCGTGGGCATATTCTGGTCGTCGGAGGTCCAAGGACAGGCAAGACTAATTTTCTGCTTCAGTTGGCAAGAGAATGCCGACGTGCTTATCCTGACTCATTGTTTGTATTCAAGGATGTCAAAGGAGATTTTCTGCCCTTATATCGTGCAGGCGATAAACTCTGCTCATTCTATCCTGTTCCTGGGGAGTACGATTACTTCTGTCCAAACCTTGTCAAGGAATGCATGCAGACTTCTCACCCTGAAGATGAGTCTCGTGAAATCGCCTCTAAGTTATTCAAAGACCATGTAAACAATAGCGGTGGGAACAGATTCTTCCCCAGAGCAGCCCAACAGATATATGAGGCATATTTTACCACAGTTCTTCGACGTTGCGACGGTGTTCATTATCCCACGCACAAGGAAATTTCCCGGCAACTGCGGAGGATGAACATTGATGATATGCGAACTCGGTTGGAAATGGAGGCGGATCTGCAAGGAGCATTAACAAACATCGTCCAATCCGGCAACACGCCAATCTCCAACCAAGCAGCTGGCGTAATGGCTGAGTTTAACCAGTTCATCTCGTCATTTTTCGTAGGTATGATGGCTGAAGATGGAGTTGATACCGTACATGACTTTCTCAACGCACCAGACGGTTCGGCACTGTTTCTTGAATATGACATGAAACGTGAAGAGAGTGCCAATATCCTATTTAGGCTGATCTTGTCATTACTGATTCAAAATAAGCTCTCATCCGCCTCTAGTAATCGCAAGGTGTTCTTGTTCTTAGACGAGTTCCCGATTCTGAAGGGTGATTATGGTATTTTGAATGCTCTTCATGTAGGCGCAGGGAATGGATTGAGAATCATTGGTGCACTCCAGTCAAAAGAGCAGGTCTACAGTATTTGCGAAGGACGAGATATTGAACATGTTGGCAACTCTATCTTAGGTGGGTTTTCTACTCTCGTTGGTTTTCATCCAAACGATGAGCAAACCGTATCCTTCATTCAACACCGCATTGGCGAAGATAATATTGGCTATGTTAGTTTGGGACTCTCGCGCTATGACAGTCCTCATCAAATTCTTCAGCGTGACCACTTGGTCAGCAGCCGAGACATTAACGCACTGCGATTAGGGGAAGCTTTTATAAAAATGCGCGAGTATGACTATCAAAAGATAAGGTTCCGGAAATTTGAAAGGTAGGGTTAGGTGTTTATGGACTATGAACTTTCCACAATTGTACAGCAGAATACAGCCAACTGGATGTATTCGGGGCAAGACAATCGATGCCTTGACGTAATTGCAAATGCCGAGTTTACCGGCTCTTCAGAACAAAATTGCATTAGGGTTGTCCTGCTTTGCGAGGATATGTGTGACACGGTGATGCCGTTCTTATCGAACACAGGTCGTTTGAGAGGCACTGTTCCAACATACGGATGCAAATATTTTCCTATAAACTGTAGCAATCAGCCCGTAGAAACTATCAACCGGCTCTTGCAGATGATGAGGCTTAATGGAACGACCGAGGAAACAATCAATAAGGTTAACGCTTACATCTCGTACTTGCTTTATCTCGACGAAATAGTAACTGGGAACGCCGGTCAAATCGATCTGGATCTGATTTACAAGTATTCTACCGTTTCCTCAGTTGAACGCGCAATTGCGGAGTTGTTCAGTCAGAGAAAGGTCAGCAATTACGAGAGATTACAGATGGTAGAAAGGTATTCTGAGGTAAAAAACGCAGGTCCTCTACTGGAAAACTTTCTTTCTATGTTAAACAATACTTTCTTTCTGAATAGTAATCGAACCCGCAGGATTTCTATCTTAAGCCCTGGCGACTGCGTATGCTTCGTAGTCAAGAGTACCATGTCACAACCTCAAATAGAACAGCTCTTCCAATTGATTGCCTGGGACATTTTAGATGCAAGCAATAAGGGCAATCGACTTTCAGTATCTATTTTCGAGGGCAAACGCAAATACGGCAAGGAACTCACTGATCTTATGAATCGTATAGTCGGGTCTGTAAAAATCACCTTTTATGCCAGAGATTTTTATGCGGGGCATAGCAATGAGTGGCAAGATGAAATGGGGAGTTACTTTGATGCGTGGATATTCAGTGCCCACGCCTCAATGAGTAGCTGTGAAGCCATTTCTAATGCTTTTGGTGCTATACCAATAGTCAGAAGCAGTTATTCATGTGACCGTGATAGGCGCCTTGCCAGTAACCGCTTGATTGACAGACTTTTCAACACAAATCGCGTTGACCACTACGTTGAGCATGTGCCGACGTGGGAGCCACGGTTCCGAAAGGAAGAAATTCACGCAATGACCCCAGGCGTATGCCTCGTTAAATCGAATGGCGAAGGGTACTGGGTTCAGGTATAACTTTGTTTTCCGATACCACAGCGAATAGGGCAAAGCATTATGCTATGCTTGTGATGGAGGTGATAGACGATGTTTCGAGGACGAGGCTACATTTATTCTGCGCTGGTCTTAGTGTTAGATGTGCTGATTGGCGGATGGTTTGGCTGCATGGTCGCTGCTCTTACTGCCGTATACGCTTTTTTTATCGGAGAGTGGTACGCAAAGAAAAAATACGGTGCAATTTCGTGCGATGCTAGTTTCAGCAGCCAGAGAGATAAGTTACAGCAGTGTTTTCTGAGAGTTAACACAAAAGCTAATCAAAAGTATGCTCATATGCCTAAGAACACAAAAATCTATATCGTACCTGATCAAAAAATTCAAGCGTATGCCTTTGGGTGGCGTAGTATCGGAGTTACTGAAGGCGCGTTAAACCTCGACACGAGAACACTCGAAGCTCTGATTGCACATGAGTACGGCCATATTGTGAACGGAGATAGCGTTTTGAATATGGTTCTCTCTGCCAGCGCAATCAGTCTGGTGGCTCTCTTAGCATTTTACCAATTCGCTTTTATCGCGATTGTGTACCTGATTGTTATCATCGCATGTTTGTTTGGCCTATTTAAGTTCTATTTTCTATCGTATATGGTTATGACCAAGCTAACAGGTCTATTCAAAAAGATCGGAGAGGTTATTCAGCATGGGGCATCTCATGTATTCCAGATCATTATAAGGGCATTTGGTAGAAAGGGCGAGCTAATGGCAGACTCTTTTGCTTGCTCCCTGGGCTATGCGTTTTATCTCAGACGATTTTTAGAGAGATTTGATATAGAAGCTCCTCGTCGAGAGACCGTCCTTGACGCTCTTTATGAGACACATCCTCCGCATGATGTGCGTCTTCGCAACCCTGATATGCTTCAGATAGATAGGAGGTAGAAACATGACAAGTATCAGTAAAATTTCTTCCATGGGCAAAGAGCAAAAGCTCCTGCTCAAAAAAAGCATGAGTAAAAAGGCTTACAAAGACTATTGCCGAAGATATCGAAGTACGATGACTCTCGGGCGAAACTACGGGACGAGGTGGATGGCTTCGGCTAAGGATTTAGCACGTATGCGCAAGCCAGTTGTCCTAGATGATTACGAAACGATGGAGAGTGAAAGATGATAAGCTATAACGATAGGCACCAAGCTTTTATTGAAGAGATACGGAGTGGCATCAAGGAATTTGAAGCAAATGCTGCCGCCCGTTGTGATATGTCGGCAGACACCGACCATGATGATTTGATGGCAGAGTTAGAAAGAAAATTTGATGAACTATTTGGCACTGATAGCGATTAGTGTGGGTATAACAGCGACGTAAAGGGATGAATGTTATGGGAGTAAATACAATCATCATTCAACAAGAAAAAATGAGCGTTCCTGCAAAAATATTATCCGAAGAAAATCTGTTTACAAGACCGCTGAATGATAGTTACCCGCTTGAGGAGGCGCAGATGGAGTTCAACCGCCTCGTGGATTATGGAACAGATGCTATCAGATTGACACTTCAAAATAGTAATGAAGTTGATCTCTTACCCACTTTGTTAAGATCGTTCTCGTGGGGAGATAATTGCTATACCGTCGTTACAGTCTACAGTAGCTCATCCTCTGTTTCCTTGCCGGGATTAATAACGTCCATGATTGAGAAATATTTCTCGGTTCACTGGGATTTGATTTGCGCTCTACCCGTAGATACAGTCGATGTGTTTCTATGCCCGATGAATGCAGCTAGTAAGGAGGCTTATCGAATGGACTGCTTTTGGGTCAATCATCATTGAGTGATTTATGGAGGTATGTGAAGGTGAAAAAAGTATTATATAGACTATCTATCATATTTCCCTTGATATTGATCTACTACTCTTTTACGGAACCGGTATCGTTTTCTATTCCGGAATTGGGTGTGTACCTTGAGCCCTATATAGCTAGATTCATTATCGTTATGCTGGCCATGCTGTGGTTATGCTGTTCACCATACAAAAAGAGCTGCTGTAACGGCACATGGGTAGAGGTTCTGTACAATCTTGTACCGGTCGAAATCGTTATGATGCTCAACCTGGCTCAATGGCATTTTACGTTCTTTGCAATTATCGGCTTGATTTTGGTTCTTGTAGAGATGGCTTTGTTTATAGGATTGAGAAGGGACGAACATAAACATCGCATAACGAAAAAGTCTCATCATACATACAAAACAATTTTTAGAAGATGTACGGTTCTTGCGATTTCCGCAATTTGCGTGGTTCCATGTAGCCCATCCTTATTTTCTCACGGTTTAACCTCTCCAACTTATCAGGCAGAGCAGGAAATATGGCGCCTTCTTTTCTCGGAAAGTACGGAAACCGATGCTGCGGCGGCCTCAAGTAATGACGTGTATCAAGAGAATCAAGTTCTCTGGCAATGCTTTGAACATGACAAATGGAAGAGCTATTCTATACCAGAAAAAATCACTGTTATGCAGCGACTCACAGATTTTGAAACCGAGATACTTGGTATCCCTTCTATCACAATCACGGCAGATCTGATCGGTGCTTATACGCTCGGCTCCTACAGCGATGAAACCAATGAGATCTTGGTCAATACGAAATATCTTGATAGTTCTCCTGTGGAGGAATGCATTAATACAATCTGTCATGAAGTGCGACACTCGCTGCAATTCCAGATTGTGAGTTCAATTGATTGGGATAATCCTATCTTTCAAACATCCTATTTTGACGAACTGCAATCCTGGTTCCAGAACCAGGAGAACTACAAGAGTGCATGGCTTTATGGCTTTGAGGAATACGAAAATCAACCTCTCGAAGTAGATGCAAGAGACTATGCCGAAAGAGAAACTGAGAAAATTATGTCATATGTCCAGGGAGGTGTTCAATGAATTAGAATCAGAAATACTTACTGCTATATCCTCCAATTAAGAGAAATCTTGATCCGAAACAATAATATAAGGAGAATCTATGATGGCAAACAATTCTAGAGATCTGTTATCAGATGACGATCGTGATATTTTTATTGCGCAGCAAATTCTCAAGCGTGAAAACAAAGGCTTTTATATGCTCAAGATGTATGCCTTGGATAATTTCTCTGCATTCCAAATTGAAATGAATGATAAGATTTATCCCACCGCCGAGCATCTATATCAGGCAAGCAAATTTATGCCGGCATCTACAGATGTGGCAGAGCAGATTCAAAAAAGCCGATCACCTTATGAAGCAAAGATTATTGCTCATATGCCAGAAAATGCGCCCCTTGTTCGAAAAGACTGAGAACAAGTGAAATGCGACATCATGAGACAAATCTGTATCTTGAAGATGCAACAGCATCCTTATATTAAGGACAAGCTGAGTGAAAGCGGTAATACCCCTTTGGCTGAATTTTCTAAGTCAGATTCCTATTGGGGTATAGGTGAAGATGGTAATGGAAAAAACATGTTAGATAAGATATGGGAATCGATTCGCGCGGAATTAGAGTAAATACGACAAAGCACAATCGCCCGGAGCCAGCCTCAATGAAGGTAGGTTCCGGGCTTCTTGCTGTTGTCATACATTTTGATTTTGCCTGTTGCTGTTGTCAGAGGGTGTTATCACATGGTCTTTTGTTGTTGTCGTTTTCTCTTGTGGGTGTTGTCGTTTTCTCTTTTGCTGTTGTCACGCCTGACCACACTGTTGCCGTGTTGCTGGCAGCGGCCGGGCATAAAGAAAGAGCTGCCAGAGACACCCTAATCTCTGAAAGCCCTTGATTTCAAGCTATTCTGCCGTTCTGACAACCACATTTAATTGTATCCATTCTTGGGTTTACATTTCAGCATATATATCAACCAACTCATATTCGGTGTGAACCTTTGAATAATCGGTATAATATTTTATCTGAGCCACAAACGAATTCATCTGATCCGAAGAATCACTTGATACTCTGCAATAAGCTGCCAATCTGATTTTTTCATTATTCTTTTTTGTCGGCTGTATCTCAGTAACTACCATTTTTCCTTCCTTTCCTGTAATTCTGTTTTTGCTAGACAATAATATCACAAGAGTTTGAAACTATCCAGCGAATATTACATCTTTTTTGAATCAATTATTAGCATCTGTAAATGAGATATAGTACTTTCCCTTTTCTGTATGTAATGTGTAAGGATTATACTTATCCTTTCTTCTTTTGGGACGTTTGTTGTCCATATTTTGTCCTCCAATCAATCTGAATTTAAAAAATCAAATTGACTGGAGGACTCCTGCTCTTGTATAACAATAAAGTCCTTTCTGCTTTCAATGCAAAAAAGAGCATAAAAATGCCGACAGGTAATAGCATTAAAAGCTAAAACCTGTCGGCATTTAACAAGCACATATTAAATATCTTCTTATTTTTTCTGTTTTGTTATTTCCCGTTCTCAAACACATACAGATACAAATCCTCAAGGGTTGCTTTTACGGATTGTATTTTATAGTTTTCAGGTGGGATATCAGTTACTAATCTTACAATGATTTTTTCGTCGTTATGATAGAGATTTGACACACGGTAATTATCTTGAAAATATTTAAGTTCTTCCTTATTAATTTCGACTTCAAATACCTTATTTTCAATTTCTTTTGTAAGGTTGGTACAGGTATCATGCGACACAAGCTGACCGCTTTTGAGTAATATAATCTCCTTTGCAATAAACTCAATGTCCGACACAACGTGGGTTGAAATCAATACTATTTTATCCTCCGCAATTTCGCTTATAAAGTTGCGGATTCTTATCCTCTCTTTCGGGTCAAGCCCTGCTGTCGGCTCGTCGAGAATTAAGATTTCGGGATCATTTAAAAGGGCTTGTGCAATTAAGGCTCTCTGCTTCATACCACCGGAGAACGAGCCCAATTTTTTATGTGCCGACTCTTTAAGATTGACGGTTTCAAGAAGTGAGGCAATTTTTTGTTTTGCCTCTTTCTTTTTCAGACCTTTTAAAGCCGCCATATACCACAAAAATCGGTTGAGCGTAAAGTCATCGTACAAGCCCTGTTGCTGTGGCATGTAGCCGAGAACTGTTCTGTAGTCTTTGCCGAGTTTTTTAATTTCCTCGCCGTCATAGAGAACTTCTCCGCTGTCGGCGTTCAGGTTGTCGGTGATGATATTCATAAGGGTGCTTTTGCCTGCGCCGTTTGGTCCGAGCAAGCCATAAACGCCCGGCGTTAAGGTCACACTGAAATCATCAAGTGCCTTAACTACACCTTTTTTATATGTTTTACATAAATTTTTTATTTCAAGCCTCATTTTTACACCTTCTCATAGCTTTAAATTCAATATTAGAAAAGTTAAATGCAATTATAGTTAAACAAATCATCAGCAGGAATACGCATAATACTATCAAACTCGGGACAAGCCACATCCAACTGCCTTTTTGAAAGCTTGTGTATAATCTTATATCGGTCAAATTCATACATAACAGGCACGGAAATAATACTATCACTGCCCCGACAATCATAGACAATATATTATTCTTTAATACTTGAGAAAGCATAGCAACCGCCGTCATAACCGAGACAGCCTCCGCTATATGCACTGCCGCCGTAATAAAAATTATACTGTTTACGGAAATTGTACTGCCAATATTTGCAAAGTCCTGCATAAATACAACAGGAGTGTTTAATGACTCCGTTCCGAAGGTTTTTATAAAATTTATATAATAAGGCAAATAAATTAAAGTATATGATATAAGCGTGGTAAGCGAAAGTGTCATTACTTTTGAAAGTACAAGCCTCAGCTTGCCCTTTTTTGTGCAGCGAATTAGATCAATCATATGCTTTTTATGCTCATATGCAAATATATCGGACGATATAAATATTATTACTGCCATAAGCAAGGTAAAATACTGCCATTCTCTTGACGGATTTTGGGCAAGTCTTTTATAAACAATATAGTTAATGAATATGGGAGTAATATGATAACGCTCTCCGACCTCTTTTATGTACGAGGCTTGATTTGAAATCTCCTCAAAGGCGGCGCCCTTGGTTTTCAAAATCGAATCTATAGCCGTTATCCTTATTTCTTTTTCTTCAGCCGATAAGGACATATCAGTTGAAATGGTGTTAAGCTCTTCATTCAGTCCGTCAAAATAATCCTGCTGTTGCCGCAAATAATCTTCTTTTTCCTGCGTAAGCTCGCCCTCAAGCTTATCAATATACGCGCTGTATGCGCTTTCCTGAGCCGAACTGTATACAACCGAAATATCATCAGTAGCATTACCGTAGGCGACAAAAACAAGCAGAATAATCGCTATTATTGCCATTGAGCCTTTGTAGTGCTTAAAACATTCGCCTTTGAATATTGAAACGCCGCCTTGAATTTTATAAAACCTTCGTCTGAATTTTTCAAGCATTGGCGTAAATATATTGTTTGTCCTTATTTGCGCGGATTTTACAAAAGACATGCAAATTACCGTTACGGAAGCAATAGCGACCAATATCATAGCTATAACGTAAATCAGGGTAATATTTACAGTATGTGAAAAAATATTGATATTAAGATAATTTCCGAAAATATTATTTCCGCTTAAAAAGTATAAAAAGTTTATATACTTAAGCTGATTTAGGGGAGAGTTGCTTCCTATTGCAAGATAAAGAACTCCTTCAATGAAAACCCAAAATGCGGTAACGGCAAAAACCATTCCCGTATTTTTTACTAAAACAAATATAAACGCGATAAAAAGGGCAAGCACGCACATCGTGATTATTTTTGATAAACCCCACAAAACAAGATATTGCCAAATTTGCAGATTTAAATTACAATTCATAAAAAGCTCGCAGGACTGAATATTCCTTGTCATATCGCCGAAGCCGCTGTACAATCCGCAGAGTGCAATATTTGAAGAATAATATGCTGCGCATATTAAAATCGTAAAAAAGATAAGGACGAATAATTTTGAAATAATAAGCGGCATACGTCCGTATTTTGCGGTTCTGATAAGCCCGTATAATTCCTTGTCCCTTTCCAATGTAAAAATATAGACGCACATTAAAAATACAAGCGCAAATACGAGCAAATCTGTCAGAACAAATGTTGTTGAATTTTCTACGGCAAAATTGTTTCCGATTTTAAGATTTGTATTATTAACATCTTCAAAATCCTCGGCGGTTTTTAATATGTTGTTGTATGAAAACGAACCTTCTTCCGCAAAAACCGAGAACTTTGTCTGCATCTGCGCGCGCTCATCCATATCGCCGATAAAAGAGCTATAATCAAATAAAGACTTGCATTGATTTACCAAATTTGAAAGATAGGTTTGTTTATCAAGAAGCTCTTGTTTTGTATAATGTAACGCCCGCGCCTTTTTGTATTCCTCCGGGTTCTCCGCCTTATATTGTTCGGTAATTCGCCCAAGATTTTTTAGATCATCGCCGTTGCTGTTATCTGCCGTTCTGTCAAATTGAAGAGCGATTTCAACTGTTTTTAATTCGCTTTCAAGTTGTCGTTGTGCTTCAGTCGGCACATAATCTGAATATTTAGATATTATATTCTCATAATCAGATAAATTAGTATGTACTGTTTTTACTTCAAGATTATTTGATTGAGTGTAAACCAAGAATATTGAATTTGCAGTAAAAAACAAAACAAGGCATATTAAAAGCAGTTTTTTGCTGAACAGTTTGTAAATCTCGAACATAATCAATTTCATATTATTACGACCTTAATTAAATGAGTAGATTTCTCCGCCAAAATCAGTGCTGTTAATTGGCGAAATAGGTTCATTTCTTATAATAGAAACTAACATATCTTTAATTTCTACAGGAATTTTATCAACAGATACAAAAGCTACATATTGACCATTTACAAAAGAAAGAGGATTTTCTTTAACGAATTTTTCGGCATTAGCTGCGGTTTTAAATTTCAATATTTGAAAATTTGCAGTATAATTACCTCCGTCACCCGCCCAAGATAAAGTTACTGAAAAGCCACTATTGACTTCATCAGAAAGCGTTTTGTCATATGATGTTGAAATCTTATACAACTTATTTTGTGTATTTTCAAAAACATTTTTCAATTCATTATCATTAGTATCAATTTTTTCATTCTCATCTACTTGGCTTAATGCGTTATTATTTTCACCCTCGACATTCACGGAACTTAATAATGTTTTATATTCCACTGTTTGTCCTGACAAAGATTCTGTTTTTGACTTATCAACAAAATAAATCTCGCAATTCATATTATCCACCTGTTGAACAAATATGAAGCAATCTGAATCCTGGGGAATGTTTAACACTGAACATTCAAAAGGTATTAAAAACGAACTTTTTTCATTAAATGAAGCGTCAAGAGACTTAACATTATCTCCGTCACTTTCAGTTGCTGCGTTTTCATCTGTATCTTCACTAAAGTTCTGTAAATACAGCTGTGATTCATTTGCAAACAAATTATCGCCGTAATTCATTTCCGTTAAAAGTTTGGGATTGCTTCCGTCGAGTTCACTTGTAAAATATTTAAACTTACCGTTAGTATCCGAATTATCAATGAGATATGTTAGCTGTCCATTATAGAAAAACGGCGAGCAAACATCACCTTCATCATTTCTAATTTGGTTTATTTTTATCGTATTGATATTAATCGAATAAAATTCCTGATACGTAGAAACTGTTACCTTTCCGCTTTCCTCCTGCTTTTTAATTTCATCTTCTGAAATAGGAAGAACCGGCACATAAATATAGTCATCATATGCGGTAAATTGGAAAGTACCTCTAAGATTATCACTGTAATTTTTGCTGTTAAAGATTTCCTCCGGCTTAGATTTAATGTTATTTATTTTATATCTTTTTATCGAAAAGCTGTCATAAACTGAGGACGAATCAATATCATCGGCAAACTTATCCTGTGAGAAATAAAAATAACCTTTATGAATCAGCCAATGCGAAATGCCGTCTTTAAATTCAATCAGTTTTTCCCTTGTTGATCCATCGGGTGTAACTTTGTACAATATATTTCCGAGAAAATTACCCATAGCATCTTCATCTTTTACAACAATATATAAATTACCGTCATAATATTGCACAATATTAGCTGATTCTCCTGATGCATTTACAAATAAATTAAAGTATGCATTACAATCAACACTGTTATGCGAACAATTAGGCTTGTTACATAGCGGTGTTGCCGCCTGTGATTTACGGTCAATATAGTAAAGGTAATTATTAGGCAAAAACACATAGTACCCTTTTTCTGATTTTGTCACAGGAAAATTTATTCCGTTCAAGTTACTGTAATAATATTGAAAATTTGTTGTGTAGTCAAATGATAATTTATCATCTGAAGTTTTGCTTGCGTCATTACATGCAGACATCAACATCATAGTCGGCAACAATAAAGCAATTAGTAACGCACTTAATAATTTTTTCATTTACTGTATCCTCCAAAAACAATTAAAGAGCTATGCAATATCAGAATGTTAAAAACAAACCATACCGACATAATTCTTTGATGAATATTTGCTTTATTATAGAACTATATAAGGAATATCATATCCATTAGTATTACCTTCACACTGCGCACTATCCCATGTTACATAAGAACTAACGCGTACTTTATGATAACTTTTAGCACTTTTCAAAGAAACCCCGTTCTGTGCTGATACAGATGTTTCAGCATAGTTTGAACTGGAATCGGTACAACGATTGAAACTATTAGTGTTATAATTTTCACCTGCTTGTGCACTAAGACTTGTTAACTTTCCATTTGCAGAAGCAACAAAATGTGCGATAAAAGATTTAATTTTCATTTTTATTTCTCCTCGTCAGACATACTGCTAAGCTTTTCCGACAGCGTTTTGTCAATGTAAATTCCGCTGTCCGGTAAAATTGTTTCTGCCGATACCATTTGTACAAAGCTTGATCCGCACAAACCTACAACTAATGCACATGATACAATAGTTTTTATACCTTTTATTTTTTCCATTTTCTATCTTCCTCCTATATTTTGATCAACTATAATTTGAACAAGAACTTGTATAGGATTTCACAAAATAAGAACTTGTGTTACAACCAATTTTTATGGTACAACCACCATTGATTTTTCTCATAGATTCTGCTGATGTAATAAGACAATCTTTCGAACAATCAAAATTGTCTAAATTAATATTTTTCATAGGACATCCTCCTCGTGATTATATATATATCTTAACATAATTCTAAATTATTAATCTGTAGTCCATCTGAATTTTTATTATTTAAATCAACAATAACGCTCTACTTGTTAATTCATACGGATAAGTAGCGAAATTAATATGCACTGAGTTAAATTCACTTCATTAATAATTGAAAGTAACATATGAACCATCTTTTAAGCAACAACCAACTGTAATTGTACAACCACCATTTATTTTTTCATAGTTTCTTCTGATGATTCAACAATATTAAGTTCATTTAAACATTCATTAATATTTATTTTTTCATGATTTCACCTCCTCTGCTAGTTATTCTTAGTTAAGTCCACATGAATTAAGTAATCCGTTGATTGCACCGTAATCATCAAAAACTAATTGCCACACGCAAATCAGAGATGCAATCAGAACTACAACAGGAATAAGCAATGCACTTCGGAAAAAAGAAGATATTTTATTAAAAGAATTAAGATGCAAAAGAAATTCAAACTTTGTAATCATAAAAATTTCAAATTCGTGTTATAGAAAACCTAAATATATAAATAATATTTTAGTTTCATCAAAAAGCACCCCCGGAATGCACGGAATAGGTACAAGAAGCATTAAGAGAGTAGTTGCAAAATATAATGGGAATTTAGAAATGAAGTATGATAATGATACAAAAACCTTTACCTCCGTAATCGGAATAAATTCTAATTTACCAGCTAACAACCAGTCATAGCATTTTTATTTTAAATAGCAAACTGCTCTTACCGCCCTGTTCACGATAACGTTGTTTAGTTTCTATTAAACCTACTTTTTTTTAATCTTTAATAGCTCTTCTAACTGTGGCAGGCGACAGCTTTATGTCGCCTGCTATTTTGTTTACTGAGGGCCAGCATTCGCCGTTTTTGTTCGCTCGGTCGTAGAGGTAGGTATATACGGCAACGGCTCGGTGAGGCAAGTCCATTTGATATAGAAAAGTTAATCTACTCATTGCTGTTATCCCCCTGTGGTGGTCGTTCGGTTCTGACGACTACTTTTCCCTGCTTGTTTGCATCCTGTTCACCGATTAAATTTTCGGGTTCTTTTGTTGGCTCATCTTGCTGTGCTGATGTTGGTTCATCCGCATCAACAATATCTTCACACACAGTCTGTTCTACATTTGGCGAGGTTTTAAGATTTTCATTTTTCTTCTTTTTTTCACCGCTTGCTTCATCAAAATCCGAATCAGTAACAGGCTGTTCAAGATAGTGATGGCAGTATGTTTGGATTATGTTGTTGAACAACTCCGAACGGTTGGCATAGTGAACCTCACGGTTGCCGTTTTCCGCTACTTCATACTTTTCTTCAAATTCTATGCCCCATTTAAAGAAAAGCTTTAGCTTGACTTTCATAGGATAAAAGCCTGTTTTCATAACAACAAATGTGCCTTTTGGAAGTGACTTCAGCTCATCGGGAGTCATCAATGGTCTTTCTATCATCTGCAATGATTGGGACGGATCATTTTTGCTTCTGCTTACAGAGCCTGACATAACAGTTCTTGAACCGAGTGCTTTTGATAGGACTTCCGCACTTGTGCTGTTTGGAGCAAAGCCGCCGAAAATGGTCAGCTGTGTGTTATCTATGATAACATCAGCACCCTCTTTGCCGTAATTTTTCTCAAGTTGTGCGAAGGATTGAATTATTGGCACTATCTGTAACCGCCTTGAACGGGAGGCAGAGAACATCATCTCTGCCGAATCAATCTTCGGCAAAGTGCCACATTCATCACAAAAGAACACACAGCGGTTTTTCAGTACACTGCCGTTTTCATCTGCAACTGAAAGTATTTCACGGTAGAGCTGTTGGATTATAAGCGAAACCATAAAGAAAGTGTTGGGATTTTCCTCCGGCATTACAATGAAGATTGCACACTTTTCATTGCAGAATTTTTCAGCGTCTATTTCTGTATCAAAACACAAAAGCTGTTCAAGCTCGGAATCCAGAAAAGCATTCAACCTTGAAAGTGCCGTACTCATAACGCTTGACATACTCTGTTCGGCTGTGTTCAGAGCCGCCCCTGCGAACCACTTTGCTTTGTGGTCGTCGGGAAGATAGTCCATTAAAAGCTGAAACTGATTTTTGCCTTTCTTATTGGTCGGAGCAAGTAACTCCTGAATGATTTTGAATACCGAAACAATATGCCTTTCTTCGGGTACGCAGAATTCTGAAACAAGTAGAATGGTTGCTGTTAAAAGTCCCTCTGCGGCATCATAAAAGTAAGCGTTCTGTCCGAATGAAGCCGAGTCCATACCGGAAAGAATAATCGTTTTTGAAATGATTTTTGCGTATTTTTCTGCTCTCGCCTTGTAAACAAGCTGTTCGGGTTCAGCTTTGTATAAGTCCATATACTTATTCACAAGATGCAGGAGATTGTTGCCGTGAGAGCGTGTTGGGTTACGCAAATCTATTACTGAAATTTTGTAGCCGTAATACTTTTCTGCAATCGTTCCATAATTCCGAACTACATCACCCTTTGTGTCGGTTGACAAAAATGACATACCAGTAGCGCAGGCATACTCAATGCACTGGTAAAGCCAATATGCGGTCTTGCCGACGCCTGCCGCACCAATCATCAGAGCGTGGACATCGCCTGTATCAACCAATGCGGTTGTTCCTTTCCTTCCGTTTTTACATCCAACAACTATTCCTTGTTCAGTTGGTCTGCTGTCAGGATTTGTACGCCATTCATCGGGTTTAAAATCAATTTGCTTGTAGGTGTTCTTGATTTCCTTTTTTGTCGCCCAACGAGCCGTGCCGTGCTGACCTTGACCGACTGTCTTATTCTTTATACGGTTGAGTGAATAGTAATTGCCGACCGTAGAAATTATTATGAACAAGGCAAACATTGAACCTGCAACAATAATCAGAGTTATAACACCTGACGGCATATTTCATCAGTCCTTTCACCGTTTAAAATATCCTCATTCCAGTCTTTATGGATAGGAATGAGGATTTCGTTTTAGATATTCATTGAATTTAATTTTTCGGCTATGCGTTTATTTGCTTTCTGACCGACTTCGTCATTATCAAAACACAAGCACACATTTTTGATGTTTGGATTATCTTTCAGACATTGAAAAAGCACCCTGTCCGAAACGGAGCAGGATGCCGCATAGCTATTTTCTTGCCAATTTTCTTTATGCATACTTATGAACGATAACATATCAATCGGAGCTTCGAACAAGAATATCTTCTCGCTTGTGCCGTGCCAATGAAAGCTGAACTCCGGCTGACTGCCTGTAACATTTCCCTTATACGAATTACTCGTCACCGTTCCCCTTTTGTGTGCGTGGCAAGGTTTGCTGCTTGAATCGTAACCGACAAATACCGCATTGTGATAATCCGCTGATTCATAAATCATTTTTCTCCGCACAAACTCAAAAAGTACATCTTTATCAATTCCACGAGTCAACAGCAGATAAGAAAAAACTCTGCTCATTCTGTCATTTCTCGCTGGTAGTATAAACGGCTTTCGCTCTCGTTCTGTGGTCTGTGAATTTACTATCTGACCGCCACAGTCATTCAAAAGTATTTGAACCGCTTCGGCATAATTCTTGTTATAAAATCTGCGGACAAAATCAACTGCGTCACCACCTTTCAGTTTGTACTGATGATACCATAGGTGACCTCTGATTGTAACCTTTTGTGAGCCGTCAAGCCATTCATATTCCGAACCTGATTTCTTGACTTTCTCGCCTTGACCGATTAAAAAATTAGCAAGGTCTGTTCGCCTTGCCTGCTCTCGCTGTTCTTTTGTAAAATGAATGTAAGTTGATATTTTAATCACTTCCTTGTATATATTTTTCTTTTCTGCTATAATATCTTATAGTGGGTAGTTCTTTCTCCTATCACTGTGACAAGAGGCACCTATCAGTGATTTGGGGCAGTTATTCCTTGGCGGAAAATTTTTATTGACATTCAAATAACTATTGATTATAATAATATTAGGATATATTTATCCTATTTGCACATAATAATTCTGAAGGTGTTTTTATGAATGTAAACACAAAATCTCTTGTTTCAATCACAGAAGCAAATCAAAATTTTTCTAAGGTTGCAAGATTAGTTGATGAAAATGGTTCGGCAGTTATTCTGAAAAATAATGTTCCTCGTTACCTTATTGTTGAATTCAGTCAGGCAGAAAACGAACAGATTGCTGTTGATGAAGATGTTATGGATATTTCAAAAAGGCTGATTGCAAAAAATAAAAAAACCTATGAGGTTCTTGCAAAATGATAGTTTTATCTAAACCACAAATTCTTATGATGCACAAATCCTTGATTGAGGAAACAGGCGGACTTGACGGTATCAGAGATGAGAACTTGCTTGATTCTGCGATAAATGCACCTTTTCAAAAATTTGACTGCCAAGATTTATTTCCAACTGTACAACAAAAAGCTGCACGGCTTGGGTATGGAATCATAAAAAATCACGCTTTTGTTGACGGGAATAAACGCATTGGCACGCACACTATGCTTGTTTTTCTTGCACTCAACGGAATTGAACTTGACTACACACAAGAAGAACTTTACACAACAATACTGAATATAGCTGATGGCAAACTTGAACTTGCCGATTTAACGAAATGGATAATTAAACATCAGGTTTAGTGCAATCCCAAACCTTGTTTTTTATCATCTATCTTCTGCTGTAATATCTTATAGTGGGTAGTTCTTTCTCCTATCACTGTGACAAGAGGCACCTATCAGCGTTTGGGGGCAGTTTCCCCTTGGCGGTGTGATGATTTTTTGATAGACAAATTTATTTGTGTGTGCTATGATAATTGTAAAATAACCTATTGATAAGTTGGAATTTGGAGAGTAAATATATGAATGACTGTGTTTTTTGCAAATTAATCAGCGAAAACAAAATGATGAAAGTTTATGAGGATGAGTGGACAGTAGCTTTTATGGATATAGCAAAAGACGTTGATGGACATATTTTAGCTATACCAAAAAAACATGTAAAAAACATATTGGACTGTGATGAAGAAACATTATACAAGCTTATGGCTAGTGTAAAAAAAGTTTCAAATCATCTTGTGAACAACTGTGGTTATGATGGAGTTAATCTGTTAAATGCCAGTGGTAAAAGTGCAGGACAATCTGTTTCGCATTTTCACATTCATATTATTCCAAGAAAAAATAACGACTGTGTTGATGCATGGCCTAAATTTGACGGAGCAAAACAGGATACAGAGGTGCTTTGGGAGAAAATGAAATTAGAATAAGAAATACATAATAAATCCCAGTTTATCAAACTTACATCTTCAACCCCCGAGCCTGCTTTTTATCATTAATCTTCTGCTGCAATTTTTTATCCGTCCTTTGCGCTTTCTGTTTTTCTTCAAAGCGGAGTTGATTTTGGATTATGTTGCAAAGGTAACGCAGGAGATAAAGAGAAGAAACTGCAACGCTATTGTGATTTGTTTTAATTGAATAATGAGGATACAGAACACCTCTGCCTGAATCAAAGACTGATTCGGCAGAGGTGTTTTCTTCATATTCAAATGGATTTGAAACAGATTCTTCGTCTGTATTCTCACTTTTCTCAATCTCATCTTCAGTGAGATTTAGTTTCAACGCTTCCTTGATTACAGCATTCTTAATTGACTTAAATTCCTTGTTTTGAGCAAGCGGAATCCTGTCAGGAATTTCATCTGTGTAGGTACGAATTGTATTTTCCTTTTGTTCGTACCAAAGATCATATAATTTTTTAATCCTGTCATCATTTGAAAGCTCATCAACAATGGAATCCACAATCGCCTTTACATCAAGTTTAAGATAGCCGTAAACCTTTTTACCTTTCGTTTGTGAAAGTCTGTCGGCAAGCTCCAACAGCTTATGCTGAATTGATGCGCTGATATATATTTCCGAGTTTATTTTCGAAACCAAATCCTCTACAATGTCACGAGCCTCAGCACGGAGCTTATCCCTGTGTTCGGTTTGCTTTTCGTAGATACATAATAAATCCTGATAAAAAATATCTTTAGCAAACGATGAACGCAGATTTTCAACTCCATTTTGCGTGAGATAGCCTTCATTTTCAACAGTTGAATATGCAATCAGATGCACATGAGGGTGGGGCGATTCATTATGAAATGCCGCATACCAACGAAGATTTTCCATTGGTATTTTCAGATTTTTCGCAAGCGCTTCGGTCTGTGTGCGGAGCATATCCCGCCAGCGAGTAAGGTGGAGTTGAAAAGACGAAATTCAATCGTACCCTTGTAGAACACGCTGTGAAGATTCAGTGCGTGGTAGCGAGTATCATCATAATGTCTGTAGCTGTAGTCCTCGCCGTCATACCACATTGACTTTATCTGCTCCATTGACATAGGCGGACGGTTATTGATTTCATCAAGAAAGCGAGTGTCCATCTTCTGACAGTAATGTTCCCTTGACACATTCACTTTCAAAGCCTTGTAGAGCAAGTCCTCTTTCGCCGCCATAATGTTTACGATGTTGCGAAGTGTTTTCGGGGTATGCGGAGCAGCATTAATATGACAATGTAAACCACAGCTTGAGTTGACTCTCGCTCCTGCACCACGAAGCTTTCTGACAAGTTCTTGTATCGTTTCTATATCGTCATAGTTGCAAATCGGAGTGACAAATTCAACCGAGTACAGAGAGCTTGCATTCTGCCCCGAACGGTTTTCACAACGAACGCTTGCGTCACGCATAATCTTCCACATTCTCCCGTCATTGTCACGAACAGAATACGCATCATAACAACCGCCGACATGAGTTGCGTCTGTATAAAAATAACCGGCAATCACTTTCGCCGCAGTACTGCGAGTGATGCCGGTCATTTCAATTTCTATTCCGAAATTCTGATTTTTCAAGTTACCACCTCGGTATTTTCTTCCTGTGGCTTTGGCTTTTTAGGCTTGGGTGTTTTTACCTGTGAATCTTTCATATCAATGAACTCCCTGACATTTGCAGGGACATATTTTGCGTACAGAGAGTCCACAGATTTTTCAAGTTCTTCCTTGAAATCTAAATCACGCTGTTCCATATACATTTTTACTGCATTCAGTTTTTCATCTTCGTACATAATACTTACGCTTATTTTCTTCATAAAAAATCACCTCGTCAGTTCTTGTTGCTTTGATTTACATATTTAATATTCGGTATTTTCAACCACTTTGTCCAGCCTCGTCCTGAGAGCTGAGTTTTGACAACTCCGTAGGCTGTGCCTTGTGCTTCAATAACTTCACCGTTGCCGAGCCATTTTTCACCGACCTTTCTCATCTCACCTCCTGCCTCGTTATTTCCGGGAAACAACGACGCCTGTTGGTCGAGATATTGTTTTGTGCAGACCTGACCGTAACCGCCGTACACATAACCCCAACCATTTTTGTATGCGTTCTCGCACCACTTGACAAGGTCGAGATTGTTCTTCGTGGTCTTGTCAGTAAAGCCTGCGGTACTGATTTCCGCACCCTTGATTGACTGCATCATCTTTTGGAACTCGTCATACTTTATCTCCGTTCCGAATTTCTGATTGACGGTTTTTATCAAATCCTCATCAGACTGATTCTTCTTGAAACAGGATACAAAGTTTTTTACAAAGTCCTCATCCTCTGATTTATCGGACAGAGAAAACAGATAGATAACCTCTGCCTGCGTGTTATAGTCGGACAACTTTTTATTTTTCAGTTGATTTTCAACCTCTGTCATTGTGTCGTTAATAAGCTGTAGATTTTCCATCTGCTCGGCTGAAATGTTTTCTTGTATAGACTGATTGAGTTTGTCGGTATCAATATCCATACTTCCGTTGAAAACGGAAACAACAGCAACAATCGGCATAACCACAATTATGATTATGCCGATTACTATACCGCCTATTGTTTTTATTACTTTTTTATCTGTTAGCAGAGCAACTGCTATTTTCTTTAGTGCCGCACCTATGGTTGCACTCATAAAGACTCACCTCCGTAACGCAAAAAATCCGATTGAGATTCATTTGAGAAAATCAATCGGATTATATTACTTGTTTAAATTGTAAAGATATTCTATACTTTTATGATATCAGGATTTTTAATACTATTTTCCATTATAAGATACTGAACATTACTTTCCTGTTCTGCTCCTCTTACATAAAACTTCCAATATGCATTTGAATATCTTTTATTTAGATAACTAAAATAGTCAAAATCAATTGCACAAGAATGACCATAAACAATAATCTCTTCAATTTTACATTGATTCTTATCCAGAAAGTCTTTTAATAAGTCAATTCTGATTTCTTTGTAAAATGATTTGCACTTATCAATTAACTCTGTATATGCAGTTCTGACATAATAGTCTTCAATGCCGTTAATATGTTCTTCTATTTCAGTTTCAACATAAGGACCTCTTCCTTTTCCTCTTGCATCATAAGTATATTTTTCAGGTTTAAAATTTCCTTTTGGATATCCTAATTCCAGATTGTCTTCTCCTACTTCACCATGAATATGTAAAATCTGTTCCCATGGTATATCATAAATTTCTTCCAAAGTATGCGTATAGTTGAAAGTAATATAATACCCATCTGAATCAAGAATTTGTTCTAATAAATCATTAGCTTGTATATTACACAAAGAATCATCCGCCTTATCCGCAAATTCATATAATGCATTCTTTAAATTCCCATTCAATTCCACCTGATAGATAATGCTATCACGGTCACTTTCTCTCTCTGATAAGTAATCTGGCGCATAGGCATCAAAGATTTCCTCAAGAGTGTTAAAGTCTGGACATCCAAGCAGATTTTCAAAATCAGACCAAATATCATTTTCACGGGATTGATACAAATCCCAAAAATTATCCTGTTCATATTTTCTGGCAATATTCTTAAAGTCTGGATCAAATCTGGTTGGAAGATTATGCGCCAAATCAAATCCATTTCCTATAACAAATAATTTGTTTTTCATAATGTATCTCCTTATGTTTACTTTTTTACCATAGTATTTCTATTAAAACTATGTAGACACAAATAATTTTAACTTATTTATCATATTAACCTGCCACCCACCAAATTCCGATTTATCAGTCAGTTATTTTTAAATTATTATATCAATTTTGAATATAAATGTCTATAAACTAATTTTATCTTCCGCCTGCACTATCGAAAATCTCTGCTTTATATTCGGGAGCCTGAACGAGAAGCAAATAGCGTTCATTACCGCACCTATACAGACAAGTGCCACGCTCACCGAATTTTATTAAGGCATACTCGTTTGGCTCTACCATTAGGGCATCTTCAAAGTCTTTTGGATTGATATTGCCGGGGAAAAATAAGAAGTGATGAGTGGGAATTGAGAACAGAGGTTTTGTATATTCCTTAACGCTTGAATCCAGTCCGAACTGCTGTGCAATTCTAGGAACTTCGTTTGATGCAAGCATTATTCCAAGTCCTAAAAGCATATTGCCGGGGAAGGTTAGCAACCCGAGGAACAGCAGAGTTGTCTGCATAAATGCCGTAAGGCACAGTGCCGCTATCTGTTTCATCCACTGATTAAAGCCGTCCTGATATCCTCTCGGAACGCTGAACATATACAACGCACCTACCGCCATTTGTATGAGCAGAATTCCTCCACGCTTGATGTTCGCAAAAAAGATTTTTATTACGCAGTAGGCAAAGGCTATCATGCATAACAGATTCAATAATCCGAATGTTGTCTGGTTTGCAACTGCAAAACTGCCCTCTAAAACACTTGTGCTTTGTCCTGCTAAATCAATGCTTTGCTGTCCTGCCATTATGGAGGACAAATCCTTTGAGAATATGTTTTGCAGGCTTATACAGAACTTGTACAGTTCCACAGGCACAACACCAAACAGCGAACAGGCAAAGAAACCTTTAAGCACATTAATGGCTGTTGTTTTGATATTTGCTCTTCCGTTCTGATATTCAATAGCCACATCAAACACGGCGACGACCGTGCCTGCGACGAACAATGCCCAGCCAAAAAGCGTAAACAGGTTTATTGTCGCCTGCACCCATTCAAGGTCGAACACATCTGCTCCCATATTTCCCATCATTGTGAAGAAGTCGGCAACAGCGTTGTAAATCGTTTCATAAAGCCACTGAATCATTGTGTTCCATATAGCATTTGAGATTTGCTCACCGAGGTAATCGAACACACCTCCTATGGCACTTCCGATACCACCGATAAAATCTCCTAACCAGTCAAAAATATAAATCACCTCGCAAAAGGCTGTTATGACTCAACACAACAGCCTTTGTTTTTATTGTTATTAGAGTACCGTCCAGATGTATAGCGGTGCAGTCAGAGAGAACACAAGACAGCCGAAAAGTATTGCCGGCGCAACAAATTCAAACTGTCCGTGTTTTCTATAGTCCATATATGCGAGGGCCATTTTAACAAAGAAAAGTATAGCAAAAATCATATCAACCGCAGGAAAAACAACATTGTTTACAACACTTTTAATCTGTGTTTGAGCCGCCGTCCATGTACTTTCAATGGCTGATGATACATCTCCTGCGGCAAATACTGTTACTGCCGATATTCCGAGCATTAACAGTATTACTGATACGCCTGATAACCATTTAATTAACTTAGTTCTTCTTGATTTTATCATTTTTTACCTCCGATTTTCTTAAATCATTCTCCGATATATATCTGACTTTGATGTTCAGCTTTTCGGCGAAGCGAATCTCTGTTTTCATACCCTCGGTAATTTCATTACCGAAAACCCAAACCGCATCACAAACCCAAAGCATAGAAAGTCCTGCGTTCATACCGAGATTCCTTTCTTTATCATTTCTGTCATCTAAAATCAGCACATAAAAATGCGGTATGAACGGAGCCACACCGTTTTGCTTTAGTGTACGGCTTGCAATGCCCAAAAGATTGAATATATTGAAATCACAGCCTATTAATTCACAGTCGGGTTTGAGCTTTTCTTCTTTGTTCTGCTCAGGTTTAAAGCCACCAAGCCTGTTGTCCACATAGTCGGACAGCCACATTCCTGCAAAGGCTGTGTATGACTGCAACCGCCACATTGCAAGCTTGCCGATGTCAAGATGGACATCTTCAAAGGGATAGAGAATACAGGTAACGCCGTCATTTTGAAATACAGAGACATTCTCAAACTTTGTGTCGTCAAGAAGTATTCTCTTGTCCGTGAGCATTTTATTGATGCCGTCCACCCATTCCTGTGTTTCACCTCCGCAGCCCTGCAAGATGAGTCCTTCCTTGCCGTTCATACGGCGGAGGTCTGTTAGAGTTATTTGGTTTATTTTCATTGAGATCATTCCTTTCAAAAAAATAACAGCACCCGATTAAGAGTGCTGTCATTATAAAATTTTAAATTGTCCTTACAACGACCTCAACTTGAGTTATTACATCACGAAGCCTGTCACCACCGACAATATATTCCAATATATCATCTGCCGTATCTCCCCACATTCCTTCTATGTCAATGCATGGTTCATTGCTGAGAACATTATAATTTTTTCCATCTTTTATATAGTAGCCCTCGCCAATGTTAATTCTCCCGTCAGGATGTGTGATAGAATAAGATTTGCCTTTCCATTGAAATTCAACTTCTCCACCACAATCTACACACCATTTAAACTCGCTAATTGTTTTAAATTGATCTTCTTCGTTTTTTACAATATTTTTATTTACTTTCATCTGTGTGTTCACTTCCCTATAATACTTAAATTCTGGAACTACATCAGGATAATTTATAGGTCTCTGTGGCAATGGATTACCACGATTAGGATCCCAATTTATCATATGATCATGCGGATTTGTATGTTTATCAGGTCGATTATGGAAACTGAAATGTCTTTCCTTGGTTGCACGTCCATCATCACCAATTTTCGTTAACCTTCGTTCGCCATTCTTATCAAATGTTTCCTTGATTTCGCCCGGTTTTCCTAAAAATCGTTCATCTTCAGTCTTTTTTGGTTTCCACTTACCGCCGTAGGCACTACCTGAACCTTTCAGTGAATACATTTTATTGAAGTTCTCTGGCTGAAGCATTGTTTTGTTAACAATTATACCCTTTTTATTATGCAATGGCAAGTTCAATGATTCTTTATTGAGATATTTCCAACCGCTAAGTTCATAATCAACATAAATTATGTCACCTTGCATTTCAGGAAAAGGTTCGCTGTAACATATAATTTTACTCGGTTCTATTCGCCTGAGCATTTCTTCGTAGCCTTTCATAAAAAAGTCTTTTTGGTCTGCATGATTGTTATGTTCACGCACCATATATGTTGAAACCGCTACTATACTACCTTTTGGAATTCCATCAAAACAAAACTCAAATGTATTTTCATCACCCCAATTTACCGTAGGAATAACCTTTATATCTTTGCTTGCTAGATAAGCACCACACCAACGGTTACGAAAAGTATTATAGAGTTGCAGTGCTTTATTCATCTCTATATACATACTAAAATCAGGAGATAAAACAGCTTTGTATTTTTTTAACTTTTCCACATACTCATCAGGCTTTTTCCATATATTTTCAAACTTGTAATCATATAAGAAAAAATGCACCATACGCTCATAATTACTTTGGTCTGTATTGATTTTATCAAACCCAATTAGCAATAAATTTTCAAGTGTATCATCAGAAAAATTAGATTTAGGAATTTCAGGTATATCAAATTTTCCAACCCCATTAAATTGATTTCTCAGAAACAACTCACTTGTCCTATATTTATAATTTTCTTCTGTCATAAACAGCCTCCTAAAAGTATTCTTCACCTCAGATGGTCATCCCAAGTGAAACCGCACTGATAAACATACTCGCTTGAATAGTAAGGCGGATCACAGTAGAAAAAGGCATTATCTCGGTCATAATGCTTGAATAAAATCATTCCTTTCAATTTTTTCAAATAAAAAAGGCAACCGTTCTAATCAAAAAATTAAAACGATTGCCAATAATAAAAGAGCCAATTCTATATTTCCATAAAATTAACTCTGCTAAAACAATATTAAATTTTAAAATGGAGGAAAGGTCAAAAGTTGATGTTCAGGGGTTCGAATCTCCAAAACTGCCGAAACAGGCAAAATACATCTACGGTTTTGTAACTAAAAATCACGGGCTATACAACAAAAAAAGCCCGACAAAATCGGACTTTTTTGCGGTTATATCTTTTTTGCACAACCATCATGGTGGGAGAAGATGGATTCGAACCATCGAAGCAAAACGCAACAGATTTACAGTCTGATTGCTAACTGTAAATAAACATACGCAGGAGTAGATAAATAAGTTTTTATAGTTTTTGTCTACTTTTGGGCAATATAAAAAAATCCTCATCTGGAGAGGAAAAATTAAAAATCAATTTTAAATTATTTTGTTAGACAAACTGTTAGACAAACACAGACAGCAATTACCTTAAAATTAGTTTTGAATAAGTTAAAACCCATTCAAATAACTATTTCTGATTTTGCAAATTTCTGATTATTAAATTTATTTTTAATTTGATAAATGGTTTGTTAGACAATTTTGACTTTACACATTGCAAACTAATCCTATTTTTGATATAATATAATAGGGTTAGTATAAAATCACAAGGAGGTTGCTATGGCTAACAATCTAATAATTAATCGGCTGTTTACTTTAGCAGCCTTTCAAAAACTAATTGACGGAACAGATAGTAGAGTCTATTCAGAAATCGTGAATTCATATGTAGATAAATCTGCTGTTCATACAAACGGTGAAGCAATTGCAGAAATATACAAATTTATGAAAAAAGAATATAGAAATCAATACTACTATAAAAACACAATTTTAAACAGACTTTTGTTAGGTGTACACAGTATCAATACTACTACTGCATTAACAGAAATTCCAATATCCACATCAAAAGCAGATTTTGTTTTAATAAATGGTAAAGCAGTTGTATATGAGATAAAAACAGAATTGGATAATCTTGAACGCTTGGAAAGCCAGATTAACAACTATTACAAAGCTTTTAATCATGTATGTGTTCTTACTTGTGACGAATATGCTTCTATCTTACTTGATAAATTAGCTAACACAAAAGTAGGAATATACGTTTTGACTGAGCGAGATTATATAAGACGGTTAAAAGAACCCGAAAAATTTGATGATTTATTAAATCAAGAAGAAATATTTAGAGTTTTAAATAAGCCTGAATTTGAAGAGATAATTAAACAATATTACGGTAAACTACCTACCGCTACTCAAGTAAAATATTATAGTAAGTGTAAAGAATTATTTTCTGAAATTCCTTTGCAAAAAGCATACAGTCTTTTTTTGAAACGATTAAAAAAACGTAATACTGTTACAAATAAAAATTCGTTTAAAAAAGTACCTTATGAAATAAAATCACTTGCATATTTTTCTCAATACAAAGATATAGATTACTCTAATCTTGAACACTTTTTATCATCTAATATAGGAGGTTAAAGCCATGTATTTTCCTTACTTAAGAGGCAGACAATATGAATTACTCGCATTAAGAGAATTAATCGAAAATGACAGATTAAGTGATAATATTATACCCATAATTGAACCTGTCAAGATAACCTCAACTTTATTAAGTACTATCAAAACATTTATTAATAATAATAAAAAAATGATTATTATCAGAAATCCAAAAGTTGGTAATTTTATTGCTGACAGTCATACTTCAAAAAATAAAGGTATATTTGAAAGTATACAACAAGTCCTCTGTGACAGCAATATATATTCTGGTATAATAATTGATGATAATAGTAAAGAAAACGTGAATCTCTTATTAAGTCAAAGAATTCCGTATAGTCAAATGGTTGCACTATGTTTAAAGGGTGACTCTATAGATAACTGGAAATCTGTTTTCACTAATAATTCACCTCATTATAATATTATTCCATACTCTCCATCGTTTAGGAGTATCCATGAAGGTAGAGTGATGTTGGATGATAAGTTTGTTAAATTACCACGCAATAGCGATTACTTAAATTGTGCTGATGAATTTTTTTCTGATGACCATATTTTCTATAAGGATGATAGATACAAAGGTTTTTCAGACTACTCAATAGTTGGTAAAGAATACTCTGATTCTGGTTTTGCGCCTTATGCTGTTGCAATTCATATTGTTTATCCTGCATCTATCTCAGATGAAACATTAAGAATTCATCATTTCGTATCTGATAGCAATTTTGGTATTGAAGACCCTGCAAATAAATTTTATGAAGCATTAACAAAATTAGTTATTTGGAATAAAAAGAAAAAACTCGATACTTTGGCAATAAAAGAGTTTGAAAGAATGTACGATAGTGAAACATATCCAGGACTTGGAGTTATAAAAAAACTTTCTATTATGCACCACCTTGAGTGGATGGGGAATTATTTGGATGGGGTGTCAAAATGATTTTCTGTGACGAATGTTTCAAGGATGAACAAATTAAATCTATAATTGTAGGTGCAACTCTGAATGATCATCGTTCAAAAGGTAACTGTCCTATATGCGGTAAAAAGAATGTGTTTCTATACAATACAGATAAAGACAGCAAATTAAATGATTTTTTTTATGAATTAATTAACATTTATACTCCGCAAGATTTATTACCCTCTGATTATCCTTCTAATGATGTCCATATGATTGCAGATGAATTAAAAAACGAATGGAATATTTTTTCAGATGAACTTAAAACAAGTGATATTTACAATATAATTAAGACTTTATCTCCAAAGATTTATTCTGAAACTCCTAATTATTTTATTAGTCCTGTTGGTGTACCCGAAAAATATGACCAGGAATATTTGAAAATACATTCTATACTTAGAGGGCATAGTTGGGAGGAGTTTGTCGAAAGTATAAAACATGACAATAGATTTCATACACAACTTATCAATACAGATAAATTAGAAACATATTTATCTTATCTTAGAAAAGATTACGAAAAAGGCAAATCTATGTATAGAGGTCGCTTATGTTATAGTGACAAGGAATACGAGCCAAAAGAAATGGGCGCTCCTCCAATTGAATTCGCAAAGGAAGGTCGAGCAAATTCAACTGGTATTAGAAGATTATACCTTGCCGATAGTGAAAAAACTTGTATTCACGAAATACGTTCTGGAGCATTTGACAGCATATGTATCGGAAAGTTTTCTTTATGCAAAGATATTTCTGTAATTGATTTTAAGCGAATAAGTAAATTTAGTCCTTTTAACGGAGATTTCGATTTTCTTGAATATTTGGTAAACAAACCTATACTAAATAAAATCGATAAAGAGATGGGACGTGCTTTAAGGGCAGGCGATAATCATCTTGATTATATACCTACACAATATTTATGCGACTTTATTAAAACTCTTACTTATAAATCAGATGAAAAATATAGCGGTGTAGAATATTCAAGTACACTAAATCCAGGCGGAAATAATCTTGCAATATTCTATCCTGATTTATTTAAATGCACTAAAGTAAAAAAATATACAGTAAATTCACTTAAATACGATTTTTCGTAACTATACGGGAGCTGTATCATTTCAATAACAACAAAGAGGTTAAGCAATTTTTTCTAATGCTTAACCTCTTTTTTTATTTTGTTGATTACAGAGCATTCCCATACCATAACAATCCTCTATATTTTTGTTCTCAATTAACATTATGCCTCATCACCTACAAAACTGCATATTGTCATATTAATACCTCTTTTCTATTTTAAATATGATTACTTTTCTATTAAAAAGTGTACCACATATAAATCACAACCAGTAAAATTAAGTTATACTCCAATAAATTTTACAAATTACTGAAATACATAAATAGCAATAAACATTAACACCATAGCTACTAAGGAAGAAATAATTACCAAGATACCTAAAAAGCTATTCCTACCATAAGTTATACTATATAAATGATTCTCATATGTCGCTACCAAAGCTACAAGAAAAAACACTACAAGGAAAATATATAAAATTATCATAAGTACAACCACACCTTTCCTTTTATTTTATTATATTATACCATATATCATAATTAAGTTAAATACTTTCTTTAGTATAATATTTATTTTTAACATAGAAAAAGAGGGTTCATAAAGAACCCTCTCTTCCCTAATAATTTTTTAAAGGATTTGTACTTGTTATCTAATTAAATACCCCCAACACACTTAGTTGATAAGAACTTTCTTATCCCAGTGATCATTTTCAGATACTTCCTCGTCATAAGCTGGGGTGATTGTCTCAGTCCAAGCCTTTGAAACAACTTCTGTATAGGCTTCTTTCCAATAACCATCTTCTACTGTTTTTGTGCCTACCTGAACCTGCTGTTTTTCAGCGTGATATGAGCCTCTGCCACCATTTTCTCTTACTTCCCAAAGAAGATGGGTCTTTCTCTGGTTAGCATCTGCTAACTGTTGACCGCAATCATTGCAAACATCTACCCAATCATAATCATACACTGGTTCCTCGTGAGTACCTGTTACAATCCACTCTTTATCGTGATGTTTTGTCACTGCAGGGTGATATTTTGTCACAGCATCGTGGTGCTTATAGTACTTGTATTTCGGAGCCTCAGTCGCTGTAGTATTTGACGCTGGCTTATTATTTGAAGAGTTGCTCGGCTTGGACGCTGGCTTCTGGTTGTTACTTGAAGAACTGCTATCATTCTTGGTGTTTGAAGAAGTGTTGTCTTTCTTTGATGTATTTGACTTGGTATCTTCTTTCTTTTCGGTGTTACCCTTGTTGCTGTTGTTTTTGTTAGATACCGTAGTTTTTACATCGTCAACCTTAACTGTAACTGTCTTACCGTCATCGGTTTTTACTGCTACTTTGCCGTCTTTTACTTCAACTTTCTTACCATTCTTATCTGTGATGTTGCCGTCTTTGTCGACCTTGATTTCACCCTTGTCTACCAAATCTTTAACTGCCTTTGGTACTGTAGTCTTAGGTACAGTTGTTGGAACAGTTGATGTCTGTACGGTTGAAGATATTACTGACGGCTCTGTCGGTTCTTTCTCAGCGTTACAGCCTGCAAGAATGCTTATGCCGACTGCTGATGTGCCTGCAAGTATTGTAGCACCGCAAACAACTGCGATTACCTTGGCTTTTACTGTCGCATTTGCTGTTGCCTTTACGATAGATGACACTGTTGACTTTGCACCTGTAGCAATGCCTTTTGTTGCAGAGGTTGCAAGTGTCTGTCCGTTCGGGAGCTTGATTGTAATGTTCGGTACTGCAAGGCTCTTTGCTTCTTCCTTGAAAATAGTTGTAAAGAACGGCACAAATACAACACCGTGAAGCCTGTCACCGCTTTTATTTTCATAATCTTCAATTGCAGTTTTCATCTTTGCTCTTGAAGAGTTAAGTCGAGATTTTACCGTTCCCTCTGAAATTTCAAGTCCCTGTGCAATTTCAGAAATTGACATTTCATCAAAATAAAACATTAAAACAGTCTGATACTGATTGAATGAAAGTGTGTCTTCCATAATCTGTAAAAGTACTTTTCTTTTTTCGGTTTTGGTTATGTACTCCTCGGGGAGCATTAACTCATCTGTTTCTGCTTCTGTAATCAGAACTTCATCATCTATCTGATATTCCACCTTTCCTTTCAATTTGTTTTTGCATTTGTTTACAGCTATTGATATAATCCAACCGCAAAACTTTTGTTCATCATTGAGTGTGTCAAGCTTCAAAAAAGCTGTAATGTAGGTTTCCTGCATTATGTCTTTTGCATTTTCTTCATCTTTGAGCAAAGAAAGGCAGTTGTACCACACATCATTATGTGTAAGCTCATACAGCTTATCAAATGACTTTTTGTTACCGCTTTTTGCACTTGATACAAGCTCTTTGATTGTCTTCATAATATTTCCTCCTTTTTTGTTATTTTTTGCGTTCCTATATATTAGACAATTCAGAACGCTAAAAGGTTCATTTTTTGCGAGAAATTTTTTGAAAATTTTTAAAAAATCAATTTTTACTGCTCAAATCATAAATTGAACCGTTATCAAGAAATATCATTTTATTCGGTATGGGATTTTCTGAATTGTTTCTGTTCCAAAATTTATAATTTTGATAATCTTTTTCTCTCATATCAGTAGGATAAGTCCCTGCTGTGTAAAGAGTTAATTCGTCGGTTGTGTCAAAATCATTATCACAGCGTTCTATCGTCCACTCTTTGCCGTTTATATATCTTGTTTCAGGCTCATCATCAATAACAGTATCACTGCAATTAAAGGTATACTTATTATCACTTATCTTTTTAAGATTTGTAATAACACCACTGCATACAGATTCATAATATTTATCTGCCGAAAAGCCTTTGACTTCACATTTAAATGTACCGTCATCAGCTATTTCAACCGTACTGCTAACCATACCGTTTTTAATAACCCTGTAAAATCCTGCTATCGGACTGTAATCTGCATTGTTTTGGGAGTCGCTGTCATACTTAGCTAAAAAAGACATTGCTTCTGAATATGACATACCTTTGCATTTCTCAGGGCTGTAATAATTGCCGTAATCACTATCCAGATAATCACTGTATAACAGCAAAGAACCCATATTATCAAGAATATCGTATTTATACTTATCACATTTATCGTAACCGACTTCTTCATCAAACAGGTTGCCTGAATTGCTTAAATTAGGAATTTCACTTTTAAGCTGATCCATAGTAAGCTTAAAATCAACCTCATTTTCTTCACAATTATCTGTTGTAAATTTGAAAATTTTACAAACATTATTTGTCAATCTTCGTTGTGTAAACAAGTATAAGTCTTTACCGTCAGATGATTTAAATAAAATGTACGGGTCATATGTTCGTTGAAGTGATGATTGCAATTGGTAATTGTCCCTGTCTTTAAAAGAAATCTCTTTACATTCTCCGTCAGAATAAGTATAGATATTAAGCGTTACATATGTGTAATCATTGTAGGTATCTTCATAAGACTTAACAAATATCAGTTCAGGAGTATCATCTCCCATTATATCCTCAAAAACAATTTGCTTTGACTCATCTGTTTTGTTCTGATAATCATACGCTCTGATTTCAAAGGCATTTTGTTTCAAAACGGTTTTATACGCCTGATAGGCTTCGTGATAATCAGGTTTAGGAGCTTGTGTAGTTTCTGCAATCGTTGGTTTTGTTTGTTCCTGTGTAGTTATTTGCTGTGTAGTAATTTGCGTAGTTGCTTGGTCGGGTGTAGCGTTTGAAACTTCATTCTTTCCGTTACAACCACTTAATGTAACGCTTGTCATTGGCACTAACATTGCAATCAGCATTACAAGACATTTTCGTTTTTTAGCTTTCATAAAATTTCATTTCCTCTTTATTTATTTTTGGCGACAAAGGGCTTATGCTGTAAGCTCTATATATTAGACATTTTAAATGTCTAAAAGGTTCATTTTTTAAGAGATAAATTTAATTTTATAAAAACTTTTTATTTTTCAGTAAAAAAGGGTGCATAGAACAAGCTACGCACCCGAAAAATACATAGCCCTTTTGTCGCCAAACAAATTCAACGCTTACTACAAGTATGCTGAAATAGAGCCTGCATTTTTACCGAAATAAAAATACACACTTAGATGAACTTGAAATTAAATTTTTGTTTGGCACTTTTATTTTAGCATACAATATGTGAAAATTCAATATTTTTGTAAAATAAATTTCAAAAATTATATGAATGAAACTGTAAAATTTGAAGTAATTTCAATTTTAGGGGGAACAACTTTTCAGCTGTTCCCCTTTTTTGTCAACTGTGTAATGTTGGAGTTTTGTTTTCGCTTTGATTATACTTTTCAGAACCGAACATATCACGGATTTCATCAAGCGTTAATTCTCGTTTGCTTTTCTTGCGGTACGGCTCTGTGTGGTAGTACCAAGCCTGTTTTTTATGAGCGTATCGGAATTTTAATTCTTTCAACATTTCTTTGTGTGCTTTGGTATTTCCTGATACCCAAATCCAAGTACCGCAAATTTCAACCTCAATGTCCGAAAGGCTTGTAAGCACATTGATTATATTTATAAATTCCTGCGGTGTTTCCGTTGTTTCTTTGGTGTAGGTTTCGCCCTCTGAATTTGTATGTATATTTTTCAGGCGTTCCCACATAATTTCATATTCATTTTGCATTACCTTAAATTCTTCTGTATCACCGCCTAAATCGGGGTGAAGCTGTTTAGCTAATCTTCTGTATTCCTTTTTGAGGTCTTCGGCTGTTTTGCATTTTGTAAAGTATTTCATAATGGTTTCTCCTTTGAAAGTTGATTTCAATTAAAATTTATATTCGGTAATTCTGAATTGGTGGGCTTTTAATAAGTCCGATTTAGATATTCACGCTGTATTTTTCACTCCTTTCTGATTTTTTTATATTCGTTTAAATCGTCATCGTCTGGGCTTTTTGAGCATTAAAAGCGTAGTGAAATTTCATAAGTCAAGAAGCAAGTTTACGATACGCCGTAGGGCAATTCTTTACTTATAAAATAAGCGGAGCAAAATGTGAAATTAAAGCCTACGGTGACGATTTGAATATAGAAAACAGTTAAGGCTTGTGAGCGTGAATATCGGCAAAAATCGGACAAAAAAATAACGCTATGGCAAAATAGTCATAGCGAACCTTATAAAACAAACCGCAGAAAATATAAAATTCCCTGCGGTTTCCTATTATCAAGTATTTTCCTTTGCTTGCATATCTTCAAGAACAGAAATTAATGTATCTATTTCCTCTTGATGTTTAGCTATATCAAACATTTTTTCATAATCTGCATATACTTCTTTGGTTTTATCATCCACCTTGTAAAACACACAAATATCCTGTTCATTATAAATATTTTTCTCTATTAATTTCTTTTTAAAATCAGAATCACTTAAATTAATAATTTCAGAAATTTCATCTACTGTATCTGTAGTTTTCCAAACTCCATAAGATTTTCCTGTGCCACACTTTAAAACATCCTCTGATACGAGAAAAATCCTTGACAATCTTTTAATTTCAGTTCTTGTCAATTTTGGAGTTTCACTTTTTCTTAAAGAAGAAATACTGCTTTGAAATTTATCTTTACCAACATAAAGCAATTGTTTTATGTTGGTATCGGATAAATTTTGTATATTAACAATAGCAGTAAATATATCACAAAATGATTTTGGTATTCTGCTAATGAAGTCATAAACAATATCTCTATATTCGGCTTTTAATTTGTCTATTCTTTGGTAAGAGAAATCCCAAACAGCAGAACCGTCATATTTCTCAACGCAATTCAAGAAATTTTCGCATTGGCAATTTCTAAAACGGCTATCATTTGAACTTGAGTATTCGTACTTTAAAGAGTTTATAGGAGTATTACAATATTCTGTCAGAATATTTTTATATTTATTATATATACTGTTGAGTTGATCTAATGAACAATTATCCCCATTATCATGATGAGCTTTTAATTTTTTAATTCTCGACCATGCTGCATTAATACATTTATCCGAACAGTAACTCTCATCATCTTCTAATAAAGACTTAATTTTTCCGATTACTTCAACTGTATATTTTTGACAGTCTTCAATAAAAAATTCTCCGTCACTTGAATCATTAAATAGTACTGCCACAGACTTAATAATTCGATGAAGATTTTCTACGCAATCAACAAATTCAATATCTAACTTTTTATGTATATCCCTATTTGTTTTCTTTTTGCTAAAATTGAGTATAAAACTTAGTTGTTCATCAAAGTTTCCTTTGAAGTTGAACATCTCGGATATATTCCGAACTTCTGATTTAAAATCTTCATCATAAGGTTTCTTATTCTTATCGTATTCTACATAATCTGAATAAAATAAGGAATAGTCACTGATAACCTGATGAGCAAAAGGACAAGACATACACTGATTAATTTTGATTTCTACATTTGTTTTCATTTTGAAAACTCCTTTTTTAAATGATTTTTTTGGATAACTTCTTTTTATTTTTTATCCGTAACTTAATATACACTATTTCTCTATTTTTTAAGTTACATTTGCAAGTGTAACTTAGTGAAATTTAAATATATGCTACTATATAGGTGTCAAAAGGAATTAATAAAGCAGTTTTGATTTTCAAAATATTACACCCATTCTACATTTTCATATATAATAGTAAAATCAAAACCACCCGTCCAACGGGTGGTTTGCTCTAGGGCTATAAGCCCATGCTA
>OBAI01000178.1_pt1 | contig 83929 bp, 66 predicted proteins | sample 1517461 | NCBI WGS metagenome assembly OBAI01 (sample SAMN04571696, study PRJEB22368) | human gut metagenome | biome: human gut; material: stool | host: Homo sapiens | place: Luxembourg | collected 2012-06-29
AGCCACGCATTACGCCCGCCTTTCCTCCTTTTGTCAAACTTTTTTTTATTTTTTTTTGGATTAAATTCCTCCCCCCCATTCGCGCATATATAGACAGCCATATTGCATATTCCGTAAATATTCAAATTTATAATGTTCATATTTCGGTTGTTTAGATGCAATAACCCTATCCCCACCCAATACAAAAAACAAAGCCGCACAAAAGAACCGCGCCCTCAATGAAAAAAACGCGCGCTTCTTTTGCGCGAAAAAATTGGGTTAGAATTGATTAGCGTTGCAATGCATGCGCCACCACCCTCTGCATAAAAACAAAATTGAACGCCAGTCCGCATTTGAACACAAAGTTTTTTCAATGCTTTATTTTTTTCTTACGCCCGTCATACTGGATTTTGAATCGAACGAAAGTCGTATATGATGGGAAAATTGCCAATATATTTGCTTGTAGCGGCCGAATGTATCTTTTGCGCGCACTCGCTTGCGGAACAGCATTCGACTGAAAACAAATCATATTATAAATACATAGAAAATAATTGCGGACATTTTGACTATACAAAGATCTCCAAGCATCCGCGAATATTAATGCTTGAAGAAGATAAAAAAGATATACTGGAGAATTTAAAGAACAATCCGCGAATAGCCAGAATCCACGAGTCTATTTTAAAATGCGCCGATAGCATCTTGGACTTGCCGCCAAATAAGCGGATACAAACAGGCAGAAGACTCCTTTCTGTTTCGCAAGATGTTTTATCCAGAGTATTCTTTTTATCCTATGCGTACAGAATGACTTTTGATGAAAAATATTTATATCGAGCAAAAGACGAGATGGAAGCCGCGGCAAACTTTTCAGATTGGAATCCGCCGCATTTTCTAGATACGGCAGAGATGACAATGGCTCTGGCAATAGGGTACGATTGGCTGGGAGATAAATTGCCGAAAACTTCCAGGGAAAAAGTAAAAAACGCCATTATTGAAAAGGGGTTAGTCCCTTCTTTAAAGAAAGAAAATTCGGGCGCATTTAAAACAACGACAAATTGGAACTCCGTATGCAATGCCGGAATCGTATTTGGGGCGCTAGCGGTATTTGACGACAACCCTAAGATGGCGGTCGAGATAATAGAAAGAGCAATTGCATGCGCCCCCCTTGTAATGGAACCCGCGTATTATCCCGACGGTGCCTATCCGGAAGGCTATATGTACTGGAACTATGGTACGACGTTTCAAGTCCTTCTATGCGCCGCGCTGGAATCGGCATTCGGAAGCGATGCGGGAATTTCAAAAGCGCCGGGTTTTTTGAACAGCATAAATTTTATACAGTACATGAGCCGTCCTAGCGGGATTTCTTTTAATTTTGCAGACTGCACTGAAGCATTATATTCCAGCGCTACTTTATTTTGGATGGCAAAAAAACTAAACGATTTTTCCGCGTTAAAAACACAAATGCGCTTTTATGACGAGAAGAAAGAATTCGCCACCGAGAAATTATCCGTTTGGGAGAACCGGAATCCCCAAAAATTGCTTTATAAAAATTATTCCCGTGTTCTCCCATGCTATGTAATATTCGGACACGATATTGATTTCTCAAAAATTCGCGCGCCTCAAAAAAAACTGTGGATCGGACGTGGAGAAAATCCCGTAGCCCTTGTAAGGACAAATTGGAATATCGGGGAAGGTTTGTATTTGGGAATAAAAGGAGGCAAAGGCAATCTTAGCCACGCGCATCTGGATGCAGGCAGCTTTGTGTTCGACTCCGGAAATATTGCATGGGCTGTGGATTTGGGCGCTGAGAACTATCACTCAATGGAATCCCAAGGCATATCTCTGTGGAAATATGAAAATGGATCTTCGCGCTGGAAAATTTTACGCTACCACAACATGGCACACAATACACTTTCCGTCGACGGGAACGAACATATATACGACGCATTCGCCCCGATCTCAAAGACATTCGATTCCGAAGAAAAACGCGGAGCGGAAGTAATTCTCACAGATGTCTTGGGACGCAAAGTAAAAAGCGCAATCCGACAAGCCTATCTGGAAAACAATAAAATAGCCGTTATAAAAGACTCTATTGAATCTGCGGAAAAAAAGATTTTGCTGCGATGGAATATGTGCACTCCCGCCGCGGTTAAGCTTTTGCCAGAATTGAATACAATAGAGCTTAAAAAAGACGGAGAAAGCTTGAAGGTAGTTGTGGAAAGCAATTTAAATTTGCGGCTAAAAACCTGGTCAGCCCAACCTAAAACAAAATACGAAACACCCAATTCCGGTAAAATATTTGTAGGCTTCGAATGCGAAGTTCCTCCCCATACGAAGCTAAATACAACCGTAAAGCTTATTCCCCTACAATAAGGAAGGCCTTGCCTACAATAATTGCCGCAAGAAAAATTTGACTTACACCTGCCGCCCCCTACCCTTGCTATGTATGGCGCCATTAAAAGAAGACTTAAAAGAGGCTTTAGATTCCGTATTGGATTTCTTGGCGCCCCGCAAATGCGTGTGCTGCGGCGAAATCAACCCTTCCGGGAGATACAAATATATCTGCCCCGATTGCGAAGCTAGCATTCCTCCATCAAAAGGAGCTAGATGCCTGGTTTGTTCCGAAATAATAGGAGACGCCTCGCAAGCAAATATGATTGGGTGCCCACATTGCAGAGAGAACCCGCCTCACTTCAACAGAAGCATGACATCTACCGTATTCGGCGGCGCCATAAGAAAACTTATAACCGGATTAAAATATAATTCTTCTGTTCATTACCTGTCAGATATAACCGAATTTATGCGCCAAACGCCCTGCTTGGAAGAATTTTTGTTGGACGCGGTTCTCGTTCCAGTACCATTGCACTATTCGCGCCGCTTGAAAAGACCCTATAACCAAAGCGAGTTAATTGCAAAATGCCTTATAAAAGCATTTCCTAGAGCCAATTGGCATCATAGCAAATTCATTAAAACGCACCCGCCATACAGCGACTCAAACCAGACTGGGCAGACAAGAGCGAGAAAAGAATATGGAAGGCGCTTTCGCATTTAGGAAAACAATCCCCATAGCACATGCCACCCGCATTGTCATAGTCGACGACGTAATGACGACAACCGCAACCTTATCGGAATGCGCCAATACTTTAAAGAAGTGCGGTTTCATAAATATTGACGCTTACGCGTTTGCCAGAAAACTTTAGCTCGCCTTAGAAAAAAATGTTCCACGTGGAACATTTCTCAAAAAAGCGTTTTTTAGCAATGCCGCCAAAAACGCACAAAACATACCCTAAAAGAGATTTACACCCCCTTTTGGATGCAATGCATGCATAAGAGCGTAAAAATCGATTTTAGGGGCATTTTTGAGGTCCGTTTTTTCTAAAATATAGAAATTTTATAAATTCAAAGATTTACACGCAACCATTAGAACATTCACATCAGCAGGGGAAACGCCGGATATTCTAGAAGCCTGTCCAATGGTAGAAGGTTTTGCTGCGTCAAGTTTTTGGGCAGCTTCAATCCTTAATCCTTTTATAGATTTAAAGTCCAAGCCAGAAGGAATCTTTACATTTTCATATGCAGCCGATTTTTCTATTTGCCTCATATCGCGATCCAGATACCCCTTATATACAACCCGGTAAAGTATTTCATCGCGCGTTTGAGGGGATAATGCTTGAAAAGCCCAAGGGAGCTTTTTTGATGCTCCAACCCCTTCCCGGCGCAGCATTGCCGCGTCGGAAGAGTTTTCAATCTTTCCAACCCACTCCGCGACATCCTTTATTTTTTTAGCTATTTTTTCGCGGCGGCCGGCGGGAAGAAGGCCCAAACGGCTTGCCTCTTCGAATAATCTTAATTCCGCACTAGAATGATTTAATAGCAACCTATATTCCGCGCGGCTTGTAAACATTCTATACGGTTCCTTTGTCCCTTTTGTCACAAGATCGTCTATCAAAACCCCGATATAGCTTTGATGGCGTTTTAAAACCATAGGTTCTAAATTGCAAACTTTTGCAGCTGCATTTGCGCCGGCGACAAGACCCTGCCCCGCAGCCTCTTCATATCCGCTAGTTCCGTTTATCTGGCCCGCGCAAAACAGGCCCTCCACGACCTTTGATTCAAGGGTCGCCAATAGTTGGGTTGGAGGAGCATAATCATATTCGACAGCATATGCAGGACGCAACACTACCGCTTTTTCAAGGCCTGGAACGCTATGTATTATATCAAGTTGGACATCAAATGGCATTGATGTCGAAAGCCCGTTTATATACCACTCGTCCGTTCCCCTGCCTTCGGGCTCTAAAAATAGCCTATGCCCGTCTTTATCGGCAAATTTTACTATTTTATCCTCAATGCTCGGGCAATAACGCGGCCCTATCCCTTTTATCTCGCCCCCATACATAGCAGACCGGTGAAGGTTTGCCCTTATTATATCTGCGGTGGTATTATTTGTGGAAGTTTCGTAGCATACGAGCTGGTTTTTCCCAAATCCTTCGAATTCTCCATATTTAAGGAATTGTTCCACGTGGAACAATTCCTTTTCCCATAGAGCATTGTACTCTTCCGCCGAAATCCGCTTGTGTTCTAATTTATGCAAAGCGCAAAGGCGCTCGCTAGAGGCATTTTTTATATTTTCAAGATATTCTTGCGAAAATTCCTTATCGCAAATATTGCACAATGGTCGCAAATCTTTTGGATCGCGCGTATCGTAAAAAGCAAAAAGGCATGGAGGATTATCACCGTATTGTATTTCCGTTTTAGAAAAATCTATGGAAGAACCCAAAATTCTGGCGGGTGTTCCAGTTTTCAGCCGTCCAAGCTCAATTCCATTGCTTATAAGGCTGCCCGATAATTTTCGGGCGGAAAAATCTCCCATTCTTCCGCCTTCGGTCTTTGAGGATCCAACATGCATCAATCCTTTTAGAAACGTACCGGTAGTAAGAATTCCGGTTTTTGCATAGAAAGATACCCCCAAATTTGTTTCAACCCCTTTAAAAACACCGTCTTTTACGATTATTGCGGTGACTTCCGCCTGAAACAAATCCAGATTTGGAAATGTTTCCAAGACTCTTTTCATTCTGAACTGGTAGGCTTTTTTATCGCATTGCGCCCGGGGAGCTTGGACGGCCGGGCCTTTGGAGCCATTTAAGACCCTGAACTGAATGCCCGTTGCATCCGCATTCACGGCCATTTCTCCGCCCATAGCGTCTATTTCGCGCACAATATGGCCCTTCGCAAGTCCGCCTATGGCGGGATTGCAGCTCATTTGGGCGATTGTGTCGAGATTGCCTGTAAGGAGCAGAGTTTTCACTCCCATTCGCGCCGAAGCAAGCGCGGCCTCGCACCCCGCATGCCCGGCTCCACATACGACAACGCCGTAGGGACTACTTTCATCAATTCCTAGCATTTTGCGCATAATCGACCATTTAAAACGTTCGCGCAAGAAAAATTCGGGACAAATCATAGTTTGTCCATATATAAAAATACGGAGAAGGGCGGGGGGACAAAAAAAAGGTTGACAAGGTTCGGCAAATTTTAAGCGTTAATAAGTCAATGACGAAAAAAAGACTTCGGGAGATGCTGAAAATATCCCTAATTGGAGCTTTTGTCCAACTGGGATGCGCACAGTCTGCATTTGCGGCATCAGTAAAGGGAGAATACCTTTTTGAAATAGGAGGGTTTGGAATTACAAATTCCATGGCTACCACTTGGGTATTCGCCATTATAATAATTTTGCTTTTTAGATTTTTGATTCGCGGAGGAGCGAAGCTTATTCCATCCAACGGGCAGCTTGTAATAGAAACCATAGTGGAATCGCTTTCTTCCATTCTCGAGCCGGTTATGGGACAACGCGCATTCAAGGCGGCGTTTCCGCTTTTATTGGGATTTTTTTCATACATCCTGCTGATGAATTGGAGCGGAATTCTTCCAGGCGTAGGCTCTATAGGGCTTGAGAAAACCGTTGATGGCGCAGAAAAGTTCGTCCCATTTTTTAGGCCTGCGGATACGGATTTAAACACTACGCTGGCATTGGCAATGATATCTTTTGGAGCGTGGTTTTACTTTGTTATGAAATACGCGGGGCCAAAGGCGTTTTTACACGACACTTTCGGAAATAAGGCGGACAAAAACGATGTAGCCCTTCCGATATACATATCGTTGTTTGCCGTATTTTTCGCAGTGGGATGCATAGATCTTATCTCTATAATAATGCGTCTCTTATCGCTATCTTTTCGACTTTACGGCAACTGTTTTGGAGGAGAAGTCCTGTTAGATAATATGCACAATATTGCAATATCTCTTCCTAGGTTTTTCAGTTGGATAATTCCGATTCCATTTTACTTTTTAGAGTTTTTGATAGGGCTTATACAAGCCTTTCTCTTTACGCTTTTAACGGCCGTGTATATAGGACTCCTCACGGCGCATGAAGAATAGGAAATAGCGTGGATTAGTCTTTATCAAAACAGGAAGCCATCAAAAGTTTTTGAGATGCAAAATTTAACAAAAAAACAATACAAGCAAATAAGAACGAGGTAATACCATGATAGAAATACTCGCAGAAGGAGCAAATCAAATTAGTTCAATTGGCGGAAGCATCCAAGGCGCGCTGGGCTGCATGGGCGCGGCGTTGGGCGTAGGATTTGTCGGGGCAAAAGCGGTTGACGCAGTCGGGCGCAATCCGGGCGCATTCGGCAAGATTATGGTTATGGGAATCTTGGGAATGGCGCTGGCGGAAGCAGTTGCGTTTTATTCACTTTTCTTGGGCAAGTAATCGCGAAAAATGCACGCTATTATTGCAACGGGTGAAAGCCCTTTGGCGTTTTTGACGCAATTTGGAGTTGAATGGCAGCTGCTCATAAGCCAGGCAATCTCCTTTGCGCTTGTCACTGCCGTCTTATATTATTTCGCTTTTAAACCGGTCATAGCCAAGGCGCAAGAGCGGCGCCAGATTATCGAAAAGGGTTTAAGCGACGCCGAAAACGCACGCAAACAGCTTGAGTCCTCCGAGGCCGAAGCTTCCAAGAAATTGGCGCAGGCGGCTTTGGAAAGCTCTGAAATTCTGCGTCGCGCAAATGACGACGCAAAACGGACAATCGAACGTGCCGCCGAAGAAGCCGCCGCAAAAGCGGCAGATATACAAGCCCGTGCGGAAGCGCAAATAGAAGCAGAAAAGCTCAAGATGCGCGAGGATCTTAAGGCCGAGCTTTCCGGACTTGTCGTAAAAGCGGCCGAATCGGTGGTCGGAGAAATTCTCACCCAAGAACAGCGCGGAAAGCTTGCCGAGCTCGCCGCAAAAAAATTGGGAGATGCGCGCTAAGTGAATATCAAAACGCAAATAAAGATATTGCTGGACGAGTCTTTCGGCTCCGACGGACTGGTCGACGCCGACCGCGTTAATGCGGTTTGCGACTACATTCAGCAAACCTTTCCGGACGACAAAAAAATTTCGGCTTTAAAGCGATATTTGCGAGCATTACTGCCGGAACTTTCGCGTGAAAATGTTTTGATAGAAACGTCCGGGAAAATCGATTCTGAAACTTTGGCTCAGCTGAAAAATTTCGCCTATAGGCAAACATCCCGCAAAAATCTCCGATTTAACGAAAAAATAGACGAATCCCTTTTGGGAGGCGTGAGAATAACCTGCGCGGACACAATATGGGAAGTTTCCGCAGCGGACGCGTTGAAATCAATACTCTGAGATAGGACAAAGCCTCCATATAAATTTAATACGATGAACGAAATATTGAATGAAATCAGCAGGCGCATATCGAATATCGAGAGCGCCAACCGCAAAAGCAACGTCGGTAAAATAACCTCGCTGGCCGACGGAATCGCACACCTCAACGGGTTAAGCGAAGTAATGTACAATGAGATGATAGCCTTTGACGGCGGAGTATTTGGAATCGCTCTAAATTTGGGGGAGGACGAAGTCGGCTGCGTGCTCTTGGGCGATGTTTCCTCCTTAAAAGAGGGGGATGAAGGCAGAACGACCGGAAAACTTCTCAGCGTGCCCGTCGGGAAAAACTTATTGGGCAGGGTAGTGGACGTCTTGGGAAGGCCGATAGACGGCAAGGGCGAAATATCCGCCGACGAATACTATCCGGTGGAAAAAATAGCCCCGGGAATACTTCCCCGCAAATCAGTAAACCAGCCTTTGCAAACTGGAATCCTTGAAATTGACGCAATGATTCCCATAGGGAGAGGCCAGAGAGAACTCATAATCGGCGACCGTTCTACAGGCAAAACTTCAATTGCCCTTGATACTATAATAAACCAAGCCCGCATCAACCGCGAGGGATTGAACGGAGGAGACCCCGACTTCAGGCCGGTCTATTCAATATACGTGGCTATCGGACAAAAAAACGCAAACATTGCGCGCACCATCCAGCTTTTAGAAAAGCACGGCGCCTTGGAATACACAATAATTGTCGCCGCTTCCGCTTCCGAAAACGCTGCCAACCTATATATAGCCCCTTACTCCGGATGCGCCATGGGCGAATGGTTCATGCAAAATGGCATGGATGCTTTGGTTGTTTACGACGACCTTTCAAAACATGCAGCCGCCTACCGCCAGGTTTCTCTTTTGTTAAAGCGGCCGTCGGGGCGCGAAGCTTATCCGGGCGACGTTTTTTATCTGCACTCGAGACTCCTGGAACGCGCCGCGCGCTTAAATGAAAAGAACGGCAACGGATCTCTCACGGCTCTCCCAATAATTGAGACACAACAGGGCGACGTTTCCGCCTATATACCAACCAATGTCATTTCTATTACGGACGGGCAGATATTTTTAGAAACCGACCTATTCAACCAGGGAGTTCGCCCGGCTATTTCTGTGGGAATATCAGTGTCGCGAGTCGGATCTTCGGCACAAATGAAGGCGTTTAAGCAAGTAGCCGGAAAGCTCAAGGGAGAATATGCCCAATATAAGGAGCTGGCGGCTTTCGCCCAATTTGGATCCGATTTAGACGCAAGGACAAAAGCTATCATAGACAAAGGCGACAGGCTCGTTGAAGTTTTAAAACAAAACAATAATTCTCCAATTTCCGCAGATCTTGAAATATCAATACTTTGGGCGCTTCAAAATTCAATTTTCGACGACATAGAAGTAAAGAAAATTTCAGAAGCCGTAGAACACTTGAAGAATTATTTAAAGGCTAACGCCAAGGATACGCTTGAAAAGATACTAAAAGAAAAATCCATAAGCGAAGCCCTTGCTGCAGAATTAAAATCAGCCTGCCAGAACTGGCGCAAAACATTTGCCTAATTTGCAATGAAAGGAATGCGAGAAATCCGCAACCGCATAAAGGCGGTAAAAAGCACGGGACAAATCACCCATGCCATGGAGCTTGTTGCGGCTTCTAAAATGAAAAAAGCCCAACATTGCGCGGAAGCCGGAAGGGCATATGCGGTTTTGCTTATGGATTTGACGCAAATGGTCGGAATCGGGGCGAAACGGCAAATAAATGAAACATCCGTCGAATCGAAAAGCTCTAAGAGGCTGATAATAGTTTTTTCAACCGACAAAGGATTATGCGGAAGTTTAAATACAAACCTCTTTAGGGCAATAAGCGAAATCAAGGATGAAAATGTAGGATTTATAGCCGTAGGCAATAGGGCAGCGCGCTTTTTGGCGCGCACCAAGCGCGATATGCTGGCAAAATTTAGCCTTAGCGACCACGTAAAATTTTCGGAAACCCGCAGAATAGCGGCTGTTGCAATGAAACTTGCAAAAGAAGGGAAATTTGGCTCCATAGAAGTCTTATACTCTTTGTATGTAAACACATTAAGGCAGGAACCAACTCTCGTAAAGATAGCGCCTGTCGACAATTTGGAAACGTTCATAGAACGCCTCAGAGTTTCCTATAAACTTGATACGCAAGAACGCCCGCAGGAAGATAGAATAATGAATTTTGAACCTTCTATGGAAGAAATTCGCAAAGAACTTCCCGCTTATTATATAAATCAAGCCATATACCACATGGCTTTGGACGCCAAGGCCTCGGAGCATTCGGCGAGAATGGTGGCAATGAAATCCGCAAGCGACAACGCAGACAAACTGGTGCAGGCGCTTACGCTTGAATACAACAAGGCGCGCCAAAACGCCATAACGACGGAGATTCTAGAACTGTCTGCCGCGTCGCAAATATCTGAATAAAACATTTAAAGAAAAAATAAAATGGCAATCGGAACAGTAACACAAGTAATTGGAGCGGTGGTTGACGTAAAGTTTCCGCTCGACTCAATCCCGGCAATCTACAACGCATTAAAGGCAAAAATAAGTTTTGGAGGAGTTGATAGATATATCACTTTGGAAGTTCAGCAGCACTTGGAAGACGGTGTCGTGAGAACTGTGGCGATGACCTCTACTGAAGGCCTGCGCCGCGGTTCCACTGCAGAAGACACGGGATCTCCGATTACCGTTCCTGTAGGCAACGCAACTTTAGGCAGGATATTTAACGTAACGGGAGATCCCGTTGACGAAAAGGGAGAAATGGCATCCTGCCAACGCCTTCCCATTCACCGCAATCCTCCGCCGCTAGTAGACCAAAGCACAAGAGCTGAAATACTCGAAACTGGAATAAAGCCTATTGATTTGATTTGTCCGTTCTTAAAAGGAGGCAAAGTTGGAGCTTTTGGAGGAGCCGGCGTCGGAAAAACCGTAGTTATAATGGAACTAATCCACAACATGGCAAAAGAGCACGGTGGTGTTTCGGTTTTTGCCGGAGTTGGAGAACGTTCACGCGAAGGCAACGACCTCTACGGTGAAATGAGCGAATCCGGCGTTATTAACCAAAAAGAACCTGAAAAATCAAAGGTTGCACTTGTTTACGGACAAATGAACGAACCTCCGGGAGCCCGTATGCGAGTGGCTCTTTCAGCACTAACAATGGCGGAATATTTTCGCGATTCTCTAGGCCAAGACGTTCTGTTGTTTGTCGATAACATATTCAGATTTTCCCAAGCCGGAAGCGAAGTTAGCGCACTTTTAGGGCGTTCTCCATCGGCAGTCGGATATCAGCCAACATTGGCGCAGGAAATGGGAGCTTTGCAAGAGCGCATAACTTCCACAAAAAAAGGTTCGATTACATCGTTCCAAGCGGTTTATGTCCCTGCGGACGACTTGACCGACCCGGCGCCGGCAAATACTTTTTCGCACTTGGATTCAACAATCGTTTTAGACCGTTCAATAGCGGCTTTAGGAATATATCCCGCAATAGATCCGCTAGCTTCAACTTCAAATGCACTTTCTCCGGATATTGTTGGCGAAGAACATTTTAAAGTAGCCAGAGGAGTTCAGCAAATACTCCAAAAGTACAAAGAACTTCAAGATATAATAGCAATTTTGGGTATAGACGAGCTATCCGATGAAGATAAACTTTTAGTCGCCCGCGCCAGAAAAGTTCAAAAATACCTTGCGCATCCGATGCATGTTTCCGAAGTATTTAGCGGAATTCCCGGAGTATACGTTCCGGTCTCCGAAACTATAAAAGGCTTTAAAATGATTCTCGACGGCGAATTGGATTATATAAATGAAAACGACTTTTACAATAAAGGATGTATTCAAGAAGTAATCGACGCCTACGAAAAAAATAAGGATAAGTAAAAATGCCCCTATCTTTGGAAATAATAACGCCTGAAGGCGTAGCGTGGTCCGGCAAAGACATAGACTCGGTAGTTATGCCTGCTCGAGACGGCGAAATCGAAATTTTGCCCGGCCATATTCCTTTGATAACGATGCTTAATGCCGGAAGAATCGGAATAAAAAAGGGGGCTGATGAAGAAGACTTGGCAATAGATAAAGGCTACGCAAGATGCATGGGAGATGTAGTATCCGTACTAACCGAAGCCGCAATTGAAGTTGAAAATATAGATTACGCCGCTGCTGAAGACGCCAAGAACGAAGCTCTTAAAGCCATCGAACAAGCAAAGCTTAACAGAAATTTGGATGAAATAGAAATTGAAAGGTTGGAAGCCATAGCGCGCTTTTCAATAGCCCAGCTTTTAGCTAAAGGAAAAAAATAAATATTTTTTTACTGGGCTAAAATTTCAAAAAAATATCTAGTCCAACAATGGAAAAGCAATAAGCGCCGTTTTCTCTTTTTATTGTGCGCCAATCGATATTTTCAGTTTAAATAAGCTTAATTTATAGTTTATTGCGCAAATTAGTTTTACAAAAATTAAACATATTGCGCGTTTTTTGGAAACTGCTTTTGCTTTCTATAAGATATATAAATATAAATTTAAAAATCAGTAGTATAATTATAGCATGTAAACAACTACAATAACTTTTTAAGTAACTTATATTTATATAGTAATGCAATAAATCTTTGTTAAAAATCCATTTGAAAAGTCTGAATAACTTTCAGTTATATACATATTCTCAAATTGTATTCATTTTATTAACATTCTTTTGACAAATTTATTAACAAATAAAATTCAAATTTTCAACTTCGAGTGCTTGATAATTTTGCGGTTTTCATTCCTAATTGAATGAATATTTTTATTTGCGTAAAAGATATGAAAATTGGGATATAATTTAGTTTTATGCTGAAAGAATTTGTCCAATTATTGAAAATCTGGAGCAAATAATATCAAACGATTGAGAAGCGGATTCTGGGAATTTAAAATTCGTTTTTGCATCAAAAAAAATATTGCAAAAACAAAGGTTTGGGTGAGATAATAATTAAAATGAATTTACGCGCCAAAACGGCGCGGTAAACACAAAGCAATTGCCGTTTTACCGCAAAATGCGGCGGCGGAAATATTTTTCATTTATGAGCGACATATCAACCTATAAAAAAATCTTGGAAAAATACGATGCCAAGCGGGAAAATCTCGTTACGGCGTTTCAAGATATTCAGGAAGCGGAAGGCTATATATCGCCTGAAGCAATTGCCGAAGTTTCGAAGTATTTTGACATATCGCGCGCTGATGCGTATTCGGTAGTCAGTTTTTATGCTCAATTTAAGTTTAAAAAGCCAGGCAAGCATATAATAAAAGTTTGCAAGGGAACTGCTTGCCATGTCCGCGGTTCAGGAAATTTGCTTTTGGCGCTGGAAGAGCGCTTGGGAATAAAAGAAGGCGAAACTACTTCGGACGGTATGGTAAGCCTTGAACGGGTTGCATGCCTTGGAGCTTGCGCTCTGGCTCCGGCTATGGTTGTCGACGAAAAAGTTTACGGCAGAGTGACTCTGGCTGAACTAGATAAAATTTTGAAAGGGCTGAAGTAATATGGAAATTTTACAGAAGCAAAGAGAAAACGCCAAAAAAATTTGGGAAGACTTTTCCTCCGGAAAAAAAGCGCGCGTTATGGTAGGAGCCGCAACTTGCGGAAGAGCCGCCGGCGCGCTTGACGTTATAAGCGCATTCAAGTCTGAACTAAAAGCGCAAGGTTTGGAAAACGACGTTGACGTTGTAGAGACTGCCTGCATAGGCTTGTGCTATGCCGAGCCTTTGGTTGAAGTCCGCATGGCGGGAGAACCCTCGGTGCTGTATTCGCGCGTAAGTCCTAAAGATGTGGGAAAGCTGGTAAAAGAACATTTGGTTGAAGGAAACCCAGTGGCGTCGAAAGCCGAGGCTGTTATGTCGGATTCGGAATACATGGGAATAAAGCCTTTTTCCCAACATCCCATGATAGCGTTGCAAAAGCGCATAGTTTTGCGCAATTGCGGCGTTATAGATCCTTCGAGCTTTGAGCATTACTTGGCAAGGGGTGGATATAAGGGAATAGAGCGCGCTTTTTCAATGTCTCCCGAAGAAGTCATAGAGGAAATGAAGGCCAGCGGCCTTAGAGGCAGAGGCGGAGCCGGATTTCCAACAGGCGTAAAATGGGGATTCGCGCGCGCGTCGAAATCCGATGAGAAATATATAATTTGCAACGCCGACGAAGGAGATCCCGGCGCATTTATGGACCGCTCTGTACTTGAGGGAGATCCGCATAGCGTAATTGAAGGGTTAATGGTTGCGGGATATGCAATAGGCGCGCGTCACGCATACATATATGTGCGTTCGGAATATCCCCTTGCCATAGAGCGTTTGCGGACGGCAATCTCCCAAGCGGAAGCCGCGGGGCTTTTAAAGCATAAATTTGAAAACGGATTCGAATTTGAAATAAAGATAAAGAAGGGGTCCGGAGCTTTTGTTTGCGGTGAGGAAACTTCGCTTATGGCAAGCATTGAGGGCGTTCGGGCAATGCCCCGTCCAAAGCCTCCGTTCCCGGCGAACAGCGGCCTTTTCAAAAAGCCGACAAATATCAATAATGTTGAAACTCTAGCCGCCGTAAGCTCTATTATGCGCGACGGCGCGGCGAGCTACGCCGCGCTTGGTTCTGAAAAGAGCAAGGGAACAAAAACTTTTTCTTTGGCCGGTAAAATTCAGCGGACAGGGCTTATAGAAGTTGAATTCGGAATGAAACTCGGCGACATAATAAATTCCATAGGAGGCGGATGCGCCGACGGAAAAAAATTTAAGGCCGTTCAGACCGGAGGGCCGTCGGGCGGATGTCTCACCATAGAACATATGGATTTGCCTGTAGACTACGAAAGTTTGGGTTCGGTGGGATCCATTATCGGGTCAGGCGGAATGGTGGTGATGAACGAAGATTCTTGCATGGTCGATGTTGCTAAATTTTTCGTAAGCTTCACCGAAAACGAGTCATGCGGAAAATGCGTTCCATGCAGAATGGGAACCCAGCATATCCACGCAATATTGGAAAAAATAACTTCCGGGAAAGGCGAAATGGCGGATATAGAGCGTTTGAAAAAAATAGCTTTTACCATGAAGCAATCCTCCCTTTGCGGACTTGGCCAAACTGCCCCCAATCCGATTTTGACAACCTTAAAATATTTTGAAGACGAATATATCGCCCACATAAAAGAAAAACGCTGTCCGGCGCAAGCTTGCGCAAAACTAGTGCACTACTTTGTGGATGCCGATAAATGCACTGGGTGTACGGTTTGCGAGCGCGTATGCCCTACGGGCGCAATTTCCGGCGGTCTAAAGAAACCGCATATTATCGACGCGTTAAAATGCATATCTTGCGGCGCGTGCTTCCAGAACTGCCGTTTCGGCGCAATATTGAGAAAATAAATTTATGAGCAGTTTTAAACTTACGATTGACGGAGTAGTGGTTGAGGCGGAACAGGGAATGACGGTTCTGCAGGCGGCCAAGCGCGCGGGGCTTTTTATACCTTCGCTCTGCGCCCATGACGAGCTTTCGCCCTATGGGGCTTGCCGGCTTTGCGTTGTGGAAATTGACGGAATCCGCGGCACACCGACATCTTGCACGACGCCCGCCGCCGAAGGAATGGTGGTGCGCACAAATACAGAGCAATTGCAAACGCAGCGCCGCCGCACGATAGAGCTTATGATGAGCGGGCATCCTTCGCCGTGTTTTAGCTGCGATTCGCGGGAAGATTGCGAAATAGAAAAATCCACTCCCACTAAGGCTGGAATTGCCACGCGCTGCGGCGCTTGTTCCAACAGGCCCGGGTGCGAATTGCGCGGAGTTGCTATGGGCAGCTTTACTCGCGACATAGACCTTCCGCTGTTGTATTCGATTGATAAAATAGAGCGCGACGATCCGTTTATAGATAAAGACCACAACCTTTGCATACTTTGCGGCAGATGTTTTAGAACTTGCGAAAAAATACACGACAAACCGGCTATCAGCATAGCCAACCGCGGCAAAAAAGCAAAAATTTCGGTCGCATTCGAAAAGACTTGGAGTTCGGAAGAATGCCGTTTTTGCGGAACTTGCGTGGATGAATGTCCCACGGGCTGCCTTACCGACAGATGGGGCAAATGGTTCGGTGTCCAAGATTCGCTCGCGGAAAGCGTTTGCACTTTGTGCCCCAGCCATTGCAAGCTGATGCTAAAAATTAAGCAGGGCAAAATAATTGGCGCGAAAATGCTGTCGCTTAAAAAAGAAAACGCTATATGCGCGCTTGGAAAATTTGCATTGGCGCAAATAGTAAATTCTCCTCGCAGAATTTCGCGGATACAGGTTAAAATCGGCGGCGAGCAAATCCCGTCCGGATTTGACGAAGCCGTCGCTAAAATAAAGTCTCTGTTTGAAGTTTCAAAAGGCGGCAAGTTGGTGGTTTCTTCGCGCGACGCGTATGTCGAAACCCGAAAGGGCTTGAGGGCGCTTGCTGCAAAATACGGCGCTGACTTTGTGGAACTTGCAAGCAATGCCGAATCTCTCGGCGAACAAACGCTTTCAAAAATTGAAAACGGGGAATATGATACGGCGCTCGTTTTTGGCAATTGGCTTTCCGCTGAAAACGCAAAAAAGATAAAGCATTTGGTAATAGCGGATTTTGCCAAATCGGCGGCTCAAAAGTTCGCGGAGGTGGTAATTCCGGTGTCCATAACGGGAGAAACTTCGGCGACTGTTGCCGGAGCCGACGGCACTCCGCTCGGCTGTGCAAAAGTTTCGGAGCCGGCCCTCGACCGCCGCGCGACATTTGAATATCTAAGCGCGGTTGTCGGAGATTTTTCCGGCGGAGAATTCGAGCTTGAAAGTCTTTCGGCGGATTTTGCCTCGCCTGCCTTGGATAAGAAAAACCTTCCAAACAAATTTCTCGGGCATTATTTGAGCGATTTTGCCCCAGACCTTCTAAAATTGGGGCTTTCAAAATCTCCGGAAGCGTCGGAAATTGAGAACTCTAAAAGTGGCTTTGAAATACTCGAAAAGAGAATGCTCGTTCCCAATTTCCACGCCATAAAAATATCCGCACCCGATGCGGCAAAATATGTAAAACCCGGGCAGTTTGCAATATTGATGGCAAATGCAAATAGCGAGCGTTCTCCTTTTACAATAATAGATTGGAATGCCGAAGAAGGATGGATAGAATTTATAGTTGAAGAAGTCGGGCGTTCAAGTTCCGAACTCGGCGCGCTGAATAAAGGCGATAAAATAGCTGTGATGAGCGGGCCTCTAGGCACACCTGTGGACTTGGAGCGTTTTGCGCCCGGGTCTTCCGCCTTGCTGCTGGGCGGATGTTATGGAATCGGGGCAATATATTCCATAGCGCGCGCATTAAAAGAAAAAGGCGTCAAAACCACATGCGCAATAGAGGCGTCAACGTCGTACATGCTTTACTTTAAAGACAAACTTGCTTCTGTCTCCGACGAGCTTATCGTGAAGACCCGCGACGGCACGGAAGGCACAAAGGGCGGATGTTCCAATGTGCTTGCCGAAATCGGATCTAACTTTGATTCGATAGTCGCAATAGGATGCGTGTTTATGATGAAGCAGTGCGCCGGCTCTGCGCCAAAGGACGATTCAAAAACACAGCTATGCGCCTTGAACCCAATAATGGTTGACGGAACTGGAATGTGCGGAGCCTGCCGCGTAAATGTCGGCGGCGAAACCAAGTTTGCCTGTGTTGAAGGTCCGTTCTTCCCGCTCTTAAAAGTGGACTTTAACGAGTTGGGGAAGCGCAGAACTGCGTATAAACTTTTGGAAATAGAGGCAATGCCGCGCCATATTGGCGGAAAATGTCATTCTTAATTGGAGAATTTTAAAATGGCAGAAGAAAAAGTAAGAAAAACGAGGGCATCGGGACTTCCGCGCTTGGTTATGCCCGAACAAAATCCGGTTCGCCGCGCGACTAACTTTGAAGAGGTTCCTTACGGAATAAGTTTGGAGGTAGCCATGGACGAAGCAAGCCGCTGTTTGCGTTGTCCAAAACCGCGCTGTGTGTCGGCTTGTCCGGTAAATATCAATATTCCCCAATTTATCGCCGAAATTGCCGAGGGCAATCCGCAGGGCGCTGCCGAAAAACTCAAGACACAAACTGCTTTGCCGGCCGTTTGCGGCAGAGTTTGCCCGCAGGAGCTTCAGTGCGAAGGCAGCTGCGTTTTGGGATTGCGTGGGCAGCCGGTTGCAATCGGAACTCTGGAGCGTTTTGCGGCAGATTACGTCCGGCAAAACAACCTTGAAAAACTTCCAGAAAAAGCCGCCCCGACAGGGAAAAGGGTTGCGGTGATAGGCTGCGGTCCCGCCGGAATAACGGCTGCGGCGGATTTGGCAATAGCCGGACACGAAGTCGAAGTCTTTGAAGCTTTGCATTTGCCGGGCGGCGTATTGATGTACGGCATACCGCAATTTAGACTTCCAAAAGAAATAGTCGCCCACGAAGTAGAGCAATTGAAAAAGCTGGGCGTAAAAATACATTTAAATTATCTGATAGGCAAATTGGAAAGTGTCGACCAATTAATGAGGGAAGGGTTCGACGCTGTGTTTATAGGTTCAGGCGCCGGCTTGCCTATGTTCCTTGGAATTCCCGGTGAAAATAGCGTGGGAGTGTTTTCTGCCAACGAGTTCTTGACCCGCTTTAATTTGATGAAGGCTTACGACTTCCCGAACCATGCAACTACTCCCATACATGCAAAGCATATAATCACTGTAGGGGGCGGAAATGTCGCAATGGATTCCTCGCGGACGGCACTGCGCATAGGGGCGAAATCTACGCTCGTTTACCGCCGCGCGCGCGAACAGATGCCTGCCCGAAAAGAGGAAGTGCATCATGCCGAGCAGGAAGGTGTAAATTTGCAGCTATTAACGAATCCCAAACGCGTGATAGCCGACGAGAACGGGAAGGTGGTTGCGTTGGAATGCGTTAAAATGGAGTTGGGTGAACCCGATGAATCGGGTCGCCGCAGCGTGGCTGAAATTCCCGGAAGCGAATTTCAAATACCTTGCGACGCAATTGTGGTATCAATCGGCAACCGTCCAAACCCGCTCATACCCATGACATGCAAGTCTCTTTCAACCACGCGCAAAGGCACGTTGGAAGTTGATCCCGAAACTTTGCAGACTTCAATGGCGGGTGTTTTTGCCGGAGGCGATGTCGTAAGCGGAGCGGCCACGGTAATAAGCGCGATGGGGCAGGCTAAAAAAGCGGCGGCTAATATCAATAAGTATTTGAGAGGCGAACCCTTGAAAGATGAAGCCGCGCCTTCTGCTCTCTAATGACGACGGCATTACGTCGCCGTTTTTGCCGATTTTCTCAAAAGCGCTTTCGCAAGTTGCCGATGTGGAGATCGTTGTTCCTGCCAGCGAGCAAAGTTGGATTGGAAGGGCTTATAGCCGCCATTCCGAACTGGCCGTAAAGGAAATAGGCAATTTTGGAGTTCCTTGCAGGACAGTTTCAGGAACGCCTTCGGATTGCGTGAACATAGCTCTTGCCCACTTGTGCAAGACGCCTCCAGATGCCGTTGTTTCCGGGCTTAACATAGGGCAAAATACCGCATATCCTCTTCTTTGGAGTAGCGGTACTTTTGCAGCCGCTGCGGAAGGGGCGGGCTGGGGTTTCCCGGCGTTTGCATTTTCAATGCGTTTAGAAAAACGTTTTTACGAGCAGTGCCGCTTGCGCCATGTGATAGATTCTTGCGAGCTTCAAAAGAATGTGGAGGAGGCGTCGGAACATGCTGCGGAATTTGTCATTGAAATGTTGGCAAAGCGGGATAATCTGGACGGAAAGGTCGTAAACGTAAACTATCCGGTTAGATATAGCAGATCTGCGGCTTTTGAAAAATCTATCCCGGCAAACGCAAAGATGGCGTCGCTTTATGTAAAAAATGAGCGCGGCGGATACGACTTTGCATATGCCATAGGCGAGACTTCTTCGCCGACGGGAGATGTCACTGATATTGAGTGTCTTGATAAAGGGAAAGCGACATATAGTCTAATTCCCATAAGATTTGCCTAAGAAGAATGCCGGCGATTTGTCTTCTTTAGAAAAGCAAAAACCTTCCACAATGCGGGAAGGTTTTTTCATTTTTTTATGCGTTGAGCCGCAAAAAGAAAAATCAATTTCTTTTCCTTAGGGCGGCAATCGCCAATGCAATTGTTCCAAAAAAAGCGGCAAATGTTGCGGGTTCGGGGACGGCTGTGTACATTACATAAAGGCCGTCGTCGCGGGAGTCAAACACAGCATTTAAATCTCCATATTTATTGGCATGGTAGTCAGAGTCTGCAATTTCTGAAATGGTTCCCCATTCAACGATTTTAACAAAGTTGTCCACTAGCAAGTCGAGATTTCCGGAAAGTATGAAATTTACCCCGTCGGAAAATCCTTTGTCGATAATCGTACCGTCGAGCTTTATCATGTCGGAGGTTGAGGTATTTACATTGAGCAATATGTCTCCGCTTGTGTAATTTAAGTTATTCATCCAAAAGACTCCTTGTGTGGAGTCGGATCCGGCAAGAATACCGAATTGTCCGCCCAACATATCCAAATCTCCATGGTTTACGTTGCTGCCTGACTCAGTAGCTCTGCCGGTAATTAAAAGAGTTCCGCTGCGCACTTCGATCCCGCCCGTCCATGTTATTTTAGAGCCTGAAAAAGTTTGCGTCGCGGCTCCTTCCATAATGATTTTTGAGGATGCATATTGAGATTCCGAAAGCCAACCGGAAAAATTTTGGTCTTTAGAATTGCGCAAATGAAGAATCGGCTTTGATGCCACGGCTTCGCTTCCGATTGAAGTTGTAATTTCTCCTCCGCCGGAAACTCCGTTGCAACTTATTACGGTTGTAGTTCCCGCCGGGGCTTTATCGGAGCGGTTTATTAAATATAAAGTGGGGTTTTTCCCCGCCATTTCACCTGTACCCTTATGCATATTTATCACGCCGCCAATGTAAACAGCTGGATCGGAAGTGTCGTAAGTCGTAGTGGTTGTGCCCACATTTAATCTCAACAGGCAGGCGTTGTACAAATCAATATTGCCGTTAATTGTAAGAGTTTTTGGTCCGCCCCAACCGTATACAGAGGAGTCCCTATCGGCGCCTATTGCAAGAATGTTTACGTCCGTTCCGACATAATCGGCAGTTCCAACCTACAAATTTCCGCCTATCTTCAAGATTGGCGCGGAAGATGGATTATTTGACGTGTAGCAAAAAAGAGTTTCCGAGTAATTTTCTTTTATGAAATCGCCGGTAATTTCAAATATGGAGTTTGCATCTTGCCGAACTTGGAAAGATCCGTAATTGCTGTCTATTTTCAGGTTATTTATTTTTATGTGTAAATCACTACCAAGAAAAGCTCCGGCGTATCCAGTGAGATAATCTTTATCGAAGATAATATCGGAGGTTTCATTCGGGACTGTTCCAGACGACCAAGAGCCTGCTGAATTCCATGCCGAAGTGTTCCCGTCTGACCATGTTCCATCTCCAACCCAATAAACTGTTTCCGCTTTTACCGAAAAAGCGCTTAGAGAAAGGATAATAATAGAAAAATTTTTTAAAACAGACGAATTTTTCATAATAATAAAACCTATTTGCAAAGATCAAAAAAAAGTCAAGTTTTTTTATGATTAGTCTTTTATGAATCTGAATTTTCTATAAAAAACCCTTCGGAAAATTATAATAAATTCTACAAAAAAATATTTTACACTAGATTTAGAAAAAGAAAATGCCGTTTACGGTTAATAACACAAATTTTGCAAAGATAAAATTTTGGTATTTACAAACAGAAATATTGTACTTTGTTGTCACAGAGAGGGTTTAAAAAGGCTTTATAGTATTTCGCGCGAAAAAATTTCCATAAGATTATTTATTCTAAAATGTTCGCGTATGTCGTCTTTGTAAGTCTCATCTTTATAAATTGAATTCGGGCGAGTTATTCTTATTGTTGTAATTGGAATTTTTGCAGACATTGCAAAATCTTTTTTGGGATTGTCGCCTATGTACATTATTTCGGAAAGCTGGACTTTAAAGTAATCTGCCATGGCGATAAAAGCCTTTTCAGAAGGCTTTTTATAATCGTCTCCATATTCTGACGTTATTATTATTTTTTGAAAATCATAAATTGCGTTTACCGCAGACAATTTGTTTGATTGAGTCTTGAAATCTCCGTCGGTTATTATTCCCAGTTTTATATTGCGCCGACAGCATTCTTTTATAAAGTCTTTTACGTCTGGTTCGTATTTTATATTTGGACGATGGTATCTATATTCTGCTATTAGCCTTTTCAGAATATCCGGATTTTCTCTTCCAAATAGTTTTTTTACGGATCTATCAAATACGTTTTTATAAGATTGCAAAGATTCGATTAAAAAAGTTTTCTCTGCGATTTTTTCGTCTATTCCGTATTCGGATACAATTTTTGCGCATGCGCTGTATCCGCTTCTAATAAATTGCAATTCCGAGACAAGCGTATCATCAAAATCACATATAATAACAGATATCATTTTATATTATTACAGAGTCGTCAAAACGCGAGAACGTTAGGTTTTCCTTCCAGGTCTCATAATATTCTAATTTTTGTCCGCGCTTTAATTTTATAAGATTTTCTATTGAATTGGCACCCGCGTCAATCGACATTGGCGCACCGCCTCCGAAACGCGGATTTATTTCTATGAAATAAATTTTATTTTTGTTTTTTATGCACTGCAGTGTTATATGCCCAAAAGGTTTCAATTTATTGGCTACTTTTATCGAAGCGTTTATTATGTTTCTGTCTTTTTCTGTGCGCCCTTTCAAGATTTCTCCTGAACGGACAGCAAGTCTGCGTCTTGGGACAACGGTAATAGGCTTGGAATCGGCATCGCAAAACATATCAACAGTAAATTCGTCGCCGTCTATCATTTCTTGGATTAGCGGATTTTTAACATAATCCTTAAAAAAATCGAATTCCTTTGCGTTGCCAGCTTTAAATGTATTTATGCTGGAAGAACCGTCTAGTGGTTTTATAAAAACCGGGTATTTTACTTCGGCGGAAGACGCGTTGAATGGTATTTCTTTAGGTGCTCCAATTCCGTTATCCTCAAAGAATTTTTGTGAAAGTTTTTTGTTGCGGCAAATTTTTATGACATGCAAATTTGATATATTCACGAGCACTCCGGCATCCTTAAACCGATGCAAGTTTTCTGCAATAGGAATTAGTTCTGTGTCAATTGTCGGAATTAATATATCTATTTTATTGCTTCGACATTTTTCCAACAGCGATTCAATAAAATTGGGGGACGATATTCTGGGAATTAATTCAAATGTATCGCAGAATTTCGAGGTAGGAACGTCTTTAGAAGCGTCTGCCGCTACTATGTTCCCGTTTTCACCCATGTTAATAAGAGTCGATTTTGCACGTTTTAACAATTCGACTCTTCTTCCGGAAGACGTAAAAAGAATATTCATTCTCAGACTGATTAACGGAATATAAATATATTTACAGTCTGAATAATAATATTTAAAAGTCAATTATTTCCTTTTGCGGCAGCATGCGAGCCCCAAAGCCAACGCGCCAAAAATTGCGGCGATTTCTGCAGGTTCTGGAATTTCGGATGTTGCGTTAATCCACCATCCTCCGTTTGTGGTGTCTGCTATTAGATAGGCATTGGACCTAAAGTCTTCCTCATCATAGATAAATATGTCAGTTGCCAACATATTTCCCGCGCCGTCGTCTTCATAATTAATATTTTCAAGGCTGCTTATTTTCAAAGTAAAATCGGTCAAATTTGATATGTTTATAGTATAAGTTCCCGAACCGGAATATAGTTCAATTTTCCCGATAGTGGAATTGTATCCATTGGTGGATAAGTTTAGTACGGATCCATTGTAAAATACTAGGCTTCCAAAATCATTGTTTGCGCCAAGATTTATTGTTGCGGTAGATGCGGCAAATGTATCCACGTAAGATTCGCCAACTTTGGGAGTGGAATAATCGACAATATAAAAAGTAGAATCTCCCTGTCCGCTGGCAGATCCGGTTTTTATGGCGTTTGACGAGTTAAGATTCATAACGACATTATTATTCAAAAAAGCTGTTCCCGCGATATTGATAGCATTTTTTGCGGCATTGGATGTCACATTGCCGTTAAATAGAACTTTTGCTTTTGAATCGGTGGAAGTTGTAGTGAACGAAGCGGTTTCTCCAAATACCGTTGTTCCCGAAATTTTAGCTGCCATTCTTTCTATTTGCCAGCTGCGGAAAGAGTTGATAACCATTGTTCCGTTTAACGTAGCATTGCTGAGATTTGCGCCTCCATTGATGTTGTAAGTTGCACCGGCTGCCATTTCCATGCTACCTCCGCAAATCAAAAATCCCGAAGTTACATTTGCGCCGGAATTTAAAATTACTTTCCAATTGCCGTAATTTGCCTGCTTGTTTACCAAATTAGCAGTTTTATTTATGGTGAGAGAAGATAATCCTCCTTGTGTATTTCCAAGAAGATAAAAGGATCCTGTTGTGCAGGTGACGTTTACATCCCATACAATTTGTCCCATTTGGAATCGGGTTTCGTCTGTTCTCGATAAAACCAATTCTCCGTCGCCGGTAATAGTAAGTTTGCTTAATGGGTCGCTTGCGGAAATGTAATAATACGGACCGCCTTTGGAATTTTCTTTTGCATCGTAGCCAAATAGGGTTAAAGACGCTCCAGAATCAATAGCAATTGTTGTATCGGCCGCCGAACCTAATTGGATGCGGTCTGCGTATTGGTTGGAATCAACTTCTAAAGTTATTCCAGAGGACGCAAAAGAAAGATCTGTATAAGGATTGGAAGACGAGGTTGTTGGGGCGGAAGCCTCGCTCCAAGTTGAATTTTCACTCCATTTCCCGCTGGAAACAACGTCTGCGTTTGCACACATTGCAGCAAAGAATATCAATGGAAGAGGCTTTAAAAAAAACAGTTTTTTCATAGTTTAAATTAAAAAAAGAGATTCCAAATACTTCTACAATAATTTCTTAAGCGGCGGGTAATAAAAGTCAAGATATTTATTGCTATTTTGCAAATAAAAGCGTAACCCAATATCTGGTTTACGCTTAAAATATTCGATTTAATAGCGGTTTTTATTTGCGCTTGCGGCAAATTGCCAATACTAAAGCCAACGCTCCGAAAATTGCCGCAATTTCGGAAGGTTCCGGCACGAGCAAGTCGGCAACGAGAAAATCGTTTTCGATGCGGAAGTTGCCCCATTTCTGCTCTCCGTCGACAGTGTCTGAAGACGAAATTTTTGAGAAGTCGATTGTTCCGGCGTTTGTGACTTTTATTTTATTGTTATCGAAGTTTTCCAATACGAGAGACGCCAAGTTTTCTTCTTTCAGTCCCGATATGTCCGAGACTTCAAAGAGGACTCCGTCGGCAATAAACAGCGTCAGCGTTGCAGCTTGTGCGGCGTCTGTAATGGTTGAAAATCCCAGCCTGCTAAACGTATTGTCGGCATTTACTTCTATGCGTACATTTCCGCGGGAGACGTTCAAGAAATAAGAGCTTTGCGAACCTCCTTCGGTGGTTCTAAAAGCGTTTGATGCATTTAGTGTAAGGATTGCTTTAGGGCCGATGTCGCTCCATACGCTTTGGTATCCGTCTAGGTTCATACCCCCCGAATTATGGACGATTAGGGCGCCTTCGTTTACCGTCATGTGGCCGCTTGCTATTTTTGAGTCGTTGCTAAATCCGTTTGTCACAACTTTGCCGCTTACATTCCAGTCTCCGCCAAAAATTGTCCACTGGCTGGACCCGCTCCTGTTTGTCACATTGTAGACGCCGTTTTGTCCAACATTTATATTAAGCATTCCGCCTTCGGAAAGAGTTGTGTTTAAAGTTCCGTTTACGTAAATTGTCTGTTTTGTGTTGTAAATGAGTGTTGTAGGCGTAAATGAGGCGCCTTCGGCAACGGTAAATGTGGAATTTGCGGCATTTGCTTTTATGTTTATCGAACCTGCGGTAATTGCGGATTCCGAGCCGATTGTAAGGTTGCCGCCCGAAAAATTAAATGCGTTGCTTCCGACGTTTAAATTGCCGTTTATCGTTAAGCTTCCGGTTGTCATCGTGTAGTCGGAATTCTTTAATATATTCATTTGTCCGTCTAATACGATGTTTGTTTTTGAGCCGACTATCGAAATATTATTTGCGGTCATTGTTGCCGAAGACGCCAAAGTCATCGTCATTCCGCCAGTGGAGCCGTCTAAATATATGTCCTTATAAGTATCGCCATCTTTTGCTTCAACTGAGCCGCCTATGTTGTAATAAACGCCGCCGCCGTCGACAACTCCGTCTAGTGCGCCGTAGAAATACACGTCTCTATCCGCCAAGACCTCCACATTTTGCCCAATGCTGATTGTTCTTGAAAGTACGTTGCCTTTGCCGGAAAAGCGAAAATTTACCGAGCCGTTTTCGTTTAGGGAGTTTGTAAGTTTTAATTGCGAGCCTTCTATTCCGTCAAAACCCAACAGAGCCGCATTTCCCGTAATATTGTCGCCGCTTGAGAAGCTAAGAAGGATTGAGCTTGAGTCCGAGGATGCTCCGTCGATTGTAAGAGTTGTTGGGGTTGTTCCGTCCAAGTCGTTTAATTGGTAGACTGTGGAGCCTGCCGTGTAATTTGTATTTATTCTTAATATAGTTGCGTCAATATCCACATATAGTTTAAAAGGGTTTGACGGGGTGGCACTATTATAAAAGGCGTAAATTGTATCTCCGGCTGTTGGCGGGGTTGTGGCAATTTGGCTTGTTTCATTTATATACCAAGAATTTGGATCGCTCCACAGAGGGGTTCCTGTGGTTATATTTCGGTATGTGGTTGCGTGCGCTGAAAGCGGTATAAAAATTGCAAAGGGGATGATGGCAAATAGGTTTTTCATCGGACACGTCGTAATTTGTAATTTGTAAACTAAAGATATACGGTTATAAGTCAAATATTTTTTAGTTAATCTCTTAGGAGACGAAGTTGTTATATGTTATGGTAGAATTGCGCGTTTTGCCCCATGGGAAGATAAGCGCTTTGATTTTATTTGCTGCGCAAATGATGGATGTGCGGCGGATAAAGCTATTGGTAAAAAATTAATTCGTTTTTACTTTGACGGCAACGGGAAGTTCCGAGTTCGCAAGGGGTTCTGGAAGCTCGACTTCAATTGCATTTCCAGGATTTTCGAGCTTTTCCCATTTTAAAGGTGTTTTTGTTGCGACAGCCGATATTTGGAAACTGCCTGCCGCAGGCATTTCAAGCCGCACTTTTCGGGCCGGGTTTGATATTATAGCGTAATAGGCGCGCGCATCTTTGGATTGGGTGTAAGATACGCCTTCTTTGGTAAAGGGCGAGAGTGGGCGTGTGGCGTAAATGGCTTCTCCGTTCAACTTAAGCCAAGACCCGATTTCTGTAAGGCGTTTCATTTGTATTTCCGGAACAGAGCCTTGACCGTCGAGATTTATCAATAGCAGCAAATTTCCTCCGCGCGCGACAATATCGGCGAACATAGATACAAATTCTTTTGCCGAAATGACATTCGACTCATCGTCCTGCCAGTTATTGCCGTATGATTGGCTTATTCCGCGGCAGGCTTCCCACGGGTGGTAATTTTCTATGTCAATGCATTCGGATGTATCGCCGTATTCGTCCGTATAAAAGTCTCCGCGGACGGTCCGCAGCCATTGCCGAGGGCGGGCGGCAGTAAATTTTCCCTCAATTTCTTCGGGTTCGCCAAGCCCGTATCTGTCGTTTACGGCAACCGGTTTTTTACTGACATTGTAGAAATATGCGGCGATATCGTAGCCGCCTAGCGCGGACGCTTTGTCCGCCCAGTCGGCGTCAAACCATAGTATGTCGGGGGAGTATTTTTCAATAAACTCGGCGGCTTGCGGTATTATATATTCGTTCACGAAATCTTTGACGGCAATTTTCCCGGAAGCTTTGTATTCCATATCTTTTGAAAAAGGGATTTCTTTGTTCCACGAGAAATTCGCGAGCTGTCCGCCGTCTTTCAACAGGGGATATTCCCATTCGCTAAGGCTGAAGTAGAATCCGAATTTCATTCCCCGCTTTCTGCATGCCTCAGCCAATGGCGACATTATATCGCGTTTGGGGCCCATATCCATAACATCCCTGTGCGTGTAGGAGGATGGCCATAGGCAAAATCCGGAATGGTGCTTTGAAAACGGAACTACATATTTTGCCCCGCACGTTTTAAATAGTTCCGCGAGAGTTTCCGGCTCAAAATCCCGCGCCTTAAAAAGCGGAATAAAGTGGTCTCTCTGAAAGTCTTCCCCCCAATTTTTTATGTGGTAGTTTCTATAGCCCCAGAATGGGGATTTATTGTCGAAATTGCTATACATTCTAAGTTCATACCAGTCCGGATACATTGCTCCGTCTTTTTTGGGAGGGCACCACGACGCAAGCGACCACAGGCCCCAGTCTATAAAAATTCCGAATTTAGCGTCTTTAAACCATTCTGGGCATTCGTGTTCGTCCAGCGATTTTCCGGTTGGCTTCCATTTCCCGGCCGCGTTAACCGCGCGGACGCGGGCGGTGTGTTCCCGCGCGGTTTTAATCATATCAGCCGAGAACAGGTCGCTCATTTGTTTTAGAGAGTATTTATATAAATGCGGCTTAAAACCTGCCGGCCTGCGGTATTTTTCCGGAGCCAAAGGGTAATCCGGCGGAGTTTGGGCGGCTTTTTTCAATGTGTCGGATTCTCCCGGTGCGTTTGTCACGGCGCCCGTTTGCGCCGATAGCAAAAAAGGAGAAATAAAAATTAAAATAATAGCAGCGGTCTTTCGCATGGTATCTTTAGGCGGTAATTTTATTGTTTGCAGTGAATGCAGAAAACATTGCGGCATATTGTTTGCATTCATCGAAGATGTTTCTGCGCCGCGTTTTTTACCTGCACGAATTTGCGCGTAGATTGTATTTCTGCCGTCAGAATTGGGCTTAAGCTATTGCCGCGTCTATTTTACGGTAAGCCCGCCAAAGTTTTGCCTCTCCAGCTTCGGATTTGTCGCTCATTCCGTGTTCCATTCCGTACAGGCCCCGGTAGCCCTTTTCATGGATGTGTTTTATGACGTTTACAAAATTTATTTCTCCCGAGAACGGCTCGTTGCGGCCGGGGGTGTCGCCTAAGTGGAAGTATGCAATTTCATCCCAAGCGGCATCTATGTTTCTAATAAGGCTGCCTTCAGTGTTTTGTTGGTGGAACACGTCGAATAGGATTTTGCAATATTGGTTGTTTACGGCTTTGCAGAGCATGTAGGCATCGGAGGCTTTTTGCAGCCAAAGCCCTGGATGCGCTGTAAAAGAAAGCGGTTCCAAGACAATCGTCTTGCCGGCTTTGCCGCAAATATCGGCGGCGACTTTTAAGTGCTCGGCGACGTTCGCCATTTGATAGGACGTCTCAAAAGACGGGTCTATATATCCTGGCACAAGCGTAATCCACTTTGCATTGACGCGCTTGGCGCATTCCACGGCGTCTTTCATTTTCTGCTTTGTGACTTCTATCGATGCCGCCTTGTCGGGAGATTTTTTTGGGTCCAATTTGTTGGCGGTCATTTGAAATTTCATTCCGCCGTAGGAGGAGAAGACTCCCATTTCCATTCCCAGTTGCGACATTTTCTTTGCGATGGCTTCCTGCACTTCAACGGGCCGGGAAAGCATATTGTTGTCTTCTATTGCCCTAATGCCATGGTCGTAATAATATTGGATTTTATCTTCAAATGTCTTGCAATTTTTCATCGCGTTGAAGCAGAGACCGCCATAATAGTTTGCGGCAAACTTGCATTTGAAGGGGGATGACTGGTTCAAGATTTCTTCGTCGCTTGCGTTGTAGGGAGATTTATTTTGCGATTGCGCTTTTGCCGCGGTTCCCAATATCGAAGTTGCTGCAATTGCCGTTAAAGTTTTTTTTGCGAATTCTCTCCTTTGCATAATTGTTTCCTCCAAATATGTTTTATGCCTCCGGGATTGCAAAACCGGCGTGGCGTTAGGCAGCTGCGCAGCGCGTTTCCGCTCCATGAGGACGGGCTCGCGCCATGCGCTTGCGTATAATTTAAAATAAATACGGGTTTTGCGCTATTTACAAACAAAAATTTTTTAGGCCACTGTGTTTTTCGTCGGCAAGGCAAGTTTGAAAGCGCAAATAAAAAAAGGGGAAGAACGAAATTCTTCCCTTTTAGGCGGTTTTAGAAATATTGCCGCGCAAAACACCCTTTGGGGAAATGCAGCGCGAATTGCCGTTGCCCGCAAATTTCCAATGAAAGCGGGCAGGCTTGTATATTGCAGGCAAAAGCTTAAGAATTTATTCCGGAATTAAAGTCCGCGCACATTCCGAAAAGTCCGCTGCTGTTGACGGTGACACCCTGCTCGTTTGTTGATGAGCATCCGCACAAAGCCAAGGCGGCGGCGGTTAAAGCCAATAAAATTAGTTTTTTCATAATTTACATATTTTCGGAATTTTTTTGCGTCGGGCAATATTTTTTTATGAGATTTTTCTTCCGCGCGGGAAATATTTTGGTATCAAGGTAAAAGGCATTTTTTTTTAAGCGTTTGAATTTCCGGATTATGTCGCGGGAGGTTTCTCTTATATGAAAATAAAAAATTTCTTTTCAAAACTTCATTGGCAGGTCGCGGCGGCGCTTGTGTTGGCTATTGTGTTTGCTTTCGGATTTAAGGCATTCGGGCTTTCAGAAAGCGTTGTCGGAAATGGCTTTGAGCGCGTATGCTCTTTTATAGGCAGCCTGTTTATGCGCATGCTTTCTATGATAGTTGTGCCGTTGGTCGCAACGAGCGTAATTTGCGGAAGCATGAGTTTGGGGAAGGGGCGGACCTTTTTGAGGGTTGGATTGAAGACGCTCGCATTTTATTTGATAACCGGCCTTATGGCTATTCTTTTGGCATTGTTGCTTGTGAATGCAATTGCCCCGGGCGATGTTTCCGCAGAAACCGCACGCAAGATATTAGGCGGGGCAAACTTTGACGCTTCCGCGGTGAATTCGGGGGCTGGGGACATCGTGGGCGTCTTATTGCGTTTTTTCCCGCCAAATATCGTCGAGGCAGCTTCGGATAACACACAGTTGTTGGGGCTTATTGTTTTTGCCGTTATAATCGGCGTGTTCATAAATACCCTTCCCGAAAAACACGCGGAGTTCCAGCGGAAATTTTGGAGCAGTTTTAACATTCTTTTTGAGAAGATAACAAACGCAATAATGAGGCTTCTGCCGATAGGTGTTTTTGGGCTTGTGGCGCCTGTTTTCATGCGCGCGGGGGCAGAGGCCGTGGCGCCGGTGGTGGTTTTTTTCCTGACGGTTTCCCTGGCGTTGGTTCTGCATTCCGTGGGAACGATGTCGCTTGTTCTGCTTTCGGCGGGAGTAAATCCCGTCAAACATTTAAAGGCGATGCTCCCGGCTATTCTTACGGCTTTTTCCACGTCTTCAAGCGTTGCTACTTTGCCTGTCACTTTGGAGTGCGTCGAGAATTCCGCGAGGGTTCCGAAAAACATATCCGGATTTACGATTCCCCTGGGAGCTACCGTAAATATGAACGGAAGCGCGTTGTATGAATGCGTGGCTGTAATTTTCATATCGCAGATTTACGCGTCCGCGGGCGGTGCGGCGATGGGGATAGGGATGCAGTTTTTAGTTGTTGTGTTGGCCCTGCTTACTTCGATAGGCGTTGCGGGAATCCCTTCGGCGAGTCTAGTGGCGATAGTTGTAATAATGGGAGTCGCGGGAATTCCGGCTGAAGCGGTGGGCATAATATGGATGACCGACAGGATTCTCGACATGATGCGCACAAGCGTCAATATTTACGGAGATTCCTGTGCAGCCGTTTGGGTGGCGGCGACTGAAAAGCACAAAGTTTACACTTCAGACGTAGATTGACGCATAGCCAACCCAACGTTCCATCCTGCGATCGGAAGTTATAAAGAATATTGCGGATGCAGGAATGAATTTCTCTTTGGAGCGGGGCATTTTTTAGAGGCGGATTTCCCCGGCAAAAAGGCATGCGATTTTTTTGTTGTGAACTTTCGCGCATGGCGCGTGCGGCTTTCTTGTCGCCAATTTTGCGGAGGATGCGGAGGTTAATTTTGCAAAAGTGTCCGCGGGCAGGGCAGCGCGGGCTTCCCAAGGGTTGAAATTGCGGTTTTCGGAAATGTAAAAATCAGGAAGCGCGTTTGTATTATATTGACTATTAAAAAAAATATGAAATTTTTTCCAACAGCCGGCGGCGATTGGGAAATTGCTGCGGTTAATTCCCAAGAAAAGGATGGATTGTTGTATGGACAAAATGGTGACAGAATTTACACAGGATTCCCACCTGCAGGGCAATAAATATTTTAGAGTCGTCCACGGGAAATCCGACAAGGCGCATTCAGTGGGATTGCACCGCCACGATTTCGTAGAGGTGTTCTGGGTTAGAAATGGCGGCGGAATGTTGATTTCGGGGGGAAGGGAAAGATATTTTTCCAAAAACTTTCTATACATATCCAGCCCCAATGAAGTCCACGTTTTGGATCCGGAGCGCAACTCCACGCTAAGCTTTACGTATGTCGCAATAGCAAGGGAGGTTTTCGACGATTTTATGAATACGGTTTTGGCGGGCGAGGAGGATTTATACCGCAGGAAGTTTGCGGGAATATCGCTGAAACTTTCGTCGTTCGAAACTTCGTTTTTAGATCGGGCGGCCGCTGAATTGGCATGGCAGAACGATTCCCGCATGGCGATTTTCCGATTCCTGTTGAATTTATACTGGCAGATAAAAAACGCATTTATTTCCGCGCTTCCCGGAGACATGCCCGATTGGCTTTCCGACGCCTGCCAACGCATACGCAATCCTGAAAACCTTTCTTTGGGGCTGAACAAATTCAGGGAAATATGCGGCAAGGATATGTCCTACATAAACCGCGCCATGCGCCGCTATATGAATTGCACTCCCACGGAATTTATCAATGATGCCCGTTTGCGGTATGCGAAATGGCTGCTTGAGACATCGTCTTTTTCGACCGGAGAAATTTCCGAGGCGTGCGGATTTTCGGATTTGCCCTACTTTTGCCGCAAGTTTCGCGATAAATACGACTGCACTCCAACCCAGTTCAGGCGGGATATCCATTCGGTCGGGTCTGGGGAAGGCATAAATACCGAATATAAAATGAAAAATTTGCGGAAAATATCAATATAGTTAAAATAAATAATAGCGCCGCATATTGTCTTAAAAAAAACTTCTGGTATTATTAACGTTAAGGAGCCGGCATTGCGAGATTTTAACTATATTGATATGCCATGGGGATTGGCTTTCATAAAGTTTAAAAATAAATAAAAAAAGGAATAAAAATGGAAAAAGTGAGAGTATTGGTTGTCGGATGCGGAAATATGGGAGCCTCCCATGCCCGCGCGTACAATAAGCTTGAGGAGTTTGAGCTTGTCGGGATTGTCGACGCCCGTCCCGAGGCGGTGGAAGCTTTTAACAAATCCGTAAACGGCAATTACAAATACTTTTCCGACTACGCAAAAGCGTTGGAGGAGTTAAAGCCTGATGCCGTTGCCATTTGCACGTATCCGGCTACCCACGAGCCGTTGGCTATTCAAGCCATGGAGGCCGGATGCCATGTCTTTGTAGAAAAGCCGATTTCGTCTACTGTCGAAGGCGCCAAAAGGGTTGTGGATTGCGCGAAAAAACTGAATAAGAAAGTTGTGGTGGGCTACATTCTACGGCACCATCCATCGTGGAAGAAATTCATAGAGATAGCCAAGACTTTGGGAAAGCCGTTGGTTATGAGGATGAATCTCAACCAGCAGTCGAGCGGAAAAACGTGGAGCGTACACAAAAATCTTTTGGATTCCCTCACTCCAATTGTCGATTGCGGAGTTCATTATCTTGATGTGATGTGCCAGATGACTGGTTCAAAACCCGTGCGCGTAAGCGGAATTTCCGCAAATATATCGGACGAACTCCGTCCGGAACAGCGCAACTACGGACAATTGCAAGTCGCCTTTGAGGACGGTTCGGTCGGATGGTACGAGGCTGGTTGGGGCCCGATGGTTTCCGTCAACGCATTTTTCGTAAAAGACGTGTTTGGCCCCAAAGGGAGCGTTTCCATCCAGGCAAAAAACGCCGGAAGCGACAAGAAATCCGACGACATCGATTCGCATACTAAAACGGAGATGCTCCGGCTCCACCATTCTGAGTTGGATTCGGAAAATCATTTTGTAAAGGAAGACGAGTGGATTAGCACCGAGGACGAACCGACCCACGACGACCTCTGTGCCCGGGAACAGCTGTTTTTATACAATGCCATAAAAGACGACGCCGATTTATCCCAGCATCTTTCCGACGCCGTCAACAGCTTGAAAATCGCGCTTGCAGCCGACGAGTCTTCCCGCACTGGCAAAATGATTTATCTGTAGGCGGCGGTTGGTTCTCTTTTTGCGCCGCGCTGAAACCTTTCCGGCCGGGAATTGAATGGATGGGCTGCAATGCCTCAGCCACATTCATCCGTCCGTTCTTGTTGGTCAATAAATATCCTAGGAAACTTTCAGCGAATGTTCGCAGATTGCTTCGAATCTTATCCTTATTGGCGGCATTATTTAGCAGGCGGCCAATAGCAGAATGTTTCCCATGGAATTTTACTTTCCGCAGATTTGCGGCAAACTTATTCCCGCGGTTGCCCTGGATTGGACAGATTTTGGCGGGATTTGTTTTTGCGGGATTGGGCAGGGCTATGGCTCTATGCGTTTGCGGGAAGCGGAATATTATGCGGATGTTCACGCATTTTGCAAAAAATGGAGAAATTCGTTTAGCGAAGTAGGCGCAGATTTTGATAGAAGCTCATGCGCGCGTTTAAGGGCAAGCGGCTTTTTTTGCTGAAAAATAGTTTTAAGAACCAAGCCAAACGGCGCCTCAAGAAATCTTAAGGCGCCGTTTGGCATTTTTATAGTGGAATAAAGCGCGTGCGCGCGCCGGAGATTTAAATTAAACCTTTTGTGGTGGGTTTCATTTCTCCCCTGCGAGGATCAATCGAGGTCGACATGGAAAGTGCCTTTGCGAAACACTTAAATGCGGCTTCTGCTATGTGGTGGGGTTCGGAACCGTATTCCAATTTTATATGGAGGTTTGCGCCGGCCTCATTTGCAAACGCCTGAAAAAATTCATTCAATAAGGAAACGTTAAAGTCCCGCACGCGCGATTCTGGAGAGCCCAGATCGCACACTAAAATTGGGCGGTTGCACAAGTCGACAGCCACCCGCACCAAAGTTTCGTCCATTGGAAGTATAAAGAATCCGTAGCGGTTCATTCCCGCTTTGTCGGCAACTGCCTGTTTTACGGCTTGTCCAAGCACAATTCCAACGTCCTCAACAGTATGGTGGTAGTCTATGTCTATGTCTCCGCGGGCTTTTAATTTTAAATCGAAAAGCCCGTGGCGCGCAAATAGCTCCAACATATGGTTAAAGAACGGTATGCCCGTGTCGACTTCGTATTTTCCGCAGCCGTCGAGGTTTATTTCAAGTTCTATTTTCGTCTCTGATGTATTGCGAGAGATTTTTGCTGTTCTATTTTTCATAGTTGTTAGAGCCTTGGCGTTATTCTTTAGATATTAGTCCACTGCGTTATTGCGTCCATGACCGTCTGCATCTGTTCGGGCGTGCCTATTGTAAGGCGTATGGACATATTTACGCTGGGATCTGAGGCAAAATATCTGGCTAGAATTTTTTTGGAACGCAAGAACGCCGCAAATTCAGCCGCAATTTCAGGGCATTCGGCGCCGTTTTTATTTGGGGTCAAAAGGATGAAATTTGAAGAGCTTTTTATGTATTTCCAGCCTATTGAGTCCAGAAAATGCTCTGTTATGCGCCGAGTATTCTTTATTTCTTGAACATATTTGGCGTGGTATTCTTCGTCCGAGAGCGCGGCGATTCCGGCGGCCTGGGCGAGCCTGTCCAAGTTGTAGCTATCGCGAACGCGGTCTAATATTTCGATTACCTCTGGATTGGCAATAGCCCAGCCGAGTCTCATTCCGGCAAGTCCCCATCCTTTGGACATTGTTCCAGTCACAATCAGATTGGGATATTTTTTTACGAGTGTTGCCGCTGAATAGTCCGCAAACGGCGCGTAGGCTTCGTCCACCAGAACCATGCCTCCAAACCCGTCGGCTATTTTTTCTACCGTTTCTACGGGGAAACCCTTGCCGGTCGGAGCGTTGGGGTTGGTAAAGAAAAAAGTGTTTGCGCTGCATTTAAATATTGCATCGAAATCTATTTCAAATCCGTTCTTAAACGGGATTTGTATGAGCTTGGCGCCTTGGATCTTAGCCAGCACGGGATACAGCGAATAGCTCGGATCCAGGCTTGCGAGCGGTTTTTTTGCGTCGCAGAAACAGCGCATGGCTATATTCAATGCGTCGTCGGATCCGTTGGCTGCCATCGCGCAATCAGCGCCAACTCCGAAGTGTCTTCCTATTTCCGCCCTCAATTTCTTGCTTAAAGGTTCGGGATATAATCGCAACCTGGAGGCGTCCGAGCCGATTTCTTCCAGTATGGCTTCGCGCACGCGTGGTGTAGGCGGGTAGGGAAATTCGTTGGTATTTAGTTTTACCCAGCCGCCACCTTGCGGCTGTTCGCCGGGAACGTAGGCGTCTACGAGGCTTACGCTGGAGGAGATTTTTTCGTTTAAATTAAAATTTTGCATGTGTGTCTGCGCTATTTGCGCTGGTTATTTATTTTTGCCGCTTTCGGCGTCTTTTTTTTCCGCCTCCCTTGCGGCCGCGGCATATTCGCAGACGTTCGGAATCGGTTTTTGCCTTAGCCCGTTGGGCAGCCTTGCCAAATACGGATCGGGCTTGCGCTCCAGGCTAAACGGCTCTTCGGGAAGATTTTCGCCGTCCAAATCCAAGTCGTCGATAGGGTCAAAATCATCGAAAACCATGGTTATTCTACGGGCTTCCTCTATCATTAGCTCTATCGGGTTGGAAACTTGAAAATTTTTGTCCACAAGCTCTATAATGTGGGGCCGGCACATTTTTTCATAGCGCAACTTAATGTCGTTTACTTCCCTGTTTGAAACTCCGCTGCGGCGCGACAGCAGAAGGCAGTCCGCAAAGTGCGATAGGGCGTCCGCATACGGAAATGTCTCGTCGGGGAACATCTTTAACATGTGGCAGTCTAAGACCGACCAAATGCGCGCCAGGCGGATTTTGCCGTCGCCGACGATAGCCTTGAAATTTTCTACTGAGTCCGCGACGTTTTCCGACGATGCCGCGACAAATATGATACTTGTTATTTTTGACTCGTCGAGAGCCGCTATTTTTGCAGTTGCGTCGGCGAATCCAGAATACTTAACGATTCCTGCATTTGGGGCGCCCGCTATTCGCTTGTCGAAGTCCGATGGATTTTCGTCGTCGGCTACGAATACGCAGCAGAAATCATCGTCTCCCAGAGCCTTTTCTACAATATCGCAAGCGATGCCGCGCCTGCCGCAGGCAGGACTCCCAAGGATTAAATATGCCGGAATGCTCATAGTATGCCTCCTTTAAATCTTGACCGTTTTTTGCGCGAGAGCCGCGTCTGCCAATACTATGGCCGCCATTGCCTCCACTATGGGCACTGCGCGCGGAAGGACACATGGATCGTGCCGGCCTCGGCCTATAACTTTTACATCGGCAAGTTCGCGCGAAAGCGTACATTGTTCTTTGGCGATTGTTGCGGTTGGCTTAAACGCAACCTTGAAATCCAAAGGTTGCCCAGAAGTTATTCCTCCCAAAACACCGCCGGCATTGTTTGTTTTTGTTGCGACGGCGTCGGAATCCGGATTCGGCCGATAGAAAATATCATTGTGTTGCGAGCCGAACATTCTGGTTCCCGCAAATCCGCTCCCGATTTCAAATCCCTTTGTTGCGGGGATGGAAAGCATTGCTTTTGCCAAATCCGCTTCTATCCTATCAAAAACGGGGTCTCCGAGCCCTGCTGGAAGACCTTCCACCCTGCATCTTATGATTCCCCCTACGCTGTCTCCTTCCGCGCGGGCTTTTTTTATAAATTCAATCATGCGCAAAGCTGTAGGCTTGTGCGGGCAGCGCGCCGGGGTTGCGTCTATGTCTTCTTGCGGGGGCATTTCCTTTTGAAATGGCATTGAGATAGAATGGACGCTTTCCACCCATGCCCGGATGGTGATTTTTTCTCCGAGGATTTTTTTTGCTATTGCGCCGGCTGCCACCCTTCCTATCGTTTCCCTGGCGGAGCTTCTTCCCCCGCCTCTGGGGTCGCGGATTCCGTATTTTGCGTCATAGGTATAGTCCGCGTGTGAGGGTCTCCAGAGTTTTGCGATTTCGTCGTAGTCTCCCGACCGCTGGTCGGTATTTTCAACTACAATGCATATAGGCGTTCCGAGCGTTTTTCCGTCGAGGACGCCGGAGAGTATTTTGCAGACATCGCCTTCTTTGCGGAGAGTTGATATTTCGCTTTGTCCCGGGCGGCGCCTATCTAGTTCATATTGGATTTGCTCTCGGGAAATCTGCATCAATGGAGGGCAGCCGTCTATTATGCAGCCAACTGCCGCACCGTGGCTTTCGCCGAAGGTAGTCACTCTGAAGATTTTGCCGAATGTATTTCCCATTTGTATTTTATAACACAGCAAACGTAATTTTCTTTCAATCTTTTTTATTGGCAAACTTTATGCAAAAAAGGTTTGAAAGAATTTTAACCAAATGGTTAAGTAGTATGCATGTTTAAACGCGAAAAAGAGTTGATGCTGTTCGGATTGGCAACCAACCAATATTCGTTCAGGGGGTTGTGGCTATTTTTATTTATCTATGTGGGCGCGTCCTTGTTTGCGGCGCTTTTAACTGCTCCTGCTTATTGGGGGGTTCAATGGCTGGACGCAATTTCGCCCTCCGAGACGACAAAATGGCTTTTAGGAAAGCGCATAGATATTTATTACGACCGGCTGCGCTGGGTCCCCATAATTCTTGGGTTGCCGTGGATGGTCAAGGAATGCGGACTATTTTCTTTAAAAAGCATTGGAATGCCAATAAATTCGGATTCCGCAAAGATTTTCGCAAAATTTTTTGCGGGCGGAATAATTTTAAGCGTGGTAATTTTTTCCGCGCAGTATGTTTTTGCCGACGTAAGGCTCAAAGCGGATTTTACATTTGCGGGTTTGCCGGAAATACTTTTGTGCGCCCTTGCTGGCGGTCTCATAATAGGATTCCTGGAGGAGCTTGTTTTCAGATGCCTAATAATGCGCGCAGTTTATACCGCCCTTGGCGCTTTTATAGGGATTGTCGCAACTTCTCTGTTTTTTGCGTATAAGCACTTTAAAGTTCCAAGTTCAATTTGGAATTCCCTTCCGGGCGGGGCGTACAATTCAGAATGGGACATTGGCTTTTTTGTCGGATATTACGATACAATCGGGATATCCCACAACTTTTCTTTGATGCCGTTTTGCAGCCTTTTTATGTTCGCAATGGTCTTGGCGATGATATATGTCCGCACCAAGGTGCTCTGGGGGCCGATTGCAATGCATGCGGGAATTGTATTTTCAATCCAGGCTTATAGAAAAATATTCGATATTCTTCCTTGTCCGCAGCAGGAGTATGTCGGCAACGCCGGGATGACTAACGGATATTTGGCATTAGTCCTTTTGTCTATAATATTCGTGTGGCTGTGCGCGAGGGATATTAAGGGCGATTCCAAATCGGAAAATTCTTTGCAAGACGGATAATGCCCGCAGACAAAGAAAATTTTGTCGAACTTCTGGCGCCCGCGCGCGATTGCGGCGTAGCGCGCGAGGCAATACTTGCCGGAGCGGACGCTGTTTACATAGGCGCGTCCGATTTTGGCGCCCGCGCGGCGGCTGCAAACCGGTTGGATGATATATCCCAACTCTGCAAATTCGCCCATGTTTTCGGATGCAAAGTGTATGTGGCTCTCAATACGATTTTGACCGACGCCGAACTCCCGCGCGCCGAAGATCTAGCCCGAAAGCTTTGCGAAATAGGCGTGGACGCCTTAATCGTGCAGGATATGGGACTGGCTTGCCGTCTGGCGCGCTTTTTGCCTATGCCGCTTCATGCTAGCACCCAATGCGATATCCGCTCGCCGGAAAAAGCCGAGTTTTTTGATTCTCTCGGATTTGAGACTATTGTTCTTGCCCGGGAGCTTTCCCTTTCGCAAATCGGTGAAATATCCCGGAAGGTGAAAGCCAGGATAGAGTGTTTCGTCCACGGTGCGCTTTGCGTTTCATACAGCGGATGCTGCTACCTCAGCTATGCGATAGGCGGGCGGAGCGGAAACCGCGGCGAGTGCGCCCAGCCTTGCAGAATGAAGTATAGGCTTGTGGATGCGGACGGGGCGGAGATTTCGGCGCCCGCGCACTTTTTGTCTTTGAGGGATATGAACAGGTCTGCCTATGTCGGCGACATGCTGGATGCCGGCGTGCGTTCCTTTAAAATAGAAGGAAGATTGAAGGATGCTGCGTACGTTAAAAATGTAGTGGCGCACTACAGAGAAATCTTGGATGCTGAAATTGCCGCGCGCGGATTGTTGCGCACTTCTTTTGGAGAGTCGGAGACTTCATTTTCGCCGGACCTGTCCAAGACATTCAACAGGGGATTTACCGAATACCATCTCAATGGAACATCGCCGGGATGCGCAGGCTTTGAAAGCCCAAAATCAAAGGGAGAATTTTTGGGGACGGTTGAGAAGTGCATAAAAAACGGATTTTTCTTCCGCGGAGCTGATAAGGTTTTTCACAACGGAGACGGGCTGTTTTTCGACAGTTGCGCGGGTTTGTTCCCTCCGTTTGGCGCTTCGGTAGGCGGCGTCCGCGAAAACGAGGTCCTTCTGGGAAAACCTGGCGAGCGCGTCGAAATCCCGCGCGGCGCAAGAATATGGCGCAATTTCGACATAGATTTTTCCCGGAGGCTAAAACCTCTGCCCGTTCGTAGAATGGCGGTATGTTTTAAGGTTTGGGAGGATGGCGACCATTACGGGTTCGGGGTAAAGCTTTGCGACTCGCGCGCGGTTTCGGCGGAGCTTTTGCTGCCGAAAGCGGATGCTGTTTTGGCTCAAAATCCGTTGGCTTCAAAAGAAAAAATCGCATCGGCACTTTGCAAGCTCGGGGGCACAAATTATAAATGCCTTCCGGACGGAGTGTTGTTCGATTGCCGTTCTGTTCCGTTTTTCAATCCGGCTAGGATAAACGACATAAGGAGGCGCCTTATAGAGCTGTTGGAATCTTCCATATTGGATGGTTTTGCCCGCGCGGGCGGGAAAATTGGAACAGAGGCTATGCGGGCGTTTTCTCCTCCGAAATCTTTAGCATCAGCCATTCCGACAGATTTTTCGGCAAACGTATTAAACCGAGCCGCCGCGAATTTCTATGCAGATGCAGGAGTAAAACTTTCGGAGTTTGCCGCGGAGTCCGGGAAAGTCGGACTTGTCGGGCGGCGCGTAATGTCAACCAAACATTGCATATTGCGCGAGCTTGGAATGTGCAAAAAGAAAGTTGCTACAACTTTCAAAGAGCCTTTGAGGCTTTTGAATGAAGACGTGGAACTTGAAGTAAAACTCAATTGCGCAAAATGCGAATGCGAACTTTTCTTAATTTCTTCCCGCAGAGCCTGTGGACGAAATTGCATGCGCTAATGTTTTACTTAAAATCTCCTAGAGAGCCAAAATACGCATTCTATTGCATTAAAAAAAACGGAAACTTTAGGAAAGTTTGCAGTAGGTTTAATCCAAGAAGCCTGCGTCGCGTTTTTAGCGTTCATTTTTTTTTAAGAGAGTTTTCTATTGCCGGTATTTTTATACAACTTTGAAACACACAAAATTTTCTCAAGAGCATCTCCGGCAGGTTGTCAGTTGAAAAAAACTTTAGCATCCATATTGGATATTCCGCGCATATTGACGTATCGGGAGCGCAAAAGAGAAACATCGCAATGCCCCATATTCAATTGCAGGCGGGGCAGGTTTTTAAATCTCTTTGCATGGTAGCTTGCGTAAGTGTGGCGCAAAATATCTTGGACCCATATGTTTTTGAATCCTGAGTCGTTTCTAATTTTCCTCCATTTTTTATTCCAGTTGCGCGGGCAGACGGGCGCGGACGGAACCGGATTAAACTCCATAAGAATGCGTTTAAGCGCCGGGCATACCTCGATTTGCCTAACCCCTCCAGTTTTAGAACATTGGGAGCGCACAGTAATGGATTTTTCCGCAAGGTCTATATCGCTCCATGCAATGCGGCGCACCTCACGCGGGCGGATGCCTGCAAAAATTAAAAGTCCTATAGCGGGTAGGCATTCTTTATATTTTGGCAATTTTGCCGTTCTTAGAAGATTTTTTATTTGCGGGATAGATAGCGGAGAAATCTCTTTTTCTATAACTTTGCGGCGCTCCACAAATTTAATTGGATTGCGGTCGCACCATTCGCGACGCAATGCAAACTCAAATAATCCGTGGAGCATAATGCGCGCTTTATTAAATTGGCTCGGGGTGGAAAAGGTTTCCGACAGCAACTTTTCACAGTCATGCAGCCTGAAATCAGAGAAATTGCGTTTGGCTAGATTTGTATTGGATTTTATCAAGCGATTCCCGATATATCGGATATCGCGAATAGAATCTGGCCGCAAATGGCGTTTTGCTTGCAAATAAAGAGAAAATCCTTCCGCAAGTTGCATTTCTTTTGAGCGGACATGGCGCTTGCCTGTTTCAATTATTTTGGAACAATATTGAATAGGCGCAATATTGGAACCTTGAGGAAAGGTATCTAGGATGTTTTTTACTAGCCTTGCGGCATCTAGAATTGATATGCCAGTTCCTCCCAAAAGGGCCTGCGCGGATAAGATTTCATTTGTCATGGTATTTAGAATACCCGTGTCAACTCCAAAAATCTAAAAATAATTTGGAAGTCTTTGATGAAATGCAAATAAACACTCTACAATCTTAGCGAATAGAGTGGTCTAACTATACTTATAATAGAAATGATAAGCATATGTCATTTTTGTTTGTTAGTTAGTTAAGAAAATTTCACGCATGGGGTATTCTAAATACTGATAGTATATCAATTATGAAACAGTTAAATATTTATATAAAAGAGATTCTGTATAAATTATTTGCTGATGAACTACTTGATGCGAATCAGATAAAACAACTTTGCGATAAGAAGTATTCCGAGGATACTTTTGGTTTGGACGGCCCTTTTTTGAAGATAAAAGACGAATATATAAAGTCTTCGCCAGAGGATGCCAATTACTGGGAGGATGTTTTTGACGGAAAATATTATGCGTATAAAAATTGGAAAGAATCTCAACGCTCCAATTTTGACCAGTGGTTGGATTCCTTATACTCAAAAATCGGGACTTCGAGTATTTTGAAAATAAGTGTAGGATATGGGTGGAAGGAGTATTCTAGCGCAAAGGCGGACATTTATTGGCAGTCATTGAGGCGCTATCTGAAAAAAATAAAAGAGTCGGTTGAGAAATCGCTTCCGAACGTGCGCATAGAAATAAGTCGATTAAGGGCATCGCATGGCGATTTTGTATATTCCGACATCGTAAGAAAAATAGATGATTCCGATATGCTAATATTTGATGTTGCTGATGTGCGCACTTCAGACGAGGAAATAGATGGGGATAAAACTGTAAAAACCTACTGTAATTTCAATCCAAATGTCATGTTTGAATTAGGCATGGCAATCGCAATCGGGAAAAAACCTATCGTAATGTGCCCGGCATCTCTAAAAGGGAAAATACCTTCTGATATAAGCAACTATATGTTAACTTACTACGATTTGTTTAAGACAAAAGAAAGCATGATGTATGAACGTTCTTTTGAAGATAGATGCGGGCTTACATCGCTTCTTGTAAATAGGCTCCGCGCAATGGGAAAATTAAAATGACAAAATAATAATCACAAAAATCAGAACAGATTTATAAATTAAAACATGATGAGAAATATAAAAAATTATTTAATTTTTTGCGCGTATATATATAGTGGATTTTCAGCGCTTGCAGACTATGAAAATTATTCTGGTGAAAATATAAGCGGACAAGATTTTTCTGGATACAGCCATAATAATTCAATTTGGGCGGACGCAATAGCTGTTGGAACAATTTTTTCAACTCAAGGGCGTGAAACTTCTTATGAGAATGCAAGTTTTAAGTCAGCGAATCTTTCCAACGCTTCATTTATAAGGGCGGATTTGACAGGTGCAAATCTTGACGGGGCCGACTTCACAGGTGCTCGCTTGGATTATGCGATTTTAACAGACAGCATAATAACAAACGCAAACTTTACTGAATCTGTAAAGCGGGGGATTAATTGGGACGTTATTTCCACGACAAAGAGTTTTAAAGATAAAGACCTTTCAGGGATAATATTAGATTCAAATAATCTCACCGGGTGGGACTTGTCTGATCAAAATCTTAATGGAAGCAGTTTTAAAGGTGGAAATCTCAGCAATGCTTTGCTTATAAGGGCGGACTTGACAGGTGCAAATCTTGACGGGGCCGACTTCACAGGTGCTCGCTTGGATTATGCGATTTTAACAGACAGCATAATAACAAACGCAAACTTTACTGAATCTGTAAAGCGGGGGATTAATTGGGACGTTATTTCCACGACAAAGAGTTTTAAAGATAAAGACCTTTCAGGGATAATATTAGATTCAAATAATCTCACCGGGTGGGACTTGTCCGGTCAAAATCTTTCCAACGCTTCGTTTATAAGGACGGACTTGACAAATACAAACTTTGACGGGGCGAATCTTACGGGAGTAGATTTTCGTGGCGCTAATTTCTCAGATGTAAAAGGAAACCCTACATATAAAAACACGATAATGTCAGACGGCGTAATTCAGAATTTTTCGATGAATTCTTCCACAGACAGTTTTTCAATTCGCAAATACACTCCCGCCATGGAAGGCGGAGAAACGATTTCTGCAAAGATTGGTGAAAGTGCCGCTATATCCGGAGGAGCAGTTTTAACGCTTGAAACGGGGGCTTATTTGGAGCTTACCGGCAGCGCAGATGTCATAGTAGCAGACGGGGCTTCAATAATCGTAAATACTGATATTGACTCATCTACAAACCTTAAGATAATGGATTCCGCAAAACTTGCGTTTGAAGATAGCGCTATTTTTAAAGTTAATCTCTATTGCGACGGTGTTTCTTATGGCCAAACTGTAGTATTTTCCGCGCTGAATTGGAGCGCGGCAGAACAGGCTTTGGATATAGATAATCTTGTAAAGGGCGAAACCTTTATTCTCTCACTAAATGGAGAAGATTTTTACGGCGAGTGGAATTACTTTATAGAAAACAATAACCTTATGATTAGCATGCAAATTCCCGAGCCGGCAACCTATGCTGCGGTGTTCGGATCTCTGGTGCTAGCATTGGCGGCGTGTCGCAGAAGATTGTAGCGGGATTATAAATAGATTTTAAAGGAGCTTTCCAATTCGGTGAGCTCTTTTTTTGCACAATTTTGCCCCTTAAAATAATATTTTTTCATGGCATAAAAATCGTAAAATATGTTTCAATTCCCCAAAAGTCTGCACAATGTTTCGATTATTTTGTGGGGGGGCAAATAACTATTTCAGAGCCAAATCTTTTCCGAAAAATTACGGCGTGGGTTGGCTGGCAAAGTTCGCCGCTAGTATGTTGTTTCCCGCCGCGGTTTGGAGATAAAAATACCTAAGGTTGCTGCGGAAAATCATCCTTCGCAGCCAGAGGACACGCGGGCTGTTTTCACTTAATAAAATAGCCTTACTAGGGTAGAATTACGGCGCGATTTATTGCCGCATTTTGTTCCATTGCTATATAGCGCGCGCAACGAGCGTCGAAAACTCGGGCAGTATGCGCTGAAACTGCGATACAACCTCTATGGGAAGGATTGTTTCGCCTGTAATCTCCCAATTCTCGTTCGCGTTTATTACATCGGTCGTCCATTCAAAGTATTCAGCGTGGTCTGTCCTAAAGTATAGCTTTGTTCCTGCCTGCGCAAACTGCCTCAAGTAGTCCAAAAATTCTTTCTTCATTAACCTGCGCTTGTGGTGTCTTGCCTTGGGCCACGGGTCGGGAAAAAATATCATTACTTTGTTCAGGCGCGCGTCCTGCGGCATAGATTCTAGAAATTCTTCCGCTTCGGCTTTCACAAAATACGCGTTGTCGGCATTTTTGTTTTTTGCGCGGCGTCGGCTGTCGGATATGCGTTCGGAAATAAGGTCTATGCCTACGCAGATTTCATCCTTAAAAGTCGCGGCGTATTCGCTTAAATAATGTCCTTTGCCGCATCCGATTTCGAGGGTTATGTTTTTTGAGCGCTCAAAAATTTCCGCGCACGATTTTCTCAAGGCGGCTATGCGTTCGCTGCGTTTTCTTATGGCGTCTTCCAAGCTCATATAAAATCAAAGTCTATTCTTAAAATCTTCGTATCCGAATTTCTTTATGAATTCTGCCCGCGCAGCGGCGTCGTTCCACATGACGATGTCGGGAAGGTTGACGCCGTTGAATGTGGTTGTCTTTACCATTGTGTAATGTGCCATATCCGTAAATATCAAAATATCTCCCTCTTTCAGCGGTGCATCAAAAGAATAGTCGCCGATTCTGTCCCCGGCAAGGCATGATCTTCCGGCCAGCGAATACGTATGCGGTTTCTGCCCGGGAAGTCCGGCTCCGACCACTTGCGGGCGGTACGGCATCTCTAGAACATCGGGCATATGGCAGGTAGCCGAACAGTCGAGTATTGCTATTTGCGCGTCGTTTTGTACTATTTCCAATACGCGAGTTGCAAAAATTCCGGCGTTTAGGGCGATGGCTTCTCCGGGTTCAAGGTAAATTTTTTCAATGTTTGGATAGCGGGCGTAAAATCCGCGCACGATTTTGGCTAGCCTTTCAGTGTCGTAATCCGCTCGCGTAATATGGTGGCCGCCGCCGAAGTTTACGGTTCTTACTTGGGGAATTAAGTCGGCAAATTTGTCCTCGAAATGCCCGAGCACACGTTCGAGCACGTCGCTGTTTTGCTCGCACATGGCGTGGAAGTGGAGCATCTCTATTTTTTTTGCAACGTCCGCGCGCAGAGTGTCGCGCCGCGCGCCGAGCCGCGAGCCGCTCGCGCAAGGATTGTAGATTTGCGTCTCGACTTCCGCATACTGGGGGTTGACCCGCAGCCCTATTTCCAGCCCGGGATTACCCGCCGCTTTTGCGCAGCTGCGGGCAAAATCCGCAAATTTATCCAGCTGGGCTTGCGAGTTGAACACAATCGTGTGGGCGAATTCCGCGAGCTGCGAAATTTCCGATTGGGTAAAGGCGGGATTATAAACGTGAATCTCTCCGCCGAAATATTCGCGCGCAAGAAGGGCTTCGTTTATTCCGCTGGAAGTTGTCCCGCGCAGGTATTTCCGCACAAGAGGAAAAGCGGAGTATGCGGAAAATCCCTTTAATGCAAGCAGAATCTCGGCTCCCGAGCGTTTTTGAACATCGTCAAGCTTATTGAGGTTTTGTTCAAGCAAGTCCAGGCTCACGACGTATGCGGGCGTCGGCAAGCTTTCGAGATCGAGTTTGTCGAATCCGCGCATTATTTTTTCGTCTCGTAGGCTTTTGTGGCTTTGGCGACCTTGACGTATTTTTTAGCCCAGTATGAAATTCCTTTTTTGGCGTTATCGTCAAGCTGCTTTACTACTTTTGCCGGCGACCCCAATACGAGGGATCCTTCTGGCACGACAGTGTTTTTTGTGACGAGCGCTCCGGCTCCCACTATCGAATTTTTCCCTATTACGGCTTTGTCCAAAATTATAGCCCCCATTCCAATGAGGCACTCGTCCTGTATTTCGCACGCGTGTATTATTGCTCCGTGCCCTATGGTGACGTCTTTGCCTATTTTAACTCCGGCATCGTCGGCAAGGTGGACCATTGTCCCGTCTTGGATATTAGATCCGTCGCCAAGTTCTATGGTGTTTATGTCGGCCCGCAGCACGCAGCCGGGCCACACGCTTGCATTTGCGCCTATTTTCACTGCGCCCATGACGACGGCGTGTTTGCTAACGAAGGCGGACGGGTCTATTTGGGGTTCTTGGGTTAGGTATTTTTGGAGTCTTTCTTCCGTTTCCATTGTAAAAAAATTTTTTGAATGGTTGAAAATCTTGCTTGAAGTCGCCAAAATTTCAACGAAATTAAATATTCAACCGAACGCTTGCGCAGTTTCCCGCGGGTTTTCGTAAAATTGCGGCATTTTGCCGCTTCAACCTAAACACAACCAATCGACATGGCAAAAGTTCTAATTATCGGCGCCGGAGGCGTCGGCAGAGTTGTAACACACAAATGCGCCCAAATGAGCGACGTGTTTGACGAAGTTTGGCTGGCATCGCGCACAAAGTCAAAGTGCGACGCCATTGCGTCCGAGATAGCCTCGCCCGTCCATACGGCACAAGTTGACGCCGACAATCCTTCGGAGGTTGCAGCCCTCATAAAGAAAATAAGGGCGGATTTGTTGGTAAACGTCGCATTGCCGTACCAGGATTTGACGCTGATGGATGCGTGCCTCATGGCGGGGATTCCGTATATAGACACCGCCAACTACGAACCACCGGACACTCCGAAATTTGAGTATAAATGGCAGTGGGCATACCGCGACAAGTTTGAAAAGGCCGGCTTGATTGCCGTGCTTGGCGCGGGTTTCGACCCCGGGGTCACTAATATGTACTGCGCGTACGCGCAAAAGCACCTGTTTGACGAAATAAATTATGTCGATATACTCGACTGCAATGCCGGAGACCACGGATTGCCGTTCGCAACTAATTTCAATCCGGAGATAAATATCCGCGAGATTACCGCGCGCGGAAGATATTGGAGCCAGGGCAAGTGGATAGAAACGGATCCATTGAGCGTGCGCTGCGATTTCGACTATCCGGAAGTCGGCGTCAAGCCTTCCTATTTGCTTTACCACGAGGAACTGGAATCCCTGTGCCAAAATTTGAAAGGCTTAAAGAGGATACGCTTCTGGATGACTTTTGGTGATAAATATCTGACCCATTTGAACGTCCTGAAAAATGTCGGAATGACGTCGATAAAACCGATAAAAATTAAGGGAGTGGAAATAGCGCCGATTGAATTTTTAAAGGCTGTATTGCCCGATCCCGCAAGCTTGGGCCCGCTTACCAAGGGCAAGACGAATATCGGCTGCATATTCGACGGCTATAAAAACGGAGAGCGCAAGAAGTACTATATATATAATGTATGCGTCCACGAGGAATGCTATGCCGAAGTAAAAAGCCAAGCAATATCTTACACGACAGGAGTTCCAGCCGCGAGCGCAGCCAGGATGGTTGCCTCGAAAATATGGGACGGCAAAGGCGTTTTCAACATGGAGCAGCTGGATCCGGACCCGTTTTTGGAAACCGTTGCAAAATTCGGCCTGCCATGGAAAGTAGTGGAACTTGACATCAATAAAAATTACAACTTACCTGATTGAGAAAGGAAAGGCTTACCGCAATGAAAATGATAAAAGCCATAATAAAACCCTTCAAACTCGAAGAAGTAAAGGAAGCTTTAGCCGACATCGGCATAGAGGGCATGACGGTCACCGAGGTCAAAGGATTCGGAAGGCAAAAGGGGCACGCCGAAATCTACCGCGGGAGCGAATATACCGTGGAGTTGTTGCCGAAAATCGTGCTGGATATTTGCGTTCCGTCTGATATGGTTGACAAAACGGTTGAAACCATAATTAAAGCCGCCCAAACGGGAAAAATCGGCGACGGAAAAATATTTGTCTCTCCAGTTGAACAGGCGTACCGCATCCGTACTGGAGAAAAGGGGATCATTGCCATTTAGTCCGAGCCTGGGGGCTAGCATTGCCCTTAGTCCGGCGCTTTTTGACTTGGCTATTGCAGCAAACTCGCGCGGGAACTATGGAGTGGTATGCGTTGCCGTCTATTGGGGCAGCGCATGCATGTCTGGGCATTGATTGTAAATTTTTATAACGGCAATAAAAAATTTAATCGCCTTGAGATCGGTTTGCTTGGGGCAGCATCGCGGCGGCAAAATTTTTTGTATTAAAAAATAGATTTTACGGAAATTTCTTTGGCTGTAAAAAAACGTTTGTCTTTTAGCGGCAGATAAAAAACCGCCGCTTCCCGCCGAGATCATTATAGTTGGCGTTTAAGTTTTTTTTGCCTTATGGGCTTGTCTGAATAACATTCTGGCTAGTTTGCCTTATTGGAAGCCTTTCCGGCAACCTTTAGCTCATCGGCATTTTCGGGGTCGCCCATTCCAAAAGAATCTTTGAAAAAGAGCCAATCTGTTTTTTGGGGATCGTCTTTTAAGTCGTCCATTGTCCATCCGCCGCCTAGGGATTTATACAGCGATATTATGTGAGAGATAAAAAGCTGGCGGCTTGATATTTGGCTTTGTTCCGATTGCAGCATTGAACGTTGCGAAACAAGCAAATCCAAAAATTCTATTTCACCCTCCGAATACAATGTCGACGAAAGGTCAAACGCTTTTTTGTTGTTTTCCACAAGTTTGTTTATGTAGGCGATGCGTTCGCGTTCTTTTGCTGCGGCTACAAGGGAGTCTTCAACTTCTTTTATTGCGGTCAGAACGGCCGACTTCCAGTTTGCGCCCATTTGCGCCACGACGCCCTCCTGCAATTCTACATTGAAAACTGTTTTTCCCGCTTGGAATATATTCCACGTTGCGCTGGGGCCCACCGACCACGTTCCGTATTGGCTCTTCACTATATTGCCGATTTTAGGCGCTTCGTAAGATATGCTTCCGTTTATGAAAAATTTCGGATAAAAATCGGCTTCCGCATTGCCTACTGCCGCAACTGCCTTATGCAAGTTGTATTCGGCAGATATTATGTCGGGCCTGCGTTCCAGCAGATTGGCCGGGACGCCTACGGGAATAAATCTTTCAAGTTCTGGAAGGTCTTTCGGTTCTTCTAGCTCTTTTTCCAAAGCTCCAGACTGGAGTCCCAAAAGGAGTTCCAACGCATGGCGGGTTTGTATTAAATCCTTTTGCAATGTTGGAATTTGGGAAGACGTGCTGTCGACTTCCGCTGCGGCCCTTACTACGTCCAGTTGAGATACAAACCCTTTGGCTTTGCGTTCAAGCGTGATGCGGTAAGTTTTCTTTTGAGTCTCAAGATTGCTCTTTGTTATAATAATTTCCTGCTGAAGCGCCCGGTATGAGAAATAGTTATTCGCCACTTCCGCTGCAACAAGAATGCGCGTAGCGCATTTGTCTGCGAGCGTGGCCCTGTAATTTGCAACTGCCGATTCAATGCTCCGGCGCGTGCCTCCGAACAAGTCGATTTCCCATCCTGCGGTGGCTCCCATCCCATAGCTTGTAGCCGTATCGTGCATGGTGATTCCGCGTTCCGTCATGCCGGCTGATAGGTCCAGGGTCGGGAAGAATCCGCTCTGAACAATTCCCAAATTCGCGCGTGCCTGCGCTATTGTGGCGGTTGCCGCGGCGAGGTCCAAGTTGTTTTCGAACGCCCGCTTTATGAGCGATGTCAGTTGTTCGTCTTCAAATATTTCCCACCAGCGCGCGATTTCCTCCGGAGAGACCTTTTTGCTTTCTTCTCCGTCGGTTAAAAGCTTGCCGCTTATTTCCTGATTCCAGGTTTCGCCGAGTTTTGGCTGCGGCTTTTCAAAGTCGGGGCCGACCATGCAACCGCAAAGGACGGCTGCCGAAACCGCCAAAGCGAGATTTTCAAAGAAGTTTTTATTCATATCTCAATGCCTCAATTGGATCCAAACGCGCTGCTTTCCAGGCGGGATAATATCCGAATATGACTCCGACGAGCGCAGACACCCCGACAGACAATATTATTGCCGTGTAGGATATTGATGTCGGCCAGCCCATTAGCCTTGCCAACGCAACAGACATTCCGTGCCCCACGAAAATTCCTATTATTCCTCCCAAAATGCAAATGACAATCGATTCTATCAAAAACTGCCTCAGAATGTCCCGCGCCTTTGCCCCGACAGCCATTCGCAGGCCAATTTCCCGCGTGCGCTCCGTGACGGAAACCAGCATTATGTTCATTATGCCAACGCCGCCGACAAGCAGCGACACAAACGCCACGCAAAGTAGCAAGTTTGTTGTAGTCTTTGTTGAAGATGTAAGAAAGTCGGTAAATTCCGCCATTGTGCGTATTCTGAAATCGTCTTCGTTCTCGGGCAGCAGCTTGTGGCTTTCACGGAGGGCTGCGATTATTTCTTCTGTTGCAATGCCAAGCATGTCCGCTGATGGAACGGAGACGATTAAGCTGTCAACGTTTGAAAATCTAACGGGCGGCAGGTTGTCGCTTGCTTCGGGGTAGAAAGTCGTGCCGGTCGTGTAGGTTGAGGACGCGCTGAGGGTTGTTGTAGAAGTCACAGTGTTTGCCGATACTATTGAAGACGATCCGGCTCCGCGCAAACGCATCTTTACGGCGGTCCAAGGCGCTATTACGCAATCGTCCTGGTCCATGCCCATCATATTGGCGCCTTTTGTCTTCAATACTCCGATTACGCGGAACATGACGTTTTGTATTCTCAAATCTTTGCCAATTGGATTTTCTCCGTCGAAAAGTTCCCTGACGATTGTTGAGCCTACCAAACAAACTTTAGAACCCCTGCGAACATGCATGCTCGATATCGGTTCTCCCTCTTCAATTTGCCATCCGGATATCTCGAGAAAATCTTCGTTGCCTCCATTTATGCTGTAGGGATTCCAATTTTTCCCGCCGTATATGAGTTGTCCGCGCACCCACAGAACCGGGGATACCGCCTCTACGTGGTCGCAATTCCTTAAGATGGCTTCGGCATCTTTCATTGTCAGGTTTGCGCGAGCGCCGGCTCCGGTATTGACTCCGCTCCGGGTGACTGTTCCGGGAAATATGCGCATTGTGTTTACTCCCATGGCGGCTATGTTTTTTTGCAGCGTTTCCTGCGCGCCGTTGCCTATTTCCATGAGCGCGATAACCGCCGCAATTCCTATCACTATCCCAAGCGTCGTTAAAAATGTGCGCGTGGGATTGCGGCAGATTGCCTTTAGGGCCGATTTTATTACGCGAAGCTTTTTCATTATTTTTCCAACACGGTGTCGTCCGATATTTCGCCGTCTTTAAGTTTTATTATCCGCTTTGCGCTGTGCGCCACATCCATTTCGTGGGTCACAAGCACTATCGTCACGCCGTCCCGCTCGTTAATTTCCCGGAAAATTTTTAGGATTTCATCGCTCATATGCGTGTCGAGATTTCCGGTTGGCTCGTCGGCGAAAAGAATCTGCGGCCTGTTTACAAGGGCGCGCGCGATTGCAACGCGCTGTTGCTGTCCGCCGGAAAGCCTTGAGGGCTCATGGTCCATTCTGTCTGCTAGGCCAACTCTTTCCAGCATCGTTTTACCGGCTTCTATCATTTGTTTTTCCGACATGTGGGCCGCCGTGTATCCGAGGGGCATTATTACGTTTTCAAGCGCGCTGGTGCGGGCAAGCAGATTAAAATTCTGGAAAACAAACCCGATTTTTTTGTTTCGGACATCTGCCCTTCCGTCGTTGTCCAGATTTGAAATTTCTTTTCCGTCTAGCCAATATTCCCCCGACGTTGGGCGGTCAAGGCACCCTAGTATATTCATTAGAGTGCTTTTGCCCGAACCGGATACTCCGGTCAGCGCGAGCATTTCACCCTTTTCGACATTGAGCGAAATACCTTTTAAAACAGGCAGCTTTATATCGCCCATTATATAGGTTTTGCGTATGTCTTTTAGCGTAATAAGAGACATTTTCTTTGCTCCGGCGCCTATTTTTTTGTTGTTGTTTTAGTATTGTTGTTGCCTCTTCTGCGTTGCGGCATCTTTGGCATAAACGGATTTGAAGAGCTGGCAGACGCGCCGGAGAGGCTTTCAGTCCCAACTACTACTTCCATTCCTTCCTTTATTTCGGGAGATTCAATTGCGCTGTATGCACCGTCGTTTATTGAGCGCTCCACAACAATCGGACGGACTTTGTCGCCGTCGGGTATCCAAATTTTTCTTTTGCCGTCAAAATTTGCCATATCGACGTCTTCGGCAATCATATCGTCAGACGGGGAAAATCTTAGCGCAGAATTTGGGACCGAAAGGGCTCCGTCTTTGCGCTTGACTTCAAAATTCAAGTTGGCCGAAAGATACGGAAGAAGCTTTCCGCTGGAATTGTCTGTGACAACTTCCACGACATATGTGACCACATTTTGCGACATTGTTGCGTTGAGGCGGATTTTTCCAACGGTTCCTTCAAATTTTTCGTTTGGATATGCGTCCACAGTAAAAACTACGCGCTGGCCTTTTTTTATATTGCCTATATCGGCTTCATTTACAGACGCCCAGACTTCCATCTTCTTTAAGTCTTTGGCTATTAGGAAAAGGCTGCTTGCGCTCATGTTGGATACTACCGTCTGCCCAACGTTTACTTTGCGGTCTATGACGATTCCGTTGACGGGCGCCTTAATTTGGCAATATTCCAAATTGCGCTCTTCTACCTTTAAAGCGGCTTCCGCCTGCGCGACCTCTGCGTTTGCCTGCAAGATTTGCGCTTTGGAGACTTCTATTTGCGCAGTTGCGGTTTCCCAATCCGCCAAATATGCGTCGTAGCTCGCCTGCGAAAGAGCTTCGGAAACTCCGAGCCTTTGTGCGCGCGACCAATCGCGCTCCGCTTTTCTCAAATTGGCTTCGTTTTGCAGGAGCGTTGCTTTAGCCTGCGCCAAAGAGGCTTTGGCCTGTTCCAGTCTGGCCTTTGCCTGCAAAATGTCGGAGCGCGGGATTTCATCGTCTATCAAGGCGATAAGCGAGCCCTCGGTGATTTCCGAACCGTAGTCGACCTCTTTGCCGTTCTTGTCCTTGCCGAATGCCACTATTTCGCCGGACACGCGCGCGCCGACATCGACGAGTTCTTCCGGTTCTACCGTTCCGGTGGCGTCGATTGATTGGATAATATCCTTTTTCTCAATTTTTGCCGTCTTAAAATTGTATTGCTGCTTGTCCTGCCTCAAAAAGCCGTAGTATGCCACCGCCCAGACGCATGCTGCAATTGCTATAAACGCGATTATTCGTGCCGTAAATTTCCTCATATAAAATAACTATTTCCCCATTAATTTTTATTAATGCGACATCCGTACAAAAGTTTCATACATATTGGCATAAGCTTTTGCTTTATCAAATAAAATTTTTGCTTTTCTTTGCAGATAATATTGCCGGACCGGATTTTGCTGCTTGATAAACCTCCATTGCGGTGCTATCAAATTTAGGCATGAAATTTCTTACGTTAGTATTGCTGTTTTTTACGGCAGTGGTTTGCTCCGCCGAAACATCCCGGGAAATTCTCGACAAGCAAAGCGGAATCGTTTCCCGGGAGGATATTTTCCAGCCCGGCGAGTTTTTTGATTCGTGCCACGCTTCAACGGTTTTGGAAACGCTTGACGGAGGCTTGCTTGTTGCCTATTTTGCGGGGACCCGCGAGGGCGCCGACGACGTTAAAATTTGGGTGTCAAAATTAAAGGACGGCAAATGGGCGGCCCCCCGCGTTGCAGCTTCGGCGACAATGACCCAGGACAAGCCGGCTCCGTGTTGGAATCCCGTGTTGTTTCGCAACTCCGACAATTCAATAACGCTGTTTTTTAAACAGAGCGGGAACTGGAATAATTGGCGGGGAATGCGGACGGTGTCAAAAGACGAGGGGCTGACTTGGTCCACTCCCGAGGAGCTGTCTCCCAAGGGCAACCACGGCCCAATAAAAAACAAGCCGGTGCGCGTCGGCAAACGCATAATTCTTCCAACTAGCGACGAATTTACCCCGGACGACTGGAGGGTATATTTTTGGATTTCCTACGACGACGGAAAAACTTGGTCGCGGACTCCATATGTAAACCAAGAGGGCGAAATAGGAGGAATTCAGCCGTCGATACTCATACATAAAAACGGGGATTTGCAGGCTGTTGGGCGCACTCCGCGGGATGTTGGCTTTATTTATCAAACTTGGTCACGCGATGGCGGAAAAACCTGGGGGAAACTAACTTCAACGGGATTGCCAAATCCCAATTCAGGCACAGACGCTCTGACTTTGCATGACGGCAGGCACATTCTCGTTTATAACCATACCCAAAACTGGAAAATCCGAAGCCCGCTTAATGTAGCTGTATCCAGCGACGGCATGCGCTGGAAGCCAGCGCTCGTTTTGGAGGACGCCACGGCGGAGTTCTCGTATCCCGCCGTCGTCCAGCGCAAGAACGGATTGGTTGACATAACATATACCAATCGGCGCAAAACAATCACCCACGTCGTCATAGATCCTGCGAAGCTTAATCCTGGGGCGGCGGAGATGTTCGCGCAATGGGATGTGGAAGATAAGAATTTTGAGTCTCAATCGGAGCGGGTGTCGCGCGAGGAAGCTGCGGCAAAAGCATTAAAAGCGAAAAAAAGAGGCTTAAAAAACGCGCGCGAGCGCCGCATAAGAAATTAGCAGCGTATCGCGCCGGATTGCCGGCGCTTTTGCGCTTTTTTTCCGCGGAATTTTGCGTTTGACCAGGGCTTTTGCCGTTCTTGGCGGAAGTGGTATTCTCTTTTTTTGCATCTGATGCGGAAGGCTGCGCAAATTCTCATTGGCTGTCTTGTCGCGACTTGTCTTGCGCTTGCTTGACTGGGGGCGAGATAATTTGAAACTAAAGCGGATTGAAGCAGATACAAACTAAGGATGCATTAATTCTGGTTTTTTAAAGAAAATATGCATTTTTGTCGGAGTTTTTCCCCGCCAAATCCCGAAGGGAATAAACTTTTGCTTGGAATATTTGCTGCGGCCAATAACCGGTATCAGCTTAATTCCCCGCACTGAAATGTTTGGCGCGGGAAGGGAAAGTCATTCTTTAATATAAGTCTCCATGGCAGAATATGCGACGCTTGCATATATGATTTCTCCCAAATGGAATTTAGAATAGTCGTAGTGGGAAATAACTTTTTCAACTGTTTCCCGGTATTTTGGGTCTCCGCTGAATGCGAGCATTGCGGCGGCCGACATGGGATTTGTCATGTAGTTTCTTTCCATCTTTCTTGCGCTTCCGTGCAAATGGGAGTTCAACTGCATCATTGCCAGTTCTTCGGCGTCTTTTTGCGATTTCTGCGGGCGCCATTTGTATATCCTTCTCCAATCCGAACTCGTAAACGGATAATTGGCGGAATTGTCGTATAGCTTGTAGTCTCCTACGACTTTAAAGGCGTTTGAGGCGTTTGCGCGCAGTCCCGCCAGAAACGCCTCTTTTGCGTCGGGGTCAGTTTCCATATCGAAAAGCATTCTCAACGCTGCCTGGCCTTTTACATATATCCACAAGAAATTTTTATCTATGTTGTTCAGCCAGCCGTCGTCCAAGCTATACCCGCGGGAACATATTTCCATTCTGGTTTTGCCGGTTTTTGCGTCCTTTTCCCGAAGCGCTGCGTAGTATTTGCCTCGCCAGACGCTCGACTGCGTTAAATCCCACATGACCCTTAATCCAAACAGCATGCAGGGCGCTTGAAAAAATCTGAACTGGGCGAGTTCTCCCCTGTGCTGCCCTTTGAACTTTCCGTCGCAAGGGCAGTTCCATCCGTCTTTGTCCAAAGCTGAACAGACCTCGATTATTTTAGATATCACTGCTTTTTTTTCAGCGTCGCCGGGTATGCCGCTTTTTATATATAGATATAGGCCGTAAATCCACGGAATGGTTTGGTCTTCAGACCCTAGCGGATAATGGGTTTTCCCGTCCAAAGATACTCCGCGCGAAACAAATCCATCAACGTCGGAGACTGACGCGCACAACATAAGCCCCCGCGCAAGCGTGCGGGCTTTTTCGGCGTCGCTTTTTGATGGGTTCAGATTGTGGCGCTGGCATACGGAAGCAAGGTAAAGGCCTGTAAATTTTGCGGCGTTTTCGGTTGGGCCCCACCAGTTTAGAAAGTTCGGGCGGCCTTCTATGCAATCTTGCGGGGCTGGTAAGTCTCCCTTGTAATCCAAGACCAAGCCGTGTTCGCTAATAAAATCACCCCATATTTTCCCTTCAAAGGCTTCTAATGCACCGGAGACTGACGCGCATCCGGTTCCGCAAAAGATAAGGTAGTAAAAAATAAATGATAAAAAATGCGGTATCTTCATTTTTTGCTTTGCGCGCATATTATTATTGGAAAAATCGGCGAGCCTTTGGAGGACGGCGGGAATTTTTGCAAAGGGGAGGAGGATTCAAACATATAGCGGCGGTTATAGTTGGGTTTGTTGCGGTTTCTATAGTTGGATTTGAGCGCGGGCGGGTTTATTGGACTTTGTCCTGGGTTGTCAAAAAGCCTTAGGCGCGCGGTTTATCGGGGAGCGAGTCCGCGTAGATTTCGGCGACATGCTTTACTTTTACGGGGTCGTTGTTAAGGGCAAGCATATTTGAAATTTGCATCATGCATGCCGGGCATCCCGCCGACACGGTTGAAACGTTTGCCGCAATTATATTGTCGCGCTTGCGTTTTCCTATTTTGCGGGATAATTCGTAATGGGTTAGCGTAAAGCTGCCCCCGCATCCGCAACACCTGTCGGATTCAGCCATTTCCACAAACTCTACCGCCGGATTAAGCCTCAAAAGCTTTCGCGGCTGTTCACTGACGCCTAGAAATTTTTTAAGATGGCAGGAGTCGTGGTAGGTTATCCGTTCTTTGGCTGTGCCGGAAGGCTTTAGGGGGGCGTGGCGGGCGGAGTCAACTTTTAGAATGTCTATGAGAAATTGTGAAATATCAAGAGTCTTTCGGGATATTTTCTCGGCAATTTCTTTGTGCTTTTGGGATTTTGCGCGCTTCCCCCAAAAGTCCCTTATAGTCTCAGTGCACGACGCACACGCCGTCACGAGATAATCGAAATCTTCCGCGCCTATTTTTTCAAGGTTGTATGCTGCCATTTTTTCAAAACTGTCGGAGTCTCCGGAGGCCAGAGCCGGAATTCCGCAGCAGGCCAAATCCTTGGGGATTCGGACGCCGACTCCGTGAAAGTCGAAAATTTTTAGGCATGCTTTTGTTGTGGATGTGTACAGCTTGTCTCCCATGCATCCAGGGAAGAAAAGAACTTTGATTGCCGATTTCCCCGCCGGGATGTCAATTTCTCCGAATTCCTGTGAAAACGTATTGGCGGGTGGAACCGGGATATGCCGGTTTCCGACGGCGGGTTTTAATAGCGGCGAATAGGCGGTTTGTGGCGCGTTTTTGTCAGGGCGCAGAAAAATTCTTCCTAACGGCAGCGAAAATTTTACCGCGGCGCCGAACAATTTTGGATGGGTTAAAATTGCTTTAAAGACCAGTTTTTTTACTGGATTTAGCCCGAGGTATTTTGCGTTGATTTCGCGCGCCTCAAAAAATATGTCCGTTATTTTTACCCCCGATGGGCATGCGGTTTGGCAGGAGCCGCACAGAAGGCAGCGGTCCAATCTTTCGCGCACGCCGCCGGCGTCGGATAATGTTTCTGCTGCCAAATTTGACAGAAGCGCCAATTTCCCGCGCGCCACGTCAGCTTCGGACAGGGTTTCGGCGAACACGGGGCAAACCGATTGGCATGTGCCGCAGCGCATGCATCCGACTATCTTGTCGTCCAGCGATTTAATAGAGTCTGCGAGTTTCTTTAAGTCTTTCATCTTGAAATTGCAGCCAGCTTTGACGGGTTAAGCAGAGCCTTTTCGTCTAAAGCGCGCCGCATTCTCTTGGAAAATAAAATTGTTGCCTTGTTTGTTTCCTGCTCCAGCCATTTGGATTTTGCAGTTCCTATGCCGTGTTCGCCGGACAGCGTCCCGCCCATTTCTATTGTGCGGGTAAACAGTTCGTCTATGGCGCGTTCGACCCGCGAGAATTCGTTTGCGTCGCGTTTGTCGCATAGTATTGACGGATGTAGATTGCCGTCGCCGGCGTGCCCGAACGTGCCTATGAAAAGTCGGTATTTTTTTGCTATGTCGCCAATGGCGTCAATCATTGCCGGAATCTTTGATCGCGGAACGGTTGCGTCTTCAAGAACGATTGTTGGCCTGAGCCTTGCCAAGGCTGGAAGGGCTTTGCGGCGTGCTTCCCACAGCTTCGACTTTTCTGCGGCATCTTTTGCAGCCACCGTTTCAAGAGCGCCGTTTTCTCTCAAAACTTTTTCGACAGTCTCGGCGTCGTCGGCAACTTGCGCGGGATGTCCGTCAACTTCAATCAGCAGGATTGCCGCTGCGGAGCGGGGCAGGCCGATGTTTTCATTGTCCTCAACAAGATTTATTGTGGCGTTGTCCATAATTTCCAGCGTACAAGGCAGTATATGGGCGGCGATTATCCCCGCGACTGCGTTTGCAGCTGCGCGGATGTCTCCGAAAACCGCCATCATGGCGCGTGATGCTTTAGGCGGCGGCACCAGCTTTAGAACGGCTTTTGAGATTATGCCCAAAGTCCCTTCCGACGCCGCCATAAGGCCGCATAAGTTGTATCCCGTCACGCATTTCACGGTTTTTGATCCGCTTTTTATCAAATCTCCGCGCGCGTCGAAAAACTCAATTCCCATTAGGTAGTCTTTTGTCACGCCGTACTTTAGGCCGCGCAGCCCTCCTGCGTTCTCTGCAATGTTGCCGCCGAGCGTCGAAACTGCCTGCGAGCCCGGGTCGGGCGGATAAAACAGGTTTTTTGCAGCCACAGCCTCCGCAAATTTTGCCGTCACCACGCCAGGCTCGACAACTGCGTAGAGGTCTTCCAGATTTATTTCAAGAATTCTGTTTAGCGACTGCGTGAGAATAACGACGCTTTCTTCCGAGTCGGGAATTGTCCCTCCGCTTAGGTTGGTGCCGGCTCCGCGCACTGTCATCGGAATGGAATTTCTTGCGCAAAAAGCGATTGTCTGCCCTAGCTGCTCTTCAGTTGCGGGCCGAACCGCCATTTTGGGAACTTTGGGCGGAAGCACTGCCGAATCGTAGGAATATGCGAACCTGTCTGCTTCCTTGTCGAAGACGTTTCCCGCCCCGACAATTTTTTCAAATTCTTTCTTTAAGTTTATCGATGCCATTTCTCCTATAATTAATAAAATGTTAGAATAAGATTCTTGCCGGCACAAATCAAAAAAATTATTTAAAGGCCGGGAAGCCTACACTTATTTTAACATTAAAGAAAACGCTGCGCGGGATTTCCAGAGAAAAAACCCTTATAGACAGGGAAAATTTTTCTTGAAAGACTTGTGGAAATGTTGAAAAAATTTTTCAGCAAAAATTATTCGATTTTCAGGGGGGACTTTTTATGGGTAAATATTTTATCGGCGCGCTTGCATTATTGCTGTCCGTTGCGATTTCGGCGTGCTCGGATAAGGATGGCGCAGCCGCCGGGAAAAAAGCAAACAACGATGTATATGTGACGCTTCCGACCAAGCAGTCCGTAGAAATATGGGACGATTACACTGCCAAGCTGGAAGGCGAGAAATCTGTCGAGATTCGCGCCCGCGTGAGCGGATATTTGGAGAAGATTCTTTTTAAGGACGGCGACTATGTAAACGAGGGTGATGTTTTATTTGAAATAGACCCGGAACCGTTTCAGGCTGTGGTTGACGCATGCCGTGCGGACGTGGCTGAGATTTCCGCAAAGATAGAGTTGGCCAACAGCAATCTAGAGCGCGCAAAGCAACTTTACGAGGGCAATGCGATTTCCAAAGAAGTTTTGGAAACCCGCAGAAGCGAACTTTTGTCGGCCAAGGCGGTAAAGATGAGCGCCGACGCTAAACTTAAAGAGGCTATGCTCAATTTGAAGTTTACAAAAATCCGCGCTCCCATATCCGGCTATATAGGAAAGCGTTATGTCGATGTCGGAAACCTCGTCACAAATGCAAACACCCTAATGTCTACTTTAGTGTCGCGCGACATAATTTACGCATATTTTCAAATAAGCGAGCGCGACGTTATACGCTACGATAAGACAAAACTTTTTAAATCAATCGATACCGAGAACCGCAAGGGGCCTCCCGTAAAATTAAAACTTATGGACGAGACCGATTTCTCCCATTCGGGAATACTTACATATGTGGATAACAAGCTCAATGCCGCCAGCATAGAATTGCGCGCTGATATCGACAACAGCAACGGCAGTTTATTTCCGGGCATGTTTGCCAAATTGAGCCTCAGGGCGGGCGATCCGGTGGAGAAAATTCTAGTTCCGGAACTTGCCGTCGGAACTGACTTGATAGGCCGGTATGTTTACGTGGTAAACAAAGACAATGTTGTTGAGTATCGCGCCGTTAAAATTGGCGAAAAGTTGGGCAAGATGCAGATTATAGAGGAGGGCCTAGACGGTTCCGAACGTGTAATTTGCAAGGGAATTCAAAGAGCGCGCCCCGATACAAAAGTAAATCCGATTCTCGAAACCGCGGATAAGAAATGAAGTTCTCGCACTATTTCATAAACCGCCCGATATTGGCGGGAGTCATATCGATAGTGATATTCCTTATGGGGGTAGGCGCCTATATAGGACTGCCTATTGCGCAATATCCCAATATAGCCCCTCCTATGATTTACGTCTCCACAAAGTATATGGGGGCGTCTCCCGAAGTCGTAATGAATTCAGTTATCGCCCCTATCGAACAGTCTGTGAACGGCGTAGAGGGGATGATTTACATGCAAAGCCAGGCAGGCTCGGACGGTTCTGCGCAGGTTGTGGTCACTTTTGAGACCGGCACGGACGCCGATATGGCGCAAGTGCGCGTACAAAATCGCGTGTCCGAGACTCTTACGCGGTTGCCGAAGGAAGTTCGCGATTCCGGCGTTACGGTTAGAAAGCGTTCTCCAGATTTGCTAATAACCATAAACCTATTTTCTCCCAAAGGTACGCGCGACAAACTTTATCTTACAAACTATGCCTTGACCCAAATGCAAGATAGGCTTTCGCGCGTTCCCGGAATAAGCGAATTCAGCGTATGGGGGGCAAAGGAATATAGTATGCGCGTATGGCTGGATCCGGATAGGCTTTCGGCTCTAGACATAACTCCGACGCAGGTCGTCAACGCCCTCCAAGAGCAGAACAAGCAGATTGCCGCGGGAAAACTAAATGCGCCGCCGTTGGAATCCGATTCGGCTTTCGAGTTGATTATCAATACCCAAGGCCGATTGGCCACGGAAAAGGAGTTCGGGGAAATTATAGTCAAAAATATGCCGGACGGCAGAATTATTCGCGTCTGCGATGTCGCGCGCGTTGAGCTTGGCGCATATACTTACGGGAACGAATCTTATATAAACAATAAAAGCGCCGTTTCCATGGGCGGATACCAGTTGCCCGGCACGAATGCAATCGAGCTCGCAAAAAATATAAGGGCTGAGCTTGCCGAAATGAAAAAGAGCTTCCCCAACGACGTCGACTATGTGATAGGCATGGATGCGACCGAATATATTTCGGAGTCTATAAACGCCGTTTACCGCACTATCTTCGACGCTATAATATTGGTTGTTTTGGTAATTCTCCTATTCTTGCAGAATTGGCGCGCGGCGATAATTCCGCTTTTTGCGATTCCGGTTTCCCTTGTCGGAACCTTTGCGGTCATGTACCTGTTTGGTTTTTCAATAAACAATTTGTCGCTTTTTGGACTGGTGCTGGCAATTGGTATCGTTGTCGACGATGCAATCGTCGTGGTTGAAAACGTCGAGCGCAATATGAGCGAAGGGCTGCCGGTAAAAGAGGCGACAGAAAAGGCTATGACCCAAGTGCAGGGGGCTGTTATTGCAATTGCTTTGGTTCTTAGCTGCGTATTTGTGCCTACCGCTTTTGTCGGGGGAATTACGGGAGAATTTTACAAACAATTCGCGTTGACTATAGCGGTTTCCACAATTTTGTCGGCTTTGGTTTCCCTGACGCTTACTCCCGCTCTTTGCGCGCTGTTGTTAAAAGACCATTCCGAAGCTAAATCCGGATTTTTTACGAAAGTCTGGAATTATACGCTTGGAGGGTTTTTTAGGCTGTTTAACCGCGGATTCGACTGGATTTCCGATCGATACGGGTGGATGGTCGCAAAACTTACTCGGATTGCGGTTTTAATAATGCTCATATATGTCGGGTTGCTTTGGGTGACCAAGGAACTTTTCCAAGTCACTCCGCAAGGGTTTATTCCAAAACAGGACCAGGGGTATATAAATTCTACAATAATACTTCCCGACGGGGCGTCTTTTGAACGCACGGAAGAAGTTATAAAACGCGCCGGAGAGCTTGTGATGGGAATCGACGGGGTTCGCTACACAAACGCCGTTGCGGGTAGAAACGGAATATCTGGAATGTCGGCTTCCAACTCCGGGAATATGTCGATAGTTTTTGAGGACCGTGCGGAGCGAGATAAGAAAGGCCGAAGCGCAAACGTAATACTTGAGGAGGCGCGGGAGCTTTTGGAGCGCGAATGCCCGGAAGGTGCTGTGTACATGTTGACTCCCGCTCCCGTTCGCGGAATCGGCAGCGGAAGCGACTTTAAAATGCAGCTTCAAGACAGGGCCGGATACGGCATAGAGGAGCTGCAAAAGCAGCTTAGGATTTTCGTTGAGGAGGTAAATAAACTGGACAGCGTGTCGCAGGCCTTTTCGGCGTTCAGAATTTCGGACCCGCAGCTGTATATCGACATAGACCGCGAGCGCGCCCAAAAACTGAATGTTTCTCTCGACGCCCTGTTTACAACCCTGCAGTACAATATGGGTTCTGTTTATGTAAACGACTTTAACATACTCGGTCGCGTTTACCGCGTTGTGGCGCAGGCGGAAAGCTTTAGCAGAAGCAGATTGCGCGATATCTACAACCTTAAAGTTCCCAATGAAAATGGAGAGCAGGTTCCCCTTGGTTCTTTGATCTCGATAAAGCGCATTATCGGCCCGGACAGAACCGTTCGCTACAATATGTACGAAAGTGCCGAGGTGCAGGGCAATCTCGCGCCGGGGTACAGTACGGGAGAGGCGGTTGCGGCTATTGACGAGCTCGCAAGGAAGATTCTTCCCCAGGGAATGGGCATAGAATGGACGGATATAGTTTACCAGCAAAAGAAGGCGGGGAATTCATCTATAGTGGTGTTTTTCGTATGCGTGGTATTCGTATTTCTTGTTCTGGCTGGCCTGTATGAAAGTTGGACAAGCCCACTTGCCGTTATTTTAATTGTTCCGCTTGTATTGTTGTTTGCAGTAAGCGGGGTGCACTTGCGCGGGATGGACAATAATATAATGACTCAGATTGGATTTATCGTCCTGATAGGATTGGCCTGCAAAAATGCAATTCTAATCGTGGAGTTTGCGAAGCAGCGCGAAGAGCGCGGCGAGGAGCTTGTCAGCGCGGTTTCCCATGCTTCCAGAAACAGGCTTAGGCCGATAGCAATGACATCTTTGGCTTTTATTTTCGGCGTTGTCCCGTTGGCGTTCGGATTGGGGTCAGGTTTTGAATTGAGGCAGAGTTTGGGAACGTCTGTATTTTTTGGAATGATAGGCGTCACGATTGCGGGATGCATATTTACGCCTGTTTTTTACTATATAATCCGCCGCTTAACATCCAAGAAACGCGCGAAAGAGGCGGCTTAGAAAAGGCACTTTCCTCCGTTCCCGGGGAGCGGTGCCCTTTGCTGAAATTTTGGAGGTCTTAAATGGATAGGAGAAAATTTTTAAAAACAGGAGCCGCTTCTTTAGGGTTGGCTGGAGTTTGTTCAAAGGCTATTTCCGGAGAAATTCCGTCTAAAGGGCAATATTTCGAACCCGGAAGGCTTGTTGGGTTAAACGTCAAATACGATGTAGTCGTGTGCGGGGGAGGACCTGCGGGAATCGGCGCTGCATTGGGCGCTGCGCGCATGGGAATGAAGACTATCATTCTGGAGGCGGGAGGATGCCTCGGCGGAACTTGGACGCGCGGGCAGCTTTCATGGATATTCGATTTTAAAAAAAAGGGGATATGTCCGGAAATCATCTCAAGGCTCGATGCCCGCAATGCTCGCCATGGCGGAAACGACAAGGACTTTGTCTATGAGCCGGAGGCCATGAAGATAATTCTGGAGGATTTAATTGCCGAAGCGGGAGTCGATGTCCGATATTTTACGACGTGTTGCGCCGCACATAAGGACGGGGCGAAAATGTCGGTTTTGGTTTCGGAATCGAAGTCCGGACGCGAAGCCTGGGCTGCCAAAATTTTTATAGACTGCACGGGAGACGGCGACGTCTGCGCGCGCGCCGGCGCGGAATTCGACATAGGAACCGATGGGGATAGAATTGTCCAGCCCTGCTCGTTCAATGCAATTGTATCCGTAGAAGATGTTGAGAAGCTGGGCGATAGAATTACGGCTTATAAAAAAGATTCTCTGGCGGGGCATGTAGAGTCAACACAATTGAACCTAAGGGATTTGCGCGCCGCCGGCATAGAGCCTTCCTACAATATGCCGACGCTTTTCCATCTAGGCGGCAATATTTTGTTAATGATGTTTAACCACGAATACGGAGTTCATTGCGATAGCGCCGACGAAATTACCCGGGCTACTATCCGCGCTAGGCGCGAAGTATTTAAAATGGCCGACGCGCTCTCAAAGTCAAACTCCCCGTGGCGGAATATGAGGATTATCGCCACGAGCGAACATATAGGAATAAGGGAGGGGCGCAGAGTTTGCGGGCTTTACGAAGTCACAACCGCCGATTTGCTTTCCGGAGCCCGCCATTCGGACGCTGTCACGCGCGCGACTTTCGGCGTGGATCTGCATGCGCACACCGAGAAAATTAACAGAAGCAAAACAATAACGCATTTAGATGGATTTAAGCCCTACGATATTCCGCTGCGAGCTCTGGTATGCCGCGACGTGGACTGTTTGATGATGGCCGGAAGATGCATAAGCGGCGACAGAATTGCACACGGCAGCTATCGTGTCACCGGGAACGCCGTGGATATGGGATACTCTGCGGGATGCGCCGCGGCAAAATTCATATCGGAAGGAAAAACTCCGCACAGTTTGAAAAATCGCGGTCGGGCATAGTGTGGCAAACGGATTTTTAGAGGAGGTGTAGAATGGGAAAGATCTTTATGAATGTAAAAATTCTTGCCGGGGGGCTTGCGTTTATTGCGGCCGGGCTTCTGGCGGCATGTTCGTGTTTTTGCAGCTCGTCGGATTCGGATTTGCATCTTGCGCGGATTCAAAATGGGGACTTTATGTTGTCGCTTGGAAAATCTGGGGAAATCTCGCTTTGGGATCGCAGGGGCGGCGGCTTATACCGGCAATTGGCTCCGGCCTCGTGCACTGTGAAAAATGTTTCATCGGACGGGGCGTCAATATCGTACGACATTTATTTTAGCGGCTTTGAAATCCGCGCCAACTTAAAGTTTGCAGGGGACTCCGAGTTTGAATTGACGCTTTCCGGTTCCGGAGATATGCCGAAATCAATCGACTATCCCGCAGCATGGAAAATGGAAAAGGGCGATGTAGGGCTGTATCCTATTGGAACGGGATACGCGTTTCCTGTCGACATGGAAAATATTCCGCTTCCTGAAAGACAGAGCTGCGTAAGGGGCGTAGGATGGTCCATGGGGATGTACGCCTTTAAGCGTGGAGACTTTTATCTGCTCTCGGCTGTGGAACAGGGCGTTGATGCGGAGATATTAAACTTCAAATCAGAAGGGCTCTGCCATACCGCAGTGAGGTGGATTCCTGAAAAGGGAAAATTCGGATACGATAGAAAAGTAAGGTTCATAACGGGGCGCACTTTGCCCGAAACGATGTCGGCTTACCGCGAGTATAGGAAATCTATGGGCTATGTAAAGACGCTTGCGGAAAAAGCGCGGGAACTTCCGCATTTAGAGCGCATGAAGGGTGCCGCAGATTTTTGGATTTGGGATGATAATATGACAAACCGCCTTTACGGCCGGCCGGAGATTCCCAATAGGCCGAAACGCGACGTGCGCGAAATAGCGGGGGAAATGCTAAAACTTGGCATAGACAGGGTGCTATGGAACTACGTAGAGCCTGAAACTCCAGAGGACTGCCGCTATTTGGAAGGGTTGGGATTTATCGTTGGGAAATACGATATTTACCGGGATGTTTTGCCGGCAGATATAGCGCATAAGATAATCAAGTGCCGGGTTGAGCGGAGCGTCAATACCAAATATTGGCCCGACATCGTAAATATAGACGAAAACGGGGAGCGTAGAAAAGCCTGGAAAGTGCACGGTACAGACGGAAAAATGTATTGGCAAAATTCTGTGTGCGAGATTGCCGCTTACGAACTCACAAAAATAAATGTTCCCGCGGAACTTGAAAAAATCCCCTACAATTCCCGTTTTATAGACGTCCAGGCCGCAACGCAAGTCCGCGAGTGCTACAATCCAAAACATCCCGCAACGCGGAGGGTTGGAGCTGACTACATTAGGCGTCAACAAGACTACTTAAGTTCGTTGGGGCTCATAAACGGCGTAGAGTGCGGGCATGAAATTTATGCCGCGCATTATCATTACGCAGAGGGGCTTTTGAGTCCGTCCAAATTTCGCATTCCCGATTCCGGAAGAAAAATGACGCATGTGCATACGCGCTCCAATATGCCCGCTGCGACGGAGAAATTTATGCTCAATCCTGAGTTTAGGGTCCCTCTTTGGGAGCTTGTATATCACGACTGCGTTATAAACTACTGGTACTGGGGAGACAGCAATTGCTGCTGCCCCGAACTCATGTACAAGTTCGACAATTTTAACGCGTTGTACGGCTATCCTCCAATTTATAGCTTGGATGTGACGCACTGGAACGAATTGAAAGACAAGATTGCTGCGTCATATAAAAGGGCGTCGGCTGTTGCCCGCAAAGTCGCATTTGAGCGAATGACGAATTTTGAGTACTTAACGGCCGACAAAAAAGTCCAGCGCACGACTTTTGCAAACGGAGTTTCCGTAACGGCGAATTTTTCGGACAAAGAGTACGATGCGGGCGGCGGAAAGAAAATAGCCCCATGGAGCTATTCTATGGACGGCGGCGGGGAACTCTGAGCGCAAGCTGCTTACTTTTGTAAAGACAGCCGCCTGAGTTCGTTATCCAGTCGCGCTTTCTAATAAGTTAAAGACGGCAGGACTGCAGTAGTGCCGGGCGGATTCTTTTTTGCGCGCCGCATATTTTATGGAAATTTTGCCAATCAGGGGGGCGTCTTTGAATCGGTTGGGCATGGCGCGGTAAAGCGCGATGGTGTCTGCTGTTTGGTTTTTTTAAATAACAAAAAAATTTTGACATATAAAAAAATATATCTATGGTTTTGCGCAGATAACCGCGGCGCATACGGCAGGTGTATAGTATGATGCTTTTGCCGTATCCACTTGCGTGGGAAAGGTTGGCGGCGCGCAACGAGGATTAAAGCATGGCTGGAAATACAAGAATATTTTTTGTCTCCGCCGCCTATGCGGCATTGAGCATTTGTGCGGCGGATTTGTGGGGGGCGCCCAAAGTCTCAAATGTCCCGGAGCTCGCCGGGAAATCCGTGGTTTTTGTTGAGCGAAAACAGTTCCCACAGGACCATCATAATACGGCGAATATTTTCCAATTGGGAGAAATAAACGAAGGCGCATGGAATGCGTGCGCCGGAAATTCCGCTATGTACAAGGCCGATTTTGATTCGTCCGGAAATTTGGCTGCCATAAGAAAGCTGGTATCTTCAAAAGACGGAATTGTGCGAGATCCGGAAATTTCTTTCGACGCGAAAAAAATCGTATTTTCCATGCGGGAAAACTTGGGGGATTCATACGGCATTTACGAATTGGATTTGCCGTCGGGAAAATTTGTACGCCTTACGCGCGTCGCGGAGGCGTGCGATATAGATCCTGCGTATTTAGGGGATGGGTCTATCGTATTTGCGTCGACTCGCGCGGCGAAGTATTGCGGATGCAACAGGCATATAATGTGCAATCTTTATAAAATGGATCCCGACGGGGCTAACATTGTTCAGATAGGGAACTCTATAGAGTTTGAACACATGCCGCATGTTCTAAGGGACGGAAGGATTCTTTATACGCGTTGGGAGTATGTTGACAGAAACTTTTCCGGCGCCCAAGGGCTTTGGACATGCAATCCTGACGGGACGGCGCACGCCTTGTATTGGGGCCAGGAAACTAAGCAGCCGTGTCTCAATGCGGTTCAAATGCCGGAATCCACAACGGTAGCGGCAATATTGGGCTCGTGCCACAATATTGCTTGGGGAGCCTTGGCGGTCATAGACAGAAAAATTGACGTAGAAGGCGAGAAAAGCGTGGTAAAAATATTTCCTCCCGAAGCGCGCAAGCTAATAGACAAGCCCGGAGACGTGTTCGCAGATTCCATGAATGCCCTAAAAATAAAATACGAAGACCCGGAACCTGTCTCCGAAAAACTCGTTTTAGTTTCGCGGACACTTTCTGAAGGCACGCGCAAGATGGGATTGTTTCTCGTCGATGTTGATTCTGGGGCTGAAAAACTTGTTGTGGAGTCCGACGGAGAGCTGGGAATATTCGACGCAAAAGTTGTATCTAAGCGCCCTTTGCCTCAGTCTTCGGCAGAAAGGCGGTCTTGGGAGCGAGGTGCAAAGAGTTTCGTATATGTAGGGGACGTTTACGAGGGAACCCATATGAAGGGAGTAAAACGCGGAGATATAAAGTGGCTGCGCGTGGTCCAAGACCATTTTAAACTGACTTTCAGTCCGGGATGGTGGGAGAACGAGGGGTCTCAGGCTCCCGCCATGAATTTTGACGACTACGACCGCAAAGAGCCATTGGGAGTTGTTCCTGTTCGGGACGACGGATCGGCGTTTTTTGAAGTTCCAAGCGATAAGTTTGTTTATTTGCAAGCTTTGGATAAAAATGGAGACATGGTTCAGACGATGCGCAGCGGGTTTGTTGCGCTTCCGGGGGAAATAGTGTCATGTGCCGGATGCCACGAGTCCCGCTTTTCGCCTTCCCCTGTTTCGGGGCACCCGTTTAAGAACGGTAAGCCCGACAAGATAGACGCGTCGTCGCTTCCCGCCGCTGGTGAATGCTTTTCATATATGAAAAGCGTCCAGCCCATATTCGACAAGCATTGCATAGGATGCCATGATGTCGGCGGGAAGGGTGCTGCGAAGTTGGTCTTGGCCGGTGACAGGGGGCTTGTCTTTAACAGGTCTTACCTTGAGCTCCACAGCAAGAAATATGTAAAAGCCATCGGCGCTGGCCCCGATAAAGTCCAAGAAGCCAACACTTGGGGAGCGAAGCAAAGCCCGATTGTTGCGAAGATACGCTCTGGGCATGGGGGAAAATTGTCCGCGGAAGAGTTTGAGGTTCTCAGTCTGTGGATAGATTTAAACGCGCCCTATTATTCTACTGAAGATTGCGCGTATCCAGAAAATCCAACCGGGCGCAGCCCGTTGGCAGCGGACGAGATAATAAAGTTGTTTGAGATTTGCGGGAAACCAAGCCCCGTGAAAAAAGATCCGAAATGGGTTGGCAAGCGCATACTTGCGCGCGATTATAAATTTGAGGAAGTCTCGTTTGACCGGCCGGAAAAGTCCCCCATTCTAGCAGGCTTAGATCCGGGAAGCCATGAATATGCCAAAGCTCTGGAAATAATAAAAACCGGCGCCGAACGCCTCCGCAATAAACCGCGCGCAGATATGGCCGGCTTTGAGGAAAGTTCCATATCAAAGGCGCGGCGGGAAAGGTTTAGAAGGTTTGTAGAGCTTGAGAAATCTGCAAGGCGCGCAAGAGCAGAAGGCGGAAAACTAAAAGACCCTAAATCCATAATGGGAGCGCAGCAGCATTAGGGGTTATTGAATTTTGCCGCGATAGTCGGGCGGAGCTTTGGCGCGCATCCGCAAATATGTCAGGAGGGCTCTGATGCAATCCGGATTTGCGCTACTTTGTTGAGGCGAGCCGTCCGAAAGGCTGGTTGGCGCTTCCATTGTCCGCCTGCATGCGCAGGGAGCTTCCCGGAATAAACGGTTTGGGTTTTTGTTTTTTTGTTGACAAATTTTTATATTCAAAAATAAGTTTTTATATATGAAAACTAAAGAAAGGGCTTTTAAATATGAAAGATACCATATTCCAAACGTCGCAAAGGCGATATCCGTGGTTCGAGCCCTTTCAAAGCGCCCTGACGGAATGACGCGCTCGCAGATATCGGCCTGCACCGGGTTTTCGGAATCCATCATATTTAGAATTCTTTATACGATGTCGGATTACGGAATGGTCGTAAAAAATCCCGACAAATCCTATTCTATTTCAAAAAAATTTGTGTCTATTGCCTACGACGCCGTATCCGGAGAGAATTTGGTCTTGGCCGCGCGCGGGTTAATGAATGAAATCAGGGACAAACTTCTGGAGCCGGTAATGTTGGGCGTGCTGTCCGACGAGGCTGTAATAATGATAGACCAGTCGCCGGGGAAACACCCCTTCGGATTTATCGGTAAAATAGGGATGCGATGCCCCCTTCACAGTTCGGCTCCCGCAAAGGCTATCTTGGCTTTTCTGCCAGATGGCGAAATGCGCGCAATTTTAGACAGGATAAAATTCGAAAAATTTACTCCTAAAACAATATCAAATAAAAAACGCCTTCTTACGGAATTGAAAATCGCCAGAAGAAACGGGTACGCCACTGATTGCGGGGAATATTTAATTGGCGCGAATTGCGTTGGTGTTCCGATTTTCGACTATCAAAAATATCCTGTGGCTTCGATATGGGTCACAGGTCCTGCGGAGAGGATTCCTGCGGAAATATTTCCTAAAATAGGGCGAATGTTAGTCAGAAAAGCATCTGAGATATCCGAAAAATTGGGATATGAAAAATAATTTATCTTTGTGTGCAGATATTCCAAGCCGCCGAGTTCGCGTGCTTCCAGGAAGCGCGCTAGAAAATGTTTGAAAAAACTGTTTGTTTGTTTGTAATTTAATCTTGAGCTAGTATTTTAACGCGCAATTTTTTTAACAACTTTAATTCAATAATTGAAATGCAACGGAGAGATTTCTTTCGCAACGCCGCCGCTGGCGCCCTAGGTTTGGGAGCGCATTCCATTTTAAATGCGGCTCCTGATATTGAAAAGACGGGAATAGCCGACACGTACGATGTTGTAGTTATTGGCGGCGGAACGGCAGGAACAATTGCGGCTATTCAAGCAGGAAGATTGGGCGCAAAAACTCTTGTAATAGAAAGCGGTTCTCAACTGGGAGGGACAATGACAACCGGCGGGGTAAACTTCCCCGGATTATTCCATGCGTGGGGCAACCAGATAATAGCGGGCATTGGATGGGAACTTGTGTCAAAAACTGTACTCATGCACGGCGACTCTTTTCCGGACTTTAAAGCCGAGAACCTGCGGCACTGGAAATATCAAGTGAAATTAAACGAGTATTTGTATGCTTGTTTGGCTGAGGAAGCGGCTTTGGATGCCGGGGTTGACCTCTTGTACTATTCATTCCCATTGGAAATAACTGAAAATTCGGGGGACGCATATTGGCGGATTAAAGTTGCGTCGAGAAACGAAACTTTCGATATTGGCGCAAAGCAGATTATTGACTGCTCCGGAAGCGCAGCAGCTGTCAGCTTGGCCGGGTTTGAGCGCATGAAAGAATCCGAAACACAACCGGGTACGCTCATATTCGGAATATCTAATTACGATTTTGAAGCCTTGAACAAAGAGTCTTTGAAAAAAGAATACCGCGCGGCCTTGAAAGCCGGCGAACTCGAATCGTCGGATTTTTGGATAAGCATAGTAGGGGCGCTTAAAGACGGCGGATTTAACTGCCAACATACAATCGGGGCAAATTCATCCACATCGAAACTTCAAACCCGCACCAATATAGAAGCAAGAAAGTCTTTCATGCGAATATTTAGATTTCTTAAAAGGCAAAAAGGTTTGGAAAATCTTAAAATAGATTATGTAAAAACCGAAGCCGGAGTCAGGGAAACTTACCGCGTGGTAGGGGAAACTATAATAACAGCGGAGGATTATGTCTGCGCGAAAGTCTATCCCGATTCCTTGTGCCATTCCTTTTATCCCATAGATTTGCATACGCACAACACCGTAAAACCTAGAATGCTCGAACGTGGCAAAGTTCCGTGCGTAGGCCTTTCTGCTATGGTTCCAAAAGGGGCGCGCAATATGCTTGTAGCGGGCAGGTGCGTTTCAAGCGACAGGCTCGCAAATTCGGCTTTGCGCGTACAGGCGTCGTGCATGGCAATGGGGCAGGCGGCGGCGGTTGCCGCATCTTTGGCGGCGCGCGAAGGAAAATCGCCGTCGGAGATTGATGCGGGGAAAATACGGGCGGTCTTGAAAGAGCATAACGCAATAGTTCCAAACGTGTAAGTTTGAGGGATTTTGGTAAAAGCTATTCCTATTACGATGGGGATTGGTCGGGGAAAGTTTTTTATGGCGAATCTTATGGCCGCTTTGTTGTCGGCCATTTCGCTTCTTGCGGCAAATAAGGCATTCTCTGAGGATATGGCTTTAATACGCATCCTCGACGTTTGCGGAGGAAGTTTTATGAAAGCGGTTAACCCCGGCGAAATAAAATCCCTGCGCATTTTGAAGTTTATGAAACCTGCCGGCAACTCTTGCGGAACGTGGGAGTGTGCCTCAAAACAATCGCCTGCCGTCGGATATTACGACGGGGCATTGCTCGTGCCCCTGGGAGAAGTACAAGTCGGAATTAAAGGCTCTGCGCAATTTTATGTTCAGGCGGAGTCGGAGTTTCTTATACAGGCTCTCGACGCATACGGAGACATGGTTCAAACATCTCCATTGCTTGCGTCGCCTAAAAAGGGCCAGCGCGCGGATTTTCCCAATATGTTTTCGGCTCCCGAACTTGGAAAAGATGCAGGCGTCGCAGGCGAAAATATAGCAGGATATTCCGGCGGACTTTCAAGCGGCCCATTTTCCTTCAAAAAATACGTAGAACCTATATTGGAAAACCATTGCGCAGATTGCCATGACGAAGGTTGCAGCGGGGCGGCAAAGATGGTTTTATCGGGAGACAAAGGAATCGTATTTTCCAAGTCTTATACGGAAATTGTATGGAAAGAAGGAGTGTCTGCCAATCCCGACGGAATCGGGAAAACCCGCCCTGCAAATGCCTGGGGCGCAAAGCAAAGCAAAATTATATGGATGCTGCGCGACGGGCACGGCGGATGCGAATTATCCGATGGGGAATTTTTTGCGCTGAGATTGTGGATTGACCTCAACGTTCCGTATTACGATACTGTATCGTCCGCATATATGGAAAATCCATCCGGAAGAAGCCCTTTGTCTTTTGGGGAGCTAAAGAGGTTGTTTGATATTTGCAAAATGCCAAAAGTTTTAAACGCGGACAATAAAACGCTGATATTGGCGCGCAAATACCCCATAGAGATAATTTCATTTGACCGGCCTGAATCCTCGGAAATTCTAATAAATGTGCCCAAACAGTCCGATTCCTACATGGAGGCTTTGTCCATTATAAGAAAAGGGGCGGAACGCTTGAAATTGAAACCCCGCGAAGACATGTAAGCGCTTGCGCCGCGGCAAGGCGCTTAGGCAGACCCGCTCGTGCTTCGGCACACTTTGAAATATTGCCGGAATAGCCGTTCCCAACTACAAGATTTTAAAGGCTATATTTTTATTGAGGCTAATGTCACAATTGCCGTATATTGATATTCTCCGCCAAGAGAAGAATCTTTATTGGATGTGATGGACGCAGAAAGTATTTTCTTGTTCAACTTGTGAGCGTAGGCGTTTATCATAGCTTCGAGGTCGCTTATTGTCCCCGCTTGAAAAGTCTTTACGTAGGTTGGCATTTCCTGCTTGGCTGCATAGTTCTTTTCCGCGAGAGTGTCATTTTTATCCGCATACATTTGGGGGGCGCAAAACGCGGATAATGCAACGGCTATTAGAATGAGTCTTTTTGTTGTCATTTCTTTTTATTATTTGTGGGGTAGTTGTTCTTCTTATGCAGGCTCGCGCGTTCTCTGGGGGGAGGGAACTCGCGCGCCAATTATAAATTGGCTACTTTGAAATTTGCAAAATTAAATCGTTGGGCGTCCTAGTGTCTTTTGAGTTGGGAGACGGGGCAAGCATTATTTTTGCCGATTTATTCCCAATCTTGAATTCGCTTCCGAAGGCATAGTCTTTGCCGTTCAACATTACTTTGTTTGGCTTGCCTATGCTGCTTTTCTTGTTGTCGAAACGTATGAGAGTGTATGTGCCGGGTTTTGCGTTTTTTATGTCAAATTCAAACTCGCAACCGTCTAGGTTGGCTTCCTTTTCAAAGGATATAGTCGGAATATTGCCGTCTTTTTCCCTGAATATGAACCTAAACATCCACTCGGTTGGCATGTCTTTTATTAAGGAGTCTATTACTGTTCCGTTGCCGAAAGACATTGTTGTCTTGCCCTCCAGCTCTATTTCCCCTCCGCGTTTGGCCGGGTTTTTAAACCTTCCGTTGAATGGGATTATCACAGTGAGGTCGTTTTTGATGTTTATCTTGGAATCTGTCGCCTTGAAATTTGCGTATGATGCCTTGGTATGCTTTTCGTAAAAACTATAAGACAGGCTTCCACCTATGTCAACGTTGCTGCCGGTAAACTCGGCTCTGGATTCTCCGTATGGCGATATAGCAAGGTTGAAATTGCGTTTTGTCTTAAAATTCCGCTTGTTGCATATCAGCTTGGAGTCGTCTCCTATGCTAAATGACGCAACATTCACGTCGCAATCGACAGTAAGTTTATAGCTTCCCCAGCGCAGAGTTGTATTGTCGTTGGGGCCTGGTTTTGAAGGCAGCGCCTTAGTTTCAAAGTCGCCGTTGTCGTACCATTTCGCCGTAGTCCATTTCAAATCTTTGTCTTCTTTTGATGGATTTACTTTCCCGGCAAAGTGGTTCATTGGGAATGCGGTTGCCGCAAATATCGAGAGATAAAAGAATGCGAGTGTTTTTGCAAATTTCATAGTTCTAAAAAATCAAACCTGCTTTTTTTTAATTAAATTAGTTCGCAAAAAAGCTTGTCAACCTTTTTTATGCGGCTCGTCCAAATACTTTGCCGGTGCTAAAAACGGATTTTAGCCTCGACGGGGTAATGGTCGGACGGATGGCGAATTTCTGGGTTTTTCGGATGTTTATTTTCCGAAAAGTCTTCCGGAGATTCGGATAATAGATCTGTCAAAACTCCAAAGCTTGAAACTTTAATATCGGGAGACACAAATATATAGTCTATGCGTTCCGACATTTTGGGTTTTAAGGCGTTGCCGTGCCAAGTAAAGCGCGGACCGTATGGAGGAGTTTCGGATACTTTGCGGGCGTCTAAAATTGAGCCGTCTTTCAAAATTAGTTTAATTGGATCTTTATCCGGGGTAAGGTTGAAATCGCCGACTCCTATAAAAGTGGCTCCGTTTGCGATTTTCTTTATCATGCCGACGTACAGTGCAGCGGAATTGTTGCGGGCTTTATCTCCTTTATGGTCGAAATGGCAGCAGAAAAAGTAAAATACTTTGCCATCGGATTTTACCTTGAATTTTCCCCATGTACAGATTCGCTTGCACATGGCATCCCAGCCCAACGAGGATTTTTCAGGAGTTTCGGAAAACCAGAAATGCCCGCTGTCCAAGAGTTCAAATTTATCTTTTTTGTAAAATATAGCCGATGTTTCTCCCTCGCGCTCTCCATTTTCCCTGCCGCGGGCAACGTAATCGTAAATGCCGTCGCCAAGTTTTATGTCGTCCAACTGGTGGAAAAAACCCTCTTGCGTTCCAAATATGTCAAAATCGTGGTATCTTACTAGCTTTGCGACAGATTCCTTCCGATCCTGCCAGCCGTTTTTTATTCCGTCGGGCGACATCCAGATATTGAAAGAAGCCACGTTTAGTTGTGCGGCTTGCAGCGAAATCGATACAAAAAACAAGGCTATTACATAAAATAAATTCCTCATACAGATATCGATATTGCCTTTTGTGGGCGTGTTGGCAATAAAAAAACAATGTCTCCTCCCCCCCGCGCACATCCGCCTTATGCGCGGCGGACAAAAAAAGATTGCATACGGCGGTAAAAATATGAGATTTTAAAACGATGGAAGGCATACCACCCATTGAACCTTTTTTAACACGTTTGGCTGCGCTTGACGCGAAGATGGCGGAACCTGATTTTTATTCAGACCAGCGTACTGCCAGCGCGATTTCCCGCGAACATCAGCAGCTGTCGAAACTCCGCGACGACTATGCCCAATTGAATAATATTATCGAGCAGATATCCGAAAACAAAGCCATCATAGAGGAAAATTCCGACCCTGAATTTGTGGAAATGGCGCGCGAAGATGTCGCAAATTTGGAGTCCCAAGTCGAACCGCTTAAAAACGAGATTTTAAAGATGATGCTTCCGCCCGATCCTACGGATTCGCGCAATACGGTGGTGGAAATCCGGGCTGGCACCGGCGGCGACGAGGCTTCCTTGTTTGCGGCGGATCTTTATAGAATGTACTGCCGCTACGCTGATTCCCGTGGATGGAAAGTGGAAAACTTGAGTTCCAGCGAGTCTCCCGCTGGAGGATTCAAGGAAATATGCTTCCTGTTGTCGGGCGAAGATGTCTATCGCTCCATGAAATATGAATCAGGAACCCACAGAGTGCAGCGCGTTCCAGTCACGGAAGCGCAGGGCAGGATCCACACTTCGGCCGCGACTGTAGCCGTCCTTCCGGAGGCAGAAGAAGTCGATATCCATATAGACCCGTCTGAGATAGAAATTTCCATAGCCCGCGCCAGCGGTCCCGGCGGGCAGGGAGTCAATACTACCGACAGCGCGGTGCAGATTCTCCACAAACCAACCGGAATGATTGTAAAATGCGCCGACGAACGCTCTCAGTTAAAAAACAAGACCAAAGCCCTTAAGGTATTGCGTTCCCGCCTCTTAGAAATGAAACAGCAGGAGGAGCACGCCAAGTATGCGGCCAACCGCCGCGAACAAATCGGTTCCGGAGACCGTTCGGAGCGCATACGCACATACAATTTCCCCCAGAGCAGAATCACCGACCACCGCATAGGTATGACAATCCATTCTCTGCCGCAATTTATGGACGGGGAAATCGGCGATATGATAAAGGCTCTGGAAGAGGCAGACTACCAGCAAAGGATAAAAGCACTCATCGGGCAGTAAAGTGCAGACGGTTCTGGAAATCTTGGACAAGTGTGCGGATTATTTCCTAAAAAAGGGGATTCCAAACGCTAAAGTCGATGCCCAAATTCTTTTGGCAAGCGTTTTGGGCTGTAAAAGGCTTGAGCTGTTTCTGCGTTTCGACCAGCCTCTTACGCAAGTTCAAATTTCTGATTTCAGGGAACTTGTGAAGCGAAGGGCAAAACGGGAGCCGCTTCAGCATATTTTGGGGGAAGTTGAGTTTTTCGGGTTAAAATTGCGTTCGGATCGCCGCGCGCTGGTTCCGCGTTTTGAGACCGAGGAACTTTGCGAAATAGCTGCGGAAAAACTATTTCCAGACCATAGCGCGCCTATAAGAATATTAGATTTGGGAACCGGAAGCGGCGCGATAGCGTGTGCGCTGGCGTCGGTTTATGCTAATGCCGAGATTGTAGCTGCCGATAAAAGTCCGGAGGCGCTTTCGCTAGCCCGTGAAAACGTGGAGCTGAATTCTTTGGGAAATGTATTGCTATTGCAATCAGACTGGTTTTCCGAGATTAGCGGAAAGTTTGATTTAATTGCAGCCAATCCGCCGTATCTTTCGGAGCAAGAAGTTGCTTCTGCCGAGCCCGAAGTAAGGGAGTTCGACCCTTTATCGGCTTTGGTTTCCGGAGACTTGGGGATGGCGGATTTGCGTCTAATTCTACGCTCTGCTTCTAATTATTTAAATTCTGGCGGCGCAATTATTTGCGAGTGCGGCCTTGGCCAGCCTCAGAAACTCGCCGAAGATTTTGCGGAGACTTTCGGCAACGTAGAAATATTGCCGGATTCATCGCGGCGCCAGCGCTTTTTTATAGGAAAATGTCCAAAATAAAAAATAGCGCAGCAATCTCGGCGCGTTAGGCGCGGGAAATTTTTATGGCGCGGGAATTTTGTCCGATACAAAACAAAGAGACATATGGCGGTTTTGTTCAAGAGGAATAAAAACTTGACATTTGCGCTATAATATGCAACGTTAATATCATACGGAGTATAGAGTGACTCCGTAAGGGGGTATATTGTAGGAGAAAAATTATGGCTATTAGAAAACTGACAGGCAAAGTACCATCAAAGCCTTCGTACGCATATCTTATTGAGAAAAAACGCGAGGGACATGAATTTACCGAAGATGAAGTCAGAAATATTGTAGACTCGATTCTTGACGACGATATGCCCGACTATCAAATGGCGGCTCTAATTATGGCTATATTTTTTAAAGATATGGCAGCCCAAGAAACCGCAGTCTTTGCCGATGAAATGATTTTAACGGGAGAGACTTTAGAACTTTCCAGCATAACGCGCCCTAAAGTAGCAAAATATTCCACTGGAGGGGTCGGAGATAAAACGACTCTCATACTTTCTGCAATCGGAGCTGCTTGCGGCGTTGTTGTTCCCGGAATGTCTAGCCATGACGAGGATTTTGTTATAACGGTACATAATAAGCTTTCCTCCATTCCCGGATTTAAAACAAACCTTAGTTTAGACGAATTTTTTAAGCAGCTGTCAAAAGTAGGGTGCGCCATTTGCGAGCACGATAATAAAATATCTCCTGTTGACGCAAAGATTTACAAGATGCGGCAAATGACCGCCACAATTCCAAGCCTTCCGCTTATAACGGCAAGCGTTCTGAGCAAGAAGTTTGCGGTAGGCGCCGACGGGTTGGTCGTCGATGTGAAATGGGGCAATGGTTCGTTCTTGCGCGATCTTGAGCAGGCAAAACAGCTTGCGCGCACAATAACGCGCGTGGCAAGGGTCATGAAACACCGCTGCGTGGCTCTTGTCACCGATATGAACCAGCCTCTTGGAAATTCCGTAGGCATGGGGCTGGAAGTTTTGGAGGCTCTTGATTTCTTGCGCGGAAACGGAACGGAAGATATGAAAGAGCTGGTGTTAAAGCTCGGTATGGAAATCTTAAGGTTGGCGGGGGTCGCCGGATCGACTCTTTCGGCAAAGCAGTCCGTGGAGCGCGTTATTGAGGACGGTTCCGCATATAAAAAGCTTCTTGAAATGATTAAAGCCCAGGGCGGAGCTGCTCCTTGGCTTGAAGATCCGTCAAAATATCCTATGCCCAAACATTCCCGCAAGCTTCCCGCTCCCAAGCGCGGATATGTCCACAATATTAATGCGGGCATGATTGCAAGAGGGGTTCAAATTTTGTCCACGACAAAATCCGGAAAAATAGACCCTTATGTCGGCGTCACCGAGATAAAGAAAGTTGGAACGCAAGTAAAACAGGGCGAGCCGCTTTTGATGATTCACTATAATGACGAAACAAATCTAGATTCCGGCATAGACTACTTGCGCAACGCCTACAGGCTTGCTCCGCGCCGTCCGAATCCTCCGTCCATTGTGGTGGAGCGCGTTGCGTAGGGCTTTATGTTTTTATTCTAGCGGTTCGGAGCTTTGGGCGCCGGACCGCTTTTTGCTTTGCAGAATTTTGAGTGCCTTGCGGCTCTCTTTTTAATCAAGCTGTTGTAATTTTGCATGCGTAAAAGCTAATGGCGCGTTGGAGCGCGCAAGGGCAATTGACTACAATTTAATAAGATATTCGCGCAATATTATGCCTCAATGCAATAGGCTTTCGCGTTTTAACCGAAATAGGTAAAACTGCAAAGGCATTGTAAAAAAGCTTAAAAATCTTAAAACGATAAAATTTTGAGCAAATTTATGGTTGATTTGCGTTTCTTATACTGTAAAAATTTTTTCGATTTATGAAAAAATGCACAATTACAACACTTGCGGCTTTTTCATTCGCGTTTTTTGCGTTTGTCGGAGCCGAGGCGAATGCGTTGGAGCTTGCAAAGCCTTCAACGCCGAATCCTGGTTTAAAATATTATTATCCGGTTCCCAAGGCGTCTAATCCCGTGGAGGGCAATTACGACGTGGTTGTTTACGGAGGAACTCCCGGTGGCGTAGCGGCGGCGATTCAAGCAAAGCGTATGGGAAAAACAGCTGCCTTGTATGTTTTTAGAAGGCATGTCGGCGGGCTTACATCGGCTGGGCTTACTGAAACCGATTTGGGGAAGAAAGAAGCGATAGGGGGAATGGCAGTCGAGTTCTTTGAGAAAGTCGGCAAGTGGAGGCACTTCCGCCCGAGTGAAGCGGAAAAAACCTTTTTAACAATGCTTGCAGAGGCCGATGTGCCGGTGTTTTTTGAACACCGCTTGCACAAAGTTGAGAAAGACGGCTTAAAAATAACGAAAATTACGTTCGAAAACGGAAATTCGGCAAAAGGTAAAATGTTTGTCGACGCAACTTACGAAGGCGATTTATTTGCCAAGGCAGGAATCTCCTACATGGTCGGGCGCGAAGACAATTCAATGTTTGGCGAGGATTATAACGGAACGTATTTTTCAAAAACTAGCCATGTCTACCGCCACCAGTTTGATCCTTATGTAAAGCCTGGAGATCCGTCTAGCGGGCTTTTGGAGGGAATTACGGACACAAAGGTTGACAAGCTGGGCGTAGGCGACAAAAAGCTCCAGTCGTACTGCTTCCGCACCTGGGCCATGAAAGACGGCAAGCATGTTCCATGGCCTAAGCCGGAGGAATACCGCACCGAACGCTATGAAATTTTAAAGCGCTACGTCAATGCAGCGCCATCGCCAGACTTTTGGGATTTGCGGTATAAGCACGGCCCGGTGAAGCTGAATGAGGGCGATTGCAACAATGCAGGTCCAGTTTCAATAGACTATGTTGGGGGAAATTTCGGCTGGGCAGAGGGTTCGTATGCCGAGCGCGAAAAGATATTTCAGGACCATGTCAACTATCAGAAGGGATTCATGTATTTTCTTGCAAACGATCCTTCTATTCCGGAATCTTTGCGCAAGCGCGTGAGCGAGTACGGCCTTGACGCCTACGAGTTCCCTGAAACCGACAATTGGCCGCATGAACTCTATGTGCGCGAAGCCCGCAGGCTGCATTCCGACTACGTGATGACCCAGGCAAATTGCACCGGAAAAACTGTGGCTGAAGATTCGGTTGGGCTTGGCAGCTACACTATGGACTCCCACCATGTAGAGCGCGTAATGCACAATGGGCAAATAGCCAATGAAGGAGGATTCGAGAAGGGTATAAAGTCCTCGTATCCGGTCAGCTATAGAAGCATAGTCCCAAAGAGAAGCGAGTGCTCAAACCTCTTTGTTCCTGTCGCCTTGTCTTCGTCCCACGTGGCGTTCGGTTCTATTAGAATGGAACCTGTTTTCATGGTATTGGGGCAGAGCGCGGCGACCGCCGCATCTATGGCAATTGACGAAGGAATTCCTGTCCAAGATGTAAATTATCCAAAGCTGCGCGAGAAACTTCTTCAGGACGGTCAAATTCTTGAGCCTCCGCGCAAGATGAAACTTGTTTGGGCAGACGAATTTAACGTTGACGGCAAACCGAATCCCGATTTTTGGAATTACGAACAGGGATTTGTGCGCAATCGCGAGCGCCAGTGGTATCAACCGGAAAACGCCTACTGCAAAGACGGTGTTCTGGTTTTGGAAGCCCGCATTGAGAGAAAGCCAAACCCAAATTATGAAAAAGGGTCTAAAGACTGGACCAAAGAGCGCGAGTTTATAGACTACACCTCATCTTCCATAACGACAAGTGGAAAGAAGGAGTTTAAGTACGGAAGGTTGGAAGTTCGCGCGCGCATTCCCGTGGGCAAGTCCGCTTGGCCGGCAATTTGGACTCTTGGCAGCGAAAGCGGAGAAAATGTATATCCTTGGCCTTCTTGCGGCGAGGTGGACGTTATGGAATTTTACCGCATAGACGGAGTTCCCACAATCCTTGCGAACGCGGCTTGGGGATCTAAAGGCGAAAATGTAAAATCGATTTGGGACAACGCAAAAATTCCCTTCGGGGAATTTTTGAAGAAAGATCCGGATTGGGCGTCTAACTTTCACGTTTGGCGCATGGATTGGGACGAAAATTTTATACGCATTTATTTGGACGGGAACCTGTTAAACGAGGTGGATTTGTCCAAAACAGTGAATGGAGAAAAAGGCGGCAAGATAAATCCTTTCCGCCGCCCGCATTATTTTCTGCTGAATCTCGCTCTAAGGCCGGAAGGAGCGGATAAGCTGGACAAAAATGCTTTTCCAATGAAGTACGAAATAGATTACATCCGTTTCTACCAGTAAATAAAAAAGCGGCGGGCTAATTTCCCGCCGC
>OBAI01000179.1_pt1 | contig 83593 bp, 62 predicted proteins | sample 1517461 | NCBI WGS metagenome assembly OBAI01 (sample SAMN04571696, study PRJEB22368) | human gut metagenome | biome: human gut; material: stool | host: Homo sapiens | place: Luxembourg | collected 2012-06-29
ATACAACATTAATATCTATATGTTAAAAGGTAAATGATTTGATGCGTTTGCCCTGCTTAGCCTACAAAAATCTCCGTTCCGTGATACGGAACCGCCATTCCGTGATTCGGAATGGCCATTCCAAAGCACGGAACGCACATTCCGTATCACGGAACGGAGATTTATCTACAAGAGACAAAACAAATTCATAATGAACAGAAAACAATTTGTATAGTATTAAAGTAACTACTTATGGCTAAGGGGGGCTGAGTTGTTACAACTTCCGAAGAAGACCAACAAAAGGAGCGTAAGAAATCTTTTGAGCACTTTACTTGAAGAGAAACAAAAAAAGCTGACTCTCGTAAGAAAGTCAGCCTTTTGTGTGGTACCACCAGGAATCGAACCGGGGACACAAGGATTTTCAGTCCTTTGCTCTACCAACTGAGCTATGGCACCATTATAATTTATGCCTCACAAGGCGGGAAGCCTTATTTGCGGGTGCAAAGGTAACATTTTATTTTGGTTCTTGCAAATATTTCAGCAACTTTCTTTCAAAAAAGCAAAAAAAAGACAAATTACTTGGACTTTTCATCCTATTTTCTTACCTTTGCATGAGGTTTTAGAATAAACCTATCGGGATTTAGCGCAGTTGGTAGCGCACTACGTTCGGGACGTAGGGGTCGGGCGTTCGAGTCGCCTAATCCCGACTTTTATGAGAAGTATATTTTATCTTCAACGCAACGATCGAAACGCAATTATCGTCATATTGATGATAATAGCTATCATTTGCTCACTTATTATCTTCACCGGAGGCGAGGACGACGGTTCCAGACAGGGAGTTGCCGACTCTACCCTCACCCAGCACCCGGAACGCGTAGACAAGGAACATCCTTTATATTATAAGGTAGACGAAGAGATACACGAAGTTTTCGCCTTCGATCCCAATACAGCCGACAGCACCGACCTGCTCAGGCTGGGGTTGCAGGAATGGCAGGTGAGAAGCATCTACCGTTACCGTGCCAAGGGTGGTATCTACAGGCGACCCGAAGACTTTGCCCGTCTTTATGGTCTCACCAAGAAACAATACGAGACCTTACGCCCCTATATAATAATAGGTGAAGACTACCGACCGGCATCCGACTACTACGGACAGCAAAAAGACTACGCTTACAACCGACAAGCGAGAAAAGAAGGGAAAACGGAGAAAGGCCAAGCCACTGGCGAGAAGACCGAAGAGAAGATTTACAGTTATCCACAGAAGTTGAAAGCCGGCGAGCATGTCAGCCTAAACTCTGCCGACACCACCGAGCTGAAGAAGATTCCAGGTATCGGAAGCGCATACTCGCGTGCCATCGTGAGATACCGGGAACGTTTGGGTGGATACGTCAATGCCAACCAACTGATGGAGATAGAAGGTTTCCCAGAAGAGGCGCTGTCATTCATGCAAGTAGAGAAAGACAAGATAACGAAACTGAAGATCAACAAGCTCTCGATGAGTCAGCTTCGCCGACATCCCTATCTCAACTTCTATCAGGCACGCGATATCTGCGACTATCGCCGACTGCATGGTCCCATTAAGAGTCTGCACCAATTATCGCTCCTCAAGACTTTTCCTCCTGCACAGATAGAACGTCTGGAACCTTACGTGTCGTACGAATAAGATGCGGATTTGTTTCTATTAAGTACGGGCTGAAGGCCCAAAAGCTCATAGCCCAGGGCATCGCCCTGGGTATAATGGCAATCAGAAAGGCGCCCTGTAAGGGCAAAAGCTTTGTATCTTGCCCGGTATTTTAAAGCTTTTGCCCTTACAGGGCGACAGGTTTGCGGCCGTAATTACCCAGGGCGATGCCCTGGGCTAAGAGCTTCTGCCCTTTCAGGGCGTGTGGGACAAAACTTGCGAATCTTGAGATTCGAGCCTACTTTAAAAAGTCAATTTTACGGAAACCTACTATTGATTATCGACAAGTTACAAAGACAAAAAATGTGATTTTCGACTTTTTCAAGTGGGCTCAGATTCTAATAAAATGCGAAAATTGACGAATGACAGACGAAGCGTTAAAGTACGCCCAACTGATGCAGGAAAATAATGAGGATGCAAAGAGGGCAGACGAAACGAACCATGAAAAGATAAACGCCAAAGAACCTGCCACGAAGGGTTGACCAATTGGTAAACTCGTCATGTACTACCTTCTTAGGAATATACCATCCCACAAAGATACAGGTGAAGAAAGAAGCCATCGGCATGAGCCATTGTGCCGTAAAATTGTCGCAACAGTTGAGAAACGACTTGCCAAAGAAGGTGAGTTCGGGAACCGCACCACAAGACAAGGCACAGAAGATACCTATCACACAACAAGCCACCGTCTCTATCCAGGCTCCACCACGGCGGGAGATATGCATCTCCTCATAGAAGAAAGCCGTACCTATCTCGTGCATGGAGATGGTAGAGGTAAGCGCCGCCAACACAAGCAGGGCATAGAAAAGCACCGAGATGACATAACCCACCACAGGCATGGAAGCAAAAGCCTCATTGAACACATTGGGCAGGGTGATGAAGATAAGCGACGGACCGCTGTCGGGCTGCACGCCCACGGAGAAGGCTGCAGGAAAAATCATCAGTCCTGCCAGGATGGCTATCAGCGTATCGAGGAAAGCTATCTGTGTGGCAGTCTTGAGAAGATTGGTCTGACGGCTGAAGTAGGAGGCATAGGTACAAAGGCAGGCCGTGCCCAGACTCAGCGAGAAGAAAGCCTGCCCCAAAGCCTCTATCATCACATTCGGGTCTACCTTAGAGAAATCGGGCTTCAGCAAGAACTCCACACCCTTCCAGGCTCCCTGCAAAGAGCAGGAAGCAACCACCAGCACCACCAACAGCACAAAGAGCAGCGGCATCAGTATCTTGGAAGCACGCTCTATACCATTGCGTACACCCTTGACCACGACCACATGAGTCAGCAGGATAAAGGCGATGGTCCACAAAGTGGGCCGCACCGCATCCGAAGAGAAAGAGGCAAAGTACTCCTTTACGAAATTGGCATCGCCCTGCACCTCGGCCATGATGCTGGCATAGAGATACTGTAGGCACCAGCCAGCCACCACCGCATAGAAGCCCAGGATAATCATGGAAGTAAAGACACCCATGTAGCCGACAACGCCCCAGGGCTTGCCGTTGGAAAGGTTCTTGTACGACCGTGCAGCATTGGCAGCAGAATGACGACCGATGATAAACTCAGCCACCATGCCGGGAATGCCCAACATAAAGATACATACCAGATAGATAAGAATGAAGGCTGCGCCACCATTCTGCCCTGTCATATAGGGAAAGCGCCATATATTGCCCAAGCCCACTGCCGATCCTGCCGTAGCAAGGATCACGCCCAACTTGCTGCCAAAGCTGCCTCTGCTGTTTTCCATTTTTTCTTTTTTTATATGGTTGATATGATTGATTTACCCTCTTACAGAATGCCTTCGAGAAGTCCCAACTGATTGAGGAATACCAAAAGGATGAGTACTGGGCACACGAAACGCACCAAGAACAGATAGACGAAGAAGAGATTTCCCTTCAATGTTCCCCAGTTGGTAAACTCGTCCCTGACCAGTTTCTTGGGCACATACCAACCTATGAACAGACAGGTAAGGAAACCTGCTACAGGCAGGAACACCTGCCCCGTGACAAAGTCGAACCAGTCGAACAACGACTTGCCGGCAAACGTGAGCGCATCTGTAGCCCCTAAAGACAGCGAGCAGAAAGCACCTATCACCGCACAAGACACGCTGACAATCAAAGCGCCACTCTTGCGGCCTATCTTCAGCTCCTCATAGAAGAAAGAGGTGTTGACCTCATGGAGTGACATGAGCGATGTAAGAGCCGCCAAGGACAAAAGAACATAAAACAACAGCGAGATAATCCAGCCCAAGACAGGTACTGCGACAAAAGCCTCATTAAACACATTGGGCAGGGTGATGAAGATGAGCGACGGGCCACTGTCGGGCGAAACTCCCACAGAGAAAGCCGCAGGGAAGATCATCAGTCCGGCAAGTATAGCCACCATGAAGTCGATGACCGATATCTGCAAAGCTGTCTTGAACAGATTGGTCTGTCGGCTGAAATAGGAAGCATAGGTACAGATACAGCCCATACCGATGCTGAGCGAATAGAACGACTGCCCCAAGGCACCCAAGAAAACGCCGTTGTCCACCTTGGAGAAGTCGGGCTTCAGCAAGAACTCAACGCCCTTTCCGGCATTAGGCAACAGGCAGGCTGCCACCACGATGATAAGCAGGAGGATGAACAAGACGGGCATCATAATCTTTGACGCCTTCTCAATACCTCCACGAACACCATGGATAATCACAAAATGACAAATCAGAAAGATGACTACCGTCCACATGACAGGCCGTATAGGATCGGCAGAGAACTCCTTGAAGTACTCTGCCACAAAGGTTGGGTCGCCATGCAGCTCGCCCATGATGCTGACATACACATACTGTAGGCACCAGCCCGACACGACGGCATAATAGCCCGTAATAAGGAAACCGGTAAGCACCTCCAAGTAGCCCACCCACTTCCAGGCCTTTCCTTTCGACAGCTTAGTATAGGCACGGGCAGTGTTCGAAGCACCATGACGACCTATGATAAACTCGGAAATCATACAGGGAATGCCCAAAAGGAGCACACACCCTATATAAACCAAGATGAAGGCAGCACCACCTTCCTGGCCTGCCATATAAGGAAAGCGCCATACATTGCCTAAACCTACAGCACCACCTGCAGTAGCAAGAATCAATCCTATCTTGCTACCAAAACTACCTCTATCTAATTCTGTCATTTTTATCCTTTCTCCATAATACGACTGCAAAATTATAAAATATTTCGCATATAAACGTATAAATTGAAAGTAAAAATACAAATTAACTGCAAAAAGGCAACTTGACGCTAATAGAGCAAGGTTACTTAATCAGTAAAAACTATTCTTCCGGCAGACTGTCACGCCACTTGCTGAAGGGATTGACAAGCAAATGAGAATTGTAAAAACGTTTGTCGCCCGTCACCTCACGACCTATGAAGTCGGGCTTCTCGTAGGCCTCATCCTCACTGCCCAGTTCCACCTCTGCCATGACCAGTCCCAGGTTGTCGCCATAGAACTCGTCGACCTCAAAGACATGATTGCCACTCTTTACCAGATAGCGGCGCTTGTCGATGACGCCACCCTGGCACAACTGCAGCAGATGCTGTGCCTCGTCGAGCGTGATTTCTTTTTCAAACTCATAACGCGTCATGCCACCATTCACCGACTTACCCTTGATAGTAAGGTAAGCCTTGTCGTCGCGTGTGCGCACTCTCACCGTAGCTCCCTGCGCAGGGATATAGCCCTGCTGAATATGACTATCAGAAAAGGCGGCGCTCTTGTATGCGTCGCCTTTCTTGACAAGGAACTTTCTCTCTATTTCCAGTCCACTCATTTTTTATTTCTGTTATGTCAGGATATGATCCGTTACACGATAGTAGCCGAATAGATGGCAAAACAAATGGCCAATGCTATCAGCACGAAAAATATCCACTTGATGATTCTCTCACCCTTTTCAGCCTGCTTCTTCTCGTAAGCAGCATGCTTTGACTTTCTTAATTCTTTATTACTACTCATAGTCGTTCTATATTATTAGGTTATTACTATTCTTCATTCTCAGAGGGGAACTCCATCAGGTAAGCCTTGATGAATCCGTCTATCTTGCCATCCATCACGCCATCGACATCGGATGTCTGATAGTTGGTGCGATGGTCTTTGACACGACGGTCATCGAACACATAACTGCGAATCTGGCTTCCCCACTCTATCTTCTTCTTGCCTGCCTCTATCTTCGCCTTCGCCTCAAGGCGCTTCTTCATGGCGCGATCGTAGAGTTGACTTTTCAAGAGAAGCAGAGCCTTGGCACGGTTCTTAGGCTGGTCGCGCGTCTCGGTATTCTCGATGAGGATTTCCTCTTCCTCGCCGGTGTCGGGATCAGTATACCAATAACGCAGACGCACACCCGACTCCACCTTGTTGACATTCTGACCTCCGGCACCACTGGAGCGGAAGGTATCCCATGACAACTTGGCTGGGTCTACATATACCTCAATAGTCTCGTCGACCAACGGCGTAACGAAGACACTTGCAAAACTGGTCATACGCTTGCCCTGAGCATTGAAAGGCGACACACGCACCAGACGATGCACACCATTCTCGCTCTTCAGATAACCATAGGCATACTCGTTGCCTTCTATCGTCATGGTAACACTCTTGATACCTGCCTCATCGCCTTCCTGTATATCGGTAATGGTCACTTTGTAGCCATGAGCATCAGCCCAGCGCATATACATACGCATCAGCATGGAAGCCCAATCCTGGCTCTCGGTACCACCGGCACCAGAGTTGATCTTCAGCACACAGTCCATCGGGTCTTCCTTCTGGCGCAGCATGTTCTTCAACTCCAGGTCCTCAATGGCCTTGATGGCCTTATCGTAGTCGGCGTCCACCTCTTCCTCGGTCACCATTTCGTCTTTGTAGAAGTCGAAAGCCAACTGCAGCTCGTCTGCATACTGGCGCACGGTCTTGTAGCCGTCTATCCACTTCTGTATACCCTTCACTTTCTTCATCTGTTCCTGGGCATACTTTGGGTCCTCCCAGAAATCGGGAGCCTGTGTGCGGAGTTGTTCTTCCTCGAACTCCACCTGTTTCTGGTCTATATTGAGATAGCGATGCAGGGCGTCAGCGCGCTCCATCACATCCTTCAATTGGTCAGCTGTTATCATTAATTAATTATAAATTATTGAAGTTATAGCAGTCAAATCCGTTACCGCTTCTTTCTTCAGTCTCAAAGGAGTTTTTAGCCAATAGCCTTATGCTGCATATTACTCCTCATACATTTTGTCAATCTCTGCCTGATAGTTCTTATTGATAATAGGGCGGCGGATCTTCAGCGTATTGGTCAACTCGCCCGACTCCATAGAGAAGTGATGAGGCAAGAGTGTGATACGCTTGATCTGCTCGTAATAGGCCAACTGTTGTTGCAAAGTATTGATGCGTTCCTGCAACATCTTCTTCACCTGTTCGTTGGCACAAAGATCCTCACGACTGCTAAAGGCGATTTGATGCTCGCGTGCCCAGTCCTCAACAAGTCGGAACTCCGGTACGATGAGTGCAGACACAAACTTGCGCTGGTCAGCAATGACAGCCACCTGGTCGATAAACTTGTCAACAAGCAACAGCGACTCCACCTGCTGGGGAGCGATATACTTGCCATTGGATGTCTTGAACAAGTCCTTGATGCGCTCGGTGAGGAACAGCTCGCCATCCTTCATATATCCAGCATCGCCAGTACGGAAGTAGCCTTCCTCATCGAACACCTTGGCATTGGTGGTGTCGCGATGATAATACCCCTTTGTAATGGTAGGACCCTTAAGCAATATCTCGTTGTCCTCGCCTATCTTGATCTGGATGCTGGAGATTGGGCGACCAACAGAACCGATGGTAAACTTCTTGTCGAGATGCACGCACGATACCGTGGCAAGACTCTCGGTCAAGCCATAGCCTACGACCATACCGATACCGACAGAGAGAATAAACTCCTCGACTTCCGGACTCACATAGGCACCTGCTGTGGGGAATATATTAGGATGTTCCAAGCCCAACTGCTTACGCACCATGCTCAGGATGGTCTTGTTGATAATCTTATATTCCAACTCGAGTGTCAAAGGAGGACGCTTGCCGTTGGCAATATACTCTATGTTGCGCTTGCGACCTACAGCAAGGGCATGATAGAAAAGTTTCTTCTGTACAGAACCTGCCTCATCCATCTTGGCCTTTACGGCAATATACACCTTCTCCCAGAAGCGGGGCACGCTGCACATACAGGTAGGATGTACCTGGCGCATGCTCTCCTGAATCTCGTGCGGATAAGTGTTGATAAACAACTGTGCTCCCTCGCTCAAACAGAGGTAAGCCCATCCACGCTCAAAGATATGGGTAAATGGCAGGAAATTGATGACACGGTCTTTCTCGGAAACAGGCACTACCTCGTCGTTGGCTCTCAGGGCAGCATCATACTGTCCATAGGTCAGCATGACTCCCTTGCTGTCACCGGTAGTACCACTGGTATAAAGGATGTTAGCCATATCATCCATGCTTGCCGACTGATACAAAGCCTCCACCTCAGTCTGTCGAGGCAGGTTCTCGCCCAACTTGATGAAATCCTTGAAGTAAAGGGCAGCCGGGTCGTGAGTACTGATGCGCACGCTGGAGTCGAAGATGATGATACGCTCCAACGAAGGACAGAGAGCAAAGACACGATGTGCCTTGTCGTACTGATCCTGCTCGCCTACAAAGAGGAAGCGCACCTGTCCGTCGTTAATCATATATTGTATCTGCTGCTCGCTGCTGGTAGCATAAAAGGGAATCGAGCACACCTTGATGCCATAAGCACCAAAGTCGGTATAGAGATAATGCACGCAATTCTGGGAGAAAACAGCAATCTTGTCATGCGGCTTTGCACCGATGTTCAGCAAAGCATTGCTCACTTGTTTCACTCTCAGCGAAAACTGATTCCATGACACAGACTGCCACTTGTCGCTGCCAAACTTCTTGAACGTAAGTGCAGTTTTATCGCCGTATTTATTGGCCAAATCGTGAATCAGTACCGAAAGATGACTTTTGACTTGCATAAGCATAATGTTTAATTATTGGATGCAAAGATAATAGAAAACATTAAGAAAACAAAATAAATCGGAATTTTATTTTGTCCTTATCCCGTTTTAGCTTAACTTTGCATCACAAATAAGACTAAGAGAGACAGATATGATGACACAAGAGGAATATGTGAGAGATGCCATCGGGTTGCTCAGCCAGCTGATTGCTACCCCTTCGACAAGTCGCAACGAGAAGGATGCCGCCGACATCATGGAAAAAGCCCTTCGCAACTATGGTTTCACGCCACATCGTGAAGCCAACAATGTATGGGTGATTGACCCACACTTCGACGAGCAGAAGCCCACTTTGCTACTCAATGCCCATATAGACACCGTGAAGCCTGTCGATTCATGGAGGCGCGATCCCTTTGCTCCTACAATAGAGGGCGACACGCTTTATGGTCTGGGCAGCAACGACTGTGGAGGCGGTCTGTGCTCACTGTTGCAGACATTCCGGATGCTGACAGAGAAAACACAGAACTACAACCTTATCTATTTAGCATCGGCCGAAGAGGAAGTGTCTGGAAAAGACGGCATCAGCCGAGCCTTGCCTCTCTTGCCAAAAATCGACCTGGCTATTGTGGGTGAGCCTACGGGCATGCAGCCTGCCGTAGCAGAGAAGGGACTGATGGTATTAGACGTGATAGCGCACGGAAAAAGCGGACATGCAGCCCGAAACGAAGGCGTGAATGCCATCTACGAGGCATTGGACGACATGCGATGGATTCGTGATTACAAGTTTGAGAAGGTGAGTCCTTTCTTAGGTCCTACCAAGATGACACTTACCGTAGTCAACGCAGGAACCCAGCACAATGTGATTCCCGACAAGTGTACGATGCTGGTAGATATCCGCACCAATGAATTTTATGACAATGAGGAAGTCTATCACTTTATCTGCCAGCACTTGAAGAGTGAAGTAAAGGCTCACAGTTTCCGTCTAAAATCATCCCGTATTGATCCTGAGCATCCTCTTATTAAGAAATGTGTAGCCATGGGAATGAAGCCTTTCGGTAGTCCTACTCTTAGCGACCAGGCTCTGATGCCATTTTCTTCCTTCAAGTTGGGACCAGGCGAATCTTCCCGCTCCCATTCCGCAGATGAGTTTATCAGAATCAGCGAAATAGCTGATGCTATCGCCAAATACAAAGAGCTCTTAGATGGCGCTGCCATCTAAGAGCTCTACTCTATTCATCTATTATTTATTATACCTTATATATATGACATTACAAGGTCTTACCGATATAAGCGAAAGGAACGGTGATATTGTCGTCATCTTCCTTCTCTTTTGTAGTAGAAGGATCTCTTGAATAAGACTGATCGGCATTGTCGCTCATACTTGTGTCGTAAGGCAGACAGTCCATACCACTTGTACCAAAGGTAGCTACTAACATCACACCCAATCCCTTGCTTGCCACATCGGCAGCTGTAACACCAAGCTTAGCTAAAGGAATCGAGATTTCATAATGGAAATCGTATTGGGAAGACTCGTGTCCTAAGGTATTGAAATCGACATAAGTAGATGTACCCTTTGTCATATCACCGACAAGACGATTTTGTGACTGACCATAGCATTCTTTGATACCCTTTATCGTTTTGCTGAGAATACCCATACCATACTTCACAACAACACCTGTCTCTTTATAGGCAATCTTCCAAAGCATTCAGTCCAGCGCTGCTTCCACCATAAATAAATGGGCCATTGGTGTTATTGGTTGAGAATACCACCACCTTGTTGACTGGGCTTTCGCAAGTAATGCCACTATCCCATAGAGTTCCACCTGCTGTAGTCTTACAATGATTGCCTATTCTTGTAGAGGCATTGTTGGTGTTGATGCCGATAAAGAATGGCATATTGTAATTAGGGAACAGGACACCATTATTACTGAGTGGGTAATCAGCTTCTGGAGCTACCACATCCTGAACATTGGTCATCTCCCACATCAGATAGAGGTTATTATCGTCATAGCAACCATAAAGTGCATAGAGATCGACAGGATTCTCGTGCATGGCAGCATCCATATATACACGTGGATCGTCATTGGCAGCACCCTGTGCTATAATCATACTCTCATCCCAATCGCTGATATCACCATCTACAGTAATGGTTTTCTTAACACCTGCACCATTTGGATTGGTCTGATACTGAGCATCCAGATTCTGTGGATCAGGGGTAGGTGTTGGAGTTGGCTCTGGTTCTGGTTCTGGTTCTGGAGTTGGAGTTGGCTCAGGCTCTGGTGTTGGAGTTGGCTCTGGTTCTGGAGTTGGAGTTGGTGCCACTACAGCACCTTCGTTTACTACCTTTTCAGCAGAAGCATTTGCACCATTGATAGGAGTACCAGCAGTACCATCGTTGATGAAGAACTTAGCATTGAGGTATGCTGTAGGAATCGTTGCCTTATACCATCCTGTCTTACCATTATGAGAAGCAGAAGCATCGTAAGTCATCTTTACACCTGGCCATACAGAAGAAGATGTTTTGCCATTATAGAAGTAGCAATAAACATTCTCCCAGTTGGAAGCATTATCGAAGTAAACATACTCTGGATCAACGATCTCATCTTCATGCACCTTGGTCACAGTAGTGCTGTATGTTCCGTCAACATAATAGCCGTGGTTGACAAACTCCACGTCAGCAGTTATCTTATTTCCATTACCATCCAAGAAAATGATTTGAGTAGGAGTAGTTGTCTCGGTGCCATCATAAGTCCACTTGAAGACATACTTTCCAGAAACACTCTTACCTACAAGAGGCAACTTTTTATTGATAGCATCTTTCCATGCACCAACATACTCAATTACAGGACTAACCTTGCCATTCCATACATATACGGCTGCTGCCGCATTGGATGTCTCCAAGAAACAGGAGATTTCATCAGCCTTGCCCAATTCAGGAACGTAAGCCTTCACCTTCTTGTAAGTGACCGAACCAGTTTCGGTCTTGCCATCCTTGTCGGTTGCACCCCAAGTGATAGTGACATTCTTACCATAGGCAACATCAGCACCTACAGTAAACTGCTTGGCTGCAGTAAAAGTCTGCTTAGCACCATCATTCACCTGAATCCAGGCAGAAACAGCATTCAAAGGAGTAGCTGTCACGGTGAGCGTTTCATCAGAGAAGGCTGTACCGTCAGCAGGATTGAAAATCACCTCAGGAGTCAGCACGATAGGACCAGCATTATAGATGACAGCAATACCAGACTCGCCAACATGACCAGAGATTGTAGAAGCATTGACGGTGAAAGCACCACCGCCTACCATATCCTTATAAGTACCAGACTTGAGCCACTTGCCGTCGCCAGCACCATTGGCTACAGTCACGTCACGGTCAGAACCACTTCCCAACACGATAATAGCACCACTCTTACGAACCTGAGCACAAACGCCATTACCTTTTACATAATAGTTTGGCTCGCCGGCACAAACGTTGTGCATGTGGTTTACCTGAGCTACTTCAGCATCTTTGAAGTGAACGCTTCCCTTATCACCAAATTTGATATCATCCTTTGCCTTCTGGAAAGGACGGGAGAAATAAAGAGCTGTAGCACCATTATTACCAGCTACGACTGCATACGCACGGTCGATAACATTCTGGCTTTTATTCTTTGACTCACCACCATCGTTGGCATAAGTATCATGGCTTTCACCCCAATAAACCAACTTTTCTGTCTTTGCATTTCTCTGATTGAAATTACCTACTGACTCGTTGATAGAACCACCGGCAAAGGAATTGGCAAATCCATTACCATAACCATTATCAGTAATGCTCATGTAGGTCTGATACTCAGGGAAAAGGACATTATCATCACCACCAGTACTGTCAAGGATCTCACCATAGTTGTACATCTCCTGATCCACCACATTCTGCATAAAAGAGTCTTGCTCAGAAGGCAAACCAATGTGCTTGATAGCATCCCAACGGATACCATCCACGCCACAGGCCTTCAAGTCCTGAATGTATTGTTTGATGATGGCTTGCACAGTAGAATTGTTGGTATCGAGGTCCCACATACCAATCTTGCCAAATGTCACCTGATGACGGTCGTGCCAATTACCCACATCGAAAGGCTGATGGTAAAGTCCTTGATCCTTCAAACGGTCTGCCACGTTACCATAGTCGGTATGATTAGCTACCACATCCACAATCACCTTGACACCATACTCATGAGCCTTATCACAGAGAGCCTTCAGGTCTGCTTCAGAGCCAAGTCCATTACCTATCTTAAAGTCGTATGGACGATAAACATCATACCAGACGGATCCTTTACCTGCTCTTTCGTGAACAGGAGATGTCTGAACGGCGGTGAAGCCTGCCTTGGCGATATTAGGAATTTCTTCCTGGATATCTGCCAACGTCCAGTCGAAACAATGAAGGATAACACCATCCTGAATATTGTCTTTAAGACCGTATTTGTTGTCTGCGAAGATGTTGGATGCCATGCTGAACAGCATCACCAACATCAGGAGACCATAATTGATTGTCTTTTTCATAATCTGCTATTATTTTCTGATGATTACTTTCTTACCATTGTGAATATAGAGACCTGGCTGAGCAGGCTTGCCGATACGCATACCTGTCAAGGTGTACCAAGCATTGTCCTCTGCCTTCTGCACCTCCTGAAGAACGGTGTTTTCGATAGACGAAGCCTGTCCGTTTACGTAAACCGTCTCGCCTGTGAGAACAGAGCCATTCTGTCCGTTGTTGATTACGAAATAGCCTGTGACAAAAGCAGCAGGGACTTCTACTGTATAATAGCCCTTCTTGCCATTGTACTCAGTCTCGTTGTCAAGACTCATCTTCAATCCCGGCCATTCCTGAGCCGCCTTTGTACCGTCGTAGATATAGCAATATACATCTGCGAGGTTGGCTGTGGAATTATCGAAGAAGACCATTACCTTGCCTTCAGGGCCAGGGGTAATCGTCTTTTCATATTTACCTTCTACATAGTAGCCGTGGTTAACGTATTCCTGATCACCGCCATTCAGTTTCTGCCCACCATCATGAGTGAAAATCACACCAGTAGGAATTTCAGTACCAGCTGTATATGTCCATTTAAAGACATTCTTGCCACCTTTAGTTCCCACCAGGGTCATGGCATCTCCAGGCCAAGCATCAGTAGTAAACTGTTTTACCTTGTCATTCCATGCCCAAATCTTGGCTTTGTCATAACTTGTCTCCAAGAACACAGAGACCTCATCTTCAGTAACCGTTGGCGTATAGTCATCGGCAGTAACAGCAGCGAGAGCATTTCCAGGAGCCATCATCATGCCGAAAAGCATTGCCAAAGTACAAAGCATCGTAGAAAATTTTTGCATAAAATAATATGTTAAGTTGATAAGTTATTAGTTCAAACGTTGGCAAAAATAGAAATAAGTTTTGATAGACCTCTTAGTTTATCAGCGAAAAAATGCTTATTCCATGAGCAATCGTTTGCACGGTTTCAAGGAAATCCACCATATTATTGATGCAATACAAAAAAGAGGTAGTGCTCACTTGGGCAAGTAAGTACTACCTCTCCTTCAAAGAATATTTTAATCTAACTTTCGCATGTACGGAAGTTAGAGAAGTTTACATTAACGGGCAAGCCATGCCTCGGGATTGAGTTTGGCTGTTTCCTTGCGCAACTGGAACTGCAAGATATTGTCGGCACCCACGGCACCTAAAGCCTGACGGGTACTTACCTTCTGGCCCTTGTGAACACTCACCGACTTGAGGTTACAATATACTGAGATATAGGCACCATGGCGAACAAGGACATTCCACATGCCTCCATAACCAAAGACGGCACTTACCTCACCATCGTAGATGCTACGAGCCACGCAACCGGGTTTGCCCAAAAGGTTGATACCCTTATTGTCGAGGGTAACGCCGGAAAGACCCTGTACATTGTATTGTCCGAAATGACTCACTATCTTGTAAGTTCCTGAGATAGGCATAGGAAGGCGACCACGGTTGGCCTCAAAACCTCCACTCAGCATACGGTCTACCGTACTGAGAGTAGCAGCATCATTGGCTTCCCGGCGGGCGCTTGCCAACTCTTTGCGGTTGCGTGCCTCATCAGTTTTTGCCTTCAACTCTGCAGCTCGTCTGTCGGCCTCAGCCTCACGAGCAGCCTGTTCAGCTCTGGCCTGTCGGTTGGCTTGTTCAGCAGCCTCACGGGCAGCCTTCTCTGCACGGGCACGTGCCTTATCCTGAGCTCTGGCTTTAGCACTGTTTTCGGCTTGCAGACGAGCTTCCTCCTGGGCCTTACGAGCCAACTCCTGAGCCTTACGATTCCCTTCTGCAGCACGCTGACGAGCTAACTCGGCCTCACGTTCCTTGCGCCGTGCCTCCTCTATACGGCGGGCATTCTCACGCGCCTCAGCCTCGGCCTGTGCCTTTCGACGAGCCAGTTCCTCACGCCTACGCTGTGCTGCCGCCTGAGCTTCAGCCTTACGCTTAGCCTCAGCTGCCGCACGGGCACGCGCTTTCTCTACCTCAATGGCTATCAGACGGTCAATCTGCGCATTGATAGCAGCATCCTTCTTGCGCTGATCAGCAATAACAGCCTGAATGGTTTTCTGTTGCTTCTGCAATCCCTGCACCACTTGCTGTTGCTCGGTCTGCTTGCCTTCGAGCGCAGTTTTCTCTTGCTGACCTTTATATAAAAGGTTGTTCTTATGTCCCTTCACCACCTGCAGTTGCTTGTGCTTCTCGGTCACCTGCTTCTGCTTGGCCTTTACCGCTTCGCCCTGTGCCTTCTGATAGGCAGAATACTGACGTATGAACGACAGGCGGCGATACATCTGCGTAAGGTTCTTGGCGCTGAAGATAAACATGAGCTTGTCTTGCACGGAGTGATGACGGGTCATATAGCGCATAGAACGGATGTACTTGTTCTTTCGGTCCTGCAACTGCTGTTCAAGGGTTTTGAGCTGAGCATTGAGCAAGCCAATATTGCCATCGATGTGGTGGATATCCTGCTGTATACCATCGATGTTCTTCTGTCGCTGGTCGATTTCGCCATTAAGCACCATGAGGTCTTGCAGACGTTTCTTCACGTCGGCCTGATTGCGGCGGAGAGCTTTCTCCTGCTCCTTGATTTTCTTTTGTATGTTGGCACGCTGTCCCTGCAATCCTCGAATGGAAGCATTGCTATAGGCGGCTTTCTTCTCTGCCCGTGTGGGAGCCTTGGATTGGCGCCTTTTCACAGGTTTCTTTTTGGGGGTTTTCTTTTGGGTTCTTACCGTTCTTGCCGTTGTGGCAGTCTTCTTTCTTTGTGCAGTCTTCTGCGCATAAGGAGTCAAGACAAACGACAAGGCCAGAATAATCAATAATATACGTTTCATTTACAGACTCATTATTTTATTCAGCACGTCTTCTGCCGATACTTGCTCGTACTTGCTCGAAACTTCGGAACGCGACTCCCAGTTGCTGTCGGTCTTCACCTCGTTCATCTTGATAACGATGTTGATTTCCTTCTTCTGACGGGTTGCATTAGTGACAAGAGTCATATCCAACAAGGCTGGGAACATCTTGACACCTACGGCGCGGAAGTTGTCATAACGAATATGCACTCCCGATGTGCCATGCTGCGAACTGACATACTCCACGTCGGCTTTGTCTATACGACCTGTGGCACGCTGGGAAGTCCAGGCATACGTCATGTTGCCATTCTTCAAGGTGACTGGCACTTCGTTTCCCTCTACAGCCAAATCGGCATCAAACTTCTTCAGATCAGACTCCTTCACCTGCTTGGCTCCAGGCAAGAGAAGCTGATTCCAGAACAGCGCCTGCAACGAATAGAAGTTGATGCCCTGCTTCTGCAGGAAGTCTACATGATTATAGTCGGCCTTGATATACTGTTTGTGATAACGGTCGATGATGAGCACATAATCGGGGGTAAACTCCAGACGGCCAATCTCAAAGCCCAGGATGGGAGCATACAACTGTAGACGTATCACATCGTCCTTACGCATTCGAAGCGCACCATCAACCGAAATTTTCTTCTCTCCCATGCGGATGGTGAAGTTTATGCTGCCCGTAATGTTCTTGGCGTACACCTGATTGTCGGACACCTTCTGTACAAAAGCCAGTTTCTGCATGCGTTCGGTCTCTACACTTTTCACCTCCTGATGTGGCAAGTTCTTGTTGCTCACGCCATCAGAGATAATTTGTTTCTTGGTGCCACACGATGCCAGCAACATCAAGGGTAGACAGAATGCTGCCAGTTTCATTATTTTGTTTTTTTCCATTTTCGCTTATATTTAATGATTTCACTTTCTGTCATATATTTCCTGCACTCGATTTTCACCTTCAGAGCATCAGGGTCCTGGCTGCCTTTCTGTGCCTGCTGCCAGTAGGCCACAGCCTGGTCGGTAAGTCCGTTCATGGCATAAATGTCGCCTGCATGCTCAATAACGGTACTGTTGTCGGCCGTTGAATCACTATACGCCAAGGTTTGGTCGATATAGGTTTTGGCCTCGGCATAACGTTCCTCCATAAAGAGAATCCACGCATAAGTATCAAGATAGGTGGAGTTCTTGGGCTCTGCCTTGATGGTCTTGTAGCTCATCAACTCTGCCTTCTGCAGGTTCTTGCCCGTCTGACTGATGTAGTAAGCATAATTGTTGAGTCCTGGAACATTGTCGGGTTTCCAATGCAGACAGGAATCGTAAGCGGCAAAAGCCTCTGCCTGACGGTTCTTGCCATGAAGGATGTCGCCCATGATCATATAAAGGTCGGACACCAAATCGGGAGAGCTCTTGCTGTTGATCTGTCCCACTCCGCGGCGGAACTCTTCAAGCGTGGCATCTTCCTCATGTTTCATATAGTGCGCCATACCGCCAAAGTAATAGAATACCATCTCTTCCGGATTGTAGTCATGGGCAGCATTAGACAGGCGGATAACCTCGTCGTAGTCTTTCTTTTCCCATAGATTCTGAATGAGTTGGATGCGCGACTCACTACGGTCGGGAGCTATCTCGAGCACCTTTCGATAAGCGGAATTGACCGTATCCATCGGCATTTTCTTAATATTCATATAGGCAGCACGGAACTCAGCGATGTCTGCCGAGGGCTTGGGCTGAGCCAGCATTCTGTCGAAAAGAGCGATGACTTGGGTTGAATCGGCACCATGGCTCTCGTTATCCTGTATGAACGAGCGAATCATCATCAACTTGGTATCCAGGTCGGTCTTCTTGCCCAACAGGATGCGGTCGAGCATGGCGTGAGCCTGTTCTTTCTGGTCGGTGGCATTATAATAGTCGTAGAGCGACATCTGGGCATACGAGTTGTCAGGCTCTTCTTCGAGCACATGGGTAAACAACTTGTAGGCCTCTTTCCGGCGCTGGTGTTCCATAAGCCAGTTGCCCAACATGGTTTTATAAATCATATCAAGCGGATGCGCCTCGGTCAGCGACTTGAGTTCCTTGTAGGCAGACTTGGGATCGTTCATCAACTCGTAGATGTGCATCTTCTCAAGCGTGAACTTCTCGTTCTCGCCCTCTTCTGTCTCCAAGCGGTTGAGGGTTTTCAGCATCTGTGGATATTCTTTCTGCTGCTGATAAAGGCGCAACAGCATATAGAGCGCATCGGTATTGTCGTGATTCTGAGCGAAGATACCTTCATAAGCTTCGATAGCCTTGTCGTACTGCTGATTGGCAACATAATACTGTGCCATCCGCACGCGAAAGGTAAGATTGGATGGAGCCAAGCTGATGGCACGCGCCAGACAGTCTTGAGCCAAGGAGTCTTGCTTCATCTGCTGATAGTACATCGACTGATAGAAATACACCTCAGCAGCACGTGGATTGATCTTGCGGGCATGCTCAAAAAGCTCGAATGCATCGCCGTAACGACCCAAAGCCTGAAGACGGGCCGCCTCCTGAAAGAAGTAGTCGTAACGCTTGCGGTCATTGCCCGTCAAACCATCGGCAGCCTGCACGGGCAAAGCTGTCAGGAATGCCATAAAGCTTATGAAGCCCAAGAATACTTGTCTCAAAATATTGATTCTATTCACAACAGATTAATTGAATGTATCTATATTTATTTTACACCTGTATGACCATAGCCACCAGCACCTCTCTCGGTTTCATCGAGCGTCTCTACTTCGATGAATTCTGCATTTTCGTGCTTGGCAATCACCATTTGGGCAATACGCTCACCATCATTGATGACAAAGTCGGTCTGCGAGAAGTTGATGAGCAAAACCATGATCTCGCCTCGATAATCGGCATCAATAGTGCCTGGGGTATTAAGAACAGTAATGCCATGTTTCAATGCCAACCCACTGCGAGGACGTATCTGTGCCTCGAAGCCTGCTGGCAAAGCCATGAAAAGACCTGTAGGTACAAGCCGGCGTTCCATGGGGTGAAGCACGATAGATTCGTCGATATTGGCACGCAGGTCCATACCTGCGCTCTGGGGTGTGGCATAAACTGGCAACGGCTGATGCCCACGGTTGATAATTTGTACTTTCATCATATTCATTCTTTTAAGATGCAAAAATAATGTTTTTCGGGCACATTTAGACATTTTCATGACGAAAATGATAGATTTTATAAAAAATAAATGCTTTTTTATTTTGTATTGTGTCAGGATTGCTGTATTTTTGCGATATGGAATGGATTAAACTCATATCTAACAAGCGTTTCGGACAGGAGCATAAGCATGCCGAGCGCCACGACGACCGGTCGGAGTTCAAACGCGACTACGACAGGCTCATCTTCTCGTCGGCTTTCAGACGACTGCAAAACAAGACTCAAGTTTTCCCCTTGCCTGGTTCTATCTTTGTACACAACCGACTGACCCACAGTCTGGAAGTATCGAGTGTAGGAATGTCGTTGGGCAACGACATCTCGAAACGTATCATAGAAAAGCGCCCAGAACTGAAGGATACTCTCTTTGAGGAAATAGGAACTATCGTGAGCGCAGCCTGTCTGGCACACGACTTGGGCAATCCTCCTTTCGGCCATTCTGGAGAGAAAGCCATACAGACTTTCTTCAGCGAGGGAGCAGGAAAAGCAGTAAAAGAGCTGGTTTCACCGGAGTTTTGGCAAGATATCACTCACTTCGAAGGCAACGCCAATGCCTTCCGGATACTGACCCACCAATTCAAGGGAAGGCGTAAAGGCGGCTTCGTCATGACCTACTCCATGCTGGCTTCTATCGTAAAATATCCATTCGCCAGCCAGTTGGCTGGAAGTCATGGTAAGTTCGGTTTCTTCACCTTGGAAAAGGACTCGTACCAGAAAGTGGCCGATGAATTGGGCATTTTTTGCAAGTCAAAACCTGGTGAGCCTCTAAGATACGCCCGTCATCCGTTGGTATATATGGTAGAGGCTGCCGACGACATCTGCTACGAAATCATGGACATCGAAGACTCCCACAAACTCAAGATCCTGTCTTACGAAGAGACGGAGAGACTGCTGTTGGGATTCTTCGACAAGGAAACCCAAAATAAGATTAAGGAGCGAATCAAGGAAGAAGGCGTGACTGACGAGAACGAAAAGGTGGTCTACATGAGAGCCAGCGCCATCGGCCGACTGGAGAACGAATGTGTAACGGCCTTTCTGGAGCATGAGAAGGAGATTTTGGCAGGAACATTCGAGGGAAGCCTCATCGACCATATCGCCGAACAACAACGAAATGCCTACAAAAAATGCGAGAAGACTTCGTTTGCAAAGATTTACCACAGCAAGCCTGTACTCGACATCGAACTGTCAGGTTACAAGATTATGGCTACACTTATGGAGGTGTTTGTCAATGCAGCCATCACGCCCGAACGTTTCGACTCTCAACAACTGTTGCGACGGGTAAGCAGTCAGTACGACATCAACAACGAGAATATAGAGGAGCGAATCATGGCTGTCATCGACTATATCAGCGGAATGACCGACATTTACGCCCTCGACATCTATCAGAAGATAAACGGTATCAGCCTGCCTATCGTATAAGGCGTGAGGGAGAGAAACGGAAAATGCGAACGCATATTTATACTGTATATTCATGCTATAATTGTCGAAAAAGCGCCGCATAACTTGGAAAAAGAATCTACCCAACTGGAAAAATATTTTTTCCCAACTGGGAAATTATTTTTTCGCAGTAAACCATAGCGCCCCGATGAATATATATACTAAAGCTTTTCAGCAGAATAAATAGAAAAAACAAGTACTTGTATTGTCCATCACAAGCAACTTCGTTTTATCAGCAAGTTAAAAATCGCAGACATTCATAAACAAGAATACTAAAAAAGCGCCTCGAATGAACGAAACGCTTCTTTAGTATCTTGTTTAACTTCTCCAACTTTCACTCCACTCGGAAGTTGAATGTCTTTTATAAAGAAGTTAAATGTCTTTTATAAAACGGATAAGGTTTACTCGCCTTCCTTTTCCTTATAAATAATATTGTTGGCGCCACTTGTTATCTTCAACGCCTCAGGATGCTCGGCTATGAAACTGTTGATATGGCGCACACGCTTTTCTTCCAAGATCTCGTCGACAGCAATCAGAATACCAGTTTCCTCCACATCACCAAAACCATAATTGATGGCTGTGCCGAAAAGCTTCATCGTAGGACTGAGATTCATATAAGCATTCACCAAAGGGGGAATGTTGTAGCCCAACTCACGTACCTCGCGATTGAGAATGCGATAGTCGGCACGGAAGTCATCTTCGGTAAAGAGCGCCTTCAGCTCACTCTCTGGAGTCTCTATTTTCAATGGTTTCATCGGGATAACAAGATTCTCCTTATCATCGAAATGCTTCTTGAGGAAATAGAGAATCATGTCGCGACCACGGCGAATATAAGAAGGATACATCGTCATCTTGCCAAAGAAATATTTCAGCTCGGGATAGAGCACGGTAAGAGCTCCCAGACCATCCCACAGGTTGTCGAGCGCAAAGATGCTCTTGCTGTTCATGCGCACATTCTGATATTCCAATGAGACAAAGGAACGACCCAACTCCACGGTATAAGGCATGTACTCCTTAAGGAACTTGTCTGAGAAATGGAACATATGACTCGTAGCCAATATAGGCTGTCCTTTAGCATCGAGTTGCCAGTCTTTACCCAAAAGATAACGATAACCGCCAATAATCTCGTCGGCCTCAGGATTCCACACGATGAGCTGCTTATAACAATTATCTCCAAAGTCGAACTCGTCCAAATCCATCGACTTGCCCGAGCCGCCTCCTGCTGTACGGAATGCGATTTCACGAAGACGGCCTATCTCCTTCAACACATTGGGAGAGTCGTTGGCTGTCACGATATAGATTTCGTTATGACTCTTGTTTGTCATACGAAGCTGCTTGTCGGGAGTGAGCTCACTCTTCAACAAGTCCCTGTCTATTGGCTGGATTATATCTTCTTCCATAATCAATGATGTAACTTCCTATAATTCGTAAACTTTGTCTTTTACATATTGCGCCCATTCTGTGGGAGTCTTGCTCTTGTCGAAGGTCTGCCAGGGTATGGGCTTGCCAAAGGCGATACGGAAGTCCTTTACCACGTTCCGGTACATCTCGTCGACCAAGAAAAGCATGGCTAAGTTGAAAGGCAAATACTTGTCGCTGAATCGGGCGATGCGATAGAAGCGTTCCGAGTTCTGTCCGCTGAAATGGATAGGCACCACATCGCGCTGATACTCCACACTCTTTGAGATAAATGTCTTTTTCCAGGGCAAGTCGCGAATACTGCCATCTGGCTGTTTGCGGCTGTTGAGACCTGCAGGGAACATCAGCATGTGATTGTCGCTCTGGAAGCCAGCCTCCACCATACGGGGGAAGTCACGGCTCTGGCGTCCCGTCTTGTTGATGCCTATACTGACAGGCTTGAGACCAGGCAGATTAAGAAGCAGGTCGTTCACAAGATAACGGAACTTTCCGTCATAATGGGTGCCAATGATGGAGCCAAGCGCCACACCGTCCTGTCCTCCCAACGGATGATTGGACACGAAGGTATAAAGCTTGCCATCGTTCTTGTCGGGCAGATTCTCCACTCCCTCCAATTGTATGTTCATCTTGAGATACTTCACGCACTCAGTAAGCCACTCGGTACCCTGAAGATGACGACTTTCCCACAAGAAGCGATTCACTTCATCCTCGTGAACGGTCTTCTTGAGCCAGGACACAAGAAAAGAGGGCACAAACTTTGCCTTTGCTCCCATCTTGCTCTTTAAAATCTTGCTTATGTCAATCGTTTTCTCTATAGATTCGCTCATGTTTGCTGTAAAAACATCTAAAGTACGTGCAAAAATAACTCAACTTTTTTAAATACGTGCCATTTTTGATGAAAAAATGATAAAATACGATGTTTTTGATGAAAAAACAGTCGATTTATATAGCTTTTGGCTTTCATTTTTATGTCTGAAGCTCACTTTAAGCATTCTGAAAGAACTCTCGCCAACACTTGACACAAGACAAAAAGCAACCTCATTTTATTAAGTTTTATAAATTTTGCAAGAAAAAGTAAACAGATATGAGGATTTTTGTGTACCTTTGAACCCGAATTCTTATTTAAATAGGTACACATGCGATTAATCGACAACAATACATACCACGTGCCTGTGCTTCTCAAAGAAAGCGTAGACGGTCTGTCCATACATCCTGGAGGAGTGTATGTGGACGTTACCTTTGGAGGCGGAGGCCACTCTAAGGAGATACTCTCACGAATAGCCGACAACGGTCACCTGTACAGCTTCGACCAAGACACCGACGCCGAACAGAACGTCATCCCCAATGAGCACTTCACCTTCGTATGCTCCAACTTCAGATACCTGAAGAACTGGATGCGCTACTATGGCGAGGAAGGTATTGACGGGTTGCTTGCCGACCTGGGTGTATCGAGCCATCATTTCGATGATGAGAGCAGAGGCTTCTCCTTCCGCTTCGACTCTCCGCTCGACATGAGAATGAACAAAAGAGCGGGCAAGACTGCTGCCGATATCGTAAACGAATACGAGGAGGAGGCACTTGCAGACATCTTCTACCTGTACGGCGAACTGCGCAACGCCCGTCGCATAGCTGCAGCTATCGTCAAAGCAAGAAGCAGCCAAAAGATAGAAACAACGACCGACTTCATACACGTAGTGGAGCCTTTCTTCAAGCGCGAGCGAGAGAAAAAAGACATGGCCAAACTGTTCCAGGCCCTGCGAATAGAGGTAAACCACGAGATGGATGCCCTGAAGGAAATGCTTAAGGCTGCGACAGAAATCCTGAAACCAGGCGGTAGACTGTCGGTCATCACTTACCACTCGCTGGAAGACCGAATCGTGAAAAACGTGATGAAGGCGGGAAACCCAGAGGGAAAAGTGGTGCAGGACTTCTACGGAAGAATAGAATCTCCCTTCAGACTCATCAACAACAAGGTCATCATCCCCGACCAGGAGGAGCAAGAGAGAAACCCAAGAAGCCGAAGCGCCAAACTTAGAATTGCAGAAAAGAGATGAAAGAAAAAGAAATAAAGGAAGACCAGGAAGCGAAGGTCGACAGCAAGACTGCCGAGACACCCGTTCCTCAAGAGCTGGGCAAGAAGGCAAAAGAGGCAAAAGAAACGCAAGCCTCACAAAAGCCCCAAGACTCGCAAGACTCAGACGACCCAAAGGAGCCGGCTGAGGGAGAGGAACACGAGGAATCGCTCAAGGAAGCCATCGCCAAACAAGCCATAGAAGACGAGGCACCCCTATCGTCGAGCTTCACCCTGAGAAAGATTTTGGGCGGCGACATTCTGACGGCACAAGTGATACGCCGGCAGATATGGCTCATCGTGTTAGTGGTGTTCTTTATCATCATATACATATCCAACAGATACAGCATACAACAGGACATGATAGAGATAGACCAACTGCAGGAGGAACTGCAGAACGCCAAATACAAAGCCCTGTCGAGCAGCAGCCAGATAACAGAAAAAAGCCGAGAGAGCAACGTGCTGAAAATGCTGCAGAACAACAAAGACAGCGTCCTGCACATTGCCACCCAGCCACCATACATCATAAACGTACCGGAGAATGAGTAAATTTGACAATAAGAGAGTGATGCCACGATACAGCGCCATAGCCATCGTCATGACGGTCTTTGCACTCTGCATCGTAGGAAAATCCATATACATAGCAACGGCCAAGCGCGACTACTGGATGAAGGTGGCACAGCGACAGAAGAAAGATTCTGTAACCGTGAAGCCTACCCGAGGGAACATCCTTAGTTGCGACGGACAGTTGATGGCCAGCTCGCTGCCTGAGTATAAGCTCTTCATGGACTTCAAGGCACTCAAAGAAGCTGGCAACGACTCACTGTGGGACGTCAAGGAAGATTCCATCTGTATGGGGCTGAGTAAGATTTTCCCCGAACTGACATTCACCGAATTCAAGCGACACATAGACGAGGGAAGAAAGAAACAAAGCCGACACTGGTCTTTATATCCACGCCGCATCAACTACAACACGTTCACCGAGGTGAAAGCCCTGCCGGTATTCAACTTGGGGAAGAACAGCAGTGGTTTCCATTGGGAAGAATACAACGCCCGAACACGTGGATTCGGAGGACTGGCTGGCAGAACCATCGGAGCCTTGTTTGGTGCCAAGGATACTGCCCGCTTCGGACTGGAGCTCTCATACGACTCCATCCTGAGAGGAACCAACGGAATCGTGCAGCGCAAGAAAGTGCTTAACAAATACCTGAACATTACTGACACGCCACCTATAGATGGAGCCGACATCGTGACCACCATCAACGTGAGCATGCAAGACCTGGCAGAACGCTCATTAGAGCAGGAGTTGAAGGAAATCAACGGGAATGTGGGCGTCGCCATCGTCATGGAAGTGCATACGGGAGATGTGAAAGCCATCGTCAACCTGGAGAAGTGTGATGACGGCGAATATCGGGAAGTAAGAAACCATGCCGTCAGCGACTTGCTGGAGCCAGGCTCTGTATTCAAGCCAGCCTCGCTGCTTGTAGCCTTGGACGACGGAGTGGTTGACACCCTGTGCCGAGTGGAGACTGGAAACGGCGTATGGAACATGTATGGTCGAGACATGAAAGACCATAACTGGAGAAAGGGAGGCTACGGAATGCTTACCTTTGCGAAGACCCTGTGGTACAGCTCCAATATCGGAGTAAGCCGAATTATAGACGACCATTACCACAAACATCCAGAGAAGTTTGTGCAGGGAATAGACCGTCTCGGACTGAGAGACAATCTGAGAATACCATTGGTGGGCTCTACACCTGCCATCATCCGTATGCCTCGCAAGAACAGCCGTGGGCAATACGTCAACTGGAGCAAGACTGCCCTGCCATGGATGAGTATAGGATACGAGACACAGGTTCCGCCCATCAGCACGCTGACATTCTACAACGCAGTAGCCAACAACGGAAAGATGGTTCGTCCGCGCTTTGTCACCAAAGTGGTGAAGAACGGGGAAACCCTCAAAGAGTTCCCAGTAGAAGTCATGCGACCACAGATAGCCAAGGAAAAAAGCATCAAAGAACTGCAGACCATCTTGGAGCAAGTGGTAAGTATGGGATTGGGACGTAAGGCAGGCTCACCCAATTTCAAGGTGGCAGGCAAGACGGGTACAGCCCAGATATCTAAAGGTGCGGGAGGATACAAGAACGGAGGAACAAACTACCTCGTCAGTTTCGCAGGCTATTTCCCTGCCGATGCTCCTCAATACAGCTGCATCGTCTGCATTCAGAAATCGGGACTTCCAGCTTCGGGCGGCACAATGAGTGGAAAGGTCTTTCATGAAATTTCAGAAGGCATCATGGCACAGAGTCTGAAACTCGATGTGAAAGATGCCCGCGACTCAGCCTCAGTCTTCTTGCCAGACGTAAAGTCGGGCAACATACTGGCTGCCGACTATGTGCTGAAGCATCTCGGAATAAGCACCGCCACCAATTGGTCGGGCAGTTATGCGACAGGCAATCCTATATGGGGAAAGGCCGAGAAGGAAGGAAAGAAGAAAGTACTGCTCATCAAGGAGAAGCAATACAGCAAGAATGCCGTACCCGATGTATCGGGCATGGGAGCAAGAGACGCTATCTTCATGATGGAAAGCCGAGGCATAAAGACCAGAATTTACGGTCGTGGAAAAGTAGTAAAACAAAGTCTTGTACCAGGAACAAGAATCAAGAAAGGACAAGTCTGCGCACTCACACTCGACCTATAATATATAATAATGTATAGAAACATCAAAGAAACAGAATATGAAACTACAAGATTTACTCAAGAACATTCAGCCTGTGGAAATAGCAGGCGATGTGGAGACCGAGGTTACAGGAGTGAACATTGACTCTCGAAAAATCAAAGATAGCCATTTGTTCGTTGCCATGAAGGGAACGCAAGTAGATGGTCACAAGTTTATACCCAAAGCCATCGAGCTTGGCGCCAAATCCATTCTGTGCGAAGACATGCCTGAGGAGAAGGTGGAAGGCGTCACCTACGTGAAAGTAGAATCTACAGAGGACGCAGTGGGAAAAGTTGCCACCCTGTTCTATGGCGATCCATCCAAGAAACTGAAGCTGGTGGGTGTGACTGGAACAAACGGAAAGACCACCATCGCCACCTTATTATATAATATGTTCCGCAAGTTCGGACATAAGTGCGGCTTGCTGTCTACCGTCTGCAACTATATCGAGGACGAAGCTATTCCTGCCGACCACACCACTCCCGACCCAATCGAGCTCAACCTCCTGCTGAGCAAGATGGTAGAAGCAGGATGCGAGTATGCCTTTATGGAATGCTCTTCGCACGCCATAGCACAAAAGCGTATCGGCGGCCTGACATTCACAGGCGGCATCTTCACCAACCTCACACGCGACCATCTCGACTATCACAAGACTTTCGAGAACTATCGCAATGCCAAGAAGGCCTTCTTCGACGGTCTGCCAAAGTCGGCCTTTGCCATTACCAATGCCGATGACAAGAACGGCATGATCATGGTACAGAACACAAAAGCCACCATTAAGACGTACTCTACACGGAGCATGGCCGATTTCAAGGCAAGAATCCTGGAATGCCACTTCGGAGGCATGTACTTAGATGTGGACGGCAGAGAAGTTGGCGTACAGTTTATCGGTAAATTCAACGTAAGCAATCTGCTGGCAGTATATGGCACAGCCATCATGCTGGGCAAAAAGCCAGAAGATGTGCTTGTAGTACTGAGCACACTGCACAGCGTGAACGGACGTCTCGAACCCATCCAGTCACCAGAAGGCTACACAGCCATCGTTGACTATGCTCATACTCCCGATGCTCTCGAGAATGTGCTCAATGCCATACATGAGGTGCTCAACGGAAAGGGAGAAGTCATCACCGTATGTGGTGCAGGCGGAAACCGCGACAAAGGCAAGCGACCACTCATGGCACAAGAAGCCGTCAAACAAAGCGACAAGGTGATTATCACCAGCGACAATCCCCGTTTCGAGGAGCCACAGGACATCATCAACGACATGTTGGCTGGTCTGAACGAGCAGCAGATGAAGAAAGTCATCAGCATCGTAGACCGCAAAGAGGCCATCCGCACAGCATGCATGATGGCAAAGAAGGGCGATGTGATTCTGGTGGCAGGCAAAGGCCACGAGGACTACCAGGAAATCAAGGGCGTGAAACACCACTTCGACGACAAGGAAGTGATTCGCGGCATCTTCGGTATTAACAAGAAATAATAAAAGAAGAAAATGTTATACTATCTCTTTAGATTTTTAGAGCAATGGGGCATTTCCGGCTCCCACATGTGGGGTTACATCTCTTTCCGTGCCCTCCTGGCTCTCATTCTTTCGTTGGTTATCTCTGCTTGGTTTGGCGAGAAGTTCATCAAATATCTCAAAAGCAAGCAGATAACTGAAACTCAGCGCGATGCCAGCATCGACCCATTTGGTGTCAAGAAGATAGGAGTTCCATCCATGGGTGGTGTCATCATCATCATGGCAATACTCATACCGGTACTGCTGTTGGGACGTTTGCGCAACATCTATCTGATACTGATGCTCATCACCACCGTATGGCTGGGATTCCTGGGAGGTATGGACGACTTCATCAAGATTTTCAAGCGCGATAAGGAAGGACTGAAAGGAAAATACAAGATAGTGGGACAGCTCGGCATCGGACTTATCGTTGGCTTGGTGCTGTGGGCCTCACCTGATGTCAAGATGAACGAGAACTTAGCCATCGAGCGTCAGGGACAGGAGATGGTCATCAAGCACAGGGCAGAGTCTACCAAATCGCTGAAGACCACTATACCATTTATCAAGGGGCACAACCTTGACTACTCACGTATCATGGGATTCTGCGGCAAATACAAGACAGCAGCAGGATGGATTCTCTTCGTTCTGATGACTATCTTTGTCGTGACCGCTGTATCCAACGGAGCCAACCTGAATGACGGTATGGACGGAATGTGTGCAGGCAACTCTGCCATCATAGGTGTGGCATTGGGCATACTGGCCTATGTGTCTTCCCACATCCAATATGCCGCCTACCTCAACATCATGTACATACCTGGCTCCGAGGAGCTCGTAGTATTCTTCTGCGCCTTCATTGGAGCATTGATTGGCTTTCTGTGGTACAATGCCTATCCCGCGCAAGTATTCATGGGCGATACAGGCTCGCTGACCATTGGCGGCATTATTGCCGTGGGAGCCATCATCATCCACAAAGAGCTCATGCTGCCTATTCTCTGTGGCATCTTCTTCGTAGAAAGCCTCAGCGTCATCGTACAGGTATACTACTATAAATTAGGCAAGCGTAAAGGTATCAAGCAGCGCATCTTCAAGAGAACGCCTATCCACGACAACTTCAGAACACAGGACAGCCAACTCGACCCTGAGTGTAAGTATCTCATCAAGAAGCCACATGGTGCCATCCACGAATCAAAGATAACAATCCGTTTCTGGATTATCACCATCATTCTTGCTGCCTTAACAATTATAACATTGAAGATAAGATAAAAAATATGAGTAGAATTGTAATTTTAGGTGCTGGCGAAAGCGGAGCAGGAGCTGCCGTACTTGCCAAGAAAGAAGGTTTTGATGTATTTGTATCCGACATGTCAAAAATCAAGGACAAATACAAGAAACTGCTTGATGACCACCAGATAGAATGGGAAGAAGGCCACCATACAGAAGAGAAAATACTGAATGCCAACGAAATCATCAAGAGCCCGGGTATTCCTAAAGAGGCTCCCATGATTCAGAAACTGATGGCGCAGGGCACACCTATCATCAGCGAGATAGAGTTTGCCGCAAGATATACTGACGCCAAGATGGTGTGCATCACTGGCAGCAATGGCAAGACCACAACCACATCACTCATATACCACATCTTCAAGGCGGCAGGCATGGATGCAGGTCTGGCAGGAAACATCGGAAACAGCCTTGCCCTCCAGGTTGCAGAGGAGCCACACAAGTACTACATCATCGAGCTGAGCAGTTTCCAGCTTGACAATATGTACAAGTTCCGCGCCAACATAGCCATCCTTCTCAACATCACACCCGACCACCTGGACCGTTACGACTTCTGCATGCAAAACTATGTGGACGCCAAGATGCGTATCACACAAAATCAGACAGAAGAAGACAGTTTCATCTATTGGAACGACGATCCCATCGTGAAGAAAGAGATTGAGAAATACAATCTGAAGTCAAGAATCTGTCCGTTTGCTGAGAACAAGGAGGAAGGATGTGTAGGATACATAGAGGACGGACTCTACAAACTCGACTACCCTACTCCTTTCGCCATGGCAGAAGCTGAGCTGAGCCTTACAGGCAAACACAATATCTACAACAGCCTGGCAGCAGGACTTGCCTGCCATATTGCAGGAATTGACGAGGCTACGATCCGCAAGAGCCTGGGCGACTTTCCTGGCGTGGAACACCGCCTGGAGAAAGTATGCAAGGTGAACGGCGTGCAATACATCAACGACTCAAAAGCTACCAACGTAGATGCCTGCTGGTATGCACTCGAAAGCATGAAGACACCTACCATCCTGATTTTGGGCGGAAAGGACAAGGGCAACGACTACAGCCACATCACAGAACTGGTAAAGCAAAAGTGTGTAGGACTGGTATATTTGGGAGCCGACAACAAGAAGTTGCACGACAACTTCGACTGTCTTGGCATTCCTGTTTGTGATACTCACAGCATGAAAGACTGTATCGCAGCTTGCCACAAGATGGCAAAAGAAGGCGACACTGTTCTGCTGAGTCCATGTTGCGCAAGCTTCGACCTGTTTAAAAACATGGAAGACAGAGGCGAACAGTTCAAGACACTTGCCCGACAACTGTAAAAGACAGAAAGACTAAAGACAAAGAGGAAGACAAAAAAGAGAAATGAGCAACAAAATAGGTAACATATTCAAGGGAGACAAAGTCATCTGGATGGTGTTTTTCTTCCTCTGTATGATCAGCATCATTGAGGTTTACTCAGCCTCAAGTACGCTGTCGTACAAGAGCGGAAACTTCATGGGGCCAGTCATCAAGCACATGGCTATCCTGGTTGGCGGTGTCTTCGTCATGATTTGCATGCTGAAGGTCAAGTGCAAGTATTTCAAAATCGTGACTCCTTTCATGATTTTTATCTCTATAGTCTTACTTCTGTGGGTACTGTTGGCTGGACAGTCTACCAATGGCGCATCCAGATGGATCAGCCTCGTGGGCATCCAGTTTCAGCCTTCCGAGATAGCCAAGGGAACACTCGTACTTGCAGTAGCACAGATTCTAAGTGCCATGCAGAACGAGAACGGAGCTGACAAGCGGGCATTCAAATACATCCTGACAATCAGCGCCGTTATGATTTTCCCCATCATGCTTGAGAACATGTCTACAGCCATGCTCTTGTGTTTCACCATTTTCTTCATGATGTTCATAGGAAGAGTGCCTGGTAAACTGCTCGGAAAGCTTGCTGGTATTGTACTGCTCACCATCGTCTTCGCCATCTCGATGGTCATGCTGTTGGGGCATGACGAAGAGAAGTTGGCAAAGACAAACGACACCTTTACCGAACAGGTAGCGACAGAGCAACCTGAGAAGAAGAATACCGTACAGAAGATGTTCCACCGTATGGACACATGGAAAGCCCGTATTGACCACTTTCTCGACACAAAGCCTGTGTCGCCAGAGGAGGTAGACCTTGACAAGGATGCTCAGGTGGCTCATGCCAATATTGCCATTGCCTCATCCAACGTCATGGGCAAAGGTCCGGGAAACTCTGTAGAACGCGACTTCCTGTCGCAGGCCTTCTCCGACTTCATCTATGCCATCATCATTGAGGAGATGGGGGTGCCGGGAGGACTCTTTGTCGCATTCCTATATATCATCCTGCTTTTCAGAACAGGAAGAATAGCCAACCGGTGTGAGAACAATTTCCCGGCATTTCTTGCCATGGGACTTGCCATTCTTCTCGTCACGCAGGCCCTTTTCAACATGGCAGTAGCCGTAGGACTCGCTCCTGTTACCGGACAGCCACTTCCTCTTATCAGCCGAGGTGGAACATCATCCATCATCAACTGCATGTATGTGGGTATTATCCTAAGCATCAGCAGAACAGCCAAGAAGAAAGAAGGAGCAGATGACAGGCAGACTGACCCAAAATTGGCTACAGCATAAAAAAGAACAACATTTTAAATAAAAAATGCCATAAAATGGATTTTTTTATTTACCTTTGCGATAGAAACTGAAAAAATATGAATAACGAGCTAAGAATTATCATTAGTGGCGGTGGAACTGGTGGACACATCTTCCCTGCCGTATCTATTGCCAACGCAATTAAAGCCAAGCGTCCTGATGCAAAAATATTGTTTGTCGGGGCTAAAGGCAGAATGGAAATGCAACGTGTCCCTGCAGCAGGATACGAGATCAAAGGCTTGCCCATTTGCGGATTCGACCGCAAACACTTGCTCAAGAACTTCGCTGTACTTTTCAGAATCTGGAAAAGCCAAAGAATGGCTAAGAAAATCATCAAGGATTTCAAGCCAATGGCAGCAGTAGGAGTTGGAGGCTATGCAAGCGGGCCAACTCTCAACGTGTGTGCCAGCAAAGGTATTCCCTGCCTCATTCAAGAGCAGAACTCTTATGCCGGAGTAACCAACAAGCTTCTGGCCAAAAAAGCCCAGAAGATATGTGTGGCGTATGAGGGAATGGAGCGTTTCTTCCCTGCCGACAAGATTATCATGACAGGTAATCCCGTAAGACAGAATGTACTGAGCACTACTCTCACTAAAGAGGAAGCACGCAAGCAGTTCGGTCTGAGCCCTGAGAAAAAGACAATTCTGCTCGTAGGCGGAAGCTTAGGTGCAAGAACCATCAACGAAAGTGTCTTGCAGAACCTGGACATCATAGAAAAAAGTGGCGTACAGTTTATCTGGCAAACAGGTAAGTACTACCACGAGAGCATCATCAATCAGCTCAAAGACAAAGACCTTCCTATGCTGAAGGTTACCGATTTTATTAGCGACATGGGGGCAGCCTATCAGGCAGCCGACCTTGTCATAAGTCGTGCAGGAGCCAGCAGTATCAGCGAGTTCTGCCTTATCGGCAAGCCTGTGATCTTGGTACCAAGCCCGAATGTAGCAGAAGATCATCAGACCAAGAACGCCATGACACTGGTCAACAAGGATGCAGCCATCTATGTGAAGGATGCCGACGCACCGGCAGTACTCATCAAGAAGGCTGTCGGCATAGTTGAGGATGCACAAAAACTCGGTTCTATGAGCGAGAATATCAAGAAATTAGGACTGAAGAACTCTGCCGACGTCATCGCCGACGAAGTCATAAAAATAGCAACAAAATAATGGAAATCAAAGATATAAAAGCAGTATATTTCGTAGGAGCAGGCGGCATCGGAATGAGTGCCATCGCCAGATATTTCTTAAAGAAAGGGCTCACCGTAGCCGGTTACGACAAGACTCCATCCGAGTTGACACACGAACTGGAAAAGGAAGGTATGCTCATCCACTATGAGGAGAATGTGGAACTGATTCCTTCTGCATGCAAGGATGCCAAGAACACGCTGGTCATCTACACACCTGCCATCCCCGCCACCCATCAGGAGCTTGTATACTTCCAGCAGAATGGATTCACCATCGAGAAACGTGCTCAGGTATTGGGCACACTCACCCGCACACACAAAGGACTATGCGTGGCCGGTACTCATGGCAAGACATCCACTTCCACCATGTGCGCACACATCATGCACGAGAGTCATATCGACTGCAACGCATTCCTCGGAGGCATTTCAAAGAACTATGGAACCAACTACATCCTGTCCGACAAGAGCGACTATGTAGTCATTGAGGCTGATGAGTTCGACCGCAGTTTCCACTGGCTTCGTCCCTGGATGAGCGTCATTACAGCTACCGACCCCGACCATCTTGACATCTATGGCACAAAGGAAGCCTACTTGGAGAGTTTCCGCCATTATACAGAACTCATCCAGCCAGGCGGTGCCCTCATCATCCACAAAAACCTGGAGATGAAACAGCATGTACAGGAAGGCGTTCGCGTATATGAATACAGCCTCGACGAAGGAGACTTCCATGCCGAGAACATCAAGATCGACAACGGTGAAATCACATTCGACTTTGTTTCTCCTATTGAGAACGTGCCCGGTGTTATCTTAGGACAACCCGTTCCTATCAATATAGAGAATGGAGTGGCAGCTATGGCCATGGCACAGCTCAATGGCTGCACAGCAGAAGAGTTGCGACAGGGCATGAAGACTTACGAGGGAGTGGTTCGCCGCTTCGACTTCAAGATTAAGACCGACAAGTTGGTACTGCTTTCCGACTATGCTCATCACCCCAAGGAGATTTACCAGAGTGCAAAGAGCCTAAGCGAGTTGTACAAGAACCGTAAGATAACAGCTATCTTCCAGCCTCATCTGTACACCCGTACAAGAGATTTCTACAAGGACTTTGCCGACAGTCTGAGCATGCTCGACGAAGTAATCCTCTGCGACATCTATCCTGCAAGAGAGCAACCTATACCAGGAGTCACCTCCAAACTCATCTACGACAACCTCAAACCAGGCGTAGAGAAGAGTATGATTCATAAGGAAGATGTTCTCGACCTCGTAAGAAGCAGAGACTTCGACGTGCTCGTCATACTCGGAGCTGGCGACTTGGACAACTATGTCCCTGAAATAGAAAAAATTCTAAAGGAAAAAATATAATGCGCATCAATTGGAAGAAGACTATTATCATCTTGCTCGACCTCATGCTCGGCGTTTACCTGACTTTCGCTATCACCAAGTTTAACAAACCTGATGAAAGCAAGAAAGTCTGCACAAAGGTGAACATCAACATACAAGACGAGATGACGAATGGTTTTCTGAACGCTAAAGAAATAAAGAAAAGGTTAGAAGCGAAGCAACTGTACCCTCTGAAGAAGAAGATGACCGACATCAGTGCCCGCAAAATAGAAGAGACACTGAAGACCAGTCCTTTTGTCAAGACAGCAGAATGCTACAAGACACAAAACGGTCTTGTCGACATCCATCTGACACAGCGAATGCCTATCGTGCGGATAAAGAGCGCCAACAACGAGGACTACTATATTGACGACCACTATCAGGTGATGCCGAATACCAAATATACAAGCGACCTCATTGTAGCGACAGGGCAGATCAACAAATGGTTTGCACAGAACTATATCTCACTATTAAGCAAATCACTGATGATCAACGAGTTATGGAGAAACCAGATAGAGCAAATCAATGTTCTGCCCGACAGAAGCATAGAACTGGTACCCAGAGTAGGCAACCACATTGTATATATAGGACGCCTGCCTGAATGCAGCTCAAAGAGGAAGAGAGAAGAGGATATCAACAATTTTGTCAATAAGAAAATGGACAGATTGGAGAAATTCTACAAATACGGACTCTCACAGGCAGGATGGAACAAATACTCGTACATCAACATCGAGTTCGACAACCAGATTATCTGCAAAAAGAGGCAGCAATAAACAACACAGCAAATAAAAAATAGATAAATAGATACAACTATGCCAAAGGAATTTATCGTAGCAATTGAACTTGGTTCATCAAAGATGACAGGTATAGCAGGACAGAAGAACCTGGATGGAAGCATCACGGTTCTTGCCACAGTGGAGGAAGACTCGTCTTCTTGCATCAGGAAAGGTGTGATATACAATATCAACCAGACATGTCTTTGCCTGACCAATATCATCAAAAAGTTGAAGGCAATACTGAAGCAAGATATCCGACAGGTTTATGTCGGTGTGGGTGGCCGTTCTATCCGCAGCATCAAGAACGTGATCGTGAAAGACCTGCCTGAGCACACCATCATCACACAGGAAATGATCAACGAGTTGATGGACATCAACCGCAACATGACCTATCCAGACCAAGAAATCCTTGATGCCATCACCCAAGAATACAAGATAGACAGCCAGCACCAGCTGGATCCTGTTGGCATACAGTGTTCTCACCTCGAGGGCATCTTCCTGAATATCCTGTGGCGCAAGACTTTCTACAACAACATCAACACTTGTTTCGAGAATGCCCACATCTCTATTGCCGAGATGTATCTTGCACCTCTGGCATTAGCCGACCATATACTGACAGACTCTGAGAAGAGAGCGGGTTGTATGCTTGTCGACTTAGGTGCCGACACCACTACAGTATCAGTCTACAGCAAGGGAATCTTGCGTCATCTCTCTGTCATCCCACTGGGAGGCAACAATATCACAAAAGACATCACCAGCCTGCAAATCGAGGAACAGGATGCCGAGAAGATGAAGCTCAAATATGGCAAGGCTTATACAGAGAACAGCAATATCGACCCGACACTCAATTACCCGATAGACAAAGACCGTGTAGTAGAAAGCAAAAAGTTTATCGAGATTGTGGAAGCACGTGTTGAGGAAATCGTGGAGAATGTATGGTTCCAGGTTCCAGCAGAATATGCCGACAAACTGCTGGGTGGCATCATCCTTACCGGAGGTGGCAGCAATATGCCAGAGATTGGCAGGGCCTTCAAGATGCACACTCATATCGACAAAATTAGAATTGCCAAGTTCATCAACCAGACAGTCAACTCGAAAGATCCAAGATACACCAACCACGACGGAACGATGAACACTGTTCTTGGATTGTTGGCAAAAGGCAATATGAACTGTGCTGGCGACGAAATCAACACCGACCTGTTCAATCAGGATGGTCACACCACTGTCAATGATGTACATAAGACTCCACGAAATCCTAACGATACAGTTGGAACAGGCGTAGTTCTCACTGCTGCCGAAAAGCAGAAAGCAGAAGAGGAGGCACGTAAGAAAATAGAAGAAGAGGAAGAGGCTGCAAGAAAAGCTGCCGAAGAGGAGGCTGAGCGAATCAAGAAAGAGAAGAAAGAGAAGAGCATCTTCCACAGAGGCTTCCGATTCTTGAAGAAATTCGTCGAAGACAGTATTTCTGAGGAAGAATAATTACACCTCTTTAATATATATACAAACAACAAATTTAATATAGATATTCATCATGCAAGATAACACTCCACATATTCTGGATTTTGGAGAACCAGAGAAAGAGAACAGCATCATCAAGGTAATTGGTGTAGGCGGTGGCGGCGGTAATGCAGTCAATCACATGTATAAAGAGGGCATCCATGATGTGAGTTTCGTACTCTGCAACACCGACAATCAGGCTCTCAACGACTCTCCTGTGCCCGTACATCTCCAATTAGGCAAGGAAGGACTTGGTGCCGGCAACAAACCAGAAAAAGCACGCGAGGCAGCCGAAGAAACATTGGACGACATCAAGAACATGCTGAATGATGGAACCAAGATGACCTTCATAACAGCTGGTATGGGTGGCGGCACCGGTACTGGTGCAGCTCCAGTCATAGCAAGAGTAAGCAAGGAATTAGGCATTCTTACCGTAGGTATCGTTACAATCCCCTTCCGTTTCGAGGGAACTAAGAAGATAGACCAAGCTCTGGATGGTGTTGAGGAAATGTCAAAGCACGTCGATGCTCTGCTCGTTATCAACAATGAGCGCCTGCGTCAGATTTATCCAGAACTGGCTGTGCTCGATGCTTTCGGCAAAGCAGACGACACACTGAGCATTGCAGCCAAGAGTATCGCCGAAATCATTACCGTACACGGACTCATCAACCTCGACTTCAACGATGTGAAGACAGTATTGAAAGATGGTGGCGTGGCTATCATGAGTACAGGTTATGGCGAGGGAGAAGGCAGAGTAAAGAAAGCCATCGAGGATGCGCTCAACTCTCCATTGCTCAACGACAACGATGTGTTCAACTCCAAGAAGATTCTTCTCAGCATTGCCTTCTCGAGTGAGAGAAAAGACAACACAGGTCTCACCATGGACGAGATGAATGACGTCAACGACTTCATGGGCAACTTTGGCGACGACTTCGAACTGAAATGGGGATTGGCTATCGACCCCGAGCTGGGCAACAAGGTAAAGGTGACTGTTCTTGCAACAGGATTCGGCATAGAGGATGTAGACGGTATGAACGTACATCTCAGAAAACATACAGAGGAAGAGACACGCAGAATCGCCGAACAGGAAGAGAAAAGAGCTGAGCGAGAAGACCGCAGAAAACATTACTATGGTTCTGACGGCAATACACCTCAGTACAAGCGTCATCCACATATCTTCCTCTTCCGTCCTGAAGACCTGGACAACGAGGATGTCATCATGCAAGTGGAAGATACTCCAACCTACAAGCGTACACGTCAGATGCTTGAAGACATTCGCCACATCGCCTCCGGTCAGCAAGAAACCACTAAGAAAGAAGAGGGCGACGAACCAGTAAAGGGTGTCATCAGTTTCGCTTAAACAAACAGTTCCTTCAATATAGGGAGAGTTTTCAATTCGGGAAAATCGGGCATGTGCAACCGATAATAACTTATAATCACCTCTACACATCTGTTACGCTCCTGCCGTGACATTGTGTAGAGGTGCATTGTTTGAAAGCGAAGCCTCATCAAATCGCGCATCCGCAAAGAATCATCTTTCGACAAGAACATTGAATGCACAGATGCTGGGGCAACAAACATTCCCTCACTCAGGTCGAAGCAACCACCTTGTGACGCATCTTCCACATTGGGCGCAATTCCCAAGAACAAGGTAAGACGAATCATGAAAACGATATGGAAGTTGGCAAACCCTTCACGCGCCAAGTCCAACCATTGCAGACTGCTCACTACAAAACTGAACAAGGAAACGTTCTCCTGCTCGTGGCGTGTAGTATAATACAAGAACTCAGAAAGGAACATCGCCATAGACATTTTATAGGGCGAAACCGGAATATCAGTAAAAGGAACAGCAATGAAAACATCCTTGAGCCGTTGCAGACTGGCCTTAGGACGATAATCAAACTCTAAGGACAAAACAGAAAGAGGTTGAAAATACTGACGCTTCACCTTAGCCTTCGCCGATTTGGGCAGACGAATCATAAAAGACAAACGCCCCAATGCCTCGGTAAGAAAATCAACAACAAGTTGATTGTCACCGAATTTAACCACATGTAGCACAACAGCTTTCGTTTTTATAACCATTTACTCGCCTTTTTAACCAAAACTATGGCAAAAATACGAAAAAATATGCATTTGAAGAAAAATTCCACATAAAAAATTTGTGAGAACAAAAAAAATGTAGTAACTTTGCACCCGCAAACAACAAATGGTCCCTTCGTCTATCGGTTAGGACGAGAGATTTTCATTCTCTAAAGAGCAGTTCGACTCTGCTAGGGACTACAAGTAGAATATATAATAATAAAAAAAGATGGCAAATCATAAATCATCAATCAAGAGAATCCGTCAGGACAAAAAGAAGTCTCTGCACAATAAGTATTATGCAAAGACCATGCGTAACGCTGTACGCAAGTTGCGCAACATGACAGATAAGGAAGAGGCTACAAAGCTGTATCCTACTGTTCAGAAGCTTTTAGACAAGTTGGCTAAGATCAACATCATCCACAGCAACAAGGCTGCTAACTTGAAGTCTGGTCTTGCTCAGCATATCGCTAAGTTGGGCTAATCTCAAATTAGGAGATAAACATACATAAGGCTGCATTCCGAAAGGATTGCAGCCTTAATTTGTTTACCAAACATCCGGGAACTCACCCACAAAGGGAGCATAAACGACCCTTTTGAATATAAAAGGGAAAAATAAAAAAATAAGCATCGCTTTTTTGTGGTTTTTTAGCAACATTCTATCCCTTTTCTCGCTTTTTTTTATTATCTTTGCACGGAAATAATACTAAACAAAGAAATGGCAGAAAATCAAAACAACGCAAATAATTATTCAGCGAGCAACATCCAAGTTCTCGAAGGACTTGAGGCTGTTCGCAAACGTCCTGCGATGTACATCGGTGACATCTCCGAGAAAGGTCTGCATCACTTGGTAAATGAGACTGTAGACAACTCTATCGACGAGGCCATGGCAGGTTACTGTACAGACATAGAAGTAACTATCAACGAAGACAACTCTATCACAGTAGAAGACAACGGACGTGGTATCCCTGTAGACGAGCATGAAAAATTGCACAAGTCTGCTCTCGAAGTAGTAATGACAGTGCTCCATGCCGGAGGTAAGTTCGACAAAGGTTCCTACAAAGTTTCCGGAGGTTTACACGGTGTGGGTGTTAGTTGCGTTAATGCTCTGTCAACACACATGATGTCTCAGGTGTTCCGTGGAGGCAAGATCTACCAGCAGGAATACGAAAAGGGAAAGCCTCTCTATCCTGTAAAGGTGATTGGCGAGACCGACAAGCGCGGTACACGCCAGCAGTTCTGGCCAGACCCAACCATCTTCACCACGACATTATACAAATGGGATATTATTGCAAGCCGCATGCGTGAATTGGCATTCCTTAATGCCGGTATCAAGATAACGCTGACAGACCTTCGTCCCGACGAAGAGGGAAAAACAAAACAGATGGTGTTCCATGCCAAGGACGGTTTGAAGGAATTCGTTCGCTATGTAGACCGTCACCGCACTCATCTCTTCGACGATGTCATCTATCTGAAGACAGAAAAGCAGGGCATTCCTATCGAAATTGCCATCATGTATAATACTGATTACAGCGAGAATATTCACTCGTATGTAAACAATATCAACACCATCGAGGGTGGAACCCACCTCACGGGTTTCCGCATGGCACTCACCCGCACACTGAAAGCATACGCAGAAGGAGAGCCAACCATAGCCAAGCAGATTGAGAAAGCCAAGGTCGAGATTGCACCCGAAGATTTCCGCGAGGGTCTTACAGCTGTCATCTCTATCAAGGTCGCTGAGCCGCAGTTTGAAGGTCAGACCAAGACCAAGCTTGGAAACAGCGAGGTGCAGGGTGCCGTACAACAGGCTGTCAATGAAGCTTTGACCGACTATTTAGAGGAACATCCAGACGAGGCAAAGAAGATTTGTGAAAAAGTGGTCTTGGCCGCTACAGCACGTATTGCAGCACGTAAGGCACGCGAGAGTGTACAGCGCAAGAACTTTATGACAGGTGGAGGTCTGCCAGGCAAGTTGGCCGACTGCTCTATCAAGGATCCTAAGGAGTGCGAGATTTTCCTTGTCGAGGGTGACTCGGCTGGTGGTTCTGCCAAGCAGGGACGCGACCGCTTCCATCAGGCTATTCTTCCTTTGCGCGGTAAGATTCTTAACGTAGAGAAGGTGCAATGGCATAAGGTGTTCGAAGCGGAGTCAGTAATGAACATCATCCAGAGCATCGGAGTCCGCTTCGGAGTAGACGGAGAAGACAGCAAGGAGGCCAACACAGACAAGTTGAGATACGACAAGATTATTATCATGACGGATGCCGATGTCGATGGTTCACACATCGACACCCTGATTATGACATTGTTCTATCGCTTCATGCCAAAGGTTATCGAGGAGGGACACCTCTATATCGCCACTCCACCACTGTACAAATGTTCTTTCAAGAACAAGGTGAGCGAATACTGCTATACAGAACAGCAGCGCCAGGCCTTTATCGACAAGTATGGCGAAGGCGTGGAAGATAAGAACATCCACACTCAGCGATACAAAGGTTTGGGTGAGATGAACCCCGAGCAGCTCTGGGAAACCACCATGGACCCAAAGACACGACTCCTCAAACAAGTCACCATCGAGAATGCAGCTCATGCTGATGAGATCTTCTCTATGCTGATGGGAGACGATGTAGAGCCACGCCGTGAGTTTATCGAGCAGAACGCAACCTACGCTAATATTGACGCTTAATTAAACCATTTATACCAGGGCGGACTTCTTATCAAGAATGTCCGCCCTTTTAGTACTTAAATCCCAAAAACATGAGAAAGTTTGTTTTCTCAGCGCTACTCTTAGCCAACAGTTTACCAGGACTTGCACAGGACAAGTTGCCATTCAACTTATGGTACACCAAGCCTGCAACAGTCTTCGAAGAGTCCTTGCCTATAGGCAACGGCAAGTTGGGAGCCCTCATATATGGAGGCGCCAACAACGATTCTATTTACCTCAACGACATCACCCTGTGGACGGGGAAACCTGTTGACAGGCAGGAAGGAGGCGAAGCCTACAAGTGGATTCCTAAGATAAGGGAAGCACTCTTCAGAGAAGATTACAAGGCTGCCGACTCACTTCAGCTGCATGTGCAAGGGCACAATTCGGAGTATTATCAGCCTCTTGCCATCATCAACATCAAGGACCAGAACCCAGGACAAGCCACCCGGTACTACCGTCAGCTCAGTCTCGACAGCGCCATAGCCACACTTCGCTATAGCCGTGAAGGGGTTAACTACACCAGAGAGTACTTCGCATCACATCCAGATAAAGTGATAGCCATCAGGCTCACCGCATCACAGAAACAAGCCATCAACTGCGACATCTCGCTTACCTCGCTTATCCCTCATCAGGTAAAAGCTTCAAGCAACCAGCTCACACTTACCGGTCATGCCATGGGAGAGCCAGAGAACAGCACGCATTTCTGCTCCATACTGAGCATACGAAACACAGATGGAAGTATCACGCCTACCGACTCTACCCTGCACCTACAGGGCGTGAGCGAGGCCATCATATACTTCGTAAACGAGACCAGCTATAATGGTTTCGACAAGCATCCCGTGACCGAAGGAGCGCCATATATAGAAAAGGTGGCAGATGACGCCTGGCATCTGGTCAACTATACTTATCCCGAACTACGCCAACGTCATGTAAACGACTACAAACAATTTTTCGACCGCACCCGTTTCATACTGAAAGGAGCCCGATACGACACTCAGCGCAACACGGAGCAACAACTCCTCGACTATACAAAAAAGCAGGAACAAAACCCATATCTCGAGATGCTCTATTTCCAGTTTGGCAGATACCTGCTCATCAGTTGCTCACGTACTCCGGGTGTTCCTGCCAACCTGCAAGGCCTGTGGGCACCAGCCCGTCTGTCGCCATGGCGAGGCAACTATACCACCAACATCAATCTGGAAGAGAACTACTGGCCTGCAGAAGTAGCCAACCTCTCAGAACTCACCATGCCTGTAGAAGGACTGGTAAAGGCCCTTGCCGTAACAGGAAAGTACACCGCCAAGCATTTTTATGGTATAGAGGAAGGCTGGTGTGCCGGACATAATACCGACGCATGGGCCATGAGTAATCCTGTAGGCACCAAAAAGGGAAGCCCCAAGTGGAGCAACTGGAGCATGGGTGGAGCCTGGCTCGTACAGACTCTTTGGGATCACTATGACTACACACGCGATCTCGACTTCCTGCGCCAGACAGCTTACCCACTGATGAAAGGTGCTTCCGACTTCATGCTGAAATGGCTTATCGACAACCCCAAGAAGCCGGGTGAACTCATCACAGCCCCTTCCACCTCACCCGAGGCACAATATATAACAGACAAAGGCTACAAGGGAAGCACCCTATATGGAGGGACTGCCGATCTTGCCATCATTCACGAGCTCTTCAGGAATACCATCAAGGGAGCGAAGGCACTCAATACCGACCTTGCATATCAGGCTACTCTGCAAGATGCCATCAATCGTTTGCATCCTTATCAGATAGGCAAGAGGGGTAATCTGCAAGAATGGTACTACGACTGGGACGACCGGGATTGGCAACATCGCCATCAGTCTCATCTCTTAGGTCTGTATCCTTTCAACCATATCACATTAGTCAAGACTCCTGAAATTGCTGCAGCCGCATCCAAATCGTTGGAGATCAAGGGCGACAACTCTACTGGTTGGAGTACAGGATGGCGCATCTGTCTGTGGGCTCGTCTGCACAGAGCCGACAAGTCGTACGCCATTCTGCGCAAACTGCTCAACTATGTCAGTCCCAACACGTTAAAGAACCATTCCTCCGGAGGCACTTATCCCAACCTCTTTGATGCTCACCCACCCTTCCAGATTGATGGAAACTTTGGTGGAACTGCTGGTATCTGTGAGATGCTGATGCAGTGTGATGGCGACACGATGGAACTGCTGCCATCACTCCCTGAAGCATGGAATACTGGCGAGATAAACGGTATCAAGGCGCGTGGCAACTACAAGATCGACCTCAGTTGGAAGAATCGGAAGGTTGCCAAAGCCAAGATTACCAGCCATCAGGCTGGCGTGCTCACCGTTTGCTACAACGGCAAGCAGAAAAAACTGCATTTCAAGGCTGGTGAGACCAAAACGGTCAAATAAAAGGCTGCGACCAAGTGACGATAATAATAACTTTCAAATAAATGATACGCAAAATCATTTGTATCATATTCTCCATCATCTGGGTACTGAACTCGCATAGTCAAGAGTTCGGTACCCACTGGATTTCTTATCCCTTTCCCGACGACAGCACCGAGGTGATGTTCCGCCATACTTATATCACCAAGCACCGTCCCCAACAGGCATATATCACCTTTGCCAGTATGGGCAGCTGCAAGGTATATATCAACGAGAGAAATGTATCGAGAGAAGTCTACTACAGAAACACAACTCCACAGGGAATCCTTCTGCATACCTACGATGTGACTCGTTATCTGCGACCAGACTCCAATACCATAGCCGTATGGTATGCGCCATGCCCTCAGGCTACAGCATATTCACAGAATGCTGCCAGCAAACAACTAACTTTGGATTATTATGGAACAAGCCATAACGGCTCGGCGTTCTATCAACAAGCAGACGAATCCTGGAGCTGCAGCCTGTCTGAAGGCAACCGGATAACGCAAGACAGCATAGGAAACACCATAGAGGTTTTCGACAACAGACAATATGACAACAACTGGAAAGCCTCCGACTTCTTCTTCCAAGAATCCAAAAAGCCCGTGCACAGACTTTTGAAAGAGACCAAGGGCATCTACACCACACTACCCACTTACCCTGCCTATGTCAACAGGCTAAGACATGTATTGTCGCCTATTGCCGAATACGAAGATTCTTTAGGCCTCCACTACGACTTCGGCCGTTTCTTTCAAGGCTCCGTACGCATCACACTGCGCGAGGCCAAGAAGGGAGAAAGACTTGAGATAAACGGACTGGTATATATCTGCAGTGGCGAAATGGACGAACAAGCCTTCCGCCGTCTCAGCACGAGCCGGCAAAAATCCATCACCATTAAGGGCGACCGCCATTTCCGCAAGAGTCAGATACAGAAAATAGAAGGATTGGAAATCTACTAATAGCCCAACTCACGGGCTACAGCACACAGTTCGTCATACCACTCTTGTCCAAATCGTTTGACAAGAGGGCCTTCGAGGAACTTATATACGGGCAGGTTCAACTCCTCGCCCTTCTTCACGGCTGCCTTACAGATCTTCCATTGGTTATAGTTCAAACCATACACCCCGTTGCCAAAGTGTTTGGCACGAATGGGATACAAGGCACATGAGATGGGTTTCATGAACTTAGACTTTCCCTCACGATAGGCACGCTCCAAGGCACAAAGACAGCAGTTCTGTATGGTGTGCCCGTCGTTCATGTCTTTCAGGTCCTGATAGCAGGTAAATACGCAGTCCTTGCCATTGACGATGCTCGTCACCAAGTCGCCTTCTATATCCGTATACGCCACACCCTGCTTATCTATGACAGCCTGTGCCGAAGCCGACAGGTCTTCCCAAACGACATCGAGCATATTCTCTATCTCCATAATCTCGTCGAGACTTACAGGAGCACCGGCATCGCCTTCGATACAGCACTCTCCCTTGCAGGCATCAAGGTCGCAACAGAATTTTTCAGTAATAATATTGGGTGATACCAGCACATCACCCACCTGAAGAATACGCAGTTCGTCTTTGTTCATAAATGTTTCCTGTATATATAAATATGTATAACCTCTTTTCTGCTGCCTCTACCATTGTATCGGTTCCATCCCATTCTGTCTGAGATATTCGTTACAGCGTGAGAAATGATGATTGCCAAACCATCCGCCGCGGTTGGCAGATAATGGCGAAGGATGCACGCTCTGCAATATCAGATGGCGCGAAGAGTCGATGAGTGAAGCCTTGCTGCGGGCATAGCCTCCCCAAAGAATAAATACCAGATGCTCCTTGTCCCTGCTGAGAGCCTTGATAGCTGCATCCGTAAACTGTTCCCATCCCTTGCGCTGATGGCTCGCAGCCTGATGGGCTCTAACTGTCAGGGTGGCATTGAGCAATAACACTCCCTGTTTGGCCCAGCGGGTAAGATCACCTGTAGCTGGCATCGGAATACCAAGATCCATCTGTATTTCCTTAAAGATATTCATCAACGATGGCGGAAAAGTGACTCCTTCGGGTACAGAGAAACTCAGTCCCATAGCCTGTCCTGGCTCATGGTAAGGATCCTGACCGATAATCACCACCTTTACATCATCAAAAGGGCAAAGATTGAAGGCATTGAATATCAGGCGTCCGGGAGGATAACAAGGCGTATGCAGATATTCCTCTCGTACAAAGTTGCTGAGATCGACAAAATACTGCTTCTCGAACTCGTCACCTATGTGCTGTCTCCAGCTGTCTTCTATCTTTACGTTCATGCTTCATATAAATTTAAAAGTATCTTAAGATACTTGCGCAAGTATCTTATATTACTTGGTCAAGTATCTTAGGATACTTTTTATAGGTATATAAAATCGTATTTTACTTATTGTCAGAAATCAAGTTCTCACCTGTCATGTCAGCAGGCTGCTCCAAGCCCATGATATGGAGGATAGAAGGAGCCACGTCGGCCAGACGACCATCCTTAACAGTAGCTGAGTTGTTGTCTGTTACATAGATGAATGGCACTGGGTTCAGCGAGTGGGCGGTGTTTGGAGTACCGTCAGCATTGATGGCATGATCAGCATTTCCATGGTCAGCGATGATGATAGCCTCATAATCGTTGGCCTTAGCTGCCTCGATAACATCCTTTACGCAGTTGTCTACAGCATGAACAGCCTTGGCAATAGCATTGTAGATACCGGTGTGGCCTACCATATCACCATTGGCGAAGTTGACAACGATGAAGTCATACTCCTGTGTATTGATGGCACCCACCAACTTGTCCTTCACCTCGTAAGCGCTCATCTCTGGCTTCAAGTCGTAGGTAGCAACCTTTGGAGAAGGCACGAGGATACGGTCCTCACCCTCATAAGGTGTCTCACGGCCACCATTGAAGAAGAATGTCACGTGTGCATACTTCTCTGTCTCAGCTGTATGGAGCTGCTTCTTGCCCTGCTTGCTCAGGTACTCACCAAGAGTATCCATTACATTTTCCTTAGGGAAGAGGATGTGTACACCCTTGAAGCTTGCATCGTATGGGGTCATGCAGTAGTACTGCAGGTCCTTGATGGTGTGCATGCCTTCCTCTGGCATATCCTGCTGAGTCAACACCTGGGTCAGCTCCTTGGCACGGTCGTTACGGTAGTTGATGAAGATAATGACATCACCTTCCTGTATGGTGCCGTCAACGGTAGAGTTGCAGATTGGCTTGATGAACTCGTCGGTCACGTCCTCATCGTAGCTTTCCTGCATAGCCTTTACCATGTCGTCTGCCTGCTTGCCCTTGCCCTCTACGAGCAGGTCGTAAGCCTCTTTCACACGGTTCCAGCGTTTGTCACGGTCCATAGCATAGAAACGACCTACGATGCTTGCGATATGAGCATCGTTCTTCTCGCAACAAGCCTGAACCTGCTCGATGAAGCCCTTACCGCTCTTTGGGTCGGTATCTCGGCCGTCCATGAAACAGTGAACGTATGTATTCTTCAAACCATATTCCTTAGAAATCTCAATCAACTTGTAGAGGTGGTCAAGAGAAGAGTGCACGCCGCCAGTAGAGGTAAGACCCATCAGGTGGAGCTTCTTTCCTGTCTTCTGAGCATAGCTGTAAGCGTTGATGATTTCCTGATTCTTCAGAATATCACCGCTTTCGCAAGCCTTGTTGATCTTAACGAGGTCCTGATATACCACACGACCTGCGCCGATATTGAGGTGACCTACCTCTGAGTTACCCATCTGTCCTTCAGGCAAGCCTACGTTTTCACCGCAAGCCTGGAGCTGAGAGTGTGCTGAAACTGCTGTCAAATAATCCAGGTAAGGAGTTGGCGTATTATAGATTACGTCACCCTTGCCATGCTGTCCGATTCCCCATCCATCGAGAATCATCAAAAGAGCTTTTTTTGCCATAATTACATTAAAGATATAAAAATTCGAATTCTGCGTGCAAAGTTAAGCAATTTCACCGAAACGGCAAAGCAAGGCTCATGAAAAATAATAAAAAAAGACTTGTTGCGTTATATCTTCAGAACAATGTCTTTTTATCAATGAAGAATAGAATCGTACAATTAGACTTTCTGAAGTGTGTGTTCATCCTGCACGTCATCATGATACACTTGGTTTATTTGGGACAGACCTACCCCTGGCTCAAGGGGTTCTTTCTGCTCTATACTACGCCTGTCTTCTTTGTCATCTCGGGTTTCCTGGCTCATGTCGACAAGCCGTTTACCGAATTCTGTCAAAAGGTGAAATGGTGGCTTGTGCCCTACATCGTCATGGAGGGCCTCTACATCATCCTGGCTTCGATACTGCCCATCAATGAGCATATCGACAGGCTCGACATACTCGTCTTTCTGCGCAAACTCGCCATGGAGCCACTGGGGCCATACTGGTACATCCACAACCTCATCATCAGCTATGTGGCCTATTATGCCGTTTCATGGCTTTACCGCAACAAGATCAAGATAGGAGCCCTGCTGCTCACGGTTGCCTTCATCGGTATTTTTGTGGTTTGGTTGGGCATCATCTCCTGGCATTGCTGCATCTTCTTCACCATTGGTGTGGGCATCAAGCTCCTTCGCGTACCGTTCCTGAGTGTCTTCCGTCCGTCATTGTTTGCCATCATCGTCACCATCGTGGGCATTACTTCCTGGCAGAGTTCTTATCCTGTCCTGGTCCGCAGCCTGTGGCTCACCTACGTGATGACAGTATTCTGGCTGACGGTATATAGATTCATGCCCCAGCTCTTCAGGAAAGGAGCGTTCGTCATAGGAAAGAACACCCTCCCCATCCTGTTGTTCTCGCCGGCTTTCACCATCATCACCAAGCTCTTTGTGCCTTTGTTCACTTTCGATCCTACGGTCATCCTCTTCACAATAACAGCTGTGGCCTTCACCATCTGCGGTTGTTTGCTGACGGCAAAGGCCATGGATTATCTCAGGATTTCTCCTTATTTCTGCGGAAAGGATCATTTCTTCTGTCGCAAGTAGCACTTATGAGCATGCACAGGACAGGCGAACACATCTAAATAATCATTCGAAAGCTTACTACTTTATACGACAACACCACTCGTCTCACTTTATCCTGTCCATACTTCTGTTGACAGTAATCCGTCAAGTCACAAGTAAAAGTTCCATACTTCGTAGGGTCTTCACCAGAAGGTCGTCTCACTTCATCCAGCGAGAAAGTAAAGGCCTGCTTCTTATCCATGTCAGGCCAAGCATAGAACTTGTATTCAGTATCTCCTTTTGCATAATCCACATAAAAGTCAATTAAATCATCACGATTGCTGGAATAACTCATATTCCATCTTCCTTTACTACCATAACCGAAATAAACATCATCATTTACCTGCAGTTTTGGAAGAACTTGTGACTCATACATATCAGCACATATAATCTCCTTCAAATCAGAAGCGCAATCTATTTTTTCGATTCGGTCTGTTATTCTCCAGAAGTCTATAGCCTGTGTCTTTACCAAAATCGTAACAGAAACATGTTCTTCACCTCTCACTAAATTGATACGAGTACGACCAATTTTCTTGGCTATAATGATATGCTTACCAGTTTCTTGATCCACTTGCAACTCTGCCACGCCCTCATTCTCATTAGAAATACTGCACGATGCATCCAAGGTTCGCCCAACAGCATCCTCCAAAGAATACTCCTCATCTGCGTCCAAGAAACAATCCACACCATAGTTACTCCGTGTAAAGTAAGGAGCATCATCCTTACAGCTTGTTAGCAAGATACTCATTATTACCTCAAGCAACAAACTTACTTTATAAGAACACAGTTTCATCACTTTATTTCTTTTTAATGTTTGCATGTATATTTAACAATCTATCTAATTTCACCCCTGGTAAATCAAACTTAATCCCATCATCTTCTAAAAGATAATAACCGTCATAAGAACCATTCCACCCCCAATTATTATGAACATAAAAAGCTTGTTCTTTATAAGATTCAAAATTGAAATTTGCAATCATATAACCATCAATAATCCAAGAATGTGATACTTCTTCAACCTTATTTTCAAGCCCTTCAGCATTTGCTTCGACAAGACTGCCATTATTTATAGAATTATATATACTATTCCAATTGAAAGGAGCCAATTTATCACATTGCATACCAACATGTCCCAATACAACTTCGATAGCATTAATACTTGTTGAGGTCGCATCGCATTTATATTCTGCCTCCGCTTTATCACCAATCCACTTCATCAAAAAACCAATTTGATTTTTTAATTGCTTACTTGCCGTTGATTCTATTTTTTGCTGTTTTTTAAGCATTTTCCAATCTACCAATTGACCATTTATACTAAGTTTTGGCTCATAATATGCAAGTGCTTGAGCTATTGCAACTACACCACATCCAGCAGGACACCTGTAATCGTAAGCTGCATTAGTACATCCTTTTTGTTGTTCTAACTTGCAATTATATGGATAACCTTGTCCCCATTTAACAGATAGCTCGGGAAACTTTGTGTTAGACCTTTCAAACTGCCATCCTTGATCTTCCATTTCCCAAATTTCATAAATTTCCAATTTTTCTGATCGAGTTTGCATTACGCTCTTCTTTTTTGCAGTATTCTCTAAAGAGGCCTTTATTGTATTAAAGAAGTACGCTTGTTTCAAGCAAGCATGAATACTGGCTTCTTTCAACAAAGAAATAATTTGATATTGCTCATAGGTCTTTTCTGAAGTAGCATTAGGAACAAAAGTGAGAATTCTTGCCGTTCTTATGTCTCCAGAAACCAAAGCATAGCCATGCTTGTCATCTTTGTCCATTTGGACATAATATATCGGAATAGAGTCTTGCTTTTGATTTTCAGAACATCTTGAAACTCCACCCAAACAAACATTCTGCTTAGAAATAATCTTCAAATCAAGTTTTCCATCTGTACTTCTTGAAGGTTTAGGCGAAGCTAATTCACTGAACTTTTCCACAGACTTTAAGACTGCAGACTCGGATAGTTGGTAATTATCCAACAAACTCACTCGTTCCCAATATGTCAAGGTATCGACAGACGCTGACGGAGTTTGCGGATCAACACAGAGATTTTCCGGATTAGAACATGCAGCCATGCTCATAAGGAGCACAGCTGCTATTACATTATAAACCACTTGTTTCATAGTCGTTATTTTATCAATTTCACAGAAGAGGCTTTACCATTAACAACCAAAGTACATACATTCACCCCAGACGCTAAAGGTAACACATCAATCTCATACACATATTTTCCCTTTTTCATTAACTGAGAGTTTAGCAACATCAAACTATTGTTTGTCGTTACATTTTGGAATTGAAGAGAAACAACAGCATCCTTCGCGAGGTTGACTTTTAAGTTTCTACCTTCTAAAACTATGGAATCTCCATCAAAACCTTGGGCTACATTAGTCTTGGTGTATTCTTCTTCAAGAATACTCTTCACATATCGCTTTGTAAAATATTCTATTGTAGGACAGATATACTTTCCATCTTCTGTATATTGATTTTTAAACCAATCGTCCTTAATAGAATCCATTTTGGCAGCATAATAAGGGGCAACCATTTCACAGAGGAGCACAGAAGCCAAATCTTGTTCATCCTCATGCTCATTTGTATTGACAAATATTTTGCCACAAAGGAAGGACATGTTTTTCTTCCAATGTTTTCTTCCTTGTTGTACCAACTTTTGGAATTCTTGACCAGAAAAGATTGCATTATCCTCACCGAAGTTATCGGCAAGCGTATAATCAGCCACCCAATCACTATACATTTTTTCGAAGTCTTTATCTAAGACTAATCTACCAAAGCCATCAAGTTCTTCCTTTTCCGATGCCGAAAGTTCAACTTTTCTATCTATAGACAATCCCTCTTTAATAGACTGTTCCATAGTACAAACCTTAGGAAGAGCCAATTTGGATAGCGTATTATGTTTGAATTCCAAAGGACTCTGAACCTCATAGTAACTATAATAAGTTTTACCGTATTCAGAACCATAAAGAGATTTTTCGGTATGGGTAATTCTGCCCCAAGTACCAATTTTACTTTCACAGTCAAAACCATGAAGTTGACCATTTGCCTTATTCATAACCGCAAAATGCGTAATGCCCGTCATTGTACTATCTTTAGAATATACAATAACACTTCTTGCCCCGCCACCATTTCTCGTATAAGTAGGAGCGTTCTGATAACGAGCAGGATTGTTGCCGAAATAATCATCCCAAGAATTCCAAACATAAGGTGATCCTTTAGAAGAATTACCTATCCAGATTTTCCTATCTGTAATACCACCAGCCCAAGCTGCGGAGTTGTATTTCGAGTCATCATCTGCCATCAAAATCGCATCTCCTGATTTCAGATTAGAGAATTTGTCCATATACTTAGATGGTGCATCTTTTAGACCAGCATACACATCACATTTTCCAAAACAAATCCACCAAGCACTCGTAGTAGTTACCAAAACCTTCCAATTGGGAACACCCCTTCTAAATGTGATTTTCTTTCGGGAGCCATTCTGCCAACCATAATCAGCAGGTGGATAATAGGTATATGGTTCGCTATTATAAAACATTCGATCACCATCAATAAGGAACAACTGAGACGAAGCTGATGTCTTATTAGTAAAGAAATTCAATATTCCTGTTGTTTTAACAGGTGCATCTATCAGATATCCTGAAATTGGTACATTCTCATTCAGCAATTCGCCATTACAATACACGTTCACAAGCCCCTGTCTTGGCATATATTCAGATGCGTAGCCATTCTGTTTGGCACGAATAACCAAATAGTATTCGCCAGCAGGAAGTGTTGCCTCTATCTTTGAATGATAACCAATAAAATCATCATTAGTCCAGGAATAGTGATAAGGATCGTCTATCTTATACAAATACATATACGTATCTACATCGTAATAGTCCTCACTTTCAACAGGAGTGGTGTGGATTTCCATCTTCTCTTTAGAAGTCACCGAAATCTTTCTGTGATAAGTATATACAGTTGGGACATTCTGCCAAACTGTTGCATTTGTATTACCAACAATTTTACCTTCAATTGGAGTTACTTCCCAACTTTCTTTTGTTTTTTCTGTGACCGCATCTTTCGCTGCCAATGCTTTATAAGCATTATATGGAGCGTTTGTAGTGATCAAAGAAGATTTGTCTAAAGTCAACTGTACTGCATCAATTTCAGGATAAAATGGAGCAGAGGAAGAAAACACTATTTCATTATTTCCTTTATTCAAAGATACTTTCTCTTTTCCTTTTATCCCAATAATTTCCCAGTCTGCTTCTGTATTATTCAACTTACCTTGATACATTCCATTTACATATACAGAAATTTCCTGAAACTTATCTTTTTGTACGTAAGTAGACAATGTGTTAGCAAGAAGGTAATAGTCACCACTTTGTTCTACTTCCACTTTGAATGTTGTCTTTAAAACAGCAACAGAATACTCATTACTCCTACTTCTGCTCTTTACGGAATATGGGACAATACCTCTACTACTAACAGGATTAACAAATACGGTCAAGTTACCTATCATTTGCTTGGGACATGCAGAACTGTGCACAGAAAATGTTTCCTTATTTTGCCCATAAGAGAAACATGTCATTAACGACATTAATATAAACAATATTTTCCTCATGACTTCTTTTTTTATCATTTAGTGACTTTGGCCTCAATCCATGAACCATCCCAACACTTTGCTCTGCCAAGTATCAAACTATTAGTCCACAAAGTATACTTAACAAATCCACTGTCAGATGTAACTTTTTGTTTAATCATATTACCTTTTCCTGCCAGTCCACCTTTGCTTGACCGATAAGCAACGCCACTATCTGCTCTTATTTGGATATTCCATTCCAATGTCATATCTGTATTTGCATCTTGGAATGCTTGATTAGTATTTTCTCTTGACCAGGCCTTAACCCTTACACCGCAACTCGATGTCATACCTTTACTTGTCCAAAAAGAAGTTTGAACTTGAGTTAATCCATCAAGAGAAGTACGTGTAGGAGTAGGACTTACAAAATTCTGAACAACAATAATCGGCTCTCCTGTATACACAAATATCAATCCTTCTGTTACCTGATATCTGTAAGGTGAGACTTCTTTCAAACTACTCAAGTTATCTATCAACTCCGCATCCTTATCATAGAAAGAACGTAACATCTCATACTTGGATGCCTCTATCTCAAATACACCATTACCCGAAGCACAATATTTATATATCGTGTCACCTACCTGAAATTCCAAGTCTTTATTCAACAACTTACCTACATCTGTATATTCTTTGAACTGCCCAACAACATCATTGGAGGCAGAAGCACTTGGAAAAGCCAACTCTACAGATGTCGGAGAAGCCAGATATGCTTCAAAAGCATTTTTGTCCGCAAAATAGATTCTGTCTGACTGAGGTTGACTACTCCGTAAGTCGTCGGTATCAGAACAAGATACCAACACAACAGCAAAAACTGCCATCAAAAGTGATAATAATTTCTTCATAACAATCTGATAATTTATTAATACTACTGATTAAAATAACCAATCCATACAACATCGTTATAGCTAATTTGGAGAGCTTTGGCTAATTGAGGTTGCGGAATAACACACTCGCTTGCAAAAACAGTTTCTTCATTGAGAACATTTCCAAATTCATCCAGGAATGTAACATACGCCCCCACATAAGCATTTTGAAAATACACAAATCCGCCATCGTAATAAACTTGCAAAGGTCTTACGTTTGGTGCTTTGTGACGATGATTGTAGTAGTCAGGACTGCAAAAACTATTAGCAACAGAAATTAAAACCAACTTTTCTTTCTGCTTTGCCCCAATGCTTAGTGCCATTAAGCACATAAGAATAATAAAACTTACTTTTTTCATACGCAAAAAATTATGATAATGCAAAAGTATGAAAAAAGTGAGAGTTATCGAGTTAAAATCCGTTCACAAATCTTTCACTTTTTATAAATAACTAACATCCAAACATTTACAACAAGATCACTTTTAGTAATGTGAATCATTTCACATCAGATGGAACGGATAAACGAGTCTAATTCTTCTGCTTTACCCTCTTTTTTAAACATTTTCTTGAACAAACGTTTTCTTGACATTGTTAATGCGGAAGGTTCTCGATGAACAAGTGTTGATATATCAGATAAAGATACCTCTAACTTCAGCAACAAGCATATTTGGTACTCCAAATCTGACAAATTACATATACGATAGAGTTTAAGTTTGAAATCCACAAAATATTGATTGATAGCTTGGTCCAATTCCGACCACTCTGCTTGAGTGATATTCTGATTTACTTTCATCTTATTGAGTAACAAAGAGTAAATCTCAGTCTCTTTCATTCGAGCCAAAGCATCTTTATTTGTTGACCCTTGTGATGCACTTTTTTCCAAAAGATGCTGCAACTCCTCCATCTGTCTTTTCTGTTCTATCTTGGCGTTCTTGCTATTCTTGTAATATACATAGAAACCAATTAGGACAAGACAGGTACACAATCCCAATATAATCAACAACAATTTATGCCTTTCATTCTCACTCTTCAACCTCGTATTTTCTTTTTCTCTTTGTGTATAATCATAAAGAGACTGGCTTTTGGAAACAGCCTCTGTTTTGGTAATTTTGTCCACAGAATCTCGATAACAAATAAGTTGATTCCAAGTTTGCATATCTCTATTGTTTCCTTTTCTTTTCAATGCAGATTCTATTTTCAAGCAACAAGCCGAATATTTAGCATATATTTCTCCATACTGTTCAATTTTTTTAATATAATAATTGACGGAATCCGGCATATTACGCAACATATAATATTTCATCGCAACGCAATATACACCGCTCCTATCTTCAGGCTCAACATCATTAATCATAGGGTAAATGTATTTGGCTACAGAATCAACATTACAAAAACGAGAGTCCAAATAAATTCCCACCAAACTTGACATTGCATTATTTGCCATTTTTGAATTATTTATTTTCAAAGAAAGCTGTAAAGCTCTATGGCTATAAAAAATCGCACTATCCAATTTCTCTGTACTTGAATAAGAATAGCCCAAATCTCGCAAGTCATAAATCATTCCCTCTACATCATTTCTTAAAGAATCAACGAAATAAGACTCCTTAAAATGTTGAACTGCAGACATATAATTGCCTTGATAAAGCATGACATAACCAATTTGCGCATGTGTAATTCCCCACAGGCGCAAATGTTCATCGGCTGTAATGTTATCCAAGACCTTATGATAATAATCCAATGCTTGTGGTGAGTCGTGTAAATCAAAATAGGTAGAACCTGCCAAGTAATATATTTCAGGCAACATTTTCTTATCCCCCTCGCCCTCATAATAAGATATCATTTGGTTCAAATTTGTCAAATCAGAATGAGGGATGTAAGCTTTGTCTTGTGCCTTTAACTTTACTAAACGGAAATACATCCAATCCGCAGTATTTGTTGTATCTAAATCTTTTCGGATTTGGGCGAGTTTCTCCAATGCCAGTTTGGGATTAGAATAACACAAACTGTCAGCCTCCACCAAAGCAGATGGATACTCATGCTTGCCACAAGAGACGCAAATTACAACCAGCAAGATAAATGATGCAATATTCTTTACCATGATGTAAACATTTATATTGACAATACGAAAATACTACATTATTCAGAAACGCCAAAGCCTTAACCGATTTATTTGTGTCAAACCATCCATAATTAACATCAATTAAACTAAATACGATACAGGAGGTGTAATACGATAAGACTCTTGTTTTCGGCTTGTCGCTTTTTTGAAAAGGATTATACTAAAAACCCTTTTTTATAAATACTGCTGCAGGGAAAATGCCTAATTATGGCACAAATGTGCCCTGCCTGAGGGCACATTTGTGCTCTCTAAGGAGAAAATATACAGAACCAACCTCTGCCCATCAAGGCTTCCGATATGGGTATAAACACAAGAAAAAGTATTTCTACAACACTTTATTTTCCATCTCCTTCGGTTCTATACACATTATATAATAGATAGGCAGATAAGTGATGCCATTCTTCTGTTCCACCTGCTGAGCATTCGAGAGAACGAAGGCGTCCTGGATGTTGTATTCCTTGATTTGCAAGAACTTATCCAAAGCACTGTGTACCTGATAATCCTTACCCGACTTGATTTCGAGCGGAAGGACTGACAGATGCTCCATGTCATCTATCAGATAATCCACCTCTCCAGTTTTCTTGTTGTCGTAATAATAAAGGTTGAAACCATGCGCCTTCAGTTCCTGCGCCACCACAGTCTCATAAACGGAACCAAGATTGATGCTTGCCATATCATCCATCACCGCCTTGATGTTGGTGCCGAAGAAAATACTGGTCAGAATACCCACATCGTTCATATAAAGTTTGAGCAGATTTTTACCACTATTCTCTATCAAGGGGAAACTTGGCTTGCTGATGGCCTTCACTTCCAACGCAATGCCCGAAGAAATCAGATAGTCGAACTCCTCGACATAATCACCCATTCGCTTTCCCTTCTTGTCCTCAATATCCTTCACCACTACTCGCTTCTTCTTGTTTTCCAAGTTAGAAGGAATCATACTGTAGATGCGCTGAATCTTCAGGCGATTGTGCATTTCCTCATAACGGACCGCATCCACAGCATAGAGGTGATGGATTTCATTCTGTATGGTACGAATGACTGTGATATTCTTGGTAGCCAAGAATTCGTTGACGGCATCAGGCAAGCCTCCTACCAAGAGATACTTCTTGAACAAATCGAGCAGTTTGTTATGGATAGCTTCCGGCATCGACTCCCTTGAAGCAAACTTCTTGCGAATCGTATCAAGCACCAGTTGTCCTACACCATTGGCTATCAAAAACTCCTCGAAGTCCAATGGATACATGTGCCGGATGATGATACTGCCCAAAGGAACAGAGGAAGTTGTCTTGAGTGTAACACCCAGTAACGAACCGCTGGCTATATAAGTAAACTTGTTATCTTCGCGCAGGAACTTGAGTAAAGTAAGCAGATGGGCGTAGGCCTGAATCTCATCAATAAACACCAAAGTGTTATTCTTTTCCTTCATCCTATCACCTGCCACCGTACTCAAAGCCAAATAGAAATCATCCACCGTCTTAGCATCGGCAAAAGTCCTGTCTCCAAGCTTGTCTGTCTCCATATTTATCTCAATGTAGTTGGGAAAAAGCTTCTTTCCGACTTCACGAATGATAAAGGACTTACCTATTTGGCGTGCACCATCTATAATCAAAATCTTGTCAGACCCTGATTGTAAGTGACTTATAATATATTTTTCAATCTTTCTATAGAGCATATTTACACTTTTCCTATGATTTTACAGGCGCAAATATACACTTTTCCTGCGAAACAACCAAGCAAAAACTACACTTTTCCTATAAATAACAATAAGAAAAACTACACTTTTCCTAAAAAACAACCGGAAAAGCTGTTCTTTTCTATAGAAACTGAGAACTATCAACTGTCAAGACAATCATGCAGGAGGGCTGAAAGAAGAGGAGAACAAAGTCTGCGAAAGGCTTTATTAGTATCTGCCCATCGTTATGGGCATTTTTGCCCATCGTATTGAACAACTCTGCCCAACGTTATGGGCAAAGTTGCCCAATGCGATGGGCAGAGTACATAGTTGTACGTGATGAAGTATTACTTCTTACTCGAGAAGAGATACTTACACGATTAAAGTTACTTCTGCTTCAGATAATTCAACTGAACATTAGGAGCACAGGCACTGCTTGTCTTCTCGGTGTATTCAGCCACTTTTAATGTAGCAGTTCCCTTGATGCTCTCCACATCGGTTCCCACCTGGAACAGATAATTGCCAGCATCAACCTTCCACTGACTGTTGGCTTCATCAAAGCTTGCCAAGTCGCGCTTCTCGAGAGTCATCTTCAAAGTCTGGCTTTCGCCTGGCTTCAACTCACGGGTCTTGCCAAAGGCTTTAAGTTCCTTGGCAGGCTTCTCGTAAGCACCCTTAGGAGCGGTGACATAAACCTGTGCCACCTGCTTGCCAGCAACCTTGCCTGTATTCTTGACGGTTACACTTACCTCTATGTTCTTGCCGTTAGCCTTGACAGAAGGCTTGCCCATCTCGAAAGTAGTATAACTCAGACCGAAGCCGAAAGGATAAGCCACATTCTTCTTGAAAGTATCGAAGTAGCGATAGCCCACGTAGATGTCTTCTTCATGATTGCTGAAGTCTACGCCAGGGATATTGCCCTTGCCCCAGCCTTCCATATTCTTATAGGTGTACATATCATACTCCTTGGCGAAGTTGGCAGTAGAAGGATGATCGGTCGCTGCAATAGGCCAAGTCATGGTCAGTTTGCCCGATGGATTCACCTTTCCAGTCAGGATGTCGGCCACAGAGTTACCGCCTTCAATACCGGGTTGCCATGCCACGAGGATGGCATCCACACGGTCGCGCCAGCTTGCTGTTTCCATGACAGATCCTGAGTTGATGATGACAATCACCTTCTTGCCTTTAGCATGGAAGGCATCAGAAACACGGTAAATCATATCCTGTTCCGTCTTACTGAGGTTGAACTCGCCATTGATCTGACGGTCCATACCCTCACCAGCCTGACGTCCGATGGTGATGATGGCGGCATCAGCCTTAGGCTCCTCATTGGCCACACAGCGCTCAGTTATATCGATTTCATCGAGCTTTGGTTGTCCTTGATTCAGGAACCACATCATTGGATTCTTGTCTGCCTTGAGCTTTGCCTTGGCATATTTCACATAGTTCTGATAGATTTCTGTGAGCTGCGGAGTAGTAGCCACGCCGATGTTCTTCAGTCCTGTAACCATATCTACAGAATAGCCTACATTGACAGCTCCACTACCAAGTCCACCCGACATAAAGTCGTAGGAGTTGACACCGAAGAGAGCCACCGTCTTCAAGCCACGGATAGGGAGAGCTGCATTGTTCTTCAAGAGCACCATACCCTCGGTGCTGCTCTGGCGGGTAATGGCAGCATGAGCCTTGAGGTCGGGCTCGCCACTATATTTATACCCCTTGAAACGTGGAGTCTTCACGATGTATTCCAACATACGGCGCACGTTGCGGTCAACATCATTTATATCCAATTTGCCTGATTTCACCGCGTTTACTATATCTTTCACCTGTGCAGGATAGCCCGGCATCAGCAGGTCGTTGCCAGCAGCTACCTCCTGTTCTACAGGCAGGTCTTCACGCTTACCAATCCAGTCGGTCTCGACGATTCCCTTATATCCCCAGTCGTTACGCAGGATGTTGGTCAAGAGATCTTTGTTGCCTTGAGCATAGACACCGTTCACCTTATTATATGCCGACATGATAGTCCATGGATTACTCTTGCGCACCATCATCTCAAAGCCCTTGAGATAAAGCTCACGCAAAGCACGCTGACTCAGACGCTCATCCACACGGGTACGGTCACTTTCCTGTGAGTTCACGGCAAAATGCTTAGCACTCACGCCCACACCCTGACTCTGCACACCGAGCACAAAGGCAGTTCCCATAAGACCTGTCACAACAGGATCTTCTGAGTAATACTCAAAGTTTCTGCCACAAAGCGGATTGCGATGCAGGTTCATGCCTGGTCCTAAAACCACATCACAGCCATACTCCAAGGTCTCATTACCGATGGCTTCGCCCACTTTGCGCACCAAATCGGTGTTCCATGTAGAGGCCAGACAGGTTCCTACGGGGAAACCTGTGGCATAATAGTTACGGCTGTCGCCCTCGCGATGTGCATCTATATGCACTCCTGCCGGACCATCACACTGCACCGTAGCAGGAATTCCCAAACGCGGAATAGCCACTGTCGTTCCTGCAGCACCAGGAACAAACTTCTTCTGGTGACCCAACATGGCTCCGCTTCCTACGAATCCATCGTTGCCACCTCCCACTAAGAGCTGTGCTTTCTCTTCCAAGGTCATTGCCTTGATTACTTCCTCAATGTTGTTGGCATTGAGTTGTGGCGCAGTCTGTGCCGTCATTGTTACCGACAAGGCTCCAACTGCCACTGTAAGAACCATTTTCTTATACTTCATCATTTTCGTTATAGAGTTAGTTATTAGCTTATAAACTTTACTACTGCATATCACGCTTGCAAAATTAATAAAATCGAGACGAAAAGCCAACTTTTTTCTATCTTTTATTCCTCAAAAATCCATCTTTTCGTTATGTTTTAACCGATTAAGCATATATGATTAACATATTGTTCAGTATCATGACACAGCATTCCTATCCCTTTTCATGCAGTTTGATGAAAAGCTGATGTTACGCAGATACCATAAATTTCAAAAAAACGCAGCAATCTCATTTATAAATACTCAACTTTCGCAAAAGGGGAAGTTAAAGAATTTAAAGAAGTTAGAGAAGTTAAAGCCATATGCTTTATAACTAAATATACAACAAAAAGGCTATTGGCTATAACTTCTAACGACCGAAGGGAGTGATAACTTCTTTAACTACTATAACTTCCGTACATGCGAAACTTCAATAAATATAGGTATAGGTAGAAAAAGCCTCAAGAACGAATGCTTTCATTAAGACAAAACCATTTCTATCTTTTACAAGTTTCATCAAAAAAGCAGGAAAAATACTTGAAAACCTTGTAGGAATCAGATAATTATCGTATCTTTGCTGAATTATCCAAAAATTGGATACCAGAATTAGGACTTTTAAATAATGAAAGGTATGGAGCAGAGAAATTCTTCCATTGAAATCTATCGTTCCCCAGAGGGCAACATAGAGCTGAATGTAAAATTAGAGAATGATACCGTTTGGCTTACACAAAGCCAAATGGCAGAGTTGTTTGGCCGTGACAGAACTGTGATTTCACGACATGTCAATAACTGTTTTAAAGAAGGTGAACTCGACCCAAATATCACATGTGCAAAATTTGCACATATGGGTATTGAAGGAGACCAAACCTACGAAACAACAATGTATAACCTGGACGTCATTATCTCCGTAGGCTATCGTGTAAAGTCAATCAATGGTACCAGATTCCGTCAATGGGCTAATTCTATCTTGAAACAATACATCATCAAGGGTTATGCCATCAACCAGAAGCGCTTAGACAATTACAATGAACTGAAAGAAGTGGTTCGTTTGATGTCACGTGCGATTACATTGCAAGATCAAGTATCCGAGGGCGAATATAACTGATAATCACAGCACAAATTTCTTCCCTATCTGTATATGATTTTCAGAAAGAATGTTTACCTTTGCAGGCAGAATGAAGAAAACGGTCATATTATTTCTATTTTCCCTGTTGCTGATCTTCGTTGTCGGCTGTACTCCATCGCACTATCGTCTTTCGTTCGAAGAAATAGACGATATGGCTGACTATTATCCCGCCCAAGCCAAGGTTTTTTTGGAAAGAACAGACAGCAACGACAACAAAGGGTACTACAAACTACTGGCTTGCAAGATAAGATACCAAATCGTAGGCGTATATATATTGCGCCGAGATTCCGACATTGAGGATGCCATACAGATCTTTACCAAAGAAAACAATGAGCCTATGCTTGCGCGTGCATTATATTATAAGGGCGCCATGACTTTCAACACAACTCACGACACAACACAAACGCTGCAAATACTGAAGCAAGCCTGCAGATATAGCTCCATCATGCGTCAAAAGGAGAAGCTCGACCTCTACGACCTAATGTGCCGCATCACTCACGACAACTCCTACACCGTAAAACTCGAGGACGAGGCACGACAAAGCCACAACATATCCCATCGTGCCTGGGCGACACTCTACCGTGCCGTGAACAATCAAGACCGCCAGTTGGCAGAAGAAGCTTTCGACATTGCATACTCCATTTCCGAGAACAAGGACAGTACATTAGGTCCTATGTACAACTATTATTTTCAAAAACTGATAGAACAAGGAAACACTCCCGACTCCGTCATCATGGATTACATCAATCTGGCAGATAACTACGGTGGTATAAATTACAAGACTTCAGTGGACCTGTATCGTTTTCTATGGAGATACGGCAAGACACAAAAAGGAGAGAAATTTCTCAATACCTATAAACCGGAAATAGACGAATTGTCCAATTACATATACCTGGGTGCATATGAACATCTCATACCGTTTTACTTTGTGTACTTACACCTGGGTGACACAACAACTGCCGACAACATCGTCAAACTAATACATCAGTCAGAACCCGTCATTGAAAGACAAGGCAATGCAAACAAGGAACAAAAGGTGAAGCTAATGTATGAAGGAGGTTACAGTAGCTACCGATATGCGCAAGCGAAGAACTGGATTCTTGTAGCCAGCATCATCGTGCTTGCCATATTGCTGACAATGACATACCTTTCTGTTTCGCGAATACGAAAAGCCCAAAGCACCATTGCCGCTCTACACCATTCGCTACATCAGCTAAAAGACGTAGAGAACGCAACACTTGCAGAACGATGCGAGCAACTGAATCATGACATCATCACACAAGTACGCAAGCTGAAAAGACGCGACAAGGATATAGAATTGTACAAGACACAAATCGGCGAACTGACCGATATAAGTCAGGGACTCGTATACTACTCGCAAGCGGTACAGAACAAGAACATCAGTCAAATCGGCAAACAGGGAATCCTGCAGCTACTTGCCAGCTACAGGATGATAGACGAAAAATACAGCAAACGGCTTGCCTGCTATGATCTGAATCCCTCACATTGTCTATTCTGCATACTCTACCACATCGGAAAGACCGACGAGGAAGTAATGCAGATACTGCAATATTCGATGGCTAATATAAGGGTTAGGAAGTCGCGCATCAAGGCCGACTGCGAGGTAGATTCCTTCGAGGCTGTGATAAGCCGTGAAGTGTAAGTCGATTACAAAAAAGAGAATTGTATGGTTATATATCACGTTTAAGCACCTGATAACCAAGATATACCAACACTCATTGTTGTAATATTCGTTTGCAAGATTGCAAGATTATACTTATTTTTGCAGCTGCAAATTATTACATAAAACAACATTTCGTATGACACAATTCAACTACTGCAAGACGACCTTCTGTCGCCATCTCTTGTTTCTGGTCTTGGCTCTTTCATTCGGTTTCACCGCACAGGCCAAGGACAACTCCATTACTTTGCCACCGACTTCACCCCACTTCGGTCCATCGCAAATAAATGTCATCTTCGACCACTACACTCCTGGATCCAGGGAACGCGTGCGCATAAATTTATACAACGGAGCGTTTAGAGGCGGTCCCTACGACACCAAACTGCGAAAGAACGCCGATGGCACACAGGGCTTCGCCATCACAGAAAATCTGGTGCTGCCTACCCAGGCAGACCTGAAGATAGGCAAGCGAGCAATCCCCATCATCATGGTTCCCGAAGGAAAGCTGACCATCACTCTCGACTCTGCAAATGTGAAGTTTGATGGCGACTATGCCGCCCTCTGCACGGAGTTGCAAACCGTCAAAGACAATCTGGAGACGAGTAGTCGAACATTCTTCGATGACATAAGAGGCATGACACCCCTGCAATACAAGCAGTTCATCGTCGATACTTATCAAGCCAACAAGAAGGCCATCGACAAGGCTGCGGTGAGCAAAGCCTGCAAAACTTATGCCCGTGTGCAACTCGACATCAACTACATAGGCCACCTCTTGGGCTACAAGACATACCTTAGCATGAGCAATATGATAAGCAAAGACAGCACAGCCCAAAAGAACTTAGAAACACCCATCGACTCGGCGTCCTATTTTAAGGGACTGTCCAAAATGTCCATCCTTCGCTCAGTCAATCAGCGTTACTATCCCTATTACTGCGAACTGGACAATAAGCCTCTCGGCATACACATTATCAATGACGAGCTGAGCGACAACCTCATCAAGGCCAACAAGTACGGCGAAAAACTTACCAGCAGCAATCCCTTCATGCCAGCCCCCAACACACCGCTCAGCGAGGAAGAACTCCAGGCCGCCAAAACCGAGATTACCTGCCAGCCCGTATTACAATTGTTACTGGCCAAGAATGAACAAGTAGCTCAAAAAGCGAAAGCCGACGCCGAAGCCTCGAAGAAGTTGAGGGAAGAAGCTGCCGCCAAGGGCACATTCTCCATCGTCGACATACCCGAGAAGATGGCCGCCGGAAAGATTATCGAAACCCTCATCGCTCCCTACAAGGGCAAGACCATCCTCATCGACTTCTGGAACACATGGTGCATGCCATGCCGTGCTGCCATGAAATCCATCAAGCCTATCAAAGAAGAAATGAAAGACATAGTTTACATATACATTGCCGATGCCACCTCGCCTATCGACAAGTGGAACGAGATGATACCCGACATTCATGGCATTCACACTCGTATCAGCAATCCCCAAAGCACCGAGTTGGGCAAGCAGTACAATTTTGATGCCATTCCTACCTACGTAATTATCGACAAGCAGGGGCACAAAATCTACCAACACACAGGATTCCCAGGTATAGAAGCCTTGAAGGAAGCACTAACCAATGCTAATAAATAAAATATGAGAAAAACATTATTAATAACATACATTCTCGTTCTGGCCCTCACAATGCAGGGCAAGAACGAGCATCCTGTACGTTCGGCACTCGTGAGCCAGGGCGACAGTTGCATGGCAGAGCACGACTCTCAGCACGCCATCGGGTTTTATCAACAACATCTCAACACCCATCCCGGCGACCTGCCTGTATTACGGAAATTAGCATCCTGCTACCGAATGCGCGGCGACAACAAGAAAGCCATCGCCTGTATGGACAGTATTCCCAAAGACAGCCTCAACCACGAGGACATGAGAATGCTCTTCTTTACTAATCTGAACCTTGGCAACAAATCCGCAATAGATAACTGGGGACTTCGTATAAGGGGAATGTATCCCAACGACAGCGAGGTGTTTACCACACTCCTTTCACACTGGAACAACTCCAACAAACCCGAAAATGTTTCGGCCTTCGCCTTATCGTATGTAGAGAAACAGGATTCCACCAACATCCTCATCAATAAAGAGCTTGCCTACTCGCTGTTTCTGCAATTCAGATACGAACAGGCAATACCCTATTACAAGAAGCTTATAGCCGATGGATTCGACAATTATGAATCAAACTTTGTGTTAGGACTTTGCTACTACAACACAGAGAAATACCAACTGGCACTTACTTATCTGAAAAGAGCTGTAGACCTGAAAGACGACCCACCCATGAACAGCCTATACTTCTTGGGAATGGACTACAAGAAGCTGGCTGACGCCTGCAAGGCTGATCAGGAAGCAAAAAAGGAAGAATATCAGGAGTTAGCCATTCAGTACCTGAAACGTTCTATAGAAGTTGCCTACCCACGAGAACGTGCGCTCTATATCAACCAGCAACTGGCAGAGCTTTACTACGATAAAGGAAAGTTCGGAAATGCGGGACATGCTTTCGCCCAATGCATCGAATACGACGATAGCGACAACCCACTCAACTACTACAATGCCGCACAAATGTATATGGCCGATGGTGACGAACTGAAGGCACGCCTGTACCTTCGAATCTTCCTGCAGAAAGCACCGAAAATGAAAGAGGGAGCTGAGAAAGAGAAACTCATCACCAAAGCAAAGACACAGTTGAAAACAAGATAATTAAAAGACTGAGTCCACTTGAAAAAGTCGAAAATCACATTTTTTGTCTTTGTAACTTATTGATAATCAATAGCTGGTTTTCGTAAAAATGACTTTTTCAAGTGGATTCATAACTGAAGTTTCGCAAGTTTTGCCCCACACGCCCAGAAGGGGCAGAAGCTCTTAGCCCAGGGCAGCGCCCTGGGTTATTACGGATGATAGCCTATCGCCCTGTAAGGGCAAAAGCTTTAAAACAGGACATTTACTCCGCCTGAATACCGAAATACTCGTTGAGTTCGGCGATAGCGGCACCATCCGTATTCTGCAGATCCTTAATGAGCTTACCTTTCTCTAACAGGAGGATGCGAGAAGAAATATCAGCCACAAAGTTGAGATTATGGCTGGAGATGATGACCGTAGTGCCATGCTCCTTGCATACCTGATGAATCAGTCGGGCAATGTTCATCTGCGAAGAAGGGTCGAGATAGTTAAAAGGCTCGTCGAGCAAGAGAACCTTGGGGTTAATGATCATTGCGCCAATGATACCTATTTTCTGGCGGTTGCCCTGTGAGAAATCACGCAGATACTTCTTGGTTCCCATGATTTCATCGTGCATAAACGTCTCAAAAGGAGCCAGACGTTCCTTCATCGTCTCTTCGTCAATACCATAGACATCACCTATAAACGAGAAATACTCCTCCGGGGTCAGGAAGTCAACCAAGAAGCGTCCGTCAATATAGCTGCCCGTATAGGTTTTCCAGTCTTCCGACTCGTTGACCTTCTTTCCGTCGCTCTCCACAAAACCGTCGTCAGCCTTTATCAGGTCGAGGACAAGACGCAGCAAGGTGGTTTTGCCAGCTCCGTTGTTACCTACCAATCCTACCAACTCGCCCGGGGCAATATCGAGGCTTTCTATATCCAGCACGGTTGTGCCATTATATATTTTCTTGAGATTCTGTATTTTAATCATTTTGCTGTACATTTTAATTCGTTGAACATAAAACTTAATTCTCCATATATTTCTCCATGCGCTCATAGCGTCTGCGATCGTATATAGCAGCCACGCGTGCTATTACCTTGCGATGAATCAACAGGCACACGACAGCCATAGTTACGCTGACGATGCACCACACCTCAGCTCCCCACAGATAATAAACACCTGCCATAAGACCTGAAGGTACCAAGAAGACAATACCATAGAGATTGATCTTCATGTTGGCTCCCTGCATGTTGAACATCGAGTTGGAGAAGATTTCCAACCGTGACGAAAAGAGACAGGTAGGCAGATTGGAAAGGTTGACAAACACAGCCATACCCATGGCTCCCAACAAGGTGAATACCGTTATTTCGGGAGAAAGGAAGACGAAGACCAAACTGATAACCGTCATCACACCGCTGATACTCAGATAGAAGTAGAAGCAGTTGCGCAACAGTTGTTCCACCTTGACAGGTTTTGTCATCAATCCCTGAAAGAAGTTGGCCTCTATACCAAAAGTCCACTGCGACAGGACTACCGAAGGCAGCAATATATCTCCCACTACATACATGACCAAGGAAACCTGATTGCCAGGACCACTATCGGGCAGGAATACCATCAGCAGGGCATCGAGGAAGAAGATGATCACCATGACAAGCACCATGTTGCGCACACGTTTGGCACGAAGCAGTCCGATGTACTGCAGCTTGTAAAGCGTTGTCTTGCCAAAACTTCTGAAACGGGACGTCTTCTGCTTGTGCTCATTATAAATCTTCAGGTTATAGAGATAGAAAAGCAAGCCGGTGATGATGAGCACAGCCCATACAGCCATACCGATGTTGATCAAGAATCCCGGCATCCAGGCGAAACATACAAGATAGGCAGTAAGGATGGCTCCCATACCTATCCAGCCCAACAGCAAGGGCCAGCGCAGCATCCAGTCGGTAGTTTTATAATAGCAAGTGACATAAATGCCATTGATGAAAGAGAAAGCCTGCATCAGCAGATAGCCCACAATGGCCTGAGGCACGCTGAGCATCCAGAAAAGCATGGGGAGCATGAGCACAGGCATGACGTAATTCCAGAAATTGGCAAGGTTGGTGAGCAGCAGGAAACGGTTCCAAATCTTCTCGGGCACAGGTCGCGACTTGAGATAATCGTCCATGGCCGTGCTGTCGTGCTTCATCACCACCTTCAGGATGATATCGGGCACCAGCATTGTCAACACCAAAATGGCACAAAGAGCATCAGGAGTTCCGTCCTCGAAGAGTTCCTCGCCATCGAGGGTAGCTCCAAAGTAGAAGCCCAAGCCCACCATCACATAAACGAAGATGAGATAACCACCCACAACGGCATCCTTCCAGGTGAAGGAGCGACGTTGCTGAAGCCACCATAGTCTAAACAATAATCGTAACATAAATCTGTCTTATTAATGGTTTACGGGCACAAAGATAAGCAAAAAGTACCAAAAGTCATTTCTTTTTGACAGAAATAACCTAAAAATAACCATCAAAAGATTGTGATAACATCAATGCCCACCCTTGGTATGGTAAGTAACCATGGGTGGGCATTATAGGTATTGCCGAGCGCAGCTAAGCTTATGTGAAAAGCACTATTTAATTATGCTTGATAATAAATAGCATTTTCTGCAACTGTCGGTTTGTAAATACCAGCATCTGCAAACAGGCCTTCAAAACATAAATCTTCATCCAGTTCAGGCCAATGAATACCATATCTACTCAATACGAATGCTTTACGTTGAGCAGATGTGGCGTTAGCAAGACGACTCCAACGGCTAAAAGGATAGTTTGCCTTCCAGCCATTTTGGGTTTCTGCCCAAATATGGGTATCGTCTACCCAAACGCGATTTATTCTATATTGCTCCATAATATCTTATTTTTGATTAAAATACTCTTTCCATCTATCTATAATAACTGCTTCGTTCTCAGAAATAATAGATTCTATCAAGGCAATATCATGCTTTTTGAACCCATGATTGTAAATCTGGATCAGAGGAGAAACATTATATTTTGCTTCATTTCCATCTTTGATTACATGAACATGAATCGGTTCATGATCATTTGAATAAAACATGAACCTAAATCCAAAAAATATGAATATTGTTGGCATCGTTTCTTTTTTTGCAAAATTACACTTTTCTTCCGAAAGATGCAAGAATTTATTGGAAAATGTTTAAGAGTGAGGAAGATAAAAAGAAATGCCCACCCTTGGTACAGTAAGTAACCATGGGTGGGCATTAAACGATATTACAACTTCTTTATCTGTTCAAGTGACAGACCTGTTATCTGGCTAATTTGTTCCATGTCCATGCCGCACTTCATCATCTTGCGGGCAATTTCGCTTTTTTCTTCAGCTCTTCCTTCAGCTCTTCCTTCTGCTTTTCCTTCAGCATGTCCCTCCATTCTTGCATTTCCCAGCACATCATTCTGAATCATGATGGCATTGATGTGCTCGTCGTAGGCATGACGTTCAGCATTCGACATCTCATAGTATTTCAATTTCTCACGTGCTTCTTGTAGACCAGGAGCTTTGGTGTCAGGAGAGATAACACCATTTTTCAAATAGTTTACCCATTCCTCCAAGGGTGATTTAGCCACTTTGTTGAACTCGTTGACACGCACAAGAATATATGTGGGGAATATCTCAGATGGTGATTTCCTCACAATATTGTTCTTCTCCTTGGTGCTTATCACAAGTTGGTCTTTTGTGTGAAGGCCAGTAAAATTGTTCTGTCCGATATAGATATAGTCAGAACCCTTACCGAGGTCGAAGTACAGAATGCTGATAGAGTACACCTTTTTTACCTCCTTGTAGCTATTGCCGAGGTTGATGTGCTCTGTGATGGCTTTTGCTACACCATAGAGTACACGCTCAAGATAGTGAAGTTCACTGGTGTTCTGTATCTCGACGATGATGATGTCACCCTTACTGTTCTTGGCTTTTATGTCGACACGGTTGAATTTGTCATCCTCCGTCTGTTGGTTTCCCTCGCTTTCAAGAATCTCTATAATTTTAATAGGCTCGTTGAGGAATACAGTCAGGAAACCTTCCAGAACACCAAAGTTGGCCTTCTGTCGGAGCAGTCTCTTGATAGCCCAGTCAAAGCGTATGTATCTGTCTCTCAGTTCTGTCATGGTCGTAACCTCCTTATAATAATTGTATAATACTATGTGCAAATGTACGATTTTTCTTTTTAACGTCCAAATTTTTTTGGGAAAATCATATTTTTATGGGGAGTATACTTCTATACCCTATTCAACAATAATGCCCACCCTTGGTACGGTAAGTAACCATGGGTGGGCAATACGGATTTCACCTTTTATTTTTTAGCAATTAAGATAAATCTTGTGATTTACTTAACCATTACCTTCTTTCCGTTAATGATATAAAGACCCTTAGGCAGAGAGTTTTCCTTAGAAGTAGCTATCTTCACACCTTCTATTGTATAAATGGTGTTGCTTGATGCTCTATTAGTAGCAATCTCGCTAATACCTGTTGGGGTAGTACCTACCACATTGAGTTTAGCCCAATCTGCATTTGCCTTGAACGACTCAACCAAAGCATCAGGAACGATAAGAGTAACATTCTTAAGATCTTTCTGCTCGTCAACATACTGGAACAAATCACTTGGCATCTTTGGAGCTTCTGTGCCAGAATATGCACTCCAGTCGATGGTGGCAAGAGAGTAATTGCTGCCGAAGAGATACTTGCCGAGTGTAATCTTAGCAGGCAACTTTACAGAAATGAGTTTCTCGCAATGGTCAAATGCGCTTTCACAACTTGTGATATTATTAAACTTAGAAAGGTCTACTTCTGTAATCGCAGAACCAAAGAACGCATCTGTGAGGTTAGTCACGTTTACACAGTCAGAAATGTCTATGTTCTTCAGACTTGTGCAGTTCTGGAAAGCAGAGCGCAAACTATTGAAATGAGCAGCTTCTTCTGCAGCTGGCATCTTAACTGTAACTATAGCTTTGAGACCACGGAATGCGCCAAAACCTGTAGGAAGATAAGTAGACGTATTGGCTTCAATCTTGGCCTGGCTCATATCAATTTCCTCAATGGTAGAGTTTCCGACAGGTGGAAAGCCGGTGTTGTTGCCAATGGCTTGAGAAAGAGTCTGCAGTTTAGCTTGTGACCATGTGCCTGTAAGAATAAGCTTCTTGGCATCACTGAGCTGTGCAGGAATCTCCTCTGCATCGATTGTGTACACCTTCTCTTCTGTAGCCTGTTCTACGGCACATTCTATAGGAAGAGCAATGTAGGTCATCTGGTCTTCTGAGCAATAGTTACCAAGCTGTCCAGCACGGTTTTTACCCCAACCATAAATCTTACCATCGGTAGACAGAAGTACACAATAACCGATACCACTTGCCAATTGAGTACCCTTAACACCTTCAGGAAGCTTTACGACAACTGGCTCAATAATGTACTCCTGACCTTCAGTAGCATCAACAGGTACACCACTTCCATCTCCGAGAGCACCGTCTACATTAGAGCCCCATGAGTAAATCTTGGTGATAATACCATCTTCACCTCCAACACCTACATAACGGTTGTTGTCGCAGCCAGTAATGGCAATGACTTTCTCGCCAGTACCGAATGTAATTTTTGCTGGAGTAGAAAACATTTCTATATCAGCATCTTTAATGCCGGCCATATTATTGCTATTGTCGCCCCATACCCATAATGAGCCATCCTTCTTGATGGCATAAGCGGTTTCAACAACTGCAAATATATATGCCCAGTCGTTGTCTGTACCCAACTGAACTGGGCTTTTCACAAATACCGAATTGTTCATAAGGGGTTTCTGTTGGTTAAAACCCCATCCCCAAAGTGTTCCGTCGGTTTTCAAAGCAATGGTAAAGCTATTACCCAGACTTACCTGAGCCCAGTTGTTGTCTGTTCCTACTTTTGTAGGTATGGTCTTACTTATAGTCGAACCAATACCAAGTTGTCCTAAACTACCATCACCCCATGTCCAAAGAGTACCATCAGTCTTGATAGCTGCAGCAGCATGACCGAAGAAGCGTGAACAGCTAACAGTTTTCCAGTCGCTGTCTTTGCCTACCTGCGTGGGGACTTTATGACTGGTAGCTCCATCGCCTACACCAGACACGCCATTCGTGTTGTCACCTGCAGCCCACAATGTACCATCGTTCTTGATAAAGAAACCATAAGCCTGTCCAGCACTGGTCATCTCCCAGTCTTTATCAGTTCCTACCTGTGTTGGTACAGAAATCTTTACGGTCTTGTCGTCAATACCCATCTGACCAGATTCGTTCCATCCGAAAGACCATAGAGATCCATCTTTGTCAATGGCATACGTTGTTCCATCTCCTGTGTTCACACTCTTCCATGTATGTGTCTGTGCATTGACACCACATACTCCAAGCACAGCCACCAAGACTGTGCTGGCCATTTTGCGTGTAAAATTCTTCATTGTTTATAATTTTTATGTTTACCTATATATTAGTTTTCTAAATAACTGAATAGAGCCTAAAAAATAATTATAATAGCTTTTAGCTCTATCTAAGGATTTTAGCAGTCTGACCGTTAGGACCTGAAACGATGTAGAGTCCATGACCAGCATTTGGCACATTGATATGAGCCTTTCCGTTGGTTATATGACCATTGGCAAGCGTTGCACCGCCAGCATCAACTATGGTAACACGACCATCAGCAGGAGAAGTAACTTCGATAGTATTGCTGTCAGAGAAACGAGCAATGAGGCGTTCGCTATTCGTTGTGGTTGCTGCATTTATGCCTGTGGCAGTATCCGGAATACGAATAATAGGACAAATGGCAAAGCTGCCCGTTCCGCCACCATACATATTAATAGGACGCAAATAGTCGGTCTCACCTTTCTGACGTGCAAAAGAATTGTGACTAAGCAATGAGTAAACCTGTGTCTCATCAAGTTGCTTGCCCACCATATCTTTTAGCAAGACGAAGTCTTCTGTAGAAGGATCGTTGCTGAAACCCTCAACACTTACAAAGAATGTGGTTTTACCATACATGGAAAGAGGTTCAGAGAACTTAACCTGAGCAAGGGCACCATCATAAATAGGACACCAAGCACCATCTTCTCCATCTGCCTTGATATCCTTCATATAAACAGTTGCTACCTCTACAGGTAGATAAATCAGCTTTGCTTCTTTATCTGTAATATTGGTCATCCATACCTTAATTATCAATTTGGCACCATCCTTATACTTTGTAGGCTTTTTAAGCAGATAAACATTGATGCCGTCAAGGAAGGCTTCATCAGTTCCAAGCATAAAGAGATTACCCCAACCAACAATATCTACCGAATTGGTTCCTCCTACATATCCTTGACCATTGCCATACTCACATGCAGAAAGCATATATGTGGAACCCCATTCGCGACAGTCGATGGTTGTTATCTCCGAAGTGCCACCCACCTTTATAGTATAAGGAGCTGTATAGCTGTTGGTTTCTGTGCCGTTTCCCACCGTAAGGGTAGGCATAGCATAGATACCGGGCTTGGAATAGCTTACCTGGATATCACTACTTGTGAAAGAAGACACACTGCTTCCTGGTACAGTCCATTGGTACGAGGTAGCATTTCCTGTCGATTGATTTACATAACTTGCTTTCTTGTCGGAAGAAGCCAACAGCCATGCTCCCCCATTAATGTCCTTGTGCTTGAACAGGTAATTACAACTGGCGTTGTCTCCTTGCGAAATGGTTCCAAGGTTAGCTAAAGGTACAGGCGTCTTATAGTTTGCATTCAAACCATTATTAGCAACAGCTAATAATTTTGCTTTAGACGCTGTTTGCAGCAACTCGGCTTTGGGTGTAGGAATAATGTAAGAAACCTCCTGTGCACGACTCCCTGTTGTACCAACAGCACCAAGAGTCATGGTCAGCAAGCCGATACCAAACTGCTTCATTAAGTGTCCCATAATGTTTGATTAATACTAATAAATTCTGCAACACTAAAAATTATTTTTAAGAATAAGTACCTGGACCAACAATTGCTTTGCCAGGAGGTTGCCAAATCAGAAGACTCACTTAACTCAGTGTTGCAATAAAAATCAAGTAACTCTTCAAAAGACAAGGCGAAGTGTTTATATCAGCCCCTTGGTACGGTAAGTAACCATGGGTGGGCAATGTATTTGATAGGAAAAGGAAGCGGCAGCTTTATTTCAATCTGAACATGACGGGAATCTTTACCGTGCCGGCAACGACCTTGCCTTTCCCCTCAGGCACAAAGCGAGGCATCAGCTTTACCACTCTCAAAGCCTCCTTGTCGAAAAGAGGGTCGTCGCTCATCATCACCTTGTATTGAGAGAGATTGCCCTTGGTGTCTACCTGAGCAGAAATGATAACCCTGCCTTCCTTTTTCAACGTGCGGGCAGCCTCAGGATAACGCACATGTTTGGCAATGAAAGCACGCATGGCTTTCAGACCTCCTGGGAAGTAAGGAACGACGGTACCTGCATCAGAGAGCAGGTCGCTATCCAACTTAACAGGCTCCGGCATGGAGTCCTTAAGTACTTGACTCGCCTCAAAGTCGGGCGACTTCATGTGATTTTGTTTCTTTTCCGTACAGCCTGCCACCAACAGGACTGTACAGAAAAGCAATATAAGATTTCTCTGTTTCATACATTATTTGACAATCTTCTTACCGTTCACGATATATATGCCTTTTTCAAGGCCGTTGGCAGAAGTGCCCATATAACGACCGTCCAAAGAGTAAACACCCTGGCCGAAAGAAGACATCTCATCATTCTCTATGAAGTGAATACCCGAGATAATATTGTCGTTACTGCCACCCATGAAGTCGAAGTCGATGCTTCCATCCTCATTTTGGGTAATATTGGTGATAGGCTTGCCCATGGTTGTTCCGCCCTGATAGATGGTAGCTGCAGGCGAAGAGGTGTCGGTAAGACTGTTGTTACCATTAAAGGGATACAGGTCACCAGCCTGCGAGTCAGCAGAAGAACCCTCTTCGTTGTCAGCATGGAAGATTGTAAGGCGCTGATGATCGTTGTCAAGATAAGCATGTTCTGGGCCATACTGGTTGCTATAATTGACAAAGGTGTTGACATTGTTCCACTCCCAGATATTCTCATCATAGTCCACATGGGTAATCATCATGCCACTGGCTGGCAGCTGCTTGTCCCAGATACCCACGCTCTGTTGTCTGTTCTCGATAAGATAATACTCATTCTTGTTGTTGTCATTATAGACAACAAATGCCTGTCCATACTTCACATCCTGCGCCTGCATACCTTTTACAGATGCTGGTTTATCCAGTACAGTGGGAGTTATCCAGCCAGCAATCCATTTCTCATAGGCTGAATAGTTGGGAGGACAGAAACTCTCACCATTATAGCTGCCAGAGCACATCAGGTCGAAGGAACCCATTCCGAAATTTCCACTATAATTGGTATCATACAGGTCAGGATAACCCAAACAGTGAGAGAACTCATGACAGATGGTACCAATACCATTGATACGACTTCGTCCCAACATGTCATACGTATTCTCATTACCACAGGCATAGGTGTTTACAGAAACACCATCCTTGGTTTCATAAGGCTTGCCAACCCAAGTCAACAATAGACTTTCATGAGGCCAAATAGTATCTTCGGAACCACCGTCAGCCTCGCCGAAACCTGCGTAAATAACAAATACTTGGTCTACTTCGCCATCGCCATCCCAGTCGTAGTCTTTATAGTTTACGTCTTTATCAGCCATCTGGCAAGCCTCTAAAACCATGTGTCCTGGCTTTACATCCTGTAGACCATCCTTGCTGTGTGCGCCATAGTAAGCCATGTTTTGCGACAAAGTATAGGGACCTACCACGTCGAAATCCAATTCAAACTGTCCGTTACTTTGTGCCAGGAAATAATCTTTCACACTGCCTTTGAATCCCAAACTATTGGTAAAGCCTATTTTGTTGGCAATATTATCGAACATAGCGCGGGTGTGAGTCCTGCCGAACTTTACATCCTTGAAATTGACAAGGATGATGAGTCCTTTCTTTGTTCCCGTAAAATGAGAGAAAGCACCTGTTATTTCTCTTTTCGGTCCTCGTTTGGAAAAGCGTTTGATACGTTCATCATTGGCTTTTTGACGTTTTGCCAAACCTCGGTTCACAACCTGTGCTTTATCTGTAATCTTAAATGTGCGGGAATCAATATCCTGTACATAACATTTACCATCATCTGCTTGCCAATAAGAGGCGAACTCATCACCTTTAAGCTCTGCTACTACAGAAGTTCCGTCTGCAAGTTTTATAGTCCGCTTCACTCCTTTCTTAGCTGGAACAGCATGAGCACACGATAATCCCAAGGCCAATAAGCAAGCCGTAAGATAAAGTTTAATTTTCATACAAAAATATTATTAAGAAAGAAAAGACTCTATACCAAAACACAAGATATAGAGTCTTACTGTTTTATTTCAAAATCGTATTATCTGAGATGAACCTTCTTGCTGTTGACAAGCTTCTTGTTCAACTGATAAGGTTTACCTGTAAATAGTTTATTGAAAGAACAGTGCGAAGCAGCCACTCTGTTGACACCCTTCTTAGCTGCATTTTCAGCAGTAGCGGTAATCTCGAAAGTCTCCTTTTCCATTGCGAAAATATCATCACCTAAGTGATAAACCAAATTGAAGGTGAAGACATTCTCATGATAAGAATTAAGCACACCGGCAGCAGAAGCATTAGGGCCTCCTATTATAGTCGCAACATCATCAACAATTACCTTCTCGCCAGCCTTATTACCTGTGACACCAGAATTATTGTTGCTGACAGAGATGACACCTGTTTCTTTGTTCCAGGTGAAATCAAAGTCATATCCATCTATCAACCATGGTGTGATACGGAAATGTGTAGGATCACTCTTGCTCTGAAGCAAGGTTGCTTCAGAAGGATAAGGAGATGTACCACCAATCTTCTCAAGGAAACAACCGATAGGTCCATCTTCTGGGAAGAATGGACCACTGATGTCCTCTACGCCAAGAGTAAACACGCCATAAGCCACTTCTTCAAACTGCTCTTCTGCATCCTTGCTTGACTTGAGAGTTATAGGAGTTGCATCAGCACCCTTAGCCTCACCGTTCTCATAAGAAACAGTCACCAAGTAGTAGTTGCCAGACTCCTCGAATGGGACTTCCACTCTGCCAGCCTCTGATATCTCTGTAGCTTCTACCGAACCATCGATAATACCGCTCGCAGTTTTATTCAGGTCTTCACCCTCTTTTACCAGGGCATACTTGACAGTAGTCACATCAGCACCAAAGGTCAAGTTGAAGACGGCATTGTCCTTATCGTTTGTATCAGTCATACGGCCGAGATACTCAACACCAACACTGTAATCCTTGAGTTCAACACCAGGCATTGCGACACGCAACATGCCATCGGCATTGGCATAAGCAACTGGTTCTCCATTCAGGCAAGCATATGCGGTCTTGCCAGCAGGGAATGTAAATACTCCATCCTTGAAAGTACCAAACCATTCTGGTTTCTTCGCCTTGATAACATCCAAAGAAACGCCATTGTCCAAATTGGATTGTATGAACGAGAGGTAAGAAATAACTCCATCAGAACTGTTTAGGGTTACACCTGTATTGAAAGTGCCCTTGATGTATACGAAGTCAGGGTCGGTTGCGTCGATAATCATATCGGTATTGCTCTCGTTCTCATCGAATGCAGTATACCAAGGTTGGCTTCCACTCCAACCTTTCTGGGCATAAGGTGCTACCACTCTGTAGATGCCAGGGGTATGTGCATCTTGCTGGATTTGTACATCCCAATCAAGCATCTCAATACCATAAAGAGGAGATATAATACCATCGCGGAAATTACCCTTGCCACCTTCCACATCTTCGTAAGCAGAAGCACCTGCTTTGAATTGGTAAGAAGTTGCACCATATGGAGTAGAGAAGTTGTCAGCATCGAAACTGATAGTACCACCCACGTAGTTACCATAAACCAACTCGTCAGGGTTGAAAGTAATGTGGATATTTGCAGTAGCCTCACCATCAGCAAAAGTCACTGTTGAAGGCACCGTATAGATATTGCCTTCATCTGCAGTAAACATCAGTGGCACGGTAAGCTCTCCTTCTGTGTTCTGTCGACTCAAGGTGACATCGAAGTTTCCAGACTCTTTGTTCACCTCAATCTTACTTGGGAGCGTGTTGCTGAAATATACCTGGGCTCCCTTCAGAGCCTCAGGTGTATCATATTCGTAATCGCTTGTACATGCAGCCATGGCAACAGTAACCAGAGCCGCAACTGCGATTTTTGCATATCTAAATATCTTATTCATGATTTTTACTTTTTAAGTGTTATTTTCCTGTCCACTCTGAATATGCAGAAGTTGGGTTAGGGTTGTTCCAACCTTTCAATGCAGGATTGTCCTCTGCTTCTGTACGGTAGATGGTAAAGTTCATCCATGCAGGGCGGCCCTGAGTATTGAATCTGGTACCAGCACCAAAGTTTGTTCCAAGGTAACCTCTCTCTACAGAATAGTTCAAACGCTTGATGTCAAAGAATGTCAATCCCTCACCCCAGAGCTCTACACGCTTCTGGAATACGATTTCCTCGATGACATCATCCTGGTCGGTCTTGCTGCAGCTATAAGTCTTATTGCGATAAGTCTTCATGAATTTCTCCAAGAGTTCCTTGCCTTTCTCAGCATTCTGGTGAGCAGCAGCCTCAGCCTCGATGAAATACATTTCCTCAACACGCATCACAGGATAAGCAGAAGCTGCACCTACTGTATAGTTGTCACCGTCGCCATTGACTGGGCGGAATTTGGCTGACGCATAGTCAGGATAGCTCTCAGCAGTCTTTGCGTCAATCCATTCGGTCTTGCCTTCCAAAGGACTGCCCTCAGGAGCCTTCCACATCAGCTTACGCCAGTCAGTATTACCTATACGGTCGTACATGTTGGCATCAATCATTACGAAAGGCTCTGCACTCGCATAACCGAAAGAAGTCTCATTGCTCATCCATGAAGTCCAGTTGATGATACCAGTTTTTACACTTTCGTTGGCATCAGTCTGCTTAGCGCCCCACATAAACTTAGACAAGTCGTTGAAACCAGAAGTCTTGCTCAGCGCCTCACTCTGTGTCATCGGACTGCCACTATAGTTGTTGATAGCATTACGGGCAGCTTCCTGAGCCTTAGGATAATCCTCTTTCCACATATAGAAGCGAGCCAACAGACCATAAACCTCTGCCTTGTGTGGGAACACCTTATCAGAATCATCGAACTTGTCGATATTCTCCAAAGCATAAGTCAAGTCATCAAGAATAAACTGCTGCATTACCTCTTTGGTGGCACGAGGGTTGTTGCGAGCCTCTTCCAAAGTAGTCTTCTCGGTAACAATAGGTACTGTCAAGCCTTCTACGTTGTTACCATCGGCATTTACACCAGTAGTAAACTTATCATTGGTCTTGAACTCATACATCTGTGCCATCTCAAGGTAAGCAATGGCACGGAAAGCCTTGGCTACAGCCTCATAGCCTGCATACTTGTCCTCCATACCAGTCTTGTTGGCATTGGCGATCGCTGAGAGGGCAACATTGGTATTCTGAATAAACTTATTATAATATGCCCAGACATACCATATCGTAGGAGCGTCCTGATTCAATAAAGTTGTCTGCTCATATTCAGCAAACCAGTCATATCCAGAAGGAGATGGGTTTACGGGAAGGTCGCCCGTCATCACATCACGCATGTGCAACATTGCACCATATCCAAACTCGAAGTGATAGTCGGTTGCGCAAGCGTTGAAATAATAAGGAAGGCCCCATATCAAAGCTTTTACAGCAGAAGAGGAATGATTGACCTGACTTTCTATTACAGTAGAAGATTGTGGATCAACCTCTTCGATACAGCTGTTAAATGTGGCAAGCGACATGACAGCCACTCCCATACCTGCTATATACTTATTTATCTTGTTCATTGTAATCTCTATTTTATATTATTAGAATGTAACTGTCAAACCACCAGAAATGGTTCTGATAGATGGAGCGTAAGTAGAGTTGGCTCCACCAGAAAGGCTCTGACGAGGATCCAGTCCCTGACGCTTTGACCATACCCAAACATTGTCAGCAGTAGCATATACACGCAAGCTCTGCAAGCCAAGTTTCTGCATCCAAGTCTTTGGGAATGTGTAGCCCAGCTGGATATTGTCGAGTGACAAACATGATGCGGAAATCAGGAAGCGGTCTGAAGTAGCAGCTTCGTAACCACTCTTGGCATCCATGAAGTTCAAACGAGGCACATCGGTATTCTTGTTCTCTGGAGTCCAGGCGTTGAGCAAGTCAACATGGAAAGCCTGACCACGGTTGTAAGACATAGCCTGCTGATAGTTGCTATCCAAAATCTGGCCACCCAACTGATAAGAGAACTGAGCTGAGAAATCGAAGCCCTTGTAAGATACAGAAGTACCGAAGCCACCGAATACCTCAGGACGAGTACTGCCACAGAGATAGTAGCTTGCCTCTGATGGATCCATAACCTTTACCATCTCGGTAGTTTCTTTGCCATTCTCGTCTGTCACGGTCTTGTCTTTCCAATACATAGCTATACCTGTTTCAGGGTCAACGCCTGCATACTTGTGCAGATACAGAGTGTTAAGTGGCAAGTCCTCACCCACGAAGTAAGAACCATTAGAGTAACCTGCATGACCATCCTTTACCAAAGTCTTGTTCTCATCAGGCAACTTGCTTACATAGTTGTGGTCGTAAGAGAAGTTCACGTTCAATGACCATACCAAGTCCTTGGTACGGATGACATCACCATCGAGAGAAACCTCGATACCATTGTTCATCATATCACCGATATTTCTCCACTGTGAGGTATAACCATAGCTGATTGGCAAAGAAAATGCAAACAACATATCAGAAGTCTTGCGAGAGAAGAACTCTACATTACCATTCAAACGGCGTCCAAACATAGAGAACTCTACGCCAGCATTGAACATACCACCTGTCTCCCAGCTGATATCCTCATTCTTCAACACTGAAGATGGTATCAGACTGGCATTGTCGCTTGAGGACTTGATAGAATAACGCTGAGTGTAAAGGTATTCGCCGATATTATCGTTACCTACCTGACCATAAGAAGCCTTCAGTCGCAACTCGTCAATCCACTTAGCCTTGAACCAGTTTTCCTTAGAGATAAGCCATGCGCCACCAAGTGACCAGAAGCTACCCCAACGGTTATTCTTTGCAAAACGAGAAGATGCCTGGCGAACATAAGACACCTGACCAAAATATTTCTCGCTCCAGTTGTACAAAGCACGAGCCATATAGCTCTCAGTGTTGTAACGGGTCATAGAAGAAGAAGGTGTACCATTGGAAGCTACCGCACCGTTCAACTCGGTATTGTCTGGGCTGAACTGATTCTTGCGTGAAGCCGACAAAGAGTAAACACGATAGTCATAGTAAGTATGTCCCAACTGAGCCGAAATGTTATTGTTGCCATAAGAATGAGCCCAATTCAAACGCTGCTCCAAGTTATAGGATGTAGAACGACCATGACTCTTGTAAACGACACCATTAGAAGAAGCATACTGACCATAGTATGGGTTGGTGGTCTGTGTGGCACGATATTCGTCATTGTAAACACTGTTGATAGAGGTTACCTTGAAGTCGTATGGCAGGCTGATTTCTACAGTTCCTGTAGCATTCAAGGTGTTGCCATTGGTGTTGAGAACGTTCAACTGGTTATCAGACAATGGGTTTGACTGAGACATATAAGGACGCTTCTGTCCGTTTACCTTACCGTCACCATAGTCATAGCTATTGATACCACTGTTGTTGTCGAAAATGATGTTGCCATTGGCATCGCGGTTATACAAAGGATAGATAGGTGCCATAAAGGTAAAAGCAAACACGTTTCCGGTTGAAGAGGCTTCACCTTCATCGTTTGTACCATTCATGTCGTAATGGGTATAGCTTACATTGGCACCCACCTTCAACCAATTCTTAATCTTATAGTCTGCCTTGAAACGAGCAGCAAGACGCTCATAGTCTGATGATGGAGTAAGACCATCAAAGCTAAGATAGTTTGCGGATGTATAGAAAGAGCCACGGTCGTTTGCTCCATTGGCTGTAACAGTATACTCCTGACGCAGGCTGTTGCTGAAGATAGCATCTGTCCAATCATCAGGAATCAGATAATAACCATTCACCACGTTACCCAATGTGGCATTAGGGTTGACACGGCCATTGGTACCGATGAACTCCTGACCCTCAGGAACACTGAACACCTGATAGCCCAAGCCATAGTTGCCGGCAGTTGCCACCTGGCTGTTAGCCCACTCATGTGCATCTGTCTCACTGTAACCGAGACCATTGGTCATAGCTGTTCCTTTATCCTTGCCTTTAGCATCAGCCATGGCATAGTTCTTAAGTCCGGCATACCACATTTCGTAATATTTGGCAGGACTTGTCACAAACTCATAGTCTGGAATAGCACGAGAGTTGGAACCCCACTTTGCGTCAACAGTAATGTTACCTTCGCCTATCTTACCCGACTTGGTAGTGATGATGATGACACCATTGGCACCACGGGCACCATAAAGAGCAGAAGAAGAAGCACTAGTGTCCACTAAATAAATTTAAGACTTAATTCTCTTACAGTTTGTAACTTC